>Ga0194112_10003870_pt1 | contig 20731 bp, 12 predicted proteins | sample TA2MahC400mmetaG_FD_146191 | JGI IMG/M metagenome (GOLD analysis project Ga0194112, IMG submission 146191) | Freshwater microbial communities from Lake Tanganyika, Tanzania - TA2015016 Mahale Deep Cast 400m | ecosystem: Environmental > Aquatic > Freshwater > Lake | place: Tanzania: Lake... | reverse complement strand
CCTCGGGCAAGCACAGCCTCAAGCTCACAGACGCGGAGGGGCTGAAGTACAGCTTCGATCCGCACCTCGTCTACACGCCCGACTACCGCGAAGGTGTGTGCATGGTCGAGTTCGACGTGCGCCTGGAGGAGGGCGCGGAGCTGTGGCACGAGTACCGCGACTGGAGCGTCAATCCCTACACGATCGGCCCGCGTGTGCAGATCAAGGGCGGCCAGCTCCTCGCCGCCGACAAGCCGCTGCTCACGGTGCCCACGGGCGCGTGGTTCCACATCGCGGTCGCTGTGCCACTAGGGGCGCAGGCGGATGATACGTGGAACCTCACGGTCACGCTCCCGGACGAGCCGGCGCAGGAGTTCGCCGATCTGCCCGCGATCACGCCCGGCTGGAAGCACCTGACGTGGATCGGCTTCGTCAGCAACGCGACGACGAAGACCGCCATCTACCTGGATAACCTGAAGATCGGCGTGCGGTGAGGGTGCACAGAGGCGCCGTCCACCGGCGTCGGGCCCTCGTAGGGCGACTGCCCTCAGCCGGACCGGATGACCCGGGCGACGTGCTCGATGGCTTCCCGGCCCTCAGGTAGTAGGGGCTCGTGCGACTGGAACACGTGGAACATCCCCTCCCAGACTTCGAGCGTGACGTTGACTCCGTCGGCCCTTGCCTTGGCCGCCACCCGAACGCTGTCGTCGCGGATGATCTCGTGTTCCCCAACCTGGATCAGTAGTGGCGGGAGCCCGGTGTAGTCGCCGAACACGGGCGACGCGAGGGGATCGCGCACCTGGCTCTCATCGACATATCGCGTCACGAAGTCGGGCAGGCAGCGGGGATGCATGATGGGGTCGAGTTCCGCCTCGGACCGAATCGACTCTCCGCTCAAGGTCAGGTCGGCGAAGGGCGACAGCGCAATGCCCGCCCTCGGCAACGGGAGCGCCCGATCCCGCAGGGCCAGCAGCGAGGCAAGCGCCAGGCCGCCCCCGGCCGAGTCGCCCGCGATGAACGTGACTTCGGCGGGCTTCGCCCCAGCCGGCCCGCTCGCGGTGAGCCACTGATAGGCCTGAAGGCAGTCCTCGAGCCCGGCCGGGAAACGGTGTTCCGGAGCCAACCGGTAGTCGGGGAGCAGGACCGCACACTGAGCCGCGGCCGAGATGTGGGCCGCCATCGCAAGGTAGAAGGCGCCGGAGCCCGACACATACCCGCCGCCATGCAAGTACAGCACCCGCACGTCGGGGTCTGCGCCGGGCGCGAGGACCCACTCGGCAGGCAGGCCACAGACCTGCGCGGGTACGCACCGGACGGCCGGGTCGGTCGGCTCGCGGCGGGTGGCCATGCACAGCCGCAGCTCCTCCAGGTTGAACCCGTCGGCGCCGAACGCGGGGGTCTCGCGCAGCTGGCGCAGGTATTCGATGCTCTCGGGTGAAACCACTCGGTGACCTCCTGCCCAGAGTCCGTCGACGGATAGGCCGGCGCAGCCGCTATTCGCTTGCTTGCCGGCAGGACCTCTGCAGGAAGTGCGGCGCAGGAACCCTCCTGCCCCCGCGATGGCCGGGCCAAACCAGACGGGAGGCGCGCCGATGCGAGGCGCAGACGTAGGCCACCTTCTCTCCATGCCGGCGCTGCTCTTGCTGCTGTTGGTGCCGGGGGCCAGCGACGCCCAGTGGCCCGCGCTCGTTTCCGAGGGCTATGAGGCGGACACTCCCCGCGTGCAGATCCATGGCGCCAACCAGCCGTATGAAGTGCACGCACTCGGGCTCTCGACCGAGAGGGCTCATGGCGGCACGCGCAGCCTGAAGGTGGACCTCACCTTCCGGCATGGTCTCGACGTGATGCTATGCCCTCGGACCGATGAGACACCGGCGGTCGAGTGGGGCGGGGTTGGCGGGCCGGGGTGGTTCACGTTCCAAGGGCTGGGCATCCCGTTGCGCGCGGACCGGAAGTACCTGCTGAGCCTGTGGGTCTGGGTGGAACAGGCTTCGCCTCACAACCCGGTGCGCTTCGCTGTGGAGACCGCCAGCGATTCCCCCTATGGCGTCGCCCGCACGCAGACCGACCTGCCCCGTCAGTTCCCCGGGGCGACCGACGGTTGGGTCAAGGTCGAGGCGGAGCTGAGCGGGCTCCTGCTGGAGCGCCTGGAGGCCTCCGGTGCAAAGGTGGAGGGCCTGCGGTTGGACACGGTCAGCCTGAGCTGCTTCGCCAACTCGCCCCTGCGACTGACGGCGTATGTGGACGATGTAGAACTGCAGGAACTCCCCGCGGACGCTCCCCTGCCGGCGGACCTCACGCCCAGGACGCCCGCACCGGCGTTCCGGCGAATCCCGGCAGTGGAGGACCGCTTCGCGTGGGGCGTCTATGGGAGCCTGTTCGAGCCGGGGCCCGACTGGTACACGCCGCTGGACCGCTCGGCCGGTCAGGAGGGCGCGCGCCGCGACCAGACCCGACGCCTCGCGGAGGCCTCGGACTGGGTCCTCCTCGACCTGCGTCGGCACTACTGTGACACCCTCGTGCAGGGCGGCGGGATGCTCTTCCCTACCGAAGGGCAGGCCGCTCGCGACTACGTGAAGGCGTGCCTCGATCAGTGCGAGGCCTACGGGATCCTGCTGTGCCCCTCAACCTACCTGACCCAGCACTACATCCCGGACGCCACTCGCGAGCAGTGCCTGGAGGCCATGCGGACGGCGGTCGCCCAGTTCGGCCGGCACCCGGCGCTCCTCGCGTACTGGTTGGTGGATGAGCCGCAACCCTCCACGGCGGAGGACCTCTACTGGGGCAAGGCCGCGATGGAGGGGCTGGACCCGAACCATCCCGCCCTGTGCACTTGTAACGGCATCCCGGCCGTGGCGGAGTTCGCGCCGACCGTGCCGCTGCTGACGATCGACTACTACCCCATCGGGCCGGTGCCCAAAGACGACAAGGGGGCCTGGGCGGTCGGGGACTGCGTGCGCTACGCCCGCAAGCTCGGGGCGAAGCGAGTCTGGGTGCTGCCGCAAGTCTTCGGGCAAAGCTCGTGGCGGCCGCCCTCGCCGGCGGAGTTCGGTATTCAGGTCTTCAGCTCGCTGGCCGAGGGAGCCACCGGCTTCCTGCCCTACGCCTACGCGGACCGGCCCACCTGGCACAACCCCGCCAACGAATACGGGCACCTGGTGGACCCCTACGGCAACCCCTGGCCTGTGTGGGACCAGATGAAGCGACTCGGATTGGCGTTGCGCGCGGCCGGGCCGCTGCTCGTAGGTGCGGAGCGACTGCCGGACGACGCCGCAGGCGCCCGGGTCAATGCCACGATCGTCAGTCCTGTGGGTCGAGCGCGACCGGTAGCCGTGGCCCGGGCGTTCGTGAACCAGGCCCACGGCGTGAAGGTCCTGGTGGTCTACAACAACACGCCCGGCTACCGGTATGGCTTTCAGGTGGGTTTGGCCGGAGTGCGGGCGCAGGACCGGGCGCTGGACCTCTTTTCGCTGCGCGAGTTCCCGCTCCAGGGCGATGCGTTCACGGTGGTCCTGCCGCCGGGCGAGGGCCGACTCTATGCCATTGGGACGCCCGAATCTCTGGCACAGGTGAAGGCCGAGGTGGCCGCGCGGCAGGTGGACCTGCAGGCTGACTTGTTGGCTTTGGAGACCAAGGTTGGCCGACGCATGGGAACGGACACCGCGCCCGTGGAACAGGCGGTGGCCGCCGCCCAGGCCGCCGCCGAGCGGGGCGACTGGCAGGCGGCCCTGGCCGGCGTGCAGGCGGCCTTCCGGCGGGCGGAGGAGCAGCAGCGGGCGAACGCGGCGTACTGGCCCGTGCAGGTCGCGGTGGATGAGGTGCAGCAGTCCCTGGGCCGCCTCAACACGCTGATGGGCGCGCGCATCATCGGGCAATCCACGGACTTCCCGCCGGACGCGCCGGAGGTGAAGGCCCAGACCGAGAGGATGGTGGCCCTGTCGGACCGGTTCTACCGGCTGCGGGCGAACCTCCTGCGCGAGGGCCCCGCTGGGCTACAAGCGGAAGCCGAGGGTCTTCTGCGTGACGTGCGGGACCTTGAGGCCGAGGCGCGAGTGTTCTTCGGTGAGTAAGCGTGCCGAGGCCTCCGGGCCGCTGTTGTGAGCCACGGCGTGGAGTTGCTGCGCTTCGCAGAGACACGGGAACAGTGGGGCGGGCATTCTTGCCCGCCACAGCCTCTGGCGGGCAAGAATGCCCGCCCCACTGTTCCCGCATCTATCCGAGACTCAGTAGGAAGGACAAGCAGATGAAGGTCCTCATCACCGGCGCGGCCGGGCGGCTTGGGCGCAAGCTCGCGCCGGCGCTGGAAGCGAATCACGACCTGATACTGGGCGATGTGGCTCACCTGGATGACCCACGCTTCGTCCCCCTGGATGTGACAGACCTGGAGGCTGCGCGCTCGGCGGCCCGGGACTGTGACGCCATCGCCCACCTGGCCATCCTGGACTGGACGGGTTGCGTCGCCGCGGAAGCGGTGCGCTATGCGGCCGATGCCGTGCGCGTCCATGCGATCGGCACCTACAACATGCTGCAGGCGGCATGGGAGGCGGGCGTCCGTCGGTTCGTGTACACCAGCACGGTGAGCGCAGTGGATGGCCTCCCGCCGGGCACGCCGGTCGGGTCCGACTCCCGGCACTACAGCAACGGACTCTACGGCATGACCAAGGGGTTCGGGGAGGACCTCTGCCGCATGTTCCACGAGAGCCTCCGCCTTTCGGTGACGGTGCTCCGGCTGGGGAACCTCTTCATCCCGGAGTCCGGCGGCGCCTGGTTCGGGAACGTCTACGTCCTGGATCTGGCCACGCACCCCGTCCCCGGGCTGACGCCGTCGCGCGTGCACGTGGACGACGTGACCCGCGCCATCGCGCTCGCCTTGGAGACCCCCGAGCCGGGGTACGCCCTCGTGCACGTGGTCGGCGACAACCCGGGTCGCCAGTGGGACCTGGAGGCCGTCCGGCGGCTCTATGGCTGGCAGCCCCGCTACACCTTCGGCGCGGACGGGCTGCCGGTCGCCACGTAGTCGGAGCGTCGGGCGCAGTGGATCGCCCGTCTTCTCCCGCGTCAGGGCGTTGCCGCCACCGTCGTCGTGAGGTCCCAGGAAGGCTGGGCTCGCGCCGTGCGGACGACGATGCAGGTGTGCAGGAAGTCCCAGCCGTTGTCCTTCTTCCCCAGGCACACGGTGTTGTCGGGAAGCCTCTCCTGGGTGATCTGCAGCGATGCGGGGCTGGAGAGCGTGAGCCTGCCGTCCGGCCAGACGACGCGCCAGTCGCCCGCCTTGCCAGTGATCGTCGCCGGCTGGTCGCTGCCCAGATGCCAACGGATGGTCATGATCGCCGGCTTCTCCGGGGATGTCGCTACCTGGTCGGTCACGACCAGTTGGGACTGATCCCAGCTCACCTGCCTCTGCCATTGCTGGAGGCCGGGATAGCAGGCGGTGACATCGACCGTGAGGTCCCCGCCGTCGTCGTCCAGGCGCGCGAGGCTGATGGGCGCCGGCGCCCTCCTCGGCTCGAGCCCCTCGATGTCCAGCACGTTGTGGCCCACGACGCTGTCGTACAGCGTGCCGATGCTGGGGTTGTCGTAGCCCGGCGTGCCCGCCTCGATGAGCAGCGGCTTGCCCCGAGCGATGTAGTTCACATGCCCCCGGTCGAAGTGGTCGTGGCTATCGAGGGGATGACCGCCGCGCACCCACACGCCGGTGGCGTCGTCGGCCCAGCCGCTCCGCCAGTTGACGCGCCGCGCCGGGCCGTCGAAAAACGCGAACAGCGGAGGCGTCTCTGTGGACGGCGGGACGGTGCGGGCGAGCAGGCCGATCAGGTCGCCGGTGGGGCCGTCATACTGCGCGTTCAGGGCCCAGTTCGCAACGGGGCTGTTCGCGAACACCGCCAGCGTGGCCAGCAGCCCGCGGGTGCCGCCGTCGTTGCGCCCGGTCTTGGCGCCTCCGGCATCGAAGCAGTTGATCCGGTAGCGTCCGGGCTGCAGGTGCTCCACGGCCCAGGTCGGGAACGCGCGCAGGAAGGGGTGATCGAGCGCCCGCGTGTCCCCCTGCACGGCCATGGCGTGGGCCGCCGCCACCATCGACCCCACGGTGAACATCGCGTAGCCGATCCCCTCGTTGAACTCGCCGGCCTGGCCCTGAACATCCAGCGCCCGCAGGAGGTTGGCCACTCCCATCTCGTACTCAGTCGGGTACTGGTCCTTGCCCAGCACCAGGCACGCGCGCACCAACCCCTCGGTCGGCAACACCCACTGGTTGGTTTGCGGATAGCCTGTGCCCCCGCGGAACCAGCCACGCTTGAGCTGCCAGTCCTCGCTGGTGGTCTTGATCTCCGCGCGCAGCAGCGCATGGAGCTTGTCCACCAGCTCCGGCGGCAGACTGCCGGCCGGCATCAGCTCCAGCGTGTCGGCGATGGCTCGCACGCCCTGGCCCGTCGCCAGCCAGCTGCCGTCCCAGTAGTCGGCGGGCACCGGGTCGGGCGCAGGCGCACAGAGCTGCCAGCCTGGGCGCTGCAGCGGCGACCAGGTGGCCGTTTCCTCCAACTGGGAGATGACCCGGACGCGGAAGGTCTCCTCCCCCGTGCAGCGATAGGCGAAGGCCAGCAGCGGCAGTTCGTTGAGGATGGTGCCGCTGGTCCCGAAGTCGGACATGGCCAGGCCGAACCACTCCTGACGGGGCTGCCCATCCATGAACTTCGCGCGGCCGTCCAGCCAGGTGCGGTCCTTGCCGATGTCGGCGTACGCGTAGACGCGCTTGGCGACGGGAGTGGCGGCGACGTTGCGGGCGTAGCCAAGCACCGCCTGCAGCGGCTCAGCCAGTTCCGGCCGCTGCTTCACCTCGTCCGCCATCGCGGCCCAGTCCTTGGGCGCCAGCTGAGCGCTCGCCGGCAACGCCGAACACAGCAGCAGGACCCCGACGGCCAACGGCAGAGCGGGTGCGCAACTCAGCATGTTCGTCACCTCGTTCGGGACTGCTCGGAATCCACCCTCGCCTGGCTTCCGCGGATGGCCCCGGTCCGTTCTATCCCGGCCCGCGGCCTGACGAGCCAGCCGTCGATCTTGGTGTCGGTGGCGAACTGCGGCTTGTCGTCGATGATGACGATGAGGTTGTCCGGCGTGCCCTCGGGGAGCTGCACTTGCCAGCTCCTACTGTCCGGGAGCGGTCGCCACTGGTCGGCGGGCGGCAAGTCCTTGGGGTCGGAGCCGATCCGCACACGGTCGTCCTGCCAGGCGCTCAGCACGATCGGCGCGTTGATGGTGCCGGAGCGCGTGATGTTGATGGGCTGGTCATAGGTCCCCGCCTTCACCCAGATGGTGTCACCTGGGTTCGCGGCGTCCACCGCCGGTTGGATGGTCTTGAGCGGCAGCTCCTCAGTCCCCGGGTTCCCATCGTCGGCCTGGGGGCTCTTCTGGTCCACCACCATCTCGCGGCACAGCCCCGCCCCCGCGCTCAGCGCGAGCGCCGCCCCGACCCAGACTGCAGCCAGAACGCACCTGTGCATTTCCCTCATCTCCCGCGAACCGCAACCGGGACGTGGTGCGCCGCGCTATTCGCCCCGGGCAGGGGCAGCGCCTTCGGTTCCGCCTTCGACGGAGGGGAACATGGTCGGCGTGGCGCAATGGCGCCCGCGCGGGCCTCGGCCCGTGGCCGGCCCGCCGCCCGAGGCGACGCTGGTTGACATGGTGCTCGGCTCGTGCGCGCCGGATGGAGAGACGAATGACGCGGCTGGTCCACATCCCAGCGCTGTGTTGCGCAGCGTGGCTGTTGGGAACGCTCCAAGCACTCGCGGCAGTGCCGCCGCCGTCGGAGACGCCCGCGAAGATCATCGTGTCGGGGCGGACCTCCACGGCCGTGGACATTCAGATCGTGAAGGTGGGGCAGGAGATACCGGAGAGCGCCGGCGACCGGAGCCTGCCGAACACGCCCGGCTTCGAATGGTACGTGAGCCAGCATTACGCGCTCAAGTCGCAGATGGACGAGGGCTTCTCGCGGATGATCCTGGAGGTCTCGGAGCTGGCGCTGCCCCACTGGGAGGCGCTGACGGGACTGGAGCCGCCGGATCAGGACACGGCCCGCATGTGCATCGTGTACGCGAAGTCGGCCGACGATGTCGTGAAGGCGATCCAGGGCGACCTGGGGTTCACGTGGACCGTGAATGGCGGCGGGGTCACATGGTGGGGGAGCTGGGCCGCCTACAACTACCCGAGCGGCACGCTGCAGTACCATCGGCGGGACCTGGTCATCCACGAGAACCTGCACATGCTGCAGGGGGTGGCGTTGCGGAACACGGCGGGGCCCGAAGGCTTCACCTACGGCGGCGCGCAGCACGTCTACGACCCGGCGAAGAAGCAGCTCACGGTCCAGTGCTTCGACCGAGCGCCCATCAACAACTTCACGGACCAGGGGTTAGCCGCGTTGCAGAAGGAGTCCATCCCCCTGCGGGAGATGGCGGAGAAGCACTCGGGCGATGGGGGAGGCCTTGGTACGGTCTATACGCACTTCTTCTGGAGCGACCCGGACCGCTACTTCAGGCTCTGCCTCTGGCGCGACGAGTACTACCGCGGCCGCCTCAGGTGGGAATCGAACGTGGTGCTGATGGAGGACATCTTCGGCCCGCTCGACGCCCTGAACGCTGAGTGGGAGCGCTGGGTCAAGGCGCGGCGGGCGACGTTCCACCATGTTGACTGGGGCTGGGAACAGGAGGGCAATGCCCTCAAGGCCTACGGGTTCCCGTGGGACAAGGCGTACTGGTCGCAGATGAACATCCAGTACGCCCCCAGCGAGGCAGCAGAGTACGATCCGCTGCGGATGGACTACCCGGCGGAGCCGATGCCGCCGACCGTGGGGCCCGTGAAGCGCGGCGTGGAGGAGCCTTCGGTGGGCTACCTGGCCGATCTGTCCGAAGGCGGATGGGTTGGGCTGGGGCTTGGTGTGACGGAGCGCAACATGTGCCAGGTCGTGATCATGGACGGGAAGCTGGTGGTCGAGGGCAAAGGGATGCCGATCGCGCGCCAGGAGTTCGTGTTGACGGAGAGGGTGCAGGCCGCCGGGAAGAACGACGGCAACTGCTACGGCGTGACGATTCAGATCAAGCAGGCGGAGTTGGCGGTCACGGTGCGGGCGGGCGCTCCGCCTGGGCCCATCGCGGCGATGGAGGTTTCCCTGCCGGTGGACGAGGCGTCCCGGCAGCAGATGATGGCCCAGTACATGGCGCTGATCGCGAAGGACGGGCGGCCCCGCATCACGCCGTTCATCGACGATGCGCGCCGGCCGGAGCCTGACCTGCTGAAGCCTGCGCCGGCGAACCGGTGGCGCTTTCCCGCAGAGCCGGAGCTGCTCGGGCTGTACCGCGCAGCATGGCGCCTCAAGGCGAAGACCCCGGCCTCGCTGACTCGCCTGAAGGACGCCATGCTGGCGACGGTGGACGAGGACCCGGCGACCCAGGACACGGCGCTGGCACTCTACCAGAAGAGCATCGCGAAGGTGGCCCGGGACGTCCTCAAAGGGGCCGACTCGGCAACCGCACATGCAGCAACGGCCGACCTGATGGGCATCTCGATGCGAGCGCTGATCGACAGGGAGACGACTGCGGACCAGGCGGCGTTCACGGTAGAGCTGCGGTCGAAGGGCCATAGCCCGGCAAGGGGTGAGGTCCTCCTCGCGGCGGAGCCCGAAGGCACTCTGGGGGACCTGCCGCCGGCCAGGCCGGTGGAGGTGGGTGCGGGCGAGACGCAGCGGGTGTCCTGGACGTGGAAGGCGCCGGCGGACCGGACGGAGATGGCGACGGTCCGCGTGGTTGCGGCGCTGGAGAGCGATGTGACGGAGATGCGGCTGACTGACACGGTGACGCTGCGCCCCTCGATCCCCTGCTGGTGGGTGATCGGGCCATTTGACAACCAGGGGGATGGGACCGTCGATACTCCGCAGGCGATCGAGCAGGAACCGGTGGACCTGGGGAAGGCCTATGCGGGGAAGGACGGCAAGGAGGTTCGCTGGCAGAAGTCCGAGCGCTCGGCGGAGGCGAAGCTGAGCGACGAACACGTGGTGGACCTCGCCAAGCTGTGCGGCGGAGAGACCAATGTGTCGGCCTATGCGGTAACGTGGATCATCAGCCCGCAGGAGCAGGACGCCGTGCTGGCGATCGGGTCTGACGACGGGCTGGTGGTGTGGGTGAACGGTGAGAGAGTCCACGCCAACCTGGTGAGCCGCGCGTACGGCCCCATGCAAGACCGCATGCCGATCCACCTGAAGGCGGGGCGGAATGAGCTGTTGGTGAAGGTGATGCAGGGCAACGGGGCGTGGGCTGGGGGCGCGGGTGCTTGACCGCGAGGGGCAGCCGCTCGCGGGGCTGACGCACTCCACGAAGTGACCGACGCGTGCTTCGTTCGGACAGGCAAGATTGCCTGTCCTACGCGGGGCCTAGCCTGATCCGAAGGAGACACGATGTCCATGTCATCATGCCTATGGTGTCCTGCCATCTGCCTGGCCCTCGCGGCGACCACCCATGCAGCCCCTGTTCGCCAGGGCGCGCTGCATGAGATGTGGGAAGGCGTGCCGGGGGACAACGTGAGCGGTCTGACGGGTAGCGCGAAGTACGGGCAGCCCGCGGACCAGGTGCGTGTCCTGACCCGCCTTCAGATCGACAGCCTCGGCGACAACTACGGCGTGCGCTGCACCGCGCTCGTGGCGCCGCCGACCACCGGTGAGTACGTGCTCTACATCTGCTGCGACGACGGCGGCGAGCTGTGGCTCAGCACGGATGAGAGCCCGGCGAACCTGCGGCTGATCGCGCGAGTGGATGGGTACGTCGAGCCGGGCGAGTGGAGCGTGCAGGCGAGCCAGAAGTCCGCGGCGATTGCGCTGCAGGCCGGGAAGCGCTACTTCCTCCAGGCGCTGCACAAGCGAGGCGGCGGCGGCAACCACCTGGCGGTGGCGTGGCAAGGCCCAGGGCTTGAGCGCACCGTGCTGGAGGGCAAGTGTCTCGTCGTGCCGCCGATGGCGCCGGAGATGGAGGCGAAGATCGAGGCGGCGCGCCGGGCGGATGCCAGGCGGAAGGCGCTTACCCGCAAGGCCGAGACGTACTGGCGTGTGGGCAAGACGCTGCCGATGGAGTTCAGCGCGGAGTTTCCCGCGGGCGGTACGGCCGACGAGGCTACCGACACCGGCATCAACGTCCTGATCGACCAGGCGCACCAGACGCAGTTCGCGGTGATCTGGGGGCTCAACGGCATCATCCGCAGCCAGGGCTTCCGCACGTGCACCTCCGTGGCGACGCTGAACGCCGTGCTGACGCCCGGCCAACCGAGCCGCATCCGGCTGCCGCTGGCGGGGATGGAGCCCTTCGCGTGGTGGCCGACGCCCGCGTGGAATGTGGTGGTCACCTCCCAGCAGGACCTGAATGCCCAGGTCTACACGGAGAAGGAGCGCGCGGCGCTGAAGGCCTTCGTGGAGGGAGGGGGAGGCCTGCTAGTGTTCGTCGGACGGCCCGGCACGGCCGAGAAGGCTGACGACTGGAGTCTCAACGCGATGCTGGCGGACTACGACGCCAAGGTGACGGCGGAGTCCGATGAGGCGAACGGCCGCAGCTTCGCGGCGCTGCAGCTCGGGCCCGACTGGCAGGCGACTCTCGCGGGCAAGACGGGCAAGGCCGTGCGCGCACAGCGGGTGTTCGGCAAGGGCCGGGTGGCGATCTGCGAGAGCCCCGTGGCCTTCAACCCGGATGACAAGGCCGACAGCGCCGAGGTGAAGGCCGCCAAGCTCAAGGGACTCAAGGACCTGCTCGTCTGGCTGGCGGCGGGGAAAGCGCCGGTCGGCGGCGAGGGGCGGATGGCCTCCGCGGGCGGGGCCGGCATCTACCCGGAGCTGGAGCTGAACGTGGGCGGGATAGTGGTCTACTACGCCGACAACCAGCCGCCCGCGACGCTGAAGTGCATCCGGGAGAACATCCCGCTCGCCGCCCAGAAGGTGCTCGAGTGGCTGCCCACCAAGCAGTTCGAGGAGCCGTACGCCCTGGTGATCTGCGCCGGAGGCGGCGGGGGCTGGGCGATCAACGGGCGGCCCAAGGCGTCGGCAGTGATCGAATACGAGCCGCTGGCGATCCTCAGCGTCTTCGGTCACGAGTTCGCGCACACCATGAGCGGGCCGCGCAACGATCGGGGGGAGCTGGCCGGCTTCTCACCCCACGGCAACCAGGGCGAGTCCCACGCGGGCTGGTTCCAGGGGAAGATCAACGCCCTCTTCAACCCGGCGGACCGCGAGCGGTCGAACCGCAACTGCAACAGCATCCTGGACCTCGAGCGCCAGAAGGGCTCTCGCCTGGACCTGGCGACTGAGGACGAGACCGAGGCGGGCCGCGCGAAGTGGGGCAATGGTCCCGGATGGACCAAGGAGTGGTGGGTGTTCCAGAAGCTCGACGACCGCTTCGGCCCGACGTGGTACCCCCGCTGGTACTGGGTGCGCTGCACGCGCTGGGCCGATGAGCCCGGGCGCCGGGAGACGTGGGACGAGATGGTCGAGGACATGAGCATCGCAGTGGGTGAGGACCTGTTCCCCTTCTACCGGAAGATCGGCACGAGCCTGAAGAAGGAGCGCCTGGAGCGGATCGAGTTCCAGGGCAAGATGCTGGAGCTGCCGGTCTGCCCGCTGGAGGATGGCCCGGCAGGGAACGTGTGTCTCGATCCCATCGGAGACTACACCAAGCCGCTGCAGCCCCGGTCCGGCGGATAGTCGGCAGCGGGTGTCGCGACTGCGGTCAGGCAGGCGATGGGTCAGGGCGAGCCCGCAGAGCGTGTATGAGAAGCGTGGGCGGGCGCCATGAATGGCGCCCCTACTCGATCGGGCGCGATGAATCGCGCCCCTACACTACCAGCGAGAAGGTGTTGCCGTCAGGTAGGGGCACGATTCATCGTGCCCGAGTGTAGGGGGTGTCGCCACTGCGGTCGGGCAGGCGATGGGTCAGCGCGAGCCCCCAGAGCGTGTATGAGAAGCGTGGGCGGGCGCCATGAATGGCGCCCCTACTCGATCGGGCGCGATGAATCGCGCCCCTACACTACCAGCGAGAAGGTGTTGCCGTCAGGTAGGGGCACGATTCATCGTGCCCGAGTGTAGGGGGTGTCGCCACTGCGGTCGGGCAGGCGATGGGTCAGCGCGAGCCCCCAGAGCGTGTATGAGAAGCGTGGGCGGGCGCCATGTTGGTCATGTACGAAATAACCTGACATCATCGGGTCGTTGTAGGGGCAGAGCGTGCTCTGCCCACGCCGTCGGTTCGGGCAACACCTGGGCAGAGCACGCTCTGCCCCTACAACGACACCCGCCAAGTTATTATGTGCATGGCCATAATGGCGCCCCTACTCGATCGGGCGCGATGAATCGCGCCCCTACACTACCAGCGAGAAGGTGTTGCCGTCAGGTAGGGGCACGATTCATCGTGCCCGAGTGTAGGGGCGTGATTCATCACGCCCAATGCTGTGCTTCTCATCCACCCTCTCGGAACTGCCGCACCGCGTAGAAGCGTCGGCGGGTTCGGGGTGCTGGGCCAGGCGCAGGGAGTTGCTGAGGACGAAGGCGCTGCTCGCGAGCATGACCAGCACGGCGACCAGCGGATGGAGCAGACCGAAGCACGCGACGCCGATCGCCAGGAGATTGTAGCCGAACGCCCAGATGAGGTTCCGGCGGATCCTGGCGTACGCTGCGCGCGCCAGGTCGATCAGCCACGGCAGGCGGCCCAACTGATCGCCGAGGATCGTGACATCGCCGGCCTCGCGAGCGAGATCGGCCCCGCCGCCCAGCGCAATGCCGACGTCGGCCTCTGCGAGGGCCGGGGCGTCGTTCACCCCGTCCCCGACCATCGCCACCACCTGGTCGCCCGCCTTGGCCGCCCGGAGAAGGCGCAGCTTGTCGTGCGGCAAGCATGGCGCCGCCACCTCTGCAATGCCTGCCGCTTCCGCGACGGCCTGCGCCACCTCAGGGCGATCTCCCGAGAGCATCGTGACGGCGGTACCGTCCCCGCGCAACGCACATACGACGGCCGCCGCCTCGGGGCGCAGCTCATCCACGCACACGAGGCATAGCTGCGCCGCTGCGTCCTGAGCGCGCCCCTCGATCTCTCGCCAGCCCGCGAACACGAGTGTGCCCCTCGCGCTATGCCCGCGCAGCGCCTTCGGGATGGAGAAGCCGTTAGCTTCGACGAATTCCCGCGTGCCGGCGTACACGCGGCGACGCAGGCCGCCGACCAGAACAGTGCCCAACGCGCCCTGCCCCGGCAGGACGCGATACTCCTCGACAGAGCCGAGCGCCAACCCGCGCCGCGCGGCTTCCGCCACGATGGCCCTGCCGAGGGGGTGTTCGCCGGAGGTCTGAAGGGTCGCAACCCAGGCCAGCGCCTCGTTGGCTGCGGACGGGTCGGCTGCGAGGACTTCGACCACGCGCAGCATGCCGCGAGTCAGGGTTCCGGTCTTGTCAAGGAACACACGGCTGACCCTCGGCAGCAGCTCGAGCGCCTCCCCCGAGCGGACGATGACGCCACCCCGCGCCGCGCGACCGATGGCCAGGGAGGTGACGAGTGGCGTCGCCAGCCCCAGAGCGCAGGGGCAGGCTACCACCAGCACGGCCAGCGCGCTCATCCCGCCCCGTGCGGGCTGGCCTTCAGCGAGCCACAGGGCGAAAGCGCCTGCCGCGATCGCTGCCACCGCCGGCACGAACACCGACGAGACGCGCTCGACGAGCCGCTCAACCGGGGCGCGCCGGGCCGCGGCCTCCTGCACGAGCCGGGCGATCTGGGCGAGCAGCGAGGCCTCGCCAACTCCGCGTGCCTCGACGATGATCTCCCCGTCACCGTTCACGCTACCCCCGATGACCGAGTCGCCCGGCCCACAGGCTCGGGGCTCAGCCTCGCCCGTGAACTGTGCCTCATGAACCGAACTGATTCCCGCCACGACCTCGCCGTCCACGGGCACTCGCTCGCCCGGCCTCACGCGCACCCGATCGCCAACGCGCAGCTCCCTCGCGGGAATCGTCCGCTCGCAGCCGTCGCGCACCACGCGTGCCTCGGTGGGTTGGCCGGACAGCAGCCCCCGGATGAGCGTTGCGCTTCGACTCTTGGCGGAGGCCTCGAGGAGCTTGCCCACCGTCATCAGCGTCAGCAGCATCGTCGCCGTGTCGAAGTAGATCGGTCCGGTGCCGCGGAGCACATGGGCGGCGCTGACGCCGAAGGCACAGGCGGATCCCAGGGCGACCAGGGAATCGAGGCTGGGCCGTAGGCGCCTGACCTCACGTCCCATTCCTGCGAGGAACGGATGGCCGAGGATGACCATCGCGGGGATCGAGAGTGCCAGCAAGACCCAGCGGAACCAGGCCTCCGCCTCCGCGCCGAGGTCCTGCAGCTCCCCGGAGTAGAGCAGCAGGCTGACCATCATCACGTTCATCGCGAGGAAGGCGCCGATGCCGAGCCGGGCGAGCACCCATGCCGGGGCGCCGCCCTCGCCGCGACCCACGATGCGCGAGGCCAGATAGCAGCCATAGCAGCAGAAACGCGCGTCCGGGCCGGGGCAGTAGCCGAAGGCGGCGACAGGCAGGCCGCAGTGGTCGCAGAGGTCGCGGGCGGGGGCCATCAGTGACACGCCCCCCCTTGGGCCCCCGGAATCAGGCCCAGGCGGCGCAGCAGCATGAGCAGGCCCAGGATGATGACCAGGCCGCCGAGCACCTTCGTGCCAACCGCGCGCCATTTCCCGCGGATCACGGACCCGAGGAGGCCGGTGGCGAACAGCCCGGGCATCGTGCCGAGGCCCGCGCCGCCGAGCAGCATCATCCCCGCGCCGACGGAGTGCTCTCCGGCGGCGGTCACGAGCAGGAGCGCGGTAAGCGGGCAGGGGAGGTAGCCGATCGCCAGCCCGAAGACGAACGCACCGACGAGCGAGCTGCTGCGGAGGAGCTTGCCCCCGTGCTCCTCGATCAGCACGGCTCCGGGGCGAGGCGCCGCAGGAAGCCCAAAGCGCAGGGGGAGCTCAAGCATGAGGATCCCGAGGACAATCGTGAGCACCGCGGCGAGGAGCACGAGCGTCCGTCGCGCACCCGGCAGGCCGCTCGACTCTACCACCCACAACCCGAAGGCGCCCACCAGCGCTCCCAGGAAGGCGTATGTGAAGGCCTTGCCCAACAGGAAGAGGAACAGCCTGACGAAGGCCGTTCGCCGGCGCTCACCCAGTGCCAGGTGCAGCGAGAAGCCGCCGCACATGCCGACGCAATGGGGCGTCGCTGCCAGCCCGGCCAGAACGCCGACGAGAAGGTGTTCCACGGAGCGTTCCCCCGCAGCCCGCGTTGGGAGCGGCAGCCGGTTGGAGGGTGTTTCAGGGATAGGCGAAGGCAGAATCCCCGTTCGCCGCGGCTGTCTGCGGCGAGGAGGCTCAGCCCCCGGTGCCGGACGACCTGCCACACGACGCCGAGGAAGACGAGCCGTTCACCGTCTCACGGCGGGACTGGCTGCACCGAATGGCGGGAGTGTCGGCCGGGATCGGCCTGGCCGCCGCCGCGCGTCACCGCAAACTCGTCCCCTTCCTCTCGCCCTCCGCTGATGTCGTCCCCGGCGTCTCCCAGTGGTATGCGACCAGCTGTCGCGAATGTCCTGCCGGCTGCGGGATGATCGTCCGCAACCGGGAGGGCCGTGCCGTGAAGTGCGAGGGCAACCCTGACCACCCGATCAACCGGGGCCGCCTCTGTGCGCGCGGCCAGGCGGCCTTGCAGGGGCTCTACGACCCGGACCGGCTGCGGGGGCCGCTCCATCGCCTGGAGCGGCCGCGCATGAAGGCGCGGGCCAGGCGCGTGGAACTGCAGGAACTCGAGCCGGCGACCTGGGAGGCGGCTCTTGCAGGTCTGGGGGAAGTCCTGGCACCACTGCGCGCCACGGGCCGCGTCGCTGTCATCTTCGACCTTCAGACAGGCAGCCTCGCCGCGCTGATCCGTCGCTGGCTGGAGCTGTTCGGCTCGGATCGCTACCTCGTCTACGAGCCGCTGAGCTACGACGGAATCCGCGAGGCGAACCGCCTCCTTTTCCGCCAACCCATCATCCCCGTACCCTCGCTTGAGAAGGCGGACTTCATCCTCTCCTTCGGTGCAGACTTCCTGGAGACGTGGATCTCCCCCGTTCAGTTCACGCGGCAGTTCGCCGAGAACCGCTCGGCGCGGTCCGTGTACGTCGGTCCGCGTGTGTCGCTGACCGCGGCGAATGCGCACGAGCGCATCCTGGTCCGCCCAGGGGACGAACGGTTCGTTGCCCTGGCGATGCTTCACGAGTTGCAGGGGCGGGCACGCCAGCGGGCAGCGCACGGGGCGGCCATTCCCGATCTTGGCGACTACTCGCCTGACCGGATCGGGCCGCAGATCGGGGTCGCGGCGGAGACGCTGCTGCGTCTGGCGCGCGCCTTTGGGGATGCGGCGTCGCCCGTGTCGTTCGCCGGCGACCCCTTCGCCTCGGGGCCTCGGGCCGTGGAGGCGGTGCTCGCCGCCAACTGGCTGAACCTGAGCGTCGGCGCCCCGCCGCGATGGGCGGAGGGTCTCCATGCACTGAGCGAGGCAGCATCGCAGGCGGAGGCTGCTGCGTTTACCGAGGCCGTGGCCGCGGGCGGTGTGGACGCCCTGCTCGTCATCGGCGCCGATCCGGCCTTCAGTCTGCCGGCTACGTTCCAGGAGGCGGCGAGGGCGGTCAAGCATGTGGTGAGCTTGTCCGCCTTCGCCGACAACACGAGTGAGACGGCCGCTTGGTTGCTGCCGACGAACACGCCGCTGGAGAGCTGGGGCGACTACGAGCCCCAGGCGGGCGTCCTGAACACGATGCAGCCAGTGATGGGACCCCTGTACGACACGCGGTCGGCGGGCGACGTGCTCCTGGCGCTGGCGCGCGCGGCAGGCCTCGATCCCCAGCGCGAGTTCGGGGCAGTGACCTACCGCGAGTACCTGGCCAGCCGCTGGCGTGACGGCGCCGATGAGCCGCACGAGGTCGCGCTGCAGCGGGGCGGACGGTGGGCGACTCCAGCGCCACCCTCCCCTCCCCCGCAGCCCCGAGGCACGCGCTTCGGCCGCCCGGCGGGCGACGACGCGCCTCGGCTGCACGTCTACCCCTCGCTGTCCCTCTTCGACGGCCGCGGGGCGAACAAGCGGTGGCTGCAAGAGCTTCCTGACCCGATCACGAAGGTCGCCTGGTCGAGTTGGATCGAGGTTCACCCGCACGATGCGGCGCGGCTCGGCGTGGGCCCCGGTGACACCGTGGCCCTTGATAGCCACTACGTCGCCCCCGTCGTACTCAGCCAAGGCCTTGCGCCTGGGACGGTGGCGGTGCCGCTGGGCCATGGTCACCTGCGGTACGGGCGGTACGACCACGGGCTAGGCGCCAACCCCTATCACCTGCGGCTGCCCGAGCCGCGGGACCGCCCGCAGGCCGTTCAGGTGGCGAACAACAGCGGCCCGGTAGCGCTCCCGTGCGCCGACGGCAGCCCCTACCAGCACGGTCGGGACATCGCCCGCGTAGTGCGAGCCTCCGAGGTCGCCGGGCTGCCGAGGCCGGAGCTGCGGCTGCCGCTGCCGGAGGGGTACACGCGCGAGGGGGACATGTACCCGCCTCACGGGCACGCGGACCATCGGTGGGCGATGGCGGTCGATCTGAACCGGTGCACCGGTTGCGGGGCGTGCGTGGTGGCGTGCTATGCCGAGAACAACGTGGGGGTTGTCGGGCCGGAGCAGTTCGCGAAGCACCGGATGATGGCGTGGATCCGAATCGACCGGTACTACGACTGGTCCGATCCCTCCGCGCCGGTGCTCTTCCTCCCGCTGATGTGCCAGCAGTGCGATGCCGCGCCGTGCGAGCCCGTGTGCCCCGTCTTCGCGGCGGCCCACAGCGAAGAGGGCCTGAACATGCAGGTCTACAACCGCTGCATCGGCACGCGGTACTGCGCGAACAACTGCCCGTACAAGGTGCGCCGGTTCAACTGGTTCGACTGGGAGTGGCCCGAGCCGCTCAACTGGCAGGCGAACCCGGACGTGACGGTGCGCTCGCGCGGCGTCATGGAGAAGTGCACGTTCTGCATCCAGCGCATTCGCGAGGCCGAGAGGCGGGCGAAGCGCGAGAACCGGCCGCTGCGCGACGGGGAAGTGCAGCCCGCCTGTGTGCAGACCTGCCCGGCCGAGGCGCTGGTGTTCGGCGACCTGATGGACCCGACGACGCGCATCGCGAGGATCGTCGCCGAGGACAAGCGCGCGTACCAGTTGCTGGACCACCTGAACACGAAGCCGGCGGTCTTCTACCTGAAGCGGATCGTGGATGAGGGGCAAATTAGGGACAGGCCCCAATTTTGGACGTCGAAAATTGGGGCCTGTCCCTAATTTGCCCGAGGTCGGACATGCCAGCGACGGCCTACCGACAGGTGAACGAAGAGATCCTGCAGGCGGTGCGCATGCCGTCGCGCCGTTACCTGGGGCTGCTCGCGCTGCTGGCAGGCGGCATGGGTTGGGCGGCGCTGTGCTTTGCGTACCAGGTCATGACGGGGATGGGCGTCACCGGGCTGAACCTCCCGGTCGGCTGGGGCACGTACATCACGAGCTTCGTGTTCTGGATCGGGATCGGGCACGCGGGCACGCTGATCTCGGCGATCCTGTACCTCCTGCGCGTCGAGTGGCGCACCGCCGTCGCGCGGGCCGCCGAGACGATGACGGTCTTCGCGGTGATGACGGCCGGGCTCTTCCCCCTCATCCACCTCGGGCGAGTGTGGGTAGTGTACTTCATCCTGCCCTACCCGAACACGGCGCATCTGTGGCCCAACTTCCGCTCGCCGCTCGTGTTCGACGTTGTCGCGATCACCACATACCTCACGATCAGCGTGCTCTTCTGGTACCTGGGCCTCATTCCCGACCTGGCGGCCGTCCGCGATGCCTCTACGGGGCGGAAGCGTTGGGTGTATGGCGTGCTGTCGGTCGGCTGGCAGGGGGCGAACGACCAGTGGCGCCACTACCTGCGGGCGTACGCGTGCTTCGCCGCGCTGGCGACGCCCCTGGTGATCTCGGTGCACAGCGTCGTCTCCTGGGACTTCGCGGTCGGCATCGTGCCGGGCTGGCACGAGACGATCTTCCCGCCCTACTTCGTGGCAGGCGCGATCCACTCCGGTCTCGCGATGGTGCTGACGCTGCTCATCCCGCTCCGATCCGTCCTCCGGCTGAAGGCGGTCATTCAGCCGCGTCACCTGGAGGAGGTCGCCAAGCTGATCATCGTCACCGGGCTCATGATGCTCTACGCCTACGCGGTCGAGCCCTTCATGGCCTGGTATGGCGGCGACTTGGTGGAGCGACAGTCGGTGGTCCTCCGGGCGACCGGGCCATACGCGCCCTACTTCTGGACCATGACGGCCCTCAACGCGGTGCTGCCGCTCGCGCTCTTCCGGAAGCGCGTCCGCACGAGCCTCGTCGCCCTGTTCGCCATCGGGCTGCTCATCAATGTCGGCATGTGGCTGGAGCGGTACGTCATCATCGTGGGGTCGCTGGCGAACGACTTCATGCCTTCGGCGTGGTTCACGTACCGCCCGAGCTGGGTCGAGCTCAGCATCGCCGTGGGGGCGGGCTGCTTCTTCCTGTTCATGCTCCTGGTGACGCTGAGAGTCATCCCGGCGGTGGCGGTGAGCGAGAGCAAGCCCGAGCCTCGCCTCGCGGAGGAGAGCGCTGGATGAGTGAGGCCCCGCGTGTCGCCGCGACCTTCACGGAGGCGGAGCCCCTCCTTGCCGC
>Ga0194112_10003867_pt1 | contig 20736 bp, 20 predicted proteins | sample TA2MahC400mmetaG_FD_146191 | JGI IMG/M metagenome (GOLD analysis project Ga0194112, IMG submission 146191) | Freshwater microbial communities from Lake Tanganyika, Tanzania - TA2015016 Mahale Deep Cast 400m | ecosystem: Environmental > Aquatic > Freshwater > Lake | place: Tanzania: Lake... | reverse complement strand
ATAAAAAGCTCCCTCGTACTCAATCCGCAACTGCCTTGCCATACCCCAAACATACCATAATTAACCATTTATGTAAAGTGTATAATTTAGCTTTGACCCCAATTCCTCAATTCCCCCAATTCCCTAACGAGGGGCGGATGAACAGCCCCGTAGGAGTCTGTTCCATCCGCCCCTCGTTAGGCGGGCGAGAGTCCCGCCGAACAATTATTGAATTACAAGTTATATTTTATTAAAAATGCTACGCTCATAAATCTTTTTGTCAACCAAAATTTAACTGATCTTTATAATTATCAATAATTCGCAAATTATATTCATTAGTATTTTCTCTTACTTACGGCCTTAATGCCGATGAAAACATTCTATGGAATTGAATAATTTATTGCAAAATGAATTTTATATTTCATATAATTAAATCCTACAAATCATTATTGAGGGGGAAAGATGGGTAGAGAAATGAGTGTGCTCGGAGATTTTGAAGCATTTCTTTTAAAATTTGGGAGCGTGCCGGAAGAAAAGATCAGGTTCTACATTCATTGGGTGAGCAGATTTCTCAAGTCCTGCAACTTCCAAATCGATAATATCACCACAGAACGTGTGTCCAAGTACCTGGATTCAATGGAAGGTGATGAAAAAGTTTCAGACTGGCAGGTGAAGCAGGCGGCTGATGCAGTCATGCTCTATGTTGAAAAATACCTTAAGAAACCATTGAAACAGATCATCCCTTTGACGGAAGATTCAAAGTTGGCTCCCTTAGATCAAAAGGTACTTTCTTCATGGAAAGAGACCCTGGATGAAACGAAAAATCTGATCCGTCTTCGGCACTTTTCTTTGAGCACAGAAAAGAGCTATCTCGGATGGATAGGCCGTTTTAAAAACTACATAAAGGATGGTGATCCAAATCTGCTTGAATCCAATGATATGAAAAACTACCTTACCCATCTTGCTCTTCATGGTCGTGTTTCCGCCTCGACGCAAAATCAGGCTTTCAATGCTCTCCTATTTCTGTATCGTCATATTTTACATAAGGAAGTGGGTGATCTTACCTCTGTGGCAAGGGCAAAAGGGAAGATGAATCTGCCCACTGTTTTGAGTAGGGATGAAGTAAAAAAACTTCTATATTTCCTCAATGGGCCCTATCTCCTCATGGCACAGCTCATGTACGGATGTGGTCTTCGCCTCATGGAGTGTCTCCGCCTGAGGATAAAGGATGTGGATTTTGAAAACGATCTCCTAATGGTCCGCTCTGGGAAGGGAGAAAAAGATAGGTCGCTGATAATACCTGAAAAGATAAAAGAGGGATTTTCAAAACACGTAGCCTCTGTCAAGGATATCCATGATCAAGATTTGAGGATTGGATACGGTGAGGTATCCCTCCCTGATGCCCTCGAAAAAAAATACCCTGATGCTCCAAGAGAATGGGGGTGGCAGTGGGTATTTCCTGCGGAGAAACTGTCCGTTGATCCACGAAGCGGAAAGGTGATGCGCTGGCATATTCATCCCTCTGCCATTCAGCGTGCAGTAAAAGAGGCAGTCATAAAGGCCCATTTACCGAAAAAGGCAAGCTGTCATACATTGCGTCACAGTTTTGCAACGCATCTCCTTGAAGCAGGACATAACATCAGGACGATTCAGGAACTTTTAGGACATAAGCATGTCAACACAACCATGATTTACACCCATGTGATTCGGAAGAAGCCCTCTGAAATAAGGAGTCCATTGGATGGTTTGTGAAAAGAACTGAGAAGGTAGCAACCAATCTTGAAAGATTGCTTAGAAAATAAACTGCTCACCCCCTCCCTCACCCTCCCCCCTCGAGGGGGAGGGGCTGGGTGGGGGGGGATTTTCATCATTCGAGAGTGTCGTTCTGTCATGAAAGATTACAAGGAAATAAGCCCTAAATGGTCCGCTTGGTAAGCGGACTCTATAGGTAATTTATTGAATACGTAGAGCCCAGTCAGCGAATGGGCCGAAGGTTTAAGATTTTAACGTCACGATATGCTTGATCGGAGGAGCTTTTTTGGAAAAGTGTTTCAACTTCTTGTCGCAACCGGAAACTTATCCCTGCTGAATGAGGCGGCCGGAAAGTCATTTACCCCCACACCCCTTCGTGAAGCTATGTTCTATAAAAATGTAAATGGGCAAACCGTTCAATGTCTACTTTGTCCAAGAGAATGTGTCATCCATGAAGGAAGAAGGGGGTTCTGCAGAAACAGGGAAAACCAGAAGGGGAAACTATATAGCATTGTTTATGGAAAGCCTTCTGTCGTTGATATTGGGCCTATCGAAAAGGCGCCACTCTATCATTTCGTCCCAGGCCATTTTAGGCTCTGTCTGACCTGTGCGAGTTGCAATCTCAGATGTAAATACTGTCAAAACTGGCATCTCTCCCAGAGGGGCCTCGAGGAGTTGAGCTATTATTCATACTCTCCTTCTGAGATCATCCAGCAAGCAAAAAACCATAAACTTTCCTCTGTCTCCTTCACCTATACAGAACCTACGGTCTACTATGAATATCTTTATAACATCTCCGTAATCGCCAAAGAGCAGGGAATCAAGACTTCCATCGTCTCGAATGGGTATATCAAACGAGAACCCCTCTTAAAGCTTCTGACAGTCCTCGATGCAGTTAAGATTGATCTCAAAGGTTTTAGCGAAAACTTTTATGAAGAGGTCTGCTCGGCCACCCTGAAACCTGTCCTCGAATCCCTCATTACAGTGAAAAAAGAGAGGGTGTGGTTAGAGATCGTCAACTTGATCGTTCCAACTCTAAATGATGATCCAAAAATGATCGATGAGATGTGTCGTTGGGTTAGAGTAAATTTAGGTGCAGATACGCCACTCCATTTTACGCGTTTTTTCCCAAATTATAAATTGACTCATCTCTCCCCTACCCCCGTCTCCACATTGGAATCAGCCTATGAGATTGCAAAGAGAAACGGTTTGAGATATGTTTACATTGGAAATGTGCCAGGCCACATTCGTAATTCTACATTTTGTCCTTCATGTAATAAAAGGATTATTTATCGAACACACTTTGATGTCCTTGAAATGAATGTGGTGAATGAAAAATGCAAATTTTGCAACTTTCCTATTCAAGGGAAATGGGCATAACACGATAGCGTATTTTGGAAATCCCCTCATCCCACCCTCTCCCCATTGGGGAGAGGGTGGGATGAGGGCCGCATTTGAATAAAGGGGGTTAAACATGGATTTGTTCGATTTAACCGGTAAGGTTGCGATGGTTACCGGCAGCACACGAGGTCTTGGTGAAACTGCAGCCAAAGCCTTAGCCAAAGCAGGGGCGGATGTGGCCATTTGTGGCAGAAACCCTGCTGATCTCAAACGGGTTTCTTCGGAAATCCAATCCATAGGTAGAAATTCAGCAGGATTCGAGCTGGATGTCCTTTCCAAGGATAAAGTCAAAAAAGGGGTTGAACAAATACTGAATCACTTCGGTCGCATCGATATCCTCATCAATAACGCCGGTACCAACTATCGAGTTCCAGTACTTGAATATCCTGAAGAGATGTGGGATCTGGTCATCAATACCAACTTGAAAGGATATTTTCTGGTGGCCCAAGCTGTCGTTCCCCAGATGATCGAAAGAGGATACGGCAAAGTGATCAATATGAGTTCAATTTTTGGAAAAGTAGGACTCGCAACTCAGTTAGCCTATGCTTCTTCTAAGGGTGGTGTTGAACAGATGACTAAGGTCATGGCTCTTGAATGGGCTAAATTAGGTGTGCGTGTAAATGCCATTGGCCCGACCTATTTTGAAACCGATATGGTAAAACAGATTCGAAATGACCCAGTGAAGTTCAACTTCATCAATGAGCGAACGCCTATGGGGCGTTGGGGTTATCTCCCTGAACTCGAAGGGACTGTCATCTTCCTTGCGGCTCCAGCCTCGGACTTTATTACCGGCCAAACCATCTATGTGGATGGGGGCTGGACGATCTGGTAAAAACTATAACGGCGTGGTTCTTGAGATGAATGATCGAACAAGGATCGGGGTAAAATATTGTGGTGGATGTAACCCCTCTTATGAAAGGGTGGAGATGATTCAGTAGGTCCAATCCCAGTTAAAAGACCGCTTTCTTTTTCTAAGATATGATGAACATGATATAAAGGTATTGATTCTTATGAATGGATGCCTCAGGTCCTGTGCCGCCCAAGATTTAAACCAGACAGAAGTTCCTTTCTGTTCAATTACCGAAGAAAGCGATTTTATAACCTTGATGAAATGGTTGACATCATTTGATGAAAAAGGAGATTTCTGATGGATTTACCAAATCGATCAAGACGATGGCTTTCCTTATATCCTGAAGATTATCTGCCAGATTTAACTCCTGAGGCAACAAACCCATTAGATCATCTTCAGAAAACGGTCAAACTGTATGGTCAGAGACCCGCTCTCTACTATTTCGAAAAGGTCATCTCATATAAAGAATTGGATGAGATGAGCAATGCCTTTGCCTGTGGATTGAAAGACCTCGGGATGAAGAAGGGTGATCGAGTGGCTCTTTACCTTCAAAACATCCCTCAGTTTATCATTGCCCAGTATGGCATCTGGAAGGTCGGAGGGATTGTGGTTCCGTTAAATCCTATGTATAAGGAGAGGGAACTCACATACTATTTCAACGATGCATCGGTTCGAATGCTCGTCTGCATGGAGTCCCTATACGGAGAGGCAGTTCGGAGAGTGGTGGAAGAGACAGGTGTTGAAAATGTGGTGACCACTTCGGAGCTGGATTTCCTCGACCCCAAAAGCAAAATTCCTTCCATTCTTAAAGGAGTGGAAAAAGCCAGGGATTTAAAAACCGAGGACTTCGTCACACTTCTCGAACGTCATCGTGGGAAACATCCTCCTAAGGTTCAACTTTCGCTAGAGGATGTGGCCTATCTCACCTATACCTCTGGGACAACAGGCCCTCCAAAAGGGGCAATGAATACTCATGGGAATGTGGTCTTTAACTCTGAGGTCTATCATCATTGCTGGAAATTGACATCCTCGGATATCCTCTTAGGGGTAGCTCCCCTCTTCCATGTGACAGGGATGATTGGCCATATCGGAACATCCGTGGCCTCTGGGGCTTCCCTCGTTCTCTTTTATCGTTTTGATCCCAAGACGACATTCCAGATGATCGAGAGATGGAGGGTCACCTGCACGATCGGAGCCATCACTGTCTTTATTGCCCTAATGAATGATCCAGAAATCGGAAAGTATAATCTTTCATCCTTTCGAAAAGTTTACAGTGGAGGAGCACCAGTCATTCCTGCTGTGGTAGAACGATTTGAAAAACTGACCGGGACCTACATCCACAATGTTTATGGTCTCACTGAAAGCACTTCGCCCACTCACTTAGTCCCCTTAGGATTGCGGGCTCCGGTTGATCCCTCGACTGGAGCGATCTCAATCGGAGTACCCATTCCAAGCCATTTTGCTAAGATTGTGGATCTTGAAGATCCAGAAAAAGAACTTCTACCTGGTGAAGTTGGAGAGTTGGTCGTCAAAGGACCAGGCATCATTGCGGGATATTGGAAAAAACCTGATGAGACCGCTCATGCCCTACGGCAGGGATGGCTTTTTACTGGAGATGTGGGTACAATGGACGATAAGGGTTGGTTCTACATCTTAGATCGAAAAAAAGATATGATTATTGCATCTGGATTCAAGGTCTGGCCAAGAGAGGTAGAAGATACCATTTACCTTCATCCCGCTGTCCGTGAAGTCGCAGTGGTTGGAGTTCCAGATCCATATCGAGGAGAAACGGTTAAGGCCTTTGTTGCTCTGAAGGAGGGATCTGAAGGAAAAGTCTCTGAAGAAGAGATTGTAGCGTTCTGTAAGGAACGGATGGCCGCCTATAAATACCCACGGCAGGTTGAATTCGTGAAAGAGGTGCCTAAGACGGCTACCGGGAAATTCTTGAGGAGGGCATTTAGGAATCCATGAAGAATTTTTCCCCCTCACTCTTCCCTCTCCCGCAAGGGGAGAGGGGGATTTGTTATTCTGGAGAATCAACTGAAAATCCCTCCCCATTGACAGGGGATAGTAAGCCTGCCTGCCTGTAGGCAGGGGTGGGGGTGAGATTAAATTTTTTTTAAGGAGAGAAAAAGATGAAGCGAATCGTGACCAAAGAGGATTACATCCAGAGCCTCAAAGACCTCCATCACTTTGTTTACTACAGCGGGAGACGTGTGGAGGATATCACCGAACATCCTGGCCTAAGACCGCACATCCATTCTGCAGCCCTTACCTATGAGCTTGCTCTTCGTCCAGAGCATGAAGAACTAATGACTGCTACCTCTCATTTAACCGGTAAGAAGATCAACCGATTTACTCACATTCATCAGAGTGTAGATGACCTGATCAAGAAAGTTCAGATGCTTCGTCTCATTGCTCATGAGACAGGTTCTTGTTTTCAACGATGTGTAGGATTTGATGCATTGAATGCTGTTTACATGACGACTTATGATATCGATCAAAAATATAAGACAGACTACTTCGAAAGATTTAAAAAATATCTTATTCACGTCCAAGAGAGTAATGTGATGTTGGTGGGAGGGATGACCGATCCAAAGGGCGACAGGTCCCTTCCTCCAAGCAGGCAGGCTGACCCAGATCTCTTTACCCATATTGTTGAGCGTAGATCTGATGGTATTGTTATTCGGGGCGCCAAGGCCCATATGACAGGAGGTATCAATTCCCACGAGATCTTGATCATGCCCACCCAGGCAATGAGGGAAGAAGAAAAAGATTATGCCCTCTCCTGTGCCATTCCTCTCAATGCACCTGGTATGGTACTTATTTTCGGCCGCCAGACGAATGAGGAAAGGAAGTTTGAGCAGGGGATCGATGTAGGCAATCCCTTTGGGGCGGTAGGTGGAGAAGCCCTCATCATCTTCGATAACGTCTTCGTTCCCTGGGAAAGGATTTTTCTTTGTGGTGAACATGATATGGCTGGGTTACTGGTGGAGAGGTTTGCCACCTTACATCGACAGAACTATGGAGGTTGTAAAGGAGGGGTCTCAGATGTCCTTGTAGGGGCCACCGCACTGGCTGCCGAGTATCAAGGAACAGCCAATGCCTCTCACATTAAAGAAAAACTGGCAGAGATGATCCATCTCGCTGAGACGATCTATTCGGGCTCTGTAGCCTGTTCTGCCATGGGGTATAAGACTCCTTCTGGAGCCTACTATCCGGACCCGCTTTTAGCCAATACGACAAAGCATAATGTCACTCGCTACATCTATGAAATCGCTCGCTTGGCCCACGATATTGCTGGGGGGATCGTCGCTACCATGCCCTTTCAGGCCGATCTCAAAAGCAATGAAGTGGGTCACTATGTAAAGAAGTATTTAGCAGGCGCAAATGGAATCCCAGTGGAGGACCGTATGAAGATCCTCAGACTCATAGAAAATATGAGCGGAGGGACCGCTTTGGTTGAATCCATGCACGGTGCAGGATCACCCCAGACCCAAAAAGTGATGTACGGAAGATTGGGAAATCTGGAACAGAAGAAACGCTGGGCCAAACGTCTGGTAGGAATTGATTAAAGCATATTCTACTTCAGGGTAAATGGGAATAGTATTAAATCGCCGCTCCTTTTTAAAAAGGTCTCTCACCTGTCTCCTATACGGGTGGATGGGTTCCCATCTCCTCCCGCCCCTCTCCCAATCCAAGGAAGTGGATCCCCTTAAAGGAGCCTCATTTTTCAGAAAAGGTGAGAACAATTTTGTTCAATGTGAGCTCTGTTTCAGAAGATGCCTGATACCAGAAGGAGGAAGAGGATTCTGTCGAGTCAGAGAAAACTTTCGAGGAAACCTTTATAGTTTAGTCTATGGAAGACCAGGTGGCCTCCAGATCGACCCCATTGAACTCGAACCGATGTACCATATGGTCCCCGGCCATAAAAACATCTGCGTCTATACTGCATCGTGTAATTTCAGATGTAAACATTGCCACAATTGGCCAATCTCTCAATCCGCTCCAGAACAGATGAGGGCACTTAATTACACACCTAAGGAGATCGTAGAAGAAGCTCTGAGACAAGGATGTAAATCAATTTCCCACAGCATCAATGAACCCACCGTCTTTTTTGAATTTATGTACGATATTGTCCAACTTGCAAAAAAGAGAGGGCTGTTGACCCTCTGCCATACGAATGGAGGGATGGCTAAAGCACCATTGGTGGAATTATTGAATTTTCTCGATGGGGTGACGGTTGATTTAAAAGCCTTCAGTCAGAAATTTTATCATGAGATTTCAGAGTCAAGGCTTGAACCTGTCTTAGAAACTTTGAAGACGATTAAAGGATCGAATAAACATCTTGAAATTGTCAACCTAATCATCCCCACCCTCAACGACCAAATGGGTGATATTAAAAAGATGTGTAAATGGATTGTGGGAAATCTTGGAAGGGATACTCCCCTCCACTTCACTCGATTTTCACCCTCCTATAAACTGACCCATCTGCCTTATACGCCGATTAAGGCCCTTGAGGAGGCTCATGGCATAGCTAAAGGCGAGGGGATCAAATATGTCTATATCGGAAACGTGGTTGGTCATCCAACAAATAGCACCTATTGCCCAAAATGTGCTAAAAAGTTGATTGAGAGAACCCATTTCATCATTTTAAAAAATCTTGTTAAGAATGGCATCTGTCCTTTCTGTAAAGAAAAAATTTCTGGAATCTGGAGTTAAAACAAAAGAGGACCATATCGTCAATCTAAAACATGCATTATATAATCCCATTATAATTTCTTGATAAAAAGAGGCCAAAACAGATGAAAGGCTTCTTTAATAAAATCCTGAGGATAAATCTTAAGACAAAGACCTTCCAAGAAGAGACCCTTCTTGACTCTGTTTTTGAAACTTATCTTGGTGGGAAAGGCCTCGGTATTTATCTTCTCATGAAAGAAAATCCTCCGGGGGTTGATCCGCTCTCTCCAAAAAACAAACTCATCTTCTGTCTTGGCCCGGTCACGGATACTCGAATCTATGGCTCCTGCCGGCATGGTGTCTTTACCAAATCTCCTCTGACTGGAATCTTTTCAGAATCCTATTCCGGAGGTAAAGTAGCAGAACCGATGAGCCGCACAGGTTACGATGCTTTTATCTTTGAAGAGGCATCAGATGATCCGACCTGGATCGAAATCTCAGATCAGAATGTAACTTTTCATGATGCAAGGGACCTCTGGGGGAAGGATACGTATTTTACTGAAGATGAAGTATTAAAAAGGGCTAAGGGAAAGGGCGCAGGTACTCTGGTCATCGGTCCTGCTGGTGAAAATCTCATCCGGTATGCCGTCATTGAAAATGATTACTGGCGATCCCTTGGAAGAACTGGGGTTGGCGCGGTCATGGGTTCAAAAAAGATCAAAGCCATTGCCTTTTATGGAGAGAAGAAAAGGGAGGTGGCGTATCCAGATATACTGGAACAGTTTGCCAAGGAGACCTTGGAACGAGGCAAGGATAGCCCTGGAGCTCAAGCCTACAGAAGGTTTGGAACTCCAATGCTTGTGGCGATGAACAATGCTGTAGGTGGTTTTCCTTCAAAATACTGGCATCTTGGAACATTTGAAGGTTGGGAGAAGATCAATGCAGATTCCCTCCTTGAAAGGTGTAGGGTCAGACCCAATGCCTGCCTCCACTGCTTCATGGCCTGTGGGAACTTAAGCGAGATCAAAGGGGGACGTCATAAAGGACTCAAAATTGAAGGCCCTGAATATGAGACGATTTTTGCCTTTGGTGGGCTCTGCATGGTCCATGAGATCGAGGAGATCGCATATCTCAATGATATTTGTGATCGCTTGGGTATGGATACTATCTCTGCCGGAAGTCTCTGCGCCTTTGCCATGGAGGCTTCAGAAATGGGACGAATCAAAGAGAAGATCGGTTGGGGCAATGTGGATAAGATTGCTCGACTTCTCCATGATATTGCATACAAAAAAGGCCTCGGTACCATTTTAGCGGAAGGGATTCGATATACTTCCAAAGCCTGGGAAATGGAAGATATCGCCATCCACATCAAGGGATTAGACCCCGCAGGTTACGATCCAAGAATCCTGAAGGGAATGGGATTGGCTTATGCCACATCAGACCGTGGAGCCTGCCACCTGAGGTCAACCTTCTATAAAGCAGAACTTTCTGGAATGATCCCCGTAGACCAGATGGAGGGGAAGGTCAAACTCTTTCTTGAATTTGAAGACCGATTCAATATCCATGATTCCCTTATCCTGTGCCGATTCTATCGGGACATCTACTGGGACTGGAATCACCTTTTAACGATCATTGAGGTGACAACTGGACTAAAATTGGATGAACCCGAATTAAGAAAAATCGCATCGATTATTCAGAGTCAAACAAGGAGGTTTAATCTCCGTGAAGGGATCACACCAAAGGATGATACCCTTCCGAGAAGATTTTTCGATGAACCTTTAGGCAAAGAGGGAAAGACGATCCGAAGGGAAGACCTCCAGAGAATGCTTCAGGATTACTATGCCCTGAGGGGCTGGAACTCTGAGGGTGTCCCAAAGTAATATTCCCTATTCAAGCGATTGATCTCACCTTGACATCCCCTACCCTATACCCATAGGATGTTTTTTATGGAGATTTCGGCCCCGAAGGAATGGTTTGATGTCCTCGAAAATCTGAAAGAAGAAAAAGGGATAGCGCTTCTTCTTGGCGCAACGGATACAGGAAAAAGTACCCTTGTAAAATTTATAATCTCTAACCTCTGTCAACGAGGTATAAAGACTGCTCTTGTCGATGCAGACATCGGACAATCCTTCATTGGTCCTCCCACTACAATCGGTCTTGCAATCTTTGAATCCCTCCCCGATTGGGAAATAATTCAACAACAAGAGATTTTTTTTGTCGGCTCCACTACTCCTGAAGGACATTTTCCTATCCATCTCAGAGGGGTAAAGAGGATGGTTGATAAAGCCGTCTCCTATAGCGCAGAGGTAATCCTTGTCGACACCACTGGATTTATTTTGGGAGAAGGAGGAAAAGAATTAAAAACAAGGAAGATCAATCTTTTATCACCACGCTTTATTCTTGCTCTTCAGAGGTCTGGCGAGCTCGAAAATATTTTAAATCTATATAAAGAGAATCCCTTTTATAAAATCTTTCGCCTTCCAGTTCCTGAAAAAACGAGATCGAAGTCTATGGAAGAAAGGAGAATGTATAGGTCAAAAAAGTTTCAAACCTATTTTAAGGGCTCGAAGGTGAAGGAATTAGCAACCAGAGAAATCAAGATAGAAGGAGAGGTGATTGATTCCAGTGGTTTTACCATTCCTTTGGATTGGGCATTACAGGTGAAAGGCCTTCTTATAGGGTTGAAAGATATTGATGAGAACACCCTTGCCTTGGGAATGATCGACAGGATGGAAGAAGGAATGGCATTGAGGGTTTTCACTCCTCTTGAAAATATAGGAGAGGTAAAAACGATTCAACTCAGCTCCCTTGAGCTTTCTTCTTCTTATGAGGAGGAGAGGGTTTGAAAATCTACTTTTTTATGTTAGATTGTCAAAATTGTCAGGAAGCGATGTGAGGGTTTCGAAACTCAAGAGAGGAATTCATTATGATTCTTGAAGGGAAATCGATTCATGAACTTAAAGTTGGATATTCTGCCCAGATCTCTAAGGTTATTACAGAATCGGTTGTTAACGATTTGGCTAAGGCGATAGGGGATTTCAATCCTATTCATACCGACCAGGCATATGCGGAGAAAACGATTTTTAAAGGAAGAATCGCCCATGGTGTGCTCTCCGTAGGCCTCCTTTCTAACGTTCTGGGAAACATTCTTCCAGGACATGGTACCATTTACCTCTCTCATGAAATTAAATTTCTTGCCCCCGTGAGAATTGGGGATACGATCACAGCCAAGGTGGAAATCATAGAACTATTCCCGGAAAAGAATCGAGTAAAATTTAGAACGACCTGTGCCAATCAAAATGGTGAGATCGTAGTCGATGGAATGGCTTGGGTCATGCCTCCCAAACCTTTCATGGAAAAAGGGGAAAAAGGGGACAGGCTACTTTTTAGAAGACCTAAAAGAATTGAAACTAACAAATAAAAAAAGTAGCCTGTCCCCTTTTTTTTATCTATCTTTTATGAATCAACTCAGCATCTACCTCTCCTCTAAAAGCTTCATGAAGAGCCCTCTGGAGTCCTTGAAGATCTTCTATCTTCTCAAACTCAATCACTAATTCTCTATCGTCCAAGGTCTTCAGCCTTCCAAATCGATTAACCACCTCAATTACCTTAGAAGGATCGACTGTCACCCATCCCTTCATCCTTTGGACAAGCTCTTCTCCGTTAAAGGAACGCTCAATCTTGAGTTCAACCCTTCTCTGCTTTGCTTCCCATCCAATGAGGGCGGGCTGAACGACCACTGGAGTGACAGGGTCATGCATGGCCGCACATCGAAACCATAACTTTGCTCGAATCATCTGTCTCCCTCTCCTCCTGACAGATTAATTTTTTTCACGAGGGTCAAGAAACCCTTCACATTATTCCTACCGTGGATTATAAAGTCATTTATCATTTCCCATTTAATGTCCAAGTACTGGTGAGCCAAAATATTTCTCAGCCTAACTAAGTCTGAAAGGCTTTCAGCGAGTTCATTGCTTACAATTTGGATTTGAACAAGTTTTTTGAATATGTCTCTGTAGGTTTCGGGCAACTCGATTTCTTCCCCGGCAAGAATAACCTTGCCAATATCAATTGTAGCGTTTGCAATATTTTCGGATATCCTTTCTACATCCCTTCTGGCTTTCCTGTTTCGAGAATAGGTATCAAAGTCTAAACCTTCATATTCTTCCAAGTCTTTAAGCTCTAATTCTATGAAATCAATCCTTTTGGCTATGCTAACCTTCTGTATTTCATTCAATGGAGTCATTTTTCTGTCCTCCTTGTATTAAACCTCTCTTTTAGCCTCCACATGTCGATAAAAAATTCCCGAAAATCCTCTGCCTCTTGAGAGGTGCTTAGCATATAATCCAAATACACACGAAAGTCATTGATCACCATGGCCTTCCCCCTTATCGCCGTATATGCGATAAGAGGTGGAGCTGTGTTCAAAATCACAAGATCAACGTCCTTTCCTGAGATTCCCTCCAACTCCCTCCAAATCTTCTTAATAGACTCAACTGAATACCCTTCTTTGAAGTAGATTGCTATGTCTATATCTGATTCTCGAAAGGTCTTTCCAAGGATATGGGATCCAAAAATAACGGCAAAGCCGATATCTTTCTTTGAACTAAAATATTTTTTTAATTTTTCAACCACCCCGATTTCAGAAGTCATCGCTTTATCCTGCTTTCTAATGATAGTCAGTCACTTTCGCCTTCCATTCTTTAATTGATCCAGAAAATCCAAATTAAACAATAATGACCAACCATGACACCCTGTTTTAATCCCCTTGGGATCTATGAAAAATCTAGACCCGAAACCTTTTCTGGTTTCATTCTCTTGAAGTATGATGGCTAACCACTAATGTGGACCTACCCCCGATTTCTTTATTTGTATCATTCTAACACTCCTTTTTAACGATTCTTACGGAATGAAAATAACGATGATTTACCTCAATGTCAAGTCCCTTCATTCCCTTGACCTTGACACCCTTCGCAGGTATACGTTATTCTTCATTAAGGTTAAAATATTTCCCTCCGTGTTTCCCTATTATCCGAAGGGCAGATAGAGGATCGAAGTTAAATAAGGAGTTTATGATGGATCTCCTAAAAGTGATTAATGAAAGAAAAAGCATTCGGGCATTCAAGCCAGATCCAATCCCAAGGGAGAGAATTGAAGAGATTTTGAAATTAGCGATTCATGCACCCTCTGCTATCAATCTTCAACCCTGGGAATTTATTGTGGTAACTGGAGAGGAAAAAGAGAGATTAGGCCGAAGGCTGATCAAGGCTTATAGAGAAAAACAGATCTCCTGCAGTCCTGAAACCGTGAAACCACTACCTAAAACTTTCGGTAAGAGAGGAGCCAAAACCTTAGAAGCCATGAGACCTTTTTTCGACGAAATGAAAGTCGATCTTAACCAATATATCAATGAAGGTAGTTGCAATTTCTATGGGGCCCCTGTTGCCATCATCATCTGCCTGGATGACTCCTTCTCAAAGTCCTGTCTGGTGGATATTGGTTTGACTCTGGGGTATTTGGTCCTTGCTGCTCATGAATTTGGGTTGGGGACTTGTCCCATCGGTTTAATCACCGCCTATGAAGATGAGATAAAAGATTTACTCAATATTCAAGAAAATAAGAATGTGGTGATAGGTCTAGCCTTGGGATACCCTGAGGTAAAAAGTCCGATCAATCGTTTCAAATCTCCGAGGGAAGATTTGGAGAAAATGGTCAAATGGATCGAGTAAATTTTAGTTATTGAGTCACTAAGTTATTGGGTCATTTAATAACTAAATCACTCAATGACCTAATGACAGATGATTTTCTTAAGAAAGGTTTCAACCATGGTGCCTGTTCCAAAGAATGCAGCTACCGTTATTCTTCTCAGGGAAAAAGAACCTTTTGGGTTTGAGATATTTCTCCTCAAACGCCATGAAAATAGTAGTTACATGGCTGGCAATTTTGTCTATCCCGGTGGTCGGGTTGACCGAGAAGATGGCTATCCAGAGATCCGTTTACGCTGCAAAGGGATCAGCCCTGAAGAAGCCCATCAAATTATGGAAGGAGCAATTTCACAAGATGAAAGTATTGCCCACTGGATTGCAGCAGTGCGAGAACTATTTGAGGAGGCCGGAATCCTTCTCGCCTATGACCGGACAGGAAGTCCATTCAATCTACGGGATTCTACTGAACGAGAAAGATTTCTAAATTATAGGATTTCGCTCCAGAAGGGGAAAATGACATTCCTCCAAATAGCTCTAAAAGAAAAACTTTTTTTCGCCCTTGATCAACTTCATTATTACGCTCATTGGATCACACCTGAAGCTATGCCTCAACGATTTGATACACGTTTCTTTTTGGTACGTCACCCTTTAGGACAAGATGCAAGTTATGATCAAAAAGAGACGACGGCTGGAGTTTGGTTAACCCCACAGGAAGCCCTTTCAGGAAATATAAAGGGTGAGACACCCCTCAGCCCCCCTACCCTGAAGACTTTGGAAAATCTTTCTCATTTTAAAAGTATTGATGATATTTTCGATTCTTTAAAAATGGATAAGATCCACCCTATTCTTCCGATACTTATAAAAATATCAAATGAAGAACTCCTTATTTTTCCATGGGATCCAGAATATGAGATTTTTCAAAGAGGGGAAATCCCTTCTCAAATCAATCATGGAAGGCCTTCACTGCCAGGCGATCACTCAACCCGTCTTATTCATAAGAAAGGCCTCTATCTTCCCTATTGCTACAAAATATAAAGCAAAACCCTAAGCACATAAGAGTATGGGGAGCTTTCGCGCCACATCCCTCATTGAGGTATTAATTTGATGATCACTCAGATAGTTGATAAAATTTATAAAATTGAACTTCCTCTCGCCTTTCCTTTTTCTTTCAAGGCAACGAATGTCTATTTTATCGATGAACATCCAAGGACTCTTGTTGATACAGGGATTCATACGGAGGTCTCCTTTGAGGTATTAAAGAATGGGCTGGAAACAATCGGTCTTAGCCTGAATTCAATTGAGCGGATCCTCATTACTCATGGCCATACCGATCACTATGGTCAGGCCCAAATACTATCTTCCCTTTCCGGTGCTCAGATTTATATTCATCCAGATGAATATAGAAGGATTCGTTCCACCACTTACTTTAATAGTTTGTTTGAATCGCAATTGCTTAAAAACGGTGTTCCAGAAGATTTAGTTAGTGAGGGTCTTTGTCATTTCCGATCCACCCTGAAAGTGGCCGATCCCTTGGGGGAAACCCTTTCATTGAGAGATGGGGATATAGTCCCCTTTGAATCGATGAAATGGCAAACCATCCAGTGTCCCGGACACTCCCCTGCCCTCCTCTGCTTCTATTGGAAGGAAGGGAAGATATTATTTACAACAGATCATCTTTTAAAAGACAGCATCCCCCCAGCTTTAAACTTTCCTGAATTCAATCCCAGTGTTAGATACTCCTCCCTTAGACAATACTTAACATCCTTAGAAAAAATTAAAAGTCTGGATATATCTCTTCTCCTTCCGGGTCATGGAGAGGAGATCAGAGATGTGAAGGGATTGATCCAAATGACTTTTGCCTATTGCCAGAACCGAAAGAAGAATATCCTTTCCCTTCTCTCTGGTAAGGTGAGAACTCCTTATGAAGTTGCTACAGACCTATTCTCTGGTTATTCATCCTTTCGTATCTCCTTTGCGAAAACCCCTGAGGTGGTTGGCCATTTAGAAATTCTAAAGAAAGAAGGAATGGTTAGATTGGAGAAAAAGGGAGGAAGAGATTATTACTCCCTGTTGTAAGAAAGGAGGTCACCCAAGCTGTTCGGTATCAGTGAGGTCCCCAAATATATTTTCATCATCGAAGGCTCAGGCTCTACGTCTAATCTATCCTTTCCCTTTTTCGCACCTTCAGCCGTTTCGAAACAGGGCGCTGTCTGAGCAGTACATAGGTTGCCCCTGCACCCCCATCACAGCGCCTTGCGCTTGAGTAGGCTATGACCCATTTTCGCCATGGGCCACGCGTTAGCCACTCTATGACTTTATTTTTTAAAACGGGCTCTGAAGGGGAAGAAAGACCTCGACCATGGACGATTAAAACTCCTCTTTTGCCCGTGGTCACTGCCCATTTTAAAAACTTTTCAAAGACTTCCTTCGCCTCCTCAACAATTAATCCATGAAGATCAACAAATACCTGTATTGAAAAATCTCCTTGATGCAGGCGCCTTGCAATCTCCGGGTGGACATTATATCCTGTGCCCTCGATGTATTCCGGTGTTTCAGAAATGTTGAAGCCGGTCCCATATCTCACGAGATTTTTAAGCTTCTCCAAGGCTTCAGCATCTTCTTTATTCTTGGGGTCTTCCGAAGGACTAATCTGGAAAATTCTTTCAATATATTCGTCTCTTGATATGGGTGTAACGCCTTCCATTGCCTTTCTAAAAAGCTCTTCCCCCGATTCGGGATTCGGCTGTTGGTCTTGAAAACGATCTCCGAGATCAGGATCATGGTAATCTGGGAATGAGAAGGATCTTTCTTCGAGTAAAGCTTTCAGATCTTGGAAGGATTTGATAGTAAAGGAAGGTTTTCGAGGCTTCATAACCTTACTATCCTACTGTTAAAGAGTCCAAGTAAAACTAAAATAATTTTATCAAAAAAATATTAAATATCAAATAGATCCTAAAAAAAGATTTCTGAAAAAGTCCAGAAATCTCCCTAAAAAAACTTGACAGATTTTCCAATCATTGGTAAAAAAGTGTCCAATTAGTAAACAAATAGGGAAAATTTTTGAGGAATTTAAATTTACAGGAAATTCAACATATGAGGAGGTATTCAATATGGGGAAGGTAAAACTTTATGATCTGAGTCATCCTTTTGGTGATAAGGTCCCACTGTGGCCGTATTTTGCCGATGTCAAGATTGAGCGTATGCATTATCATGCCAAATCCGGTGTACTTTCTCAGGTGATTACAACTACAATGCATTGCACAACTCATGCCGACTCCCCAGCTCACGTTTTTGAGGGCGGCATGTTCACTGATGAGATTCCACTGGAAAAGTACTACGGCACCGGAGTTGCCGTGTCTATTCCAAAGAAAAAGTGGGAAAAGATTATGCCGGAAGATTTGGAGAAGGCACGTCCTAAGATTGAAAAGAATGACATTGTCATTATAAATACTGGATGGCACCACAAATACTCAGACAGCGTTGAGTATTTCTGCTACTCTCCAGGTCTTTACAGGGAGGCAGGGGAATGGTTAGTAGCAAAGGGAGTGAAGTGTGTTGGTGTTGACCAGCAGGCTCTGGATCATCCTCTGGCTACTACCATTGGTCCGCATGGACCCGTTCATGGAAAGAACCCAATACGACCAGACATCTGCGAGGAATACAAGAGGGTGACTGGGCGCGATGTGCTGGAAGACTTCCCCGAGTGGGAGCCCTGCCATAATCTCCTGCTCCGCAATGGCATCATGGGTTATGAGAATGTCGGTGGCGACCTGGACAAGGTAACCGGTAAGAGGTGTACCTTTGCGGGCTTCCCTATCCGCTGGATGAAAGGTGACGGGTCTATAGTAAGATTGGTAGCCATCGTGGACGAAGGAGATCAATAGGATTCCATAAATGGTTTGAAAATGTCGATCCTGAAGGCTCAGGTATAAGAGGGAGGTGATCGAAAATGAAAAAAGTGGAATTAAAAGACGTGAAGCCTTACCAAGCTCCAAAGCATTTTAATATGATAGCTTTGAGACTCCATGGAAAAGAAGAAACTGGATCCCAGAAATTCTGGATGGGTCTCTCCCACTTCCTTCCAGGAGGGGGAGCTGAGTTTGATGCTTCGCCTACGGAAAAAATCTATTTTGTGCTCGAAGGGGAGGTAACCATCAAGACGCCAAAAGAGGAGATTGTGCTTCGGCCTTGGGATTCCATCTATATCGGCCCAAATGAGGGCAGAGAGATTATTAATCGGACTAATAAGCCTGCAAGCATGCTGGTAGTGATCAACTATCCTGATTGAGGGAGGAACCCTCCATGAAAAAACAAGATATCCAAGCTCTTTTTGATGTAAGCGGAAAGGTTGCCCTGATCACTGGTGCGACCGGTGGTTTTGGTAGGGCCGCTGCAAGAGGCCTCGCCGCAGCCGGAGCAAAAGTAATGGCAACGGCGCGCACATTATCAACACTCGAACAGCTCGTTAAGGAGATTCGTGAAGGGGGCGGTCAGGCGGCGTTTTCTCCGGGAGATCCTGTCAACCATGAAGACGTAAAACGCGTCGTCAAGAATACCGTTGACACCTTCGGCGGCATAGACATCCTCGTGACTGCGGCAGGCATCAACAAGGTCAAGCCAATCATTGAACAGTCCGTTGAGGATTGGGAAGATGTCATGGATGTTAATATGAAGGGCACCTACCTCTTCTGTAAGGAGGTGGGTAGGGTGATGATTAACCAGGGCCGGGGAGGAAAGGTGATCCTGGTTGGGTCAGCCCGCGGACACTTGGGTTTAGCCAACTATAGTGCCTACTCTCCCTCGAAGGGGGCGGTACATCTGCTGGCCAAGACGCTCGGTTGTGAATGGGGACCTCACAAAATCAACGTGAATGCAATTGCACCTACTGTATTCAGGACGCCTCTTACGCAATGGATGTTCGATGATAATGCGTTTTATATGAATTTCCTTAAACGAATCCCCATAGGGAGGTTAGGCGAGCCCGAGGACTTTATCGGCACAGTCATCTTTCTTTCGTCCAAGGCTTCTGACTTCATGACCGGGGCAATCTTGGATGTAGATGGGGGTTATACCGCAGGGTAGAGGGGCTCATGCTAAAGTCGGAACATATTGCCGTCATCGGTGCGGGCCTGATGGGGCACGGGATCGCCCAGATCTTTGCTACCCAAGGCTATCAAGTTAGATTGATGGATCTTAAAGAGGAGATTCTTGACAAGGCTATTGAAAACATCCGCTCGAACCTGACCCTGATGGCCCAACACGGGATTGGCCGTTTGAATGAGATCGAATCAATTATAGCGAGGATCAAGAGGACAGTCGATCTAAAAGAAGCAAGTTCGGATGCTCAATTCATTGTTGAAGCCATATCTGAGAATCTGGAACTGAAAAAAAATATCTTTAACGAACTGGATGCCATTTGTTCAGAAAAGACCATTCTTTCAACCAATACGTCGGTAATCAGTATCACAGAGATCGCACAAAAGGCTCTGAGGAGGGATCGCATTCTGGGTACCCATTTCTGGAATCCACCCTATCTTATCCCCCTGGTGGAGGTGGTCAGAGGCCAAGACACATCTGATGAAGTGATGGACATAACCATAGATCTTTTAAGAAAGGTGGGGAAACATCCTGTTCGAGTTAATAAAGATGTTCCAGGATTTGTGGCCAACAGGCTCCAGCATGCCCTCTGGAGAGAAGCCATCTCTATTGTTGAAGGAGGAATTGCAGATGCCACGACCGTAGACGAGTGTGTCAAGTATGGTTTTGGTTTGAGGTTACCCGTTTTGGGTCCTCTTGAGAATGCGGATATGGTCGGTCTTGATCTCACCCTTGCAATCCATGAGTATGTTCTGAAGTATCTTGAATCTTCTCCAGAACCCTCGCCCTTATTGAGGGAGAAGGTCAATAGGGGAGAAACAGGATTTAAGAAAGGCCATGGGTTTTATAAATGGACAACCGATCAGGCTAAAGAATTGACAAAAAATCTTAAAGAGCACCTTCTCAAATGGACAAGGGAGCGAGAAGGAAACTGAGGCGGTAGATAAAAAATGAAGATGATAAAGACAAGCCGGCTTCAATTGCTTAGAAAATAACATTAATCACCCCCTCCCTCACCCTGGTTTATTTTTGTCAAGTAAATTATTCGCCGTCGTAGTAGTAATGAGGGGGGTCTGGGGGGAGACTCATAACTCCGGCAGAATGTGGATAACTCATGAACCCCTTAATACTACTACTGATACGAATCAAGTGTTTTGTTAGCTCTTATAGAGCAATTCTCTTAAAGGAAAAGCGTCTTGCCCAACCCTGGTGATTCGAGGGTCTCAACAGAGCCCTAACCTTGCTTAATCGGGGCTAAGGTGCAAGCGGGGA
>Ga0194112_10003863_pt1 | contig 20748 bp, 16 predicted proteins | sample TA2MahC400mmetaG_FD_146191 | JGI IMG/M metagenome (GOLD analysis project Ga0194112, IMG submission 146191) | Freshwater microbial communities from Lake Tanganyika, Tanzania - TA2015016 Mahale Deep Cast 400m | ecosystem: Environmental > Aquatic > Freshwater > Lake | place: Tanzania: Lake... | reverse complement strand
GCATCGGTGACGACGAACGACACAGCCTGCGGCCAGAAGTCGCGGCGTCCCTTCGGGTTGCGGCGGCAGCGGGGCGGCTGCTGCGTTGCGGCTCCTCAGTGATGCTCTCCGCTGCATCGCCTGCGTCGCCGCGCCTTGCATCCGCCCCGCTGACGCCGGCAACGCAGCCCGCGTGGGTTTTGAGATAGTCTCTAAGCCCTGGGCGGCGGCGCCTCCGCCACCCCGCCGGGATGCGAGAAGCCCGGCAAGGGGGGAACTGCGGATTGGCGAGCGCCGATTGCGGATTGGAATCTGGAATCTGCAATCTGGAATCTGGAATCCGCGAAGCGGCGTGTGCCCACCGGAGGGCACACGGCCCTTTGTTCGAGCGCGGCTCGGAGGCGGCCGGCGGACGGCATAGCCAAACCCGTCGCGTCGGGCCGCCGGTCCTGTTCCTTGACAATTCGGAAGGCGATGCGTCCCGCGTGCCCCGTGCCGCGTGCCTGGACGGGGCAGCGCGGGAGGGCGAGGCTCCGGCCGAGCCGCTTCTGGCTCCCGGAACGGTTCAGCGGGAGCCCCGCCCTTCCAAGCGGCTTAGTTCTGGGCGCGCGGCACGGGTCGGGGGTGCGCAGGAACATTGCAGAGTTGAACAACTCTGCAATGTTCCTCCACGCCCACGCCGCGGCCCATAGCCAGGGCCCGGCTGGGCTGAGGCGGCCGAGTGGCCGAGGGAGCGGGGGGCGGTCAGTCGCCCACGGGGTACTGGGGACGGAAGGGGAGGGTCTCGACGCTGGCCTCGCCGCCGGGGCGGTCGGCGACGGCCGGGGCAGGCTTGGGGCCAGGGGTCTCGAAGACGATGCGCTCGACGCTGATGCGGACGGCGAGGGGCTCCTGGCCGGGGAACATGTCGAGGTAGCGGTCGCTGGCGGTGGCGCGGACGTGGTCCTGGATGGCGAGGAGGTTGGGGCGGTCGTAGAGTCGGCAGCGGAGGCGGGCCTCGCTGGGGACCTTGGCGTTCTTGGGGAGGACGAGTTCGAGCGTGGCGTCGGCGACCTCGTCCATGGCGGCGACGGTGCGGTTGATGGCCTGCTCGACGCTGGAGGCTCGGAAGGAGACCTGGCCGGTGGGGGTGTCGAAGATGAGGTAGCGGCCGTGGGTGCTGCTGGAGACGATTTGGACGGCGCGGAGGATAGCGCCGATGACGAGTAGGAGGGCGAGTGTGAGGGCGGCTGCGGTGATGGTGAGCCTGCTGGAGCGCAGGGCGCGGTAGTCGGCCATGAAGGGGCTGAGGCGCTGGCGCCAGAGGTCAATGGTGACGGTGACGATGAAGGCGGCGGCGAGGATGCTGGCCGCGAAGTCGATCCAGTTGGCGATGCGGCGAAGCAGTTTGATGCCCATGTGCAGGCTCCCTTTCTGTCAGTGCGAGGCGTAGGCCGCCACTCCGTGGCGGAGGCATCCCGCCGCGGAGCGGCGGGCTACTCAATGCTCGCGTTCGAGGTTCTCGACGAACGAGGTGTCTACTTTTCCGCTTACGAAGGCGCTGTGGCCGAAGATTTCGAGGTAGAGGGGGATGGTGGTTTTGACGCCCTCGATGACGCATTCTTCGAGGGCGCGGCGCATGCACAGGCGCGCCTCCTCGCGGGTGTTGCGGTGGACGATGAGCTTGGCGATAAGCGAGTCGTAGTTTGGCGGGATGCGGTAGCCGGCGTGGGCGTGGCTGTCCACCCGCACGCCCGGCCCGCCGGGCCAGTAGAGCTTGGTGATGAGGCCGGGGCAGGGGGTGAAGCCGGCGGCGGGGTCCTCGGCGTTGATGCGGCACTCGATGGCCGCGCCCTGGGGCTTGACGTCTTCCTGGCGGAAGCTGAGCTTGTTGCCCGCCGCTACGAGGATCTGCTCCTTGACGATGTCTATGCCCGTCATCATCTCGGTGACGGGGTGCTCGACCTGGATGCGGCTGTTCATCTCGATGAAGTAGTGGTGGCCGTCGGGGTCCACGAGGAACTCGACGGTGCCGGCGCAGCAGTATTTGGCGGCGGTGGCGATGCGGATGGCATCGTCGCCCAGGCGGCGGCGCAGCTTGGGGGTGAGGATGGGGCAGGGGGACTCCTCGATGAGCTTCTGGTGGCGGCGCTGGAGGCTACAGTCGCGCTCGCCAAGCTGGACGACATGGCCCTGCTGGTCGGCGAGGATTTGGACTTCGACGTGTCGGGCGCGCTCGATAACCTTCTCGATGTAGACGGCTGGGTTGCCGAAGGCGGCCTCGGCCTCGGCGCGGGCGACGTTGAGGTGGTTCACCAGGGCGATTTCGTTGTTGGCCCGGCGCATGCCGCGGCCGCCTCCGCCGCGGGCGGCCTTGATCATCACGGGGAAGCCGATCTTGCGGGCCAGTTCGCGCGCGTCCTCGTCCTTCTCGATGGGGCCTTCGCTGCCCGGGACGATGGGGACGCCAGCCTTCTTGGCGAGCTGGCGTGCGGAGGCCTTGTTGCCGAGGAGCTGAAGGGTCTCCATCGAGGGGCCGATGAAGGCGATATGGCAGTCGTGGCACACCTCGGCGAAGTGGGCGACCTCGGAGAGGAAGCCGTAGCCGGGGTGGATGGCGTCGGCGTCGGCCACCTCGGCCGCGGCGATGATGTGTGGGATGTTGAGGTAGCTCTGCGCGCTGGGGGCCGGCCCGATGCAGATCTTGTGGTCGGCGAGGCTCAGGTAGAGGGCGCCCGCGTCGGCCTCGGAGTAGACGCACACGGTCTGGACGCCGAGCTCCTTGCAGGCGCGGATGATGCGGAGGGCGATTTCGCCGCGCGAGGCGATGAGGACACGCGAGAACACGGCTCTCGGGCTCCTACGCAGGGGCCGGCGGTCAGGTGGCCTTGGGCGCGATGAGGAAGAGCGGCTGGCCGTATTCCACGGTGCGGCCGTTCTCGACCTCGATGGCCTGGACCACGCCCTCGACCTCGGCCTTCAGTTCGTTCATCACCTTCATCGCCTCGATGATGCACAGCACGGTGTCCGGCTTCACCTCGTCGCCCACCTCGACGAAGGGGTCGGCCTCGGGGGACGACGCTCGGTAGAAGATGCCGACCATTGGGGACTTGACGACGTGGACCTCGCCGGCTGGGGGCGCGGGGGCGGCGGGCTGGGCCTTCGCCTCGGGGGCGGGCGCCGGGGCAGCCAGGACCGGCGCGGGAGCCGGGACGACAATGGGGGGCGCTCCGCCGTTGCGCGCGCGCCGCAGCGCCACCTTGAGGCCCTGCCACTCGATCTCCAGCTCGTCCAGCTTCCGGGCCTCCATCAGGCCGGTCAGCGTGTCAACCAGGTCGCGCAGCTTGTTGAAGTCCATTTCCCTGCTCCCGTCTTCGGAAAAAGACACCAGGAGTCTTTTGCCGGAACGGCCCCTTGGGTGCTTCGCACAAAAGACTCCTGGTGTCTTTTTCCTCCTCACGCGCGCTCGAGGTAGAGGCCAGTCCGCGTGTCCACGCGCACGCTCCCGCCCTGCTCGACGAAGAGGGGCACCTGGACGGTGACGCCGGTTTCGAGCTTCGCGGTCTTGGTGGCCCCGCTCACCGTGTCGCCCCGCACGCCGGGTGGGGTCTCCACCACCTTCAGCACCACGCTGTCGGGCACCTGGGCGTCAATCACCGTGCTCTCGTAGAAGGAGACGAGGACGCGCATGTTCTCCTTGAGATACACGTCCTTGTCCTTGAACGCCTCGGTGCTGACGGGCAGTTGCTCGAAGTTCTCCGGGTCCATGAGCACGTAGTGGTCGCCCTCGCGGTAGAGGTACTCCATCTCGCGCTTCTCGATGTAGGCCTGCTCGATCCGCTCCTTCGACGCGAGCGTCGGCTCGATCACCTGGCCGGTCATCACGTCCTTGAGCTTTGTGCGCACGAAGGCGTGGCCCTTCCCAGGCTTGATGTGCTGGAAGTACACGATCTGATAGAGCTTGCCGTTGTAGACGATCGTGATCCCGTTCCGAAAGTCGTTCGTCGTGATGATCGGCACCGCCAACCACTCCTATAGGGAACTGAATAGCAGCCCGCGGGCCCCGTGCGCCTGCGGGACAGGGCTATAGGATAGCAGTTTCGAGCGTTTTCGGCAAGGACGAGAGCACTTCGGGTCCGTCGCGGCGCACAACCGCCAGGTCCTCGATGCGCACACCGCCCCAGCCGGCCACATAGATGCCCGGCTCGACGGTGACGACCATGCCCTCCGCCAGCGTGTCCTCCGAGCGGGCGCTGAGGGTCGGCCCCTCGTGGACGCGCAGGCCCACGCCGTGGCCCAGGCCGTGCTTGAAGGCGTCGCCGTAACCCGCCTGGGCCATGTGAATGCGGGCCGCGGCGTCCACCTCGCGGCACGGCACGCCTGGGCGGATGGCGGCGAGGGCCTTCTCCTGGGCCTCCCGCACGATTTCGTATATCTCGCGCCAGGCGGCGTTCGGGGCGCCCAGGAACACCACCCGCGTGCAGTCGGAGCAGTAGAGGTCCCGCTCCGCCCCCCAATCTACCAGCACGGGGTCGCCCGCGCCAATCACGGCGTCCGTGGCCCGGGCGTGGGGGAGCGAGGAGCGCTGGCGGGCGGCGATGATGGCGTCGAACGACGGCTTTCGGGCGCCCAGGCGGCGCAGTTCGTACTCCAAGTCGTTTGCCACCTGAGCCTCGCTCATCCCGGGGGCCAGCCGCTGGCGGAGGGCGCCGAACGCGGCGTCGGCGACTGCCACGGCGGCGCGGATGCGCGCGATCTCGTCCTCGTCCTTCACTTGGCGGAGCTTCTCAACCAGGCTCTTCTTCGCCACGGCCTCGACGCCCTGGAGCTCCTTCACCAGGTCGCCGTGGGTGGCCACGGTGAGGGCGTTGGGCTCGAAGCCCAGGGTCTTGCCGCCCGAGGCATTGGCCAGCTCGGCGGCGGAGACGGCGAGGGACTTGGTGTGGCGGACGACCTCGCACAGGGGGGCTTCGGCGGCAGCCTGCTCCACGTAGCGTCCGTCCGTGACGAGCCACGCTTGGTCCTGAGCGACCAGGAGCCACGAGCTGTCGCCGCTGAAGCCGGTCAGGTAGGTGACGTTGGCGGCCTCCGAGACAAGGAGCAGGCCAAGCTCCTCCTGTCGGAGCGCGTGGCGGAGCTTGTCGAGGCGTTCGCCGTGGCGGCTCACTTGGGTCGCAGCTCCTTGAGCAGCTTGAGGCTCTCGGTCGTCTCGGCGGCCGTGGGGTGTTTCTGGGCGAGGCGCTCGAGGGTCTTGATCGCCTCGTCCTTCTTCTTCGCGGCGACCTGGGCCTTGGCAGCCAGGAGGAGGGCCTTGGGCGCGTGCTCGCCGTCGGGGTTGGTCGTCGCCAGGTCGAGGGCCTCCTTGGCCGCCTCGTCGGGCTTCCCCTGCTGCATGTAGATCGTGGCACGCTTCAGGCGCGCTTCGCTCTGAAGGTCGGAGGCCGGGTAGCCGGTGAGGAGCCGGTTCACGGCGTCGAGGGCCTTGTCGAGCACGCCATCGCCGAAGTAGAAGTTGGTGAGGAAGAGGAGCAGGTCGTCGGCGTATTCGCTCTCCTTGTTGCCGCGGACGAGTTCCTCGGCCTGCTTGACGGCCTCCTTCTTGTTCCCCTCGGCGGCGGCCAGGCGGGCGCGGAGGAGCGAGGAGTAGCCCGCCAGCTTGTCGGTCGGGAACTCCCAGTCCCACTCGTCCAGCGCCTGGTGGGCCTCCTTGTAGAGCTTGCGGGCCGTGTAGTCCTCGACCGTGCGTGGGAAGGAGCCTCGGCGGGCGGCCTCGACGCCCTCGGTGCGGTTGTGGATGGGCATCTCGGCGGCTTTCTGGTAGGCCGCGAGCGCCGCCGGCGGGTCGCCCTTGGTGCGATAGACGTCTCCGATGCGTATCTGGGCGAGCCGCACCTGGGCGTCGGCGGCTTTGGAATACGTCGTGAGGGTCTTCGTATACTCCTTCTCGGCCTTCTCGAGGTCGTTGAGGTAATAGTAGTAGATGTCGCCCTGCTCGTTGGCGAGGCGAGCCTTGGCCGCGAGGTCGCCCGTGCGCTTCTCGGCGGCGGCGAAGACGGCGAGGGCCTCCTCGGCACGCTCGCGGCGGTGCTGCTCGACGGCCTTCGGCTCCGCCTTCTCCTCGTCCTTCAGCTTCAGGTCGCGCACGTGGCGGCCCAGGAGCAGGCTGTGGCGGACGAACGCCTCGTCGTCGAGTTCCTTGCCGCGCTGGACGAGGACGCGGCAAGCGGCCACGATGAGGGCCGAGTCCTCCGGCTCCACCTCGCCCGCCGCCTGCGCCGCCACCAACAGGTCCGCGGTCGCCATCTTCTCGAACTGGTATTCCGCCAGGATGGGCGCGTAGTTGTCCAGATGGTCCCACTGGGCGGCCGCGGCCCGCGTGTAGCCCGGGCCGGCCCGCACCTTCTGCCGCACCTGATACGTAGCGTTCTGGCTCTTCAGGGTCAGCGTCACCGCGTAGTCGCCGGGCCGCAGGTAGATGTGGGTCGGGTCGCGGGCGTCCGAACTCGTGCCATCGCCGAAGTCCCAGTGCGGCTGGCACTGAAGCGCGCGGTTGGCCGGGCGGCTCTGGTCCTTGAACACGAACCGCACGAGCATCTTCCCGTCGTCGAGCACTACGTCGCCGTCGTTGACCGCGGAGAAGTCCGCCCCGATGGCCTGCCCTCGCACCTCGTAGTCGGTCAGCTTTCCGTAGCGGAGCGGGGCGAATGCCTGTGGGGGGATGAGCTGGAAGTGGAGGTACTGCTTGCCGCGCGACATCCCCTGCATCCACCAGGCCACGCCAGCCGCCTGAGGCCCCGTGCCCTCGGCGTGGATGAAGGTCAGCGAATGGAGGCCCTGCTTGAGCGTGAGCGGCTCGCTGGCGATGTGGCGGTCGCCCGGCATCGGGCCGGGCTGGGGCTTGGCCGCGGCCAGGTTGCCATCCACCAGCAGATAGCCCACGTCGTCCGCCGTGATCGCGAACGTGGCCGTCGTCTCCTTGTCCAGGGCCAGCCAGCCCTTGTAAAGGCTCATGTAGTCGTCGGAGGGCCCGAAGAGGTTGAAGCCGTGGAAGATTTGGCTCACGGGCGCGGCGCCGAGGCGCGTGCCCTTGGCCCAGGCGGCACGGGCCGCGTCGAGGGACTTCGGCGGCTCGCCCCTGACGTGGCGGGTTTCGAGCCACAGGCCGCGGCGCGGCTCCCAGTCGCTCGCCAGCGCCTTGGCCGCCGGGTTGCCGTAGTAGACGTGCACCGTGTCGCTCGGCGCCGCGATGCCGGCCACAAGGCTCACCACGCCCCCGAACGCGATGTTCACGACCTTGAACGGCGCCGGCTTCCCGCCGACCTCCACCCGCAGGTCCCCCCCGTCGGGCTGAAGGAACTCCGCCGTCGGGAAGCTCACGAACACGCAGTCCATGTCGGGCAGTTTCGCCGTCTTGGCGTCGCCGGCGGGAATTGTCACCGTGCGCCGCACCTGCCAGGTGGCGTATTGCCCCCAGCCCTCGCCGCGGGCCGGCGCCGCCGCGGCCACGAACGCTGCCAGCGCATAAACAAGTCGCCTCATTCCGTCACGGTATCAAATCGCCCCAGTGGAGTCAACTTGCGTGCGCCGCACCCGCCCGTTATCCTCAAGGCATGAAGAGGAGCCGCATCCTGGTTTTGCGCCCGGGGGCGCTGGGCGACGCCATCGTCACCCTGCCCGTCCTCCAGTCGCTCACGGCAGCAGGGGCGCGCGTGACCGTGGTTGGGCACCCCGTGTTCCGCCTCGCCGTCGAGTGCGGCCTCGCGGCCGACTTCCTTCCCTTCGACGACGCCTGCCTGCTCCCCCTCTTCGCCGAGCGCGGCAAGTGCGCCCTCTTCGCGGACTTCAGCCTCGCGGTGGCCTACGTGGCTCCCCCAGCGGAAGGCCAAGACTGCCTGAAGGCAGGACTCCGAACAAGGCGAGAGCGCGTTTGGAGTCCTGGCTTCAGCCAGTCCTCGCTCGAAGGAGGGGACACGCCCATCGCCAGCAGCCTCCACCGCAGCGGCGTAGACCGAGTCATCTCCTGGCCCGCGCACCCGGAGCCGGACACGCACATCACGGACCACCTGCTCGAGCCGTTGTTCTCGGCAGGCATTGAGCTGGCGACTCGACGGCCCTCGCTACGGCCCCAGGACGCCTGGATCACCTCGGCCCGCTCATGGCTGTGCGCGCCTGGCGAGAGGGGACTCTGCCCCCTCCCCCTTGGGGGGAGGGCCGGGGCGAGGGTGCCTCGACTCCCTCCCCCTTGGGGGGAGGGCCGGGGTGAGGGTGCTTGCCACACACCCGGCGCGGAGACAAGCACCCTCACCCAGCCCCTTTCCCCGAGGGAGAGGGCGGAAGCACCCTCACCCCACCCCTCTCCCCGAGGGAGAGGGAGAGGAGTTCTCCCCCGGCGAGACACACAAGCGTGGCTCCGCGAGCGGGTGTTGAGCGGCGGCTTCGTGGCAATTCACCCGGGCAGCGGTGGGCGGGCCAAGCGCTGGCCCGTCGAGCGCTTCGCCGAGCTGGCCCGCGCCCTCCCCTGCCCTACCGTCTGGCTCCTTGGCCCGGCCGAGGACGACGATATGGAGGCCCGGCGCTTGGGTCAAGGGGTCGGCGTCGTCGCCCATGAGTTGCCACTGCCGACTCTAGCGGGCCTGCTGGCGACCTGCCGAGCCTATGTGGGAAACGATTCGGGCGTGAGCCATCTCGCCGCCGCCGTCGGCGCGCCCACCGTCGCCCTCTTCGGCCCCACCGACCCTGCCGTTTGGGCGCCGCGTGGGGACCGCGTCGCCGTTCTCGGCGGGCCAAACGCCGGCGGTTTCGAGAGCACTTCCGTCGAGCGGGTTCTTGAGGAGTTGCAGGGGGTATTGCGCGACCACCGTTCGGGGGGCCAACCCCGTTCGGAGTCCCGCCTTTAGGCGGAATCCGGCAGGAGAGGACCGCCTGAAGGCGGGACTCCGAACGAGTTCACGCCCTTCGCCCCTGGCTTACACTGTAGGGCCGGGCACAAGAGTCGGCGGCGTGTCCTCGTCGTCGAGCAATTCGTCCGCCGCCGGCTTCGCCTCACCTTCGGGAGCCGGCTTCTCCTCGCCTTCAGCGGGCGGTGGCACAGGCGTCCCGCCTGTGTCCTCTGGTGGAGGCGGGGCTTCCAGCGGCAGGGCAGGCTTTGGCTCAACCTCGGGCGTGAGCGAACCCGCCACCCTCTCTCCCCGCAGCGCGGCCAGGATGTTGGGCAGGATGGCCTCGAAGATCGCGGTCTTCGACAGCGTGCCCGCGGCCACGTGGGGCGTAGCCACCACGCTGTCCAGCTTCAGCAGCGGGCTGTCGCGCGGCGTCGGCTCCACGGCCCAGGCATCGAGCGCCGCGCCCGCCAGGCGGCCCTTCTCCAAAGCCTCGGCCAGCGCCGCCTCGTCCACCAGCCCGCCGCGCGCCGTGTTCACCAGCAGCGCCGACGACTTCATCATCGCCAGGCGCTCGGCGTTGAGCAGCTTCTCAGTCTCGGGGCACAGGCCGACGTGGAGCGACACGATGTCGGCCTCGGCCAGCATCGGGTCCAGCTCGCGGAACTCGACGCCCAGCTCCCGCTGCTCGGCCTCGGGCAGCCGCTCAGGATGATAGTAGAGGAGCCGCAGGCCTAGGGCCTTCGCGCGGCGCGCCGTCTCGATGGCGATGTCGCCCATGCCCACGAGGCCGAGGGTCTTGCCGGCCACGACGCCGATCCCCTGGAGATTCGCCCAGTTGTACGCGTAGTTGCCCGGCGCCGCGGCGCGGGGCTCAGGCCCCGTCTCGCGCAGCGGGCGCTTCACCACGCGCTGGTGGGCGGCAATGAGCTTCTTCGCCAGGGCCAGGATGAGCAGAATTGTGTGCTCGGCGCACGCCACGTGCGCGGGCGCGGCCAGCAGGCTCACCTGCACCCCCGCCTCGCGGGCCGCCTGCACGTCAATCCCCGTCGCGCGCGACCCCAGCTTCTGAATGAGGCGCAGCTTTGGCGCCTTACCGATGGTCGCACGGTCCAGCGTGTGGTGCTGGCCCACGAGGCCCACCACCATCACGTCGGCCTCGGCCAGCAACTCATCGGTCCGCGCGTGCTCCACCTCGTCGCACTCGGCGGCCACCAGCGGCAGCCCCTCCGGCTGACGTTCGCGCAGGAACCCCGCGAACGCGTCGAACCACGCCTGGAACACCTTCTCGAACAGCAGAATCTTCGCCATGGATTGCTTCTCCGTGTGGGTCGGCGGCCACATTATAGCAGACCACGGGCCATTTGCAATCGTGCGCTTCCCGTCGCTCTAGGACGGCAAGCTCTCTGCGACCCAGGGGTGGCTGAGCAAGGCGTGGCTCGGCCTGGTCCGTGCCGACGCGGGGAAGGTCCTTCCTGCGCTCGGCTCTGACGACCCGCTCAGACCGATGGTGGGCAGGATGTGGCTGGAGGCATCCCTCCAATGCACCCTATCGCGTGCGAGGAGGTGGCGCACTCAAATGCTGCTCTGACTCCATTTCAGTCTGCACCCGCCGGCCCTACACACCGCCGAACAGGGCAGCGAATGTAGACCGAAAGCGTCCCGCTTGCGGTCGTCTTCGACCAGCGAGACGCTTGCCGCTACGTTCCACAATGGGAACTGAACTGCGGTCAGAGCAGCAAGTGCGCCCTATTGCCGCCCTGTGGCAACCCATCCATGGCGCATGACCGCGGCGTGATCCTGTCCGTCAAGCGAGACGCCACACGCAAGACTCGCCGGACCATGTGCCGGAGTAGATCAGGCCCGAAACGCGCACCTCCCCAACGCATCCCGTTGTGTTGCGCTGAAGGGTGGCGCACTTGAACAAGTGCGCCAATACCCGTCTTGCAGCAGCCTTTCCGTAGTTGAACAACTACGGAACGCTGTTGCCCACCCCCTGCGCCGGATGGCCGAACGCCCAGGCTTCCTCCCAGGCCGTTGCAAGGTGTGGCACACTTGAACAAGTACGCCAACATCCGCCTTCAACCTGCAGGGGGCGGCAGGAGCCTGCGCAGTCCGGCGCAACCCAAGCTTCTGCCGCCCCTCAAGGGGCTGGGATGGTTAGGACGCCCCGTTCCGCGGGCTCACACCCGTGGCTACCTCCTGCCGCCCGCCGGTGGCGGGCTGACTTGGCGCGCCCTTATTGACCTCTGCAAGAGTAATGTGCCATTGTGAAGTGGGAAAGACGGCGGCCTGATAGCCAACGGAATGGGCGAGCCAGCCGTAGCCCAGGGCGACTGAAGGGGGCTCTGGGAATCGAGGACGATGGGGAAATCGGCGGACAGCCAGGATCGGTGGCCACGCTCAGTCGGCTGTGCGCTATTGCGTTTCCACCGGTCCGTGGTATACTCGGCAATGTCTAGCACAGGCAGGTGACACGCTTAGAGGGGGCGCGCCAATGAAGGGTGCGGGGAGCATTGTGCCGCTGGTGGCTTTGGGCGCAGCCCTGTTCTGCGGCGGCGTCGCCGCCGCGGGGAAAGCGGGAGAACACCCGCCAATCGCAGTGCTGCGCCCGGAGGATAATCCCCTCTCGGCGAAGTGCCGCGGGGCGCGCGTCCCAGTGCCCACCATCGTGTGGGAGGACATTCGTGTCCGGCCCGACCACCCGCGGCTGCTGTTGACTCAGGAGACGCTGCCGTCCTTCCGCGAGCACTTCCGCCGCCACCGCCTCCGCGGCCACGTCGCACGCCTGGCCTATGAGGGCGACCCTCTCGCCTGCGCGTTCATGTACCAGATGACCGGCCGGAAGAGCTATGCCGACGTCGCCATCCGCGCTCTCTTGTCGGGAGTGGGCGCCGTGGGAGGCGAGCATTGGGGTCTCCTGGAGGCACGCGACATCGCCTATCTCTACGACTGGACCTATGAGGCGATGAGTGACGCCGAGCGGAAGGAGGCCGTCGGGTGGCGCGGGCTTGATGTGTGGGACGACGCGGCGGCAGGTTGGCCCATCTGCGCATACACATCCGGCTACCCGGCGGACGCCCGCCCGTCGGAGACCAAGCCGGAGCAGTGGATGCTTTGGTACAACTTCACTCTCCCCGACGATGAGCGCGGCCACGAGTGGTATCGGGACGCCCTCGACGAGCAATTCGCCCGGCTCCTGGCCCTAGCCGGGCACAAGCCCCGCATGGCCGAGAGCGTGCGCAACTGCTGGGAGTTCTCGCTGAAGGACATCGCGCTTCTCCACAATGGTCTCCGCGACGGCGGGCACGTGCCGGGCATCTACTGGGCAGAAACCGACCGCCTGGAGTCGCTCATCCGCACCTTCCTGCACGCCAGGAGCGCGACGGGCCTCGACTATGTGAACCCCGAGCAGCACCCCTACCTCGCCAACATCGGCCGCTGGATGCTCTACTGCTCGGACCCGTGGGAGAAGCGCCTGGTAACGCCACGCGGGCCTACGGCAAGAGCCGCCGGGGGCAGGACAGGCTGAGGGAGTTCACCCGCCAGTGCGTCTTCCTCCGCGATGGCCTGCTGCTCGTCTTCGACCGCGTGGAGCCGGCCCGCCCCGAGATCGAGGCGCGATGGCTCGCGCACTTCGTCGGGAAGCCCGAAATCACGGGACGCCTCGTGAAGACCGAGGTGAAGGGCCACATCGAGGACTTCGAGGGAACGGTCGCCATCTCCCAGGGGCGCAAGGGCGCCGTGGTCCGCTGCCAGACGCTTTTCCCCCAGAACCCCATCATCCGCAGGATCGGCGGCGCAATCCTCGACGTCCCCACTTCCTCACTCGTCCCAGTCCCGAAGTCCCAACACCAGATGGGCATGGGGCTGTCGTGCCACTGGAACGACCCACTCGTCCTGAACTACAGGGATCCCATCACCGGCAAAGACCTCGGTGCCCTGCTCTTTGAGGCCCGCACACTGACCGATGTCAACTACGAGGTAACTCGCACCCATCTGAATATCGAGTTCCACTTCGTTGACCGCGGCCTCACGCTCAAGCGGAACATTGCGTTTGCCGACTTCCCGAGCCTCCTGAGCCTGCTCCCACAGTTCGAGGCGCGGAAGTGGCCCGACGAGCCCGTGCTCCTCCATGCGAACTACCTGCCCGGCTATGAGTACTACCACGAGGGCGTGAACTACGGCCCTTACTATGCGCCCGAGGAACTGGCAGACACGCGGACCCGCGCGCCGGAGCTTCGCGGGGCGCCCAACGACTATGGCTCGTGGCGCATCGAGGTGTCCCCCACGCGCAAGGCCGAGCGCGTCTACTTCCTCCACGCGCTCCGCATCCTCCCCTGGCCGAACGAGGAGCCGGGGGAAATCCACTGCACGGAAGGCCCCAACCACGCCGAGGCGACCATCAAGCTCAAGGGCAAGACGTATGCCGTCACGTTGCCCAAGACGGGCAAGCCCGGAGGCCACATCCGCATCGCAAGCGCCTCGGGGGAGACCCTTGCGGACCGCGAGTTCGCCCGCGTGATGGCACGGGAGTAGCGCCTTCGGAGCAGAAGCCTATCCGCGTGGCGGCTACTCCGGGGGCTTCTCGCTCTCCTTGGGCTTCTTGGGATCCTCCTGTGGCGTGGCCGCGTCATCACCGACCTCGACGGCGCCATCCGTCGCCCTGGGGTCGTAGTGACAGGCCGACATGTCGGGGAATACCTCGTCCACCACGACCCTGACCACGCGCTTCTTGTCGCGGAACACCTCGATGAGGTTGCCCTTTCTGACGCCGTGGCGTTGGCCCTTGTTGATGATGACGAGGCCGAGCTGCTTGTCCACGCCCGTGACCTTCGCCTCGATGGGCTTCTGGGGCCGTCTCGCCTGTGCCGGCGGCAGCAGTCGGGTCGGGTCTATCTCGGGGTAGGATTCCTTGATCCTGCTGAGCAAGCCGTTTGCAGCGTGGAGGTCGCGTACGAATCTCTCGATCTCATTGAGCGCATTGGCCAGCTCCCGCTGGCGGGTGACCAGGCGGTTCTGGAGTTCGGCAATCTCCTTCTCCTTCTCAGCCAGCGCCTTGCGAAGCTGCTCGATCTCCGCCCTGGCGGTGGCCAGCTCCTCCTCGAGCGTCGGAGGGCGGCCCTCCGCGGCGCAGGCGCGCCCGACAGGGAGCGAGAGCGCTGCGAGCAAAGTCACGACAAGTGCAACAGACGCGCTGCGCATGAGCAACCCCCTCTCTGAGCCTATTGCCCGAACCATGTTCGGAGTCCCGCCTTCAGGCGGAGAAAGGCAGGAGAAGACCGCCCAAAGGCGGGACTCCCAACAAGTCTGCCCTCTGAGCCGCATGCCCGCAGAGGCCCTCACCCAACCCCCTCCCTCTCAGGGAAGGGGCAGGGGAGGGTCGGGCGCCGCCCCTAACCCCGAAGCCCCACCCTCACCCTACCCTCTCCCCGGAAGGGAGAGGGGTTGGAGGGTGTGGGACGAGCGGGCCCCTACAAGTCGGTCAGCAGCTTCGTCGTCACCTCGTCGCCGATCTCGACGTGGCCCTTCATGGTCTTGCCGTAGTGGGCGGAGGACATGTCGGGGAACGTGTCGTCCACGACGATGGTGCCGACGAACTTGTCGGCCCGATAGACGGTGAAGGCGTAGCGGGGCCGCACGCCGCTGGTCTCGCCGACGTTGATGGCGACGACGCCGTGGAACTTGTCTGCGGCGATGACCTTGCCACGGATGGTGGCGGCGGCCTGGATGCCGTCGTCGCGCCCCAGAGGCAGCAGGCGCTCGGGGGCCGGCCCTGGCGCGGCCTCCTCCTTCGGCGCCGGCTCGGGCGGCCTGCTGCGGAAAAGACGTCCGCAGCCGGCGACAAGCAGGGGCAGGCAGGCAAGGCTCCATGCGACGCGGCCCATCCAGCGCATGCTCGCTCTCCTCAACACGGTGAGGGGGCGATGGCAACCAGCCTCCCATATCATACACCGTCCGGCTGCGAATGTGAAGGGCTCAATGGTGGGAATGTTCGGCACTTGACAAGGAGCGGGGAGATCGCAAAGATGGGGGCATGGCGAACGAACAGACGATGGCGTTCACGGTGAATGGGCAGGCGCGGACGGTAACGACCGACCCCGGCCGTCCGCTCCTCGAGGTGCTGCGCGAGGAGCTGCGGCTGACGGGCGCCAAGCTCGGCTGCGGCGAGGGACGCTGCGGGACGTGCACGGTGCTGCTCGGCGGCAATGCGGTCCGCTCCTGCATCACGCCCGTGGCCGACGCGGAGGGCAAGGCCATCCTGACTATTGAGGGGCTGGCGGCGGGCGACAAGCTGCACCCCGTGCAGGGGGCGTTCCTCGCCGAAGCTGCGTTCCAGTGCGGTTTCTGCACGCCGGGGATGGTGCTCGAGGTGGTGGCGCTGCTGAACGAGAAGCCGAATCCGACCGATGCGGAGATTCGCGCGCGGATGGAGGGCCACCTCTGCCGGTGCTGCGGCTACCCGCGCATCCTCAACGCCGTCCGCCGCGCGGCGCAGGGCGGAGGGAAGCAGCCATGAGCCATTACGAGGAACCCGTCGAGCGTGTGCCCTACGACTTTGGCCTGACTCGTCGCGGCTTCGTCCAGGTCTTGGGCGCGGGGCTGCTGGTCTCCGTCGGCGCGCCGTCGGTTCTCGGCGCCGAGCGCCGGCCGCGTGGCCAGGGCCGCAGCGCCGGCGTCGCCGCGCGCGTCCACGTCGCCAAGGATGGCGCGATCACGGTTCTGACGGGCAAGGTCGAGATGGGGCAGGGCGCCCGCGGCGAGCTGACCCAGGCCGCCGCCGAAGAGCTCCGCGTGCCCCCGAGCCGCATCACGATGGTGATGGGCGACACGAGCATTGTGCCCGACGATGGGATCACGGCCGGCAGCCGCACCACGCCATCCACTGTGCCGGCCGTCCGCCAGGGCGCGGCCGCCGCACGGCAGGTGCTCGCGCAGCTCGCCTGCCAGAAATGGGGCGTCGAGGCGAAGGCGGTCGAGGCGCGCGACGGCACGATCACCCACGCTGCGACCAGGCGGACGCTCAGCTACGGCGAACTCGCCGCGAGCGAGGACCTGCCGAAGGCGTTCGGCGAGGCCGCGCCGAGCGGCGTCGAGGTCACGCCCGTGAAAGAGTGGCGGGTCCTCGGCACCTCTCTGCCGCGGCCCAATGCCCGCGACTTCGTGACCGGCGCCCACCAGTTCCCTTCGGACATGGCCCGCCCGAACATGCTCTATGGCAAAGTCCTTCGGCCGCCCTCCTACGGAGCGCGGCTGGTGTCGGTGGACCTCGCGCCCGCGAAGGCGATGGCGGGCGTGGTGGCCGCGCAGGACGGCTCGTTCGTGGGCGTGGCGGCGCCGACGAGTCTCCTCGCCCGCCAGGCCCTGGCTGCCGTCGCAGCGACGGCCAAGTGGGAGCCGGCGCCCCACCCGTCGAGCAAGGAGATCGGCGATTACCTGCGCCAGCGCGCGGGCGGCGGCGTGCCGAAGAACCCCTTCGCCGACGAGGTGGGCAAGGCGGCCAAGGCGCTGCGGCAGACCTATCTCGTGCCCTACGTGCAGCACGCGCCGATGGAGACCCGCGCCGCCGTCGCCGAGTGGGCCGACGGCAAACTCACCGTGTGGGCCGGCACGCAGGCGCCGTTCAACTACCACAGGGAGCTTGCGGGCGCGTTCCACCTGGCGAACGACCAGGTGCGGGTCATCGTGCCCGACTTCGGCGGCGGCTTCGGCGGCAAGCACACGGGCGAGGCCGCGGTCGAGGCGGCCCGCCTGGCCCGCGCCGCCGGGCGGCCGGTGTCGCTCCACTGGACGCGCGAGGAGGAGTTCACCTGGGCCTACTTCCGCCCCGCCGCGGTGATTGACATCGAGGCCAGCCTGGACGCGAAGGGGGCGCTGACCTCGTGGCACTTCATCAACATCAACTCCGGCGGCGCGGCCGTGGATACGCCGTATCGGACGGGGAAGGCCAACTGCCGTTTCGTGCGGTCCGACTCGCCGCTGCGCCAGGGCTCGTATCGCACGCTGGCCGCCACGGCGAACAACTTCGCCCGCGAATGCTTCATGGACGAATTGGCCGTGGCCGCGGGCGCCGACCCCCTCGACTTCCGTCTCGCGCACCTCGACAACCCGCGCCTTCGCGCCGTGCTCGAGGGGGCCGCGAAGCGCTTCCGCTGGCGCGAGCGGGTGAAGGAGAAGAAGCCGAACACTGGCGTCGGCCTGGCCTGCGGCACAGAGAAGGGCTCCGTCGTCGCGGCCTGCGTCGAGATTGCCATTGACCCCGAGTCGGGCCGCATCGCGCCGCGACAGGTGTGCGAGGTGTTCGAGTGCGGCGCCGTGCTCAACCCCGACAACCTGCTCGCCCAGGTGGCGGGCTGCATCCTCATGGGCCTCGGCCCCGCCCTCCGCGAGGAAATGGCCTTCGAGAAGGGCGAAATGCAGAACGCCACGTTCCGCAAGTACCTCGTCCCGCGGTTCAGCGACGTGCCGGAGCTGGACCTGCACCTTCTGAACCGCCCCGACCTGCCGAGCGTGGGCGGGGGCGAGACGCCGATCATCGCCATCGCGCCGGCCATCGCCAACGCCGTCTTCCACGCCACGGGCAAGCGGGTCCACGAGATGCCCATTCGCCTGCCCGGCGCGGCCAACCCGACGTGATATGAACCGCACTTCGCGCCATATCCGCGCTCGCGGTACGGGAGACCGCTCCAGCCTGTCATGCTGAGCTTGCCGAAGCACCTTTCAGGGGGCAGGCCCTGGTGATACAGCGTCCTTCGGCGCGTCGGTTGGCTGCCCTGAAAGGTTCCTCGACAGGCTCGGAATGACATCCTTGTTGGCTCAGTCCCACAGGAAACTGGTGAGGAAATCAGGTGAAGCCCAGTCCCCCCCGCGACATTCAACGAGCCATTGCTGAGCTTGCCGAGCGCGGGGCCGACTTCGCGATCATGCTCGTGCTCGGGGCCGAGGGCTCGACGCCGGTCGGCGTGGGCGCGAAGGCGGCCATCGAGGCCGACGGCCCGCTCCACGGCACGGTTGGTGGCGGAGCCGTCGAGGCCGAGGCCCAGCGGCGCGCCGCCGAGGCACTGCGGGACGGCCACCCGCTCGTCTTCGACTTCGCGCTTCACGGCGCCGCCGTGAGCGATGGCTCGCCCATCTGCGGCGGGCGGATGCGGGTGCTGGTGGACCCTGCTGCCGCCCGCCACCGTGCCGCCTACGCTGCCGCGGCAGCCGCGCTCGAGCGCCGCGAACGTGGTGTGCTGCTGACCGCCATCCGCGCCTCGCGCGAGGTCACTGTGGAGTTCCTCACCGAGGGCGCGGCTGCGCAGGCTGCCGGCTTCCCCGGCGCTGAAGCGCTTTGCCGCGTCCTTCAGGCGGAGGAGCCGGAGCTGTTCGCAGCGGATGAGCGGGGGCTGGAAGCGCTCGCGGAGCCGCTGGTTCCCAAGCCCGTGCTCCTCATCGTGGGCGGGGGCCACGTGGGCCAGGCACTGGCCGTGCAGGCGGCTCTTGTCGGCTTCGGCATTGCCGTGATTGATGACCGGCCCGAGTTCGCGCGACCCGAGCTGTTTCCTGAGGGCGCCGTGACCCGCTGCGGGCCGATTGGCGGCGAGGTCGCTGCCTTCCCCTTCGCCGCCGACACCTACGTCGTCATCGTGACGCACGGGCATCAGCACGACGCCGAGGCGCTCGCCGCGTGCCTGGGCCGGCCCGCGGCCTACGTGGGGATGATCGGCAGCCGCCGCAAGGTGGCAGTGATGCGCCGCGACTTCATCGAGTCGGGGCGCGCCACGGCCGGGGAGTTCGACCGACTCTACGCGCCCATCGGGCTCGACATCGGCGCGGCCACGGTGCCCGAGATAGCGGCCAGCATCGTCGGCCAGTTGATCGCCGTGCGACGCACCGGCCGCTCGCCGCGAATGCCCACAGTGCCTTGACCGAGGAGTTCGGTGCATGCTTCAGCGTGGCATCTCGTGTGGCAGACACGCCCAAACAAGTTTGGGCGTGGCACCCTCGGGATAGCTGTGACCCCTTGGGTGCCACGCCCAAGCGACTGCTTGGGCGTGTCCTCTGGGTGGGTGGCGCCGGAACCAGATGGCGTCAGAAGCCCTGGAGCGAACCTACCGGACATGCCCCTAACGTGAGACAGGCATGGTCGCCGCCATCCTCCTCGCTGCCGGCCGTTCCCGCCGAATGGGCGTGCAGAAGCTCTTGCTTCCCGTGGCCGGCATGCCTATGATTGCCCGCGTGGCCGACGCCGTGCTCGCCGGGCCGGTGGACCTGGCGGTCGTAGTGGTGGGCGCCGACGGGAGGTGCGTCGCCGAGGCTCTGGCCGGCCGCGCCGTCCAGTTCGTCACGAATCCCGACGCGGAGGGCGATATGTTGAGTTCCGTGCGCTGCGGCCTGCGTGCTCTGCCGGAGGAGTGCGAGGCGGCGCTCGTCGTCCTCGGCGACCAGCCGGGCGTCACGGCCGAGGTCGTGGCCGCGGTCGTCGAGGCGTTCCGAAGCGGCGGTCGGGGCATCGTCGTCCCCACGCACAGGGGGCGACGGGGGCACCCGCTGCTCTTCTCGATGCGCTATCGCGGCGAGGTCCTGAGCCGCTTCAACGGCACGGGCCTGCGTGGCCTCCTCCAGGCGCATCTCGAGGATGTCCTCGAGGTCGAAGTGGCCACGCCCGGCATCCTCGACGATGTGGACCGCCCCGAGGACTACGCTCGCGCGGCAGGCCTGACACGACAGGAGTCGAACCCATGAGGCATTGGGTGCTGCGAATTGGGGGATGGGTGGCTCTCGTGGCGCTCTTGGGCGCGGGCTGCCAGTTCCTTGGCGCGCGGCCCGCGGTGGAACAGGAGCCGGCACCGCCGTTCGCTGACGACTTTGCCTCGCACGACTTGTCGAAGTGGGACTACTCGGAGGGGAAGCCGGCCTTCCGCCTGTCGCCCGGGCGCGGAGTCCTCGCGCCGCCGAAGCAGACGGTGATGTTCGGTCGTCGAGAGGCGATGGCCGCCTTCACGCTGCGTTCGGAGGCCAAGCTGCCCGCCGACGATTCGCGCCTGCATCTGCGATTCCTTTATGCGGGCAAGGGTAACCAGTGGCGGGGCTACCTGCTTTCGCTCACCCGCAAGGGCACCGACCCGTTCACCCTCCAGTGCAGCCTCCAGGTGTCGAGGGAGGAGGGGAAGCCCGTCAGCGGCCTCGGCTCGCAGTCGCTCGTGTTCGGGACGGCGGACGACAAGCGGATGGAGCACTGGACGAAGTACGCCGGCGCGGCGCTCGCGGCCCGCTGGAAGGAGGTCGCGCGCATGCGCTTCGCACCGAGGAACAGCTTCCTGCCCGTCGAGGTGAGCGTGGCTGGGCAGTCGCTCTCGGTCTCCGTGAACGGCCTACTCGTCTTCAGCCTGCCGAACGAGTTGCCGGCGGGCGGCGTCCAGTTCGAGCTGGTCAACGCCGCCGAACTGGCGAGTGTCCGAATCGCGCCGCCCGAGCCGAGCGGCCTGTTCCTTCCGCTCGACCTCGCGCCCATCTTCAACCGCGACGGCATCACGGACGGCTTCTTGGGCGAGGGTGTCCGCGAAGGCGGGGACCTCGGCGATGGCACGGCTCTCTCGGCCTCGGTCCTCCCGCCCGCGAACAGCGTCGCTCGCATTGAGGGCGTGCCCTTCCGAATGCCCTCCTACGCCGATGACGCGCTGAACGTGGTGGACGTAGGGGACAGCCGCTGGCTGGAGTCGCGCGACGACGGCTTCCGCTGCCGCAGCTACGTCGGGATGCGGCCGGGCGACGGCAATCCCGCCTCGCTTCGCCTCGCCGTGCCGCGGGACTGGTATCGCGCCGCTTGGCTCCTCTGCCTGGCCACCGGGAAGTCCGAGGGCGTGGACACCGAGACCGTGCCTGAGGTTACGCTCCGCCTCGGCTCGTTCGGCTATCCCTTCCGCCT
>Ga0194112_10003862_pt1 | contig 20760 bp, 19 predicted proteins | sample TA2MahC400mmetaG_FD_146191 | JGI IMG/M metagenome (GOLD analysis project Ga0194112, IMG submission 146191) | Freshwater microbial communities from Lake Tanganyika, Tanzania - TA2015016 Mahale Deep Cast 400m | ecosystem: Environmental > Aquatic > Freshwater > Lake | place: Tanzania: Lake... | reverse complement strand
CCGAGCAATGGAAAGAGCTTTGGAAACGCTGTCAACCGAGGAATTCGAGGAACTGGTTGAGCGCACGATAGACAGACGTTTTGAGGTCTGGCTTACTCAACTGACGGATGCCTTGATAGGCTGGCAAACCACAGACGAGGACAACCTGGAGCGGTTTATCGGGATGTGGGCCGATTTCACGCCGGAAGAAGATCACGTATTCCACACTATCCTTGAAGAGCGAGCAAGTTACTTTGCCGGCCGCGAGATTGAGTTGGGCGGAAAGGAATCAACATCAGGAGGTTCCGAATGACGATTGTAGTAGCTGTCAAAGTAAACGATGGACTGGTCCTGGCAGCCGACAGCACCGTGGCGGTACACGGTGGGCCGGCCGGACAGCCCCCTGGTATCCTCAAGACCTACGATTATGGACGCAAGCTTTCTCACATAAAAGACTATCCTATCGGCACGTTGAGTTGGGGGATCAGCTTACTGGGATCGCGCACTATCGAGAGCCTGATCAATGAGTACGAGTTTGGCTTGCCCAGTGCCGAGGAGGAAACCGCACGAGGTTTCAAAGTACGCGATATCGCTGACAACCTGCGCGCTTTTCTGCTGGAGCGCTATGAAGGCCAATATGGACCACTCTCACCGGGCGAACAACCCTCGTTAGGCATTCTAGTAAGCGGCTACTCTGACGGCGCGTATTTCCCAGAGCAGTACCTATTTGAATTCCCAGCCACCCCCGAAGTCCAGATCAGGCGCCCTGACAAGGAAACCGGTGATCCCGATTTTGGTGTAGATTGGTTCGGGCTTACTGATGCGATTACCCGTTTGATCAAAGGAGCCGATCCTCGGTTAGCCCAGGTATTGGCCGGGCACTTTCAGAGTTCACCCGATGAAGCTTGGCGACTGTTGGCTCAGTTCGAGTATCCCATTGCTTTCGAGGGCATGCCCCTCCAGGACGCGATAGACCTGGCCGTCTACCTCGTTGAGATGACGATAGGTCGTTATCGTTTCGCCGTCGGTGCACCACTTTGTGGCGGCGAGGTGGATGTAGCTGTCATCACGCCGCGTGGCTTCACCTGGGTCTACCGCAAGAACTGGCATGTGGTGCGACGAGGAGGCAACTGATGGCTATTCCTGACCTCTATCAATCATCCGTTGGGAGTTACAATACTTCTTCGCGCAGCGCCCGCCAGATCCTGCGCGAGGAACAGACTTATTATGAACCCGAAGTACTAATGACAGGCCAGGTGTGGGTCGATAGCGGCCGCCAGGCACGGCCACTGCTTTCCCAACCCATGGCACCACCGAGAATCACCGCTCCTACCCTGGACGCACAAGAAGTGGCAGAGAGGTTGGCCCAACAGGTTCGCCAACTCTCCTCGTTGGAATCCATCTACGTTAGAGTCAAACCGTGGGGCTTCGAGTGTTGGTTCGTGGCCAACCACAGCACTGAGGATGAGCGGTTTCGCCTTTACGATCTTGAGTGGCAACTGATGGAACTAACACCGGATGTCGGATTCAAGTTCCACCTGGTAGATCGCCAGGGTCGCCTGCTCACCGAGGTCGTGACCTTGGAACCGTATGACGCCGCAGTCATTCTGAGAAAGACGTAACATGCCTGACCCTCAAGCCCATCTCCGACAAGCTCGACACAACCGGGATCTGATTGACACGCTAGATCCAGCCACTACACGCTTCCTGGACTGGATCGTGACAGTCGCCTTCTACGTGGCGCTGCACCGAGTCGAAGCCTGGTTTGCCGGTAAGGGGCTACACTTTGAGGATCATACCCAGCGGGATGACTGGTTGAGCAAGGCGAAGGAGTTGCGTCGGAGTGTGTGGCCGCGCTACAAGGAATTGGAGTTCCAGAGTCGCCAGGCGCGTTATCAATGCGTCTCCTTTGACAGAGATTTCGTCCAAAACCGCCTGTTGCTTTTTCTTGACGAGATAGAGCAAGAGATGCAATCGCTCACCTGACCGCTCACAGCCCGCCTGCCCCACCTGTAGTCCCGTGCTCTAACACAAGCACGACACGCTGACGTGCGCACCGGCGCGTTGAAGGCGCCGTGACTGTGCTGTAGGGACTTCTGATACAATAGAGGGAGTTTCAAGGGTGTTGATTCTACTGGTTGCGATTTCGTAGGATGTGTGGTATAATAACCTTAGGAAAGATACGGAGGTCAAAATGGCTTTTCCAGAGCGTGTGGAAATCATCAAACAGATCCAGGAACTGCGGAAATCCAAAGTTGTGACCTACTTTACCAGCGACCGGAGGACCTTCCCCCCAGGATTCCCACTCCCTGCACTGAATACCAGGCTGGCTACAGAGGCTCAGATCTTTGTGTACGATCAACTCCGGTCTTTAGGCAAGACGGACAATCTAGACTTGTTCCTGTATACTCGGGGAGGGCAGACAGACTCTGTGTGGCCTCTGGTCAGTATATTCCGCGAACATGCGTGTAAGCAATTTGTCGTGCTGGTCCCGTTCCGCGCTCACAGCGCCGGCACGCTTATCTGCCTGGGTGCCGACAAGATTATCTTGGGAGAAGCTGCTGAGCTTAGTCCCATTGATCCCACTACAGGAAACGAATTCAATCCTGTGAATGAGATTGACAAGCGCACCAGAAGGGAGATTAGCGTGGAAGATGTAATCTCTTACATAGAGTTGGCGAAGGACCCTGCCAAGGTGGGCCTTCAGGATTCCGACCACATCTTAGAAGTGTTCAAGAGATTGTCCGAGGAAGTCCATCCTATTGCTCTGGGCAATGTCAACCGTGTGCATACCCAAATCCGCATCCTGGCTGACAAGTTATTGAGGCTGCATTGGACTGGAGAAGAGGAACAAGCCCGAATTGCGCAAGTCGTTGATCAGTTAACTAAGAAGTTGTACTCCCATACCCATGCCCTCAATAGGCGGGAGGCAAAGGAGATACTGGGTGAAGACCTGGTTGTGGAAGCAACGGAGGAGGAGCAAGAGCTCTTATGGCAACTCTATGAGGCGTATGCTCAGGTTCTGCAACTGCGAGAAACCTTCTGCGTGGATAGTCTGATTGCGTCGGGCCAGGTACAGCAGAAGCTTACCATGAATGGCGCGTTTATTGAGACTGAGAAACGTTCTCTCGTCTTCCGTTCAGAGTGTCTAATCGGTTTATCCTCCAGGCTGCCCCAGGGTGTTCAGCTTCAAGTCCCACCAGGTCAACCAGTGCCCTTGATCCCCGGCCTCCCGGTCAATGTGGATATAAAGGTGCTCTCGATTGGCTGGGAAGAAAATGAGGAAGGAGTGTGAAGTGTTATGAATTGGACAGAGACAAGTTACGCTCCACTAGTGTGTTCAACCTCACAATCTGACTATAGCTCCACCGAGGTCACTCTTAAGTCTGCTGAAGAGGTGCCCCTTCTTGCCCCCCTTGTAACTCTCACAGTGATTGACGGGGAAATACGCGTGGTCAAGGATGAAGCTCCTCCTGATGCCCGATTGCCTAATCCTGCCTCGGGTCTATTCAAGCTTGCTAATGCGTCCGCGTTGACGGATTCGCTAGCCTAATTTGCTTTCAATCAGGAGGTTGCCGTGTTTACTATACTGCCCGTTCCGCGTAGCATTTATGAACGGGCAGTTCTATTTGACACGTGTGCACTAGAAGCAATTGCTGATCCGAGAGACAAATACCACAAAGCGGCCACTCAATGCCTTGCCGAGTTGAAGCAGCTTGCCTACCCTTTCTACGTCACCACCTTGACAATAGCTGAGACCCATCGCCGCTTGCTCTACAAACCTCACCTAGGCATCCTGGCAGCACTGCGTTTCTTGGAGAGCATGTATGATGGCTCGTCCAACATCGTTCGCTCACTTGAAGAAGACGAACTGCAAGCGATGGAGTATATCAAACGCTTCGATGATCAGACGCTCACTTTCACTGATACGACTAACATGGCTGTTATGAATAGGTTGGGGTTACGAAAAGTCTTCTCGTTCGATTGGCATTTCACACTACTGGGCTTTCAGGTCATCCCCCAATAGACCACAAGCAATAGAGAGTAAATGACCTGTACAAACTTGATATTAACTCAGCCCAACAAAGACCAAGTGAGTCGTAAGAGATGACATTGAGAAAAGTCTACGAACGCGCCATCGCTAACTGGCCCGAAGAGGATCGGCCCCGCGAGAAGTTGCTCAAGCATGGTGCCCACACTCTGAGCAACGCCGAATTGCTGGCCATCCTGATTCGCCTTGGGGTGGAGGGCTCCAGTGCCGTGGACTTGGGCCGCGAACTGATGCGTAAGTTCAAGACGCTGCGGGCCATCAGCGCCTGCGATCCCGTTGAATTGATGGAGATCAAAGGACTGAGTACGGCCAAAGTTGCGCAAATCAAAGCTGCCGTGGAATTGGGACGACGGATGATGAGTGAGGAGCGGGCACTGGAAGGTCCCATCCGTTCCTCGTCCGATGTGGCGGACTACTTAATGCCTTTGCTTCGTGACTTGAAATACGAGACATTCAAAGCAGTGTTGTTGGATCGTCGCAATGCAGTGCTGGACGTAGTAGATATTGACGACGGCGACGTAGCCAAGACTCAACCGTCCATCCGCAAGATCATGTTGCGAGCGGCTCAGGCGTATGCGGCTGGCCTAATCGCCGTTCACAACCACCCATCCGGCGACCCAATACCCAGTGAGCAAGACAAATTCCTTACCCGTGACTTGGTGATTGCTGGCCGAACGATGGAGATCCGGGTATTTGACCACCTGATCATTGGCGATGGGCGATATTTTAGCTTTGCCGATGAGGGGTTGATTGAAGAATATGAGATGGAGGCTGTTATGGTGAGTAATCAGCGGTAGGAGTACTGGCGTGATTCAGGGATTTCGACAACTTACGATGTTTGGTGTGCCCGCTAATCCTGAGTTTGCTTTCAACGTCTGTCACGACGAAAGTGGCACGTACGTTCCTGGCGCCGGAGACCGATGGTTGCTTCATGGCGTACTGTTTGTACCTGAGACTAAGCAAATTCAGGTCTTCTCTGCGTTACAGGCTGCCCGTGATGAAGCGGGGTATTACCAAGAAGTCCACTATGCTGGAATTCGCAAATCGCTCATGGGGCCGAAGGCTCAATGTTGTATCAAGTGGCTCCATCTCTATGTCGGCCAGTTTTCTGAATTCTGCTTCTATCGTTGCTTGGCCGTTGATACGCATTCATCAGGCTTTCAGCACGATCGCTTTGACAAACCGCACCATGCCTACAACCGCTTCGCTCGAATGGCCATTGAAGGAGCCATTGCCTGGAGTCTGAAGCAATATCAGCGCGTGGCCCTGAAGTTCCACTCTCATGACAAGTTCCGTCAGGAAGGGGACAATTTTGCTACCTACATTCCCCGTGAGGTTTGCAAAAGCATTCATGAAAAACGCACCAGGAAGCCTGCCGATTATCCTGAGATACGTCTCTTACACCCTGAGGTTATCCCCATTGTCTCTGACCCGATCCGGGCCAGTCCTGAGATGCGGCAAGAATGCGAGTTGACCCAATTGGTGGACTTGATGACCTCAAACACTGCGCAAGCGATGACGGCTAGCTCTGGCCAAAGGGCTAAGATCGCTTTGGCTGAGATGATTGCTAACTGGATCGAAGACACCCGAAAGCCCCCCTGGTTGCAAACGGAAGAATTGCACCGGCGTTTCTCCGTATCTTGCTTCCCGGACGAGAAGGGACGATTCTATAACCCGACACTTGCTGTGACTACGAGACACCAGTTGCCCTTGTTTGAGGATTTGTAGGAGGAGACGAAATGGCTAAGCTGACCGAACACCAAATTCAGCACATCATTGAATTGCTTCAGGCTGGCGAAGACCTGCCCCTGGACTACAAGCACTTGCTCTTTCCACCTGAGCGTCAGGAGTACGAACTGGTGTATGCCGGCAAGGAGCGTGAAGAGGACATCCTGGCCGAGACGATGGCCGTGCCACTCCAACCCGTTAAGACCTTTGGAGATGGGCAAGAAGATGAGTGGCACAACATGCTCATCTTTGGTGATAATCTGCAGGCAATGAAGACATTGCTACGGATGAAAGATGAGGACAAACTGGTCAACGCTGACGGCTCCCACGGCGTGAAGCTGGTCTACATTGACCCGCCATTTGCAACAAAGCAGGAGTTTCGAGGCAAACAGGATGAAAGGGCATATCAGGATAAGGTTGCAGGTGCTCGTTTTGTGGAACATCTCAGAAAAAGACTGGTTCTTATTAGAGAATTGCTTTCCGATGATGGCAACGTAGTTGTCCACTTGGACACCAGGAAAGTTCACTATGTAAAAGTTGTTATGGATGAGGTCTTCGGAGAACACAATTTTGTCAATGAAGTAATCTGGCATAAAGGGAGAGAAGGGGGGAGTTCAAGAGTTCACGGTGTCGGTGCAGCGATACCGACTGAGTACCAGAATCTACTCATTTACGCAAACAAACGGGACCGGCGGTTTTGGAGACAAATACTTGGTCCCTACAAACGTTCTACGGTGAGCAATATACAACTTGACGAAGAGGGATGGTATTACACCAGAGGCAGGATGGGTAGAAAACCCGCTGAATGGGAGATTGAGGCAGGCGTGTCGCTCAAGACCTACGTTTCCCCTGACGTCTCTAAAACCAAAGAAGAGGTGATTAAGGAAATCATCGGCCCTGGTGCCGAGTTTGTGGCATATGGAGACGTTTGGGACACAGATCTAGTGAAGATGACTCAATTCACAGGATATCCGACAGAAAAACCAGAGTCACTCCTGGTGCTGCTCGTTAAGGCTGGTACCGAACAGGATGATGTTATCCTCGACGCTTTCGCTGGCTCCGGCACCATGCTGGCTGTGGCCGAGAAGCTGGGCCGACGCTGGATCGGGATTGACTGCGGCAAACTGGCCATCTACACTATGCAGAAGCGGATGCTAAACCTGCGAGAGAAGATCGGCAACAAAGGCAAACGACTCCATCCAAAGCCGTTCACCCTCTACAATGCTGGCCTGTACGATTTCTCCAAACTCAGGCGCTTGCCCTGGCAAGACTGGCGCTTCTTCGCCCTTCACCTCTTCCAGTGCCGTGACGATCCCCACACCGTCGGTGGCGTTGGACTGGACGGTTATCGGGGCGCCGACGATGTATTGGTATTCAATCACCTGCAGCACGGCGGTGTGGTGTTGGACTACGGCTTCATTAACGACCTGCACAACCAGATCGGTGGTAAAATCGGCTCCCGTTTCTTTATCGTCGCGCCAGCAGCCAGTGTGACCTTTCTGGAAGATTACATTGACAAAGGCCGCACCCGCTACTACGTGCTGCGCATCCCCTATTCCATCATCAACGAGCTGCACACCCGCGACTTCGAAGCCATTACTCAACCGATAGACGAAAGCCAGGTCAACGAGACAGTGGAAGCTGTTGGCTTCGACTTCATCCGACTGCCCGAAGTGGCCTGCGAGTACCTGATCAAGCCACGAGAAGGGGAGCTAATCAACGAGGCGGTTATCCAGATCAAGACTTTCAAGAGCAAAGCGATGGTCAAGGGTGCCACTCAGAAAGGCAACCTGGAAACCGTTTCGATGGTCATGGTGGATTACGACTACGACGGGGAGGTCTTTGCCCTGGACGTCGTCTTCTATGCCGGTGACATCAAGAAGAACAGTTGGGAAGTGCGGATGCCGCTGGAATCTCTGGGCGAGCAGGTGATGATCATCTACATTGACATCTACGGCAACGAGTACAAGGAAATCAAGACTCCAGCAGACTTCCAGCCGGGCACCAACGTGACCAGTGCGGAGGAGGCAGCTAATGCGTGACCAGCAGACCTTTCTCAATCAAGACTTGGTACTGCAGGTCAGCCCCAGCGTTGACCCATCCCGCTTCGATATCTCGCAGTACGAGCCGTTTTTGGACGCCCTCTGCGGACCTCGCGAGTACCAGAAAGAGGCCTTACGGATCATACTGCGCTATCTACTGGGTGAGCGTTACGACAACCTGCGGGCTCTGGCCGAGGAGAACTTCAACTCCAACGAGAAATTGCCTGAGCGGTACGGCTCGTTCAGGGAGATGGAACGTCACCTGCAACTACCGGATCAACTCTCGTGCTCCATTGACTTGGCTACCGCCACGGGCAAGAGCTACGTTATGTACGGCATTGCCCGAATCATGCTGGCCGAGGGCGCTGTGGATCGAGTGTTAGTGCTCTGTCCATCCCGCACCATCGAAGACGGTCTGATGCAGAAGTTTCGTACCCTGTCGGCCGATGCCACACTCAAAGACCTGTTACCGCAGGATATCCGCGTGCGCATTCCGCACATCATTAACGGCACTGAGTCCATCGTAGATGGCACCATCTGCATTGAGAACTTTCACGCCACGCTGGAACACGTCAAATCGTCCATCCGCGACAGTCTGGCCGGGAAGGGTGCACGCACACTGGTCTTGAACGACGAGGTCCACCATGTTTACAACAAGCCATTTGGCCGAGATGCGACCAGCCGCAACCTCAAGCGGTGGAAGGAATTCCTGCTCGATCCCCAATTCGGTTTTCGCTACCTGGTTGGCTGCTCGGGCACTTGCTATGTGGACAACGACTACTTTGCTGACGTGATCTACCGTTACTCGTTGCGTGAGGCGATTGAACAAGGATTCGCCAAGACCATTGATTACGTAGCGGAAGACACATCACAGTCACAGTACGAGAAGTTCCAGAAGATCTATGACAACCACCGGGAAAACAAAACAGCCCGTTACCGCAAGGTCAAACCACTGAGTATTCTGGTGACCCGGGACATTGCCGCCTGCAAGCGTCTGACCGAAGACCTGATTGACTTCTTGGCCGAACACGAAAGAGTCCCTCGTGAGAATGCAGAGAAGAAAGTGCTCCCCGTCACCTCAGCCCAAGAGCACCAAGCCAACGTGCGAGCACTGAATGACGTGGATCGCCCCGATAACCCAGTGGAGTGGATTACCTCGGTCAGTATGCTCACTGAGGGCTGGGACGTGCAGAACGTCTTCCAGGTGGTGCCTCACGAAGAGCGGGCCTTTAACAGCAAACTTCTCATTGCCCAGGTGTTGGGCCGGGGCCTGCGCGTACCTGAAACCTATAAAGGCGAACGGCCTGTGGTCACCGTCTTTAACCACGATGCCTGGTCCAGCCGCATCAAGCATCTGGTGGACGAAGTGATGGAGGTTGAAAAGCGGCTCTACTCCCACCCGGTGACCAAGACGCCTGACTATCATTTCGTCCTGCACCATATTGACTACAGCAAGACACAGATGGTCGAGGAATTCGAGCAGATGGGGGAATACGAATTCACCAAAGGGTTCGTCACACTGGTGTCACAAGTACCTGCTTTGGAGCGAGAGACCACCTACGAGCGTGTTGTGAGCGGCGATCGTCGCACAAAGAAGACCCTGGTGCGGTACAGGATGCACACCGTAGATGAAGTAGCCGAAGCTATACACTTTCGCCTGGGTTCGATTGATATGGAAACCGAAGGTGAAACGAACTATGCGGAGCGATATAACCTGAAGTGGCTCAAGGCACTTGTCCGCGAATCGTTGCGGCGCGTCGGCGAAACAGAAGATCAGGTCAGCGAACAAAACAGGCAACGGCTCTATGCTGCTTTTGGTACCATCTATCGCGGCGCAGCCAAGCGTGTGCGCTACCAGATGACACCCGAGGCGCTCAAGATGCTGAGCACAGATGATAGACCACGTGATAGCATCGGGATGGCTGCTTTGCGCAGAGGTGTAGCGACGGTCTTTGCTGATGAGTATGCCTTTCACTTGAGTGATGAAGAGACGAGGCCATTGCTGGTAGAAGTGGGCGATGATGAGAGCCTGCCCCGTCTGGCCTGGGAGTACGTGAGCAACGCATTCTTGTTCAAGACGCCGCTGAACATCGTGTTAGCGGACCACAAGCCGGAACGCGACTTCGTAAGGCAGTTGATCAAGCTAGAGAACGCCCAGGCTGTAGATGCGTGGATCAAGTCCACGGATCAGGGGTTTTACCCCATTGAGTACGCCTGGCGCAAAGGTGAACACCCCAAGCGGGGCTATTTCAACCCGGACTTCTTCATCAAGAAGGGCAACCACGTTCTGGTTATCGAGATCAAAGGTGATGAGGAAATTGGTGAGCCCTCTGATGAGAACAAAGGCAAATACCGCTATGGCCGCCAGCACTTCGAGACGTTGAACCAACAGCAAGATGAATGCCGCTATTTCTTCCACTTCCTGACGCCACGGGACTATGACACCTTCTTCAAGTTCCTGCGCGATGAGAACTATGCCTCGTTTGTGTCTGAATTGGACGCTGCGTTGGAAGGGAACGCGGAAGCTCACTGAACATACTTCGCCCACTCCCCGTGAGCAAGGAGGGAACGACTATGAAGACACTAACCTTAGACTTGCCAGAGCAGATGGCCAACGAATTGGCCGAAGCAGATTCGGAATTTGTCATCCAGGTACTGCAGGCGGGGTTGCAGAAGGTTCATCAGGCGACTGGATCTGCCACTGAACACCCCTACATCACTCGCATTCCTGGAAAGCGCGGAGGGCGGCCCATTATTCGCGGGACAGGAATCACCGTGTCCCTGATTGCTCGCCTCTACAAGGCCGGCGATACTGTTGACGAAATCCTGGAGAGCTACCCTCACCTGCAACCTTCCTGGGTACACGACGCTATCGGTTACTACCTGGATCACCAGGACGAGATCGAGCGTGAAATACGCGAGAGCCGGATGGAATACCTGACCGAACAGCACGATCTGACCATTGACGAACGCGGCTTCGGCCACTTCCCAGAACCATCTTCGTGTCTTGGTGTCTTTGTGGTGAATTTGGGCCACTTAGAAAAGAGAGGTGTCGTATGAGCAATCCAATGCTTCGTCAAGTCCAAGTTCGGAACTACAAGAACATCGCAGCCTGTATAGTCAACCTGGAACGATTGACGGTGTTGGTCGGACCAAACGGTGCGGGCAAGAGCAATTTTGTGGACGCCCTGTCGTTTGTCGCCGATTGTCTCAGCCACTCAATACAATTGGCCTTTGCCAACCGGGGCGGAATTGCCGCCGTTCGTCGCAAGTCTGGCGGTCATCCCACCCACATTGGCCTGCGGTTACGTCTCGATCTGGCCGATGGCGGCTGGGCGGACTATGCCTTCGACCTTGCGGCACGCCCCCGTGAGGCCTTCAGCATAGCACGCGAGCGCTGCGTCGTTCAACCCTTTATGGGACCACGCCACGAGTTTGAAGTGGAACACGGCACATTCACACGAGAAGTGCCCGGTATCCGTCCACAGGTCCAGTCCGACCGCCTGGCTCTGACCGTGCTATCCGCAACTGAGGAGTTCCGCCCGGTGTTCGATTTTCTGACCGGTATCCGACGCTACAACCTGCGACCTGAGCGGGTGCGCGAACTGCAAGACCCAGATCCAGGCGAGGGGTTTGTACTCCTCCCTGATGGTAGCAACGCCGCGGCCGTTCTGCGGCGGATCAAAGAAGAGAGCGCCCGCAATGGGCACGCTTACGAGCGCATCTGTCGGCTGTTGGGGAAAGTTGTGTCGGACACCACCAGCGTCCTGCCCAAGTCGCTGGGGCAGAAAGAGACCCTGGAATTTCGCCAGGATGTTGGGCAACAGCACGCCTGGCGCTTCGATGCCCTGAATATGTCCGATGGCACGCTGCGCGTCCTGGGCATCTTGCTGGCGGTCTACCAGTCCCGGCCTGCGGCCTTGATTGCTATCGAGGAGCCGGAATCCACGATTCACCCCGCTGCGGCGGAGATTCTAATGGACATCCTCATAGATGGCACAGAGCGCTCACAAGTACTGATCACCACCCACAGCCCAGACGTACTGGACAACAGAAGGCTGTTAGATGGCCAGATCGTTGCTGTAGAGTCTGCGCAAGGGGTAGCACAGATCACGCCGTTGACAGAGACCACACGCGACGTAATCCGCCAGCGCCTCTATACAGCGGGCGAATTACTGCGCCAGGGTGAGATACAGGTGGATCGAGACTACGCAGATCAGGCCACCAGGCAACTGGATCTGTTCGGCAGCGTGGAGAACACATGAACACCCCTGTCCTGGTGCCCATCGTCGAAGGTTATTCAGATGTGCTGGCAAAGTCCGAATTCGAGGCCTGGTTCCTGGGAAGCCTGGAGTCACTGCGAGGAGTACGTGGCCTGGCAGAGGCGGCCGTGTCTCCCGAGAGGCCGGAAGATATCCGAGACGCGAAAGGGTATCTGAGTCGTCAGATGACGGGCGGGCGTACATACGTCGAGGTAGACGACCAGCCTGCCCTGGCCGACCGTTTTGATTTGCAGTTGGCCCGCCAACGGTGCCCGTCCTTCGACAAGTTCATCCGAGATGTCGAGTCCTTGGTGGCAGCTCTCGCACCGTAGATGAGGCTTTGCAAGCTTTAGAGTTAGAACTCGCCGAGTGGTTGGGATAAGGCGAAGATAATCTGTCACTGGGAGGTTTAACTATGCGTGGTTTTCCTTCTACCATTTTTTTGATCATCATCCTGGTGATCGCTTTGATTGCCGTCAGTTTTGCGCTGGTAATGGGCATCGCCCTTGGTGTGGGCTGGGTACTCACCCGCTTCTTGCCCTTCTCCCTGTTCGAGGCCACTCTCGTGGGCATGATTACCGCCCTGGTCACCTGGATCATCTGGCGCAACATCCTCGGCCCAGCCCCCGATCTCGGTTACAGGAAGGCCGAGGAGGAGGAGGAAGAAGCGGAAGCCGACTACGATGAAATCCCTCTATCTCGGTTCTGCAAGACAGATGCAGATAAGACCTGGGAGAATTTGTTTCGGTACGAGATAGCCAACACTGTCTACGAAGATTTTCTCGATTCACCCGGTCGGATTGCCCACATGAACGAGAGACAACTGCAGGAGCTATCCATTCGCCTGACGGATGCGGCGATAGCAGCACTGAAGGTCAAATCGCCTCGTACCAAACGGCTGAGGGTAACTAAGGGGATGCTGAAACACGAGATGATCAAGATGGGCCAGCAGCCATACGACGACGACATCCTGGACACAGCAGTCAGTGCTATCAACGACGAGTTGATTTCATCCCAGGAGGAGTTGATAGAAGTGATCAGGGACAAGTTGTGGGACGAACCCCTCTAGCTTTCCAACTTGCCAGATCAGCCCTAAGAGATTATAATTAGGGTGAGATGGTCGGTAGGGAGCAACCGCAAGGATTGCCCCTTCTTGATGAAGATTTGAGAAATCGAAGGATACCTGATAGTCATGACCTTAATCGCTTTTCTGCTTGTTCTGAGTCTGCTGGTATTTGTTCACGAGTTTGGGCACTTCATGGTGGCTAAGTTAACGGGCATCAAGGTTGAAGAGTTTGGCCTCGGTTACCCGCCGCGCCTTCTCACCATCGCCAAACGCGGTGACACTGAGTACACACTAAACGCCATCCCCTTCGGCGGCTTCGTGCGCATGCTGGGCGAGGAGAACCCCAGTCACCCAGACAGCTTAGCCGCCAAAAGTAAGCTAACCCGCACTGGCGTGCTCCTGGCTGGCTCGGTGATGAACGTCGTCCTGGCCTTCCTGTTGTTCATCGGCGTTGGTCTGACTGGCTTCGACATCCCCATCGGATCGGTGGCCATCGTTGGCGTCGCCCCTGGCTCCCCAGCAGCGGCGGCTGGCTTACGAGAAGGCGACACCATACTGAGCATTGACGGCCTGACCGTTCGGAACACCTACGAGCTCAGCGGCTACACCAGGGAGAGGCTGGGGGAGGAGGTCACTCTCCGCATCCAGCGCGGTGAGAGAACCATGCCCGTCCGCTTGACGCCACGGCAGGAGCCGCCAGTTGACGAGGGTCCCATGGGAGTGATCATTCAAACTGTGGACATTGTGGGAACAGACAAGCTGCGCTATTCCCTCTGGGAGACAATCCCTATGGCGGGCAGGATGATCGGCAACGTTGTCCTGGCCATCTTCTCCGGCGTGGCGAGCATGATCCAAGGGGTCATCGCCCCTGACATCATGGGGCCAGTGGGGATAGCCGCCGTGACCGGCGAGATCGCCAAATCCGGTCTGGTAGCTCTGACGCAATTCACCGCTTTCCTCAGCATCCAACTGGCTATCCTCAACCTATTGCCTTTCCCTGGCCTCGACGGTGGGCGTCTGGCATTCGTGGCCTTCGAAGCCCTACGCCGTGGCAAGAGGGTGTCCCCGGAAAAAGAGGGACTCATCCACCTGGTGGGCCTGGTCATCCTCATCGGCTTGATGCTAATCGTCTCCTACCAGGACGTCGTTCGCCTGCTGAGCAGCCAGCCGATTCTGCCGCCATAACGTGAAACGTGAAACGTGAAACGTAATCACGCATCACGTTTCACGCATCACGGCTTCACAGTTAGGTCAAAAAGATGTTATCGAGTTTCGATGAACTGCTCCAGACAATAGGCGACACTGGGACTCGCCTCTCCATATCCAGCCTGTACGGCCTGTCGGGGATGGACAGGGACGAGACACTGCTGTTCCAAAAGGCCTGGCCCTCCATAGCCGTTGCGCGTCGCTGCCAGATCATCAACTTCCTGGTAGAGATAGCTGAGGCCAGCTTCGAGGTGAATTTCGACCCGGTGTTTCGTTTCTGCCTGGGCGATGAGGACGAGAGGGTGAGAGAGGCGGCCATCGAAGGCCTGTGGGAAGACGATGACCCCGCTCTGATCGAGCCGCTGATCACCCTGCTGCGAAATGATCCCTCGATCCTGGTGCGGGCTGGGGCCGCCAAGTCGTTGAGCCGCTACGTCCTCCTGGGCGAGCTGGATAAGATAAAGGCCCAACACTTCACTCTGGTGCAGGAGGCATTGCTAGAGACCATCCATTCTCCGTTTGAGGACCTGGAGGTGCGACGGAGGGCCGTCGAGGCCATCGCTTACTCCAGCGACGAGGGTGTGCGGGAGATCATCGAGACCGCCTACTACGACGAGGATGAGAGAATGCGCACCAGCGCCGTTTTCGCCATGGGACGCAGCGCCGACCCCTATTGGTCAGATGTAGTGATTAGCGAACTGGAAAGCTCCAGGCCGGCGATGCGTTATGAAGCAGCCATGGCCTGCGGCGAGCTAAACCTCTGGGCGGCTCCCCCCCTCCTGGCCAATCTGATCAACGACCCCGACCGCGAGGTGCTAGAAGCGGCCATCTGGGCCCTGGGTCAGATCGGAGGAGATGAGGCCCGCCGCATCTTGTACGACTGCTACCAAAAGGGCGACCGGTTCCTGCGCGAGGCGGTGGAGGAGGCTCTGGAACACCTGGAGTTCACGTACGGCTTCCCTGACATATCCCTGGATGACCTCCCCGACGAGAGCGAATGGTGAAGGCCCTGCCAGCTATACTCTACAACAACATCTTACCCATTTTCATCGCCATCGGCCTGGGTTATTCCCTCGAACGCCGGCTGAAAATAGAGATCAAATCCGTCTCCAGGACCATCTTCTATGCTCTCAGCCCCTGCCTGATCTTCTCCTCCCTGGTCCAATCTCCTGTTAGCGGAGCCGAGCTCTGGCGCATCGCCTCCTTCCAGATACTCGCCACCCTGGGTGTGGCGTTGGTCGCCTGGGGTGTGGCCAGGGCGCTACGCTTCGACAGGGCCATGGAGAGTGCCTTCCTGCTGGTCACCCTCTTCGTAAACTCCGGCAACTACGGCCTGTCGGTCAATCTCCTCGCCTTTGGCGAGACGGCCCTGGCGCGGGCGGTAATCTATTTTGTGGTGAGTAGTTTGCTCGTGAACACCGTCGGCGTCTACCTTGCTTCCCGAGGCAAAGCCAGCGCCTTCGACGCTCTACTCAACATCTCGAAAATGCCCATCGTCTACGCCGTGTTTTTGGCCATTTTTGTCAACCTGATAAATCTAAACGTAACGGAATCGCCTGTTTTCAAGGCGGTGGAGATGGTGGGTAAGGGAGCTGTGCCCCTCATGCTCTTACTCCTGGGGATGCAGTTGGCCGAGACGTCCGTGGCGCAAGGAATGAAGCTCTCGGGCCTGGCCGCTTTTATCAGGCTGGTCGTTGCCCCGGTCATCGCCTGGCCGCTGGTCAATTGGCTGAGCCTGACGGGCCCAACCCTGCAGGCTTGCATCGTCGAGGCCAGCATGCCCACCGCCGTGACGTCAACAGTGCTGGCCATCGAGTTCGACGTCGAGCCAGAATTCGTAACCAGCGTGGTTTTCCTTTCCACCCTGGCCAGCCCACTCACTCTCACGCCCATCATTGCTTTGGTAAGCTGAGCAAGGGACAAGGGGCTACGGGCAAGGGACTAGGGACAAGGGACTAGGGATAAGGGACTAGGGACTAGGCCCACCTGGTTCCTAGTCCCTAGTCCCTGATCCCTTGAATGAGGAGTAGATACTAGTGGATACATCCCACATCCCAAATAGCGACATCAAATGGCATACTAAATCAATTGAAGAGACAGCCGATGCTCTGGGAACCGACCTCAAGCGAGGGCTGACGGCACAGGAAGCTCAGGCCCGCCTGGAGGAATTCGGGCCCAACGAGCTGGAGGAACGGCCTCGGCCAGGCTTCTGGAAGATGCTGCTGAACCAGTTCAACCAGTTCCTGGTGCTGATCCTCGTCGCTGCGGCCGTGGTCTCTTTCTTCCTGGGCGAATACGTGGACTCAGCAGCCATCATGGCCATCGTGATTCTCAACGCCATCCTGGGCGTCGTCCAGGAGTCCAAAGCCGAGGAAGCGCTGGCTGCCCTGCAGAAGATGGCCGCCCCCAATGCCCAGGTGCTCCGCGATGGGCACCGGCTCACTATCCCCGCCCGCGAGGTCGTGCCCGGCGACGTGGTCCTGCTGGAGACGGGCAACTACGTCCCGGCCGACGTGCGCCTCATCGAAAGCGTGAATCTGCGCATCGAAGAAGCCCCGCTGACGGGCGAGTCCCTGCCAGTAGAGAAAAAAGCCAACCTGGTGCTCGAAGGAGACATCCCCGTCGGCGACCGCCACAACTCGGCCTACATGAGCACCCTGGTCAGCTATGGGCGGGGGGCGGGTATCGTGGTCAACACGGGCATGGGCACTGAGATCGGCCTCATCGCCGAGATGATCCAGTCCTACGAAGAAGAGCCGACCCCCCTCCAGGTCAAGCTCAATCAACTGGGCAAGTGGCTGGGCATCGGCTGCCTGGTCGTCTGTGGGATCGTGTTCGTCGAAGGCGTGCTGCGGGACACCGAGGTGGCGATGATCTTCCAGCCAGACGGCGGCCTGCTGGCCTACCTGAATACCTTCAAGCAGGCCATCGTAGAAATGTTCATGGTGGCGGTGAGCCTGGCCATCGCCGCCGTCCCCGAAGGGTTGCCGGCGGTGGTCACCATCTGCCTGGCCCTGGGGATGCAGGAGATGATCAAGCGCCACGCCCTGATCCGCAAGCTGCCCGCCGTGGAGACCCTGGGCAGCGCCACTGCCATCTGCTCCGACAAGACGGGCACCCTCACCCAGGACAAGATGATGGCTGTGCAGATCTACGTTGACCGCACCCTTCTCAGCATCAGCGGCGAGGGCTATGATCCAGTGGGGGGGTTTAGCGATGACGGGCGTCCGGTAGACCTGGATGGCTATCCCGGCTCGAACTTGCTCCTGCGGGCCGGGCTGCTCTGCAACGACGCCCGACTGGAAGCTCGTACTGAAGTTCGTGGTGATGCTCGTAGTGACGCTCGTAGTGACGCTCGTAGTGACGACTTCAGTCGTCCAGGTGGTCAGCAAATCGAGAAGCCGGTTGACCGAAGCCCAACAGACCAACAGACCATCCGACCATCTGACCATCCGACCCACTGGCACATGGTGGGTGACCCCACCGAGGGAGCGCTGGTGGTAGCGGCAGCCAAGGCCGGCTTCTGGCGAGAAGAGCTGGAGCAGGATTACCCCCGCCTGGCCGAGATCCCCTTCGACTCCGAGCGCAAGCGAATGACCACCATCCACCCCGATCCCAGATGGGGAGATTACGTGGCCTACGTCAAGGGCGCACCCGACATCGTCATCAAGCTGTGTCAAAAGATCGTCGAGGACGGCCAGGAGCGGCCGTTGACGGCTGAGAGGCGCCAGCGGATCCTGGAGGTCAACGCGGCCCTGGCCTCCAATGCTCTGCGCGTGCTGGGGGTAGCCTATCGGTCCCTCTCGGAGGTGCCCAGCAACCCGACCGCCGAGGAGATCGAGAGAGACCTGACCTTCGTGGGCCTCATCGGCATGATTGATCCGGCCCGGCCAGAGGTAAAAGACGCTATCGAAGTGGCCCGTCAGGCCGGCATTGAGACCATCATGATCACCGGCGATTACAAAAACACCGCCGTAGCTATTGCTAAGGAGTTAAGCCTCCTCTCGCCAGACGGCCGGGTGCTGACCGGCGCAGAGCTCAATCAACTGGACGATGAGGCCTTCACCGACATGGTCGAGGAGGTGGAGGTTTACGCCCGCGTCTCGCCTCAGCACAAGGTGCGCATCGTGGAGGCCCTCAAAAAGCGAGGCCACGTGGTGGCCATGACCGGCGACGGGGTCAACGACGCCCCCGCCCTCAAGCGAGCCAGCATCGGGGTGGCGATGGGCATCACCGGCACCGACGTGTCCAAGGATACGGCGGACATGGTGCTCACCGACGACAACTACGCTTCCATCGTTTCGGCGGTGGAGGAAGGACGCATCATCTACTCCAACATCCGCAAGTTCGTCTATTACCTCCTGTCTTGCAACGTGGGCGAGATCCTGATCATCTTCCTGGCCATGCTGGCCGGCTGGCCAGTGCCCCTCACGGCCATCCAGTTGTTGGTGCTCAACCTGGTGACCGATGGCGCACCTGCCCTGGCCCTGGGGATGGAGAAAGGCGACCCCGACATCATGCGACAGCCACCCCGCCGGCCGGATGAGCCGGTGATCAACCGCGAGATGGTATGGGGCATCATCATCCAGAGCATCGCCATCACCTCGGCCACGCTGCTGTCCTTCTGGGTAGGCTGGCGCTGGTTCCCCAACAACGTGGCCGCGGCCCGGACTATATGCTTCACGACGCTGTCTATCTCGGAGCTTTTCCGGGCCTATACGTCGCGTTCTGAGCGATACTCCCTGTGGTCCATCGGGGTGTTCTCTAACAAGTGGATGCAGTGGGCAGTGCTGACCTCACTGATCATCATCCTGGCCATCATCTACGTGCCCTTCCTGGACCCTATCTTCGATACCACCTTCTTAGGCTTGAGGGAATGGCTGGTCATAGCTCCTCTGGTGCTGGTGCCGGCTGTTGCGGCGGAAGCAAACAAGTATTTCCTCCGGCGGCAGAAGGCTAGCGTTCCGGAGTTGAGGCTTTAGCCGGAAGCTACCCGCCTAAAGGCTCAACTCCAACCTTAAGATCAGGGACTAGGGATCAGTTTAGTGGAAGTAAAGCCCTACGAAGTCAAGCTGGCTGTGTTCGAGGGACCGCTGGATCTCCTGCTGCACCTGATCGAGCGCGAGGAGCTGGACATCACCAGGGTCTCGCTGGCCCAGGTGACGGACCAGTATCTGGAGTACATCAGCCGCCTGGAGGAGTTGAGCGCCGAGATCCTGGCCGACTTTCTGGTGGTCGCGGCCAGGCTCTTGCTGATAAAATCCGAGATGCTGCTGCCCAGGCCGCCGAGGACTCCTGGCGAAGAGGAAGAGGACGTAGGGGCCCCAGCGCTGGCCCGCCAACTGGTCGAGTACAAGAAATTCAAGGAGGCGGCGCTGGAATTGAGGCAGAGGGAGGAGATGGGGCTCAGGGCCTACGTGCGCATCGCCCCGCTGCCCAGGCTGGAAAGGCCGCTGGACCTGGAGGGCGTCTCGCTGGCTGATCTGGTAGAGGCCGTGCGGCGCGCCCTGGACGTTCGCCCCCCGATCCCCGCTGTATCCCAGGTGGTAGCCCCCTTCACCGTCACCGTGGCCGAGAAGATGGCCCTCATCGAGGAAAAGTTGCAGAGGCAGCGGCGGGTCAGCTTCAACCGCCTGTTAACCCAGGCAACCTCACGCCTGGAGATCATCGTCACCTTCCTGGCCGTGCTGGAGCTCATCAAGCTGAGGGGCATCGAAGTCCAACAGGAGCGCCTCTTTGGAGAGATCTTCATCTTTAGAAAACCACCAAGCCAGACCCAAGGCCAAAAGCGCTCCCAAGGCGTCGAAGCCGACATCGGCGAGTCTACCGCTGCGACCCGGGACGAAGGTTTGGTAGAACTCGTCTAGAACGGCGTAGAGCAGCGACACCACGAAGGCTCCGCCGAAGGATGGCCAGGCCGGCCATCCCCTCTCTCTGGAGATGGCCCGCCAGAGGAGAAAGGCCAGGACACCGTACTCGGTCACGTGCCCCGCCTTCTTGATGGTGAAGTCAACGGTCTTGTTGGGAAGGGAAGGAAGGTTGGAGCGGCTGGAAAGGGCAAAGATCAAGCCCATCCAGAGCAGCACTGGCAGCCAGTAGTAGAGCCAGCGGTTGGCTTGAAGTTTAGTGAGCATTGTCATCACTGTGCTCTTAGCAAGTCGGTCAGACTTCCGAAGTCTGACAGACTTCGGAAGTCTCAAGCTCGATACGCCCCCTCCACCCTCGCCACCAATTTCCCCCAATCAAACTCTTCAAAGACTCGCCCTCGCGCACCCTCCCCCAGCCTTGCCCGCTGGCTCTCGTCCCGCAATAGCTCGATCACCCTGCCAGCGAAGGCGTCGGTATCCCCGGTGGCGACCAGGAGGCCAGAGACGCCGTGGACGACGTACTCCCCGTTTTGCCCCACGTCGTCGGCCACCACGGGCA
>Ga0194112_10003859_pt1 | contig 20777 bp, 15 predicted proteins | sample TA2MahC400mmetaG_FD_146191 | JGI IMG/M metagenome (GOLD analysis project Ga0194112, IMG submission 146191) | Freshwater microbial communities from Lake Tanganyika, Tanzania - TA2015016 Mahale Deep Cast 400m | ecosystem: Environmental > Aquatic > Freshwater > Lake | place: Tanzania: Lake... | reverse complement strand
CGCATGAATGATCGTGTTCTGGGAATTGAACGGGCAGTAGGCGCCAGGCCCCAGGATCAGGGGCGTGGCCTCGCGGTCGAAGTGGAACGGCTCCCGGTAGAGCAGGCGGTAGATGGCGTCCACGTCGGGATCGCTATCGGCCAGGAACTGCTGGATGGGGCAATCGACCGTGACCCCGTCCCTGACCTCTCCAAGGTCATGGATGCGATCCAGCGGCAGGCCACGCGGCCAGATCAGCTTGTCGTCGGTGAAATAGCGGTAGGCGTTGATCCAATCCGCTCCCGACACCTCACGCCCCGACACCCGACGTTCGGTTTCGAGGGCGAACTCGGGATAGGGTCGATTGTCGTCGTCGGATTCGACGATGATCCCCGCCCCCTGGGCGATGGCATGAAGATAGGCGAAGTTCTTGCGGGCGTAGTGGCGCACCGGCGTGGCGTCGGCATAGGCGCCGAACAACTCACGCTGACGCTCGACCGACAGATAGTCGATGCCATCCTCGGCAAAGTCGGCAGGTGTCTTGGTGTCCCCCGAAACCGCGAAGCCCCATCCCCGCTCGCGCGTGATGGCCGCGAACTCCTCGACTGCGATCGTCGGGCTCGCGATGGTGGTGAGCGCCATCCAGGTGTTCAGGGGCATTGAAGATATCCGTTTTCCAGTGGGGGTAGCGCGTAGACGGAAACCCTCTGCGGGTCCACCGCACATCGACATAGAGCCAAACGCGGTCAGCACGGGAAGGCTTCACACGGTCTTTCCAACCCGCTGAAGGACGAAGCAGCGAGCGCAGATGGTGGACAGCCTCCGTCCACGCGGCTATTTCCCGAACCACAACAGGCGCTAAGCGCCACCACGGGCACTCTCTTGCACAATGACCGAGCGACAAGACTTCTTCAGACACCTTTTCGAACAGTCGCAGGCCGTCATCGCTGCCTATCCGATCACGGTTCAGGCGGCTGGCATGGACCAAGTAACGGGCGTCTTGGAACCTGCGGTCGCCGAGGGCATCAGGGCGCGGCCGTTTCAACATCTGGTCCCGCCTGCCGCTCGGGAAGATGATGATGCCGTTTCGCGTCCGGCGGGACTCAACACGATCGGCATGTTGCTTGATCGATTGTCCATTCTCACGATGAAGCACTGGAACCTGATCCATCGCTCAGGCTCGGAAGACCGGGCCCGCGACTTGGTCGATGGTCAGATTGAAGAGTTGATTCAGGCGTTGGCTGATGCGCAGAGGGGGCAATCGTCAGTCAATAACAAGATAACAACCCGTAAGGTAGATGCGGTGATCAATGACTTCGGCGACGCCTACTATGGCTTGCTGACGACAAACATGCTGCTGTGGGAGTCACAGGAGATATTGTACAATCACGACATCTCGACTCTGCCGTGCGAAGAGTTGCGTGCCTATATCGACTTCTTCTCGCGAGGAAATATCCTCCGCAACGTCTACATCCAGGCTTCGGACGAGACCTATTGGGCCGTAGCCCATCCATGATCAAGCAGTCATGCGATGACATCCTCGCTGGTGAGCCAGCCTGGATCTGGCTCGGCTATGCTATGCGTAACGGGGATTTGTATCATGCCTGCGGGCTGATCAACGCATTCCGCGCCCAGCATGGAATGAAGGCTAAGATCAGACTCATTCTGGCGCCGGGGCAGGCACTTGGTCTTGCTCAGCTGTATGCGGACAAGTTCGACGAGATCCGCACTTACTCACCCTCCTGCTCGCTTGAGGATCTGATCGCCGAATTCGAACGGCGCGGCTTAAACACCTTCGGATTCAACAAGCCCATTCTGCTGCACCCGCATCGCAATCCGCGGGTTGCGCCGAACGTGGACTTCAGCAACCGCTACGGCTTGACCTGGATGGACCTCTACAAGTCCATTCTCAGCCTGGATCCCGAAGCAGAGTTTGCACCCCCGGCAATGAATGCGGAACGGCTCGGACGCGCTCAGGCATTCTGTCGGGAGCATGACATAACGCCGGGCCGATCGGTGATCCTATTCCCCTACGCCCAGTCGTTCCCGGTCGGTGCCATCGATCATTTCGCCCACTTCAGCGCGGCAGCCGCTGCTCAGGGCTGGAGGGTCTTCACCAGCATCGCCGGGACGGAAGAGGCCGTGCCGGGCACGACCGGCGTCCATATCCCGTTCGAGCTGCTGCCAGATGTCGTGTTCACGGCTGGTTGGGGCATGGCCGTCAGAAGCGGCATCTGCGATGTGCTGGCGCACGTCAGGGCTCGCAAGACCTTCATTTTCCGAGGCCCCCGCGAACTGTCGACATGGAGCGTCGCGATGATGGGGCTTGGTCGCGACGCCGATGAGTTGGCCTTTGACTTCGTCAAGCAATCGCCCGCCGACTTCACCGCCATGGTGTTTGGAGACCTGAGCCACGGTTCGACGGCGTGGCCTCCTCGCGCACGTCTGACAGACGCCCTGAATCTTGTTGAGACAGGTTCTGTCGAAACGCTTGATTTCGCCAAACTGCAGCGAAATCCCGACGCCATAACGGCTTTGGAAGAGGTGGTTCGAACGGGCCGTGATGTCCGCCGGGTTATGAACCTACCGCCCCGCTCGACGCCATTCTGGCGCGATCTCTTGGACCAGGCCATCGACATCATCGCCAGATCAGCCGCTGGCAACATCTATGTCTGCCGCGACAATGGTCACTTCGATTGGTTCGAGGCGGTATCCGCCGAGGCGCTGTGCGAGGGCCGATATTCAGCGGCAGAGTCCTGGCACACGATCGTCATCGCGCCAGTTTCCGGCCTCGCTGATACGCTTCCCAGACACATGGAATGGCTAGTGGCAGAGCGTGATGTCTGGGACGGGGAACCTACCAGTCTGGCTGGCGTCCGTGGAGATGACGTTGATCTGCGCGGCCAGGGCCTGACCCCCCTGAATATCCGGGGTTTGCAGTTGGTGGGTCGCTGGCACGGACTGGAGGGCTGGGGGCTCTGGAGCCAAGGCGCGGTCTGCACCCTACGTTTTGTTCTGGCGCAAACTAGGCCAGGCGGGTTTGTGCTTAGACTGGGGTGCTTCGCCGCCTTGTCGGAGCTGGTTCCCGGGGTCACTGTGAACGCGGTCGTAAACGGCCGTCCGGTAGGCCAGCTTGAGCTGCGCCGCGACCTTCCGTCTCGACTCGACGTCCCATTTTCTTCCGAACTGACTGGCGATCAGCTTGAGTTCTTCGTGCGTCTAGAGATCGATCAGGTCCGCAGCCCCTTGGATGTCGGTGAGGGAGGAGACAGTCGACAGCTCGGACTGGGCCTGTTCGCCGCCGAACTCGCTCAACTCAATCCTGATCAGGTGCAGGAGCCCATCGGGCTTACAAACGAAAGTCTGCCTTCATGACCAAGCCCCGCAAATGCGCCCTTATCACCGGGGTCACCGGTCAGGACGGGGCCTATCTGGCCGAATTGTTGCTGGCCGAAGGGTATGAGGTTCATGGGCTGAAGCGGCGGTCTTCGTCGTTCAACACCGGGCGGATCGAGCACATCTATCAGGACCCGCATGAAGCGAATCCCCGCTTCACCCTACATTACGGCGACCTGACGGACTCGACGAACCTGATCCGCATCGTTCAGGAAACCCAGCCGACCGAAATCTACAACCTGGCGGCGCAGAGCCACGTTCAGGTGTCCTTCGAGACGCCGGAGTACACCGCCAACGCCGACGGCATCGGCACCCTGCGCCTGCTGGAAGCCATTCGCATCCTGGGCATGGAAGAGACAACACGCTTCTATCAGGCCTCAACGTCCGAACTGTACGGCCTGGTTCAGGAAGTGCCGCAGCGCGAGACCACGCCCTTCTATCCGCGCAGCCCGTACGCGGCGGCCAAGCTCTATGCCTACTGGATCGTGGTCAACTACCGCGAGGCCTATGGCATGCATGCTTCGAACGGCATCCTGTTCAACCACGAAAGCCCGCTGCGCGGCGAAACCTTCGTCACGCGCAAGATCACCCGGGCCGCCGCGGCCATCCATCTGGGCCGGCAGGAAAAGCTGTTCCTGGGCAACCTGGACGCCAAGCGCGACTGGGGTCACGCCCGCGAGTACGTGCGCGGCATGTGGATGATGATGCAGCAGGACGAGCCGGACGATTATGTCCTGGCGACGGGCGAAACCACGCCCGTTCGCACCTTCGTCGAGTGGGCCTTCGCCGATGTCGGGATCGAGCTGGACTGGTCTGGCGAGGGGGTGGACGAGAAGGGCCGTTGTCGCGAGACCGGGCGGGTCCTGGTCGAGGTCGATCCGCGCTACTTCCGCCCCACCGAGGTCGATCTTCTGATCGGCGACCCGACCAAGGCGCGCGAGAAGCTGGGCTGGGTGCACGAGACCTCGGTCCGGGACCTGGCGCGCGAGATGGTTCAGGCCGATCTCAAGGTCATGCGCGACGCCCCGATCGCCAAGGACGCCTGAGCGATGGCCGAGGTGATCTATCCGCTGGCAGGCAAGCGTATCTGGGTCGCCGGCCACCGGGGCATGGTTGGATCCGCCATCGTTCGACGACTGGCCACCGAGGATTGCGAAGTCATCACGGCGGGCCGCGATGTCGTGGACCTGAAACGCCAGGCGGCCGTCGAGGACTGGATGGCCGTGACGCGCCCGGACACCATCTTCCTGGCTGCGGCCAAGGTGGGAGGCATCCTGGCCAACGACACCTATCCGGCCGACTTCCTCTACGACAACCTGATGATCGAGGCGAACATCATCCAGGCGGCGCATGAGCAATCCGTCGAGAAGCTGCTGTTCCTGGGCTCCAGCTGCATCTACCCGAAATTCGCCGAACAGCCGATCACAGAGGATGCCCTTCTGACCGGCGCGCTGGAGCCGACGAACGAGTGGTATGCCATCGCCAAGATCGCGGGCATCCGCCTGGCCCAGGCCTACCGCAAGCAGCACGGCGACGACTATATCAGCGCCATGCCGACTAACCTGTACGGGATCGGCGACAACTTTGACCTGAACTCAAGCCATGTCCTGCCGGCCCTGATCCGCAAGGCGCACGAAGCCAAACTGGCGGGGGCGGATCATTTCGTCATCTGGGGCTCGGGGACGCCGCGTCGAGAGTTCCTGAACGCCGACGACTGCGCGGACGCCTGTGTTCACCTGATGAAGACCTATTCGGACGCGCAGCACGTCAATGTCGGATCGGGCGAGGATATCTCGATCTATGACCTGGCCAAGCTGGTCGCAGAGGTGGTCGGCTTCCAGGGCGACATCGTGCGCGACACGTCCAAGCCCGACGGGACCCCGCGCAAATTGATGAGCGCCGACAAGCTGCGGGCCCAAGGCTGGGAGCCTAAGATCGCCCTGCGAGACGGGATCGCCGAGGCGTACAACTGGTTTCTGAACCAGAACCGCTGACTCGGCCTCGGCCGGCTCTCACGAGCCCGCCGGGATAGCTCCGTACACCTCGTCACAGAAGGGAGCGGCAAGGCTGCGAGCCCGCCACGAGGTCATGGACATGAAGCGACAGAGCGGGCCGGCAACGGACGGCCGGCTCGACAGCCGACCGCCCCCGACCCGATCTCAATGCAGGTTATCGAACGGATCGAGCGTTGGCATGATGTCGTCGCGAGCCGGACCCTGAGGCCAATCGACAAGCAGACGATCGTCCTCCAACGTCCGCAGCAGCACGTCATCAGCCCGGTTCAGTTCGTCGAAGTCGAAGTCGCCGGGAAGGACCAAGGGTTCATCGAAGACGATTTTGGTGTGCTCAACCTGCAGCAGAGGGGACACCAGATCAGGACCTGAGCCGGCCGGGGCCGAGGCATCGGGCGTAGGCAGGATGAAATCATCCTCGACCGGGCTGACCCAGACATCGGCGCCCTTCACATCAACCGAGCCTTTGCCGGCGGTGACCTCCTCGACCATCGCGGGCGTGCCCTGGAAGCCATCGAAGCGAATGCCGCCCAGCCACAGGGGGGCGGTCAGGGCCACGTGCTCGGCGCTTTCGGAGAAGAACATAAGGACTTCCGCACGGCTCATGCCGCGGTCCAGATTGCCGGTCCAGCCTCTCACGCCTTCTGCATCGCCTTCGCGGTTCAAGCAGAAGCGATATATCTGTTCGACGAACTGCTGGTTCGACAGATTGCCATAGCGATCCTGGAATTCCTGGGACGCGGCGAAGGCGGCCGCGATCTCGATCAGCGGCATCCCCGAAGTCAAAGCCCCCGTCCAGCTCGCAAGACCGCCAGAGTCTGGGAGCCGGTCAAAGGTCGCATCGTACAGCCGGGCGATGATCTTGGCATTGTCGTTGGCGACCCACAGGCCTTGTTGCACCAGCGGATTGGTAAGGGCGCGGTGCTCTGCACTTTCGGAGAAGAAGACCACGGCCTCGGCGCGAGTCATGCCGTTGTTCAGATTGTTGGTCCAGCTCTGGATACCTCCCGGATCACCTTCGCGATCCAGCGTGAAGCGGTACATCTGTTCGATGAACTGCTGATTGTTCAGGGAACCGTAGCGTTGCTGAAATTCCGGAGAGATGACGAAGGCGTCGGCCAGGGTGAAGAGCGAGACGCCTCTCTCGAGGTTGTCGAGTTGCGCCTCGAACCCGCCCTGGTCGGGTTGGCGATCGAGAGTGGCGCTGTACAGACGCATGATCTGGGCCGCCTGACTGTTTGGATCGAAGGTCAGGATGCCGTCGACGAACCGCGCCTGCTCGACGTTCACCAGGGTGTCACGCCCACCTTCCGGCCCGCCCGCGACGACGCTGGACGAGGTCGCATACTGCAGTCGCACCCCCGAATAGACGGCCGTGTCGAAGCCAGCGCCGCCGTCGAGGGTGTCGCTTCCAGCTCCGCCGATCAGGGTGTCGCTTCCGTCGCCACCGATGAGGACGTCATTGCCAGCGCCGCCATCCAGCTTCGAGCCAAGCTGGAAGGTGGGGATCGGTGTCGCGCTGGGGATCGAGACATTGAGCTGATAGGTGCTGCCGGCCGGGATCGGGCCGCTGGTGAAGCCACCATTGCCCGCGCCGTTCGAAATCCATTGCGAGACCTGGATGTAGTAGGTGCCGGAGGTTTCGAAGGTGTGGGTGATCAACGAGTCGGTCGCTCCGCCGCCGTCGCTGTTGTTGGACCCCGCATCGTCGTTCTGTGCCAGTTCGATCCCGTTGCTGTGGAACAGACGTAACACCGAGTCGAAACCGGCCCCGTCGATGTCGAAACGCACAACGTCCCCAGCGCGCACGGTGAAGGCATAGTACTCCACGCCTCCATGCGATGTGCCCAGAACCGTGGCATGAGGCACGTTGGGGTCTTCCACGCCGGCACGTGGCATCAGGTCGAAGCTGCCATCCAGATTTATGGCCGTCTGCACGGTGGCATTGGCGACCCCACGCCCCTTGATGACATCCGGCGCACCCCCGGCGATCCCCGGAGCACCGGCGATGAGCGTATCGTTGCCAGCGCCGCCAATCAGATCGTCGACTCCACCGCCCCCGTTCAGCACGTTGTCGCCAGCGTCGCCGACGATGCGGTCGTTGAAGGCAGACCCCGTGACAGCCTCGATCCCGACGAGCGTGTCGTTACCGGCGGCGCCGCCGGTCCGGCCGGTCGAGAGATCCACGTTCACGCTCCCGGAGGCACGCGAATAGTCGGCCGTGTCGAAGCCATTCCCGCCGTTCAGCAGGTCGTCGCCGAGACCACCGATCAGCACGTCGTTGCCGTCTCCGCCGAACAGCTGGTCGTTACCAAGACCGCCATCGAGGATGTCGTTTCCGCCGAAGCCCTGAAGCACGTCATTGCCACCCAGACCCCGAAGAGTGTCGGCAAAGCCGGATCCTTCCATGCGGTTGTTCGTCAGATCGCCCGCGACATTCAGCCCGCCGGTGGGCGTCGCGGCGATCGTCTGATCCGCGAAACGCAGGAATTCGACATTGGTGATCGTGTCTGTGCCGTCCGGACCGACGACCGTACCCACCTGGCCGTTCCAGGTGATCGCATACTGCGAACGATTGCCGCTGAAGACGACGGTATCGTTGCCGAGGCCACCATCGATGACGTCGTTGCCCCCGGCACCCACGATGAGGTTGTCCGCCGCATTGCCGTGGATCGCGTCGTTCCCGCTACCCCCGATCGCGTTCTCGATTGCGGCACCCAACGCGATGCTGACGTTGCCGATCATGCCGCCGATGTTCGAAAAGGCGCCCTGGCGAAGATCGATGACCTGGTTCTGAGCGTAGCCGGAGAAATCGAACGTATCGTTGCCCGCCGCATCCCAGACCGCAAAGATCAGCGAGGACTGCGGATTGTTCGCATTGAACCAGACCTGCCCGGCGTTGGAGTTGAAGCCATAGGTGGTGTCGCCGGCGCGGGTCGTCATATTGGCACCGTAGAGCCGCTGGATTGCGGCGATGTCGTCCATCAGCGGTACGGCCGAATACAGGCTCTGGCCGGCAGATCGGAAATCAGCTCCGGTGTTGCGCTCGCTGAAGTAGCTCATCACCGAATACTGGCGACTGTCCTCGAAATAAGTCGCATGCGCCGCATAGGTGATGCTGACGCCTTCGGCGGCGTTGTAATCGGCCGGGTGACGCAGGCCGAGAGCATGGCCGATCTCGTGCGTCAGGACCTGCTGACCGTACTGCTGCATCACAGGCACGGCGTTGTAGCTCAGCGAGTTGTTGACCCAGACGTCACCTGAGGCCGAGCCAAAGCCGCCTGATCCTGGCTGCGAGCCCGGAAGAAACGCGAAGGCAGCAGAGCCGTTGGCACCGCTGGAATAGTTGCCGAACAGGATGGTCGCGTCGTTTGAATAGCCGTCGACGCCCATGGCCCGCTGGAAGGTGATGTTGGCCACATCGGACCATGACGCCAGAGCTTGAAGCGTGGCCGCGATCTGCAGTGCGGTGAATTGTGAAAAGCCGGACGTCTCTTCCGGCATGGTGGCCGGAGCCGTGCTGCGGAAAGCGAAGGTGAGGGTCACCGGCTGACCCAGCACAACGCCCGGCGGCAACCAGCTGAGGTTGCTGCGTGTAAGCTGACTTCCAGCATCGAGGCCGGTCAGAGACAGCTTTCCATTCGGACCCACACCGCCGCGATCATCGCCGTTCAGGATCACGTTGGTTGGACCTGCGGGCTCGTCGAAGACGGCGTGGAAGCCTCCGCAGCAACCGCACAGCAGATAGGAACCGACGTCTCCGAACCCGGCGAAAGCCCCACCGCCTGATCCCTCTACGAAGCCGGACCGGCCAGCGGTGCCGCCAAGAGTCTCGAAGCGTGAAAAGTCGCGAGGCGGCATAATGTTATCCGATCCAACGATGATGTGGTCGGACCGTAAAGCAACCATGGGAAACGGCAAGCTTGACCGATAGGTTCCCCGTCAGCTCAGACTCAGATCGTCCAATCCCGCCAGGTTCAGCGTGCGACCCGTATCTCTCAGCTGTCCGAACGCGGCCATGATGTGGTAGAATGAACTGGCCGGTGCCGGCTCGTCGATGAAGCGATCCGCCTTCAGCATCTTGTCCCGCCACAAGCCATCTGGGGTCAGGTACAACCACAGGGCGCGCAGGGCCTGAGCGGCGTCGGCGAGCAGGGTCTGGCGTTCGGCATCGTCCGTCATCTCGGCCAGGATCAGAGCAGCCTTGAGCCACTCCGTCTGGGGCCACAGGCGGGCGCGACGGGTACGCAGGGTCAGATCGTCGTTCATGGCGTCGACGGCGACCACGGGACGATCGGCCACGCCCCGGCGACCGTGTCGATAAAGGCTCTGAGCGGCCTGGACATGTCGCTCCGATCCACGCAGCCGTCCGTAGCGAGCGAGGAGCCAGGCCCACTCAAACTGATGTCCAGGTTCGACCAGGCGACCGTCATCGCCTTCGGCGGGCAACCAGTCGGAGCCGAAGAACTCCCGCAGGAAGCCGCGCGGATCGATGAAATGGTCCATGGCCAGGCCCGCGATGCGGTCGCTGAGCTCGGCCCAGACGGGGTTGGGGTCCTGAGCCTCCCAGGCCAGGGCCGCCTCTAGCAGATGCATATGGCAGTTGGACTGGAAGGAATGGTCGCCACCCTCCCGAAAAGCTCCATTGGGCAGGGCATCAGCCAGCAGTTGATCCCGGATCATCGCGGCGCGTTGCGGCTCCGCCCCGTCGCCTATCCCCGTTTCCTGCGCGCAGGCCAGGGCGAAGAGCACGAAGGCCTGATCATAGACCATGGCCGTCTCGTCCAACGGCAGACCCTCCGGGGTCAGAAGAGTACGACACAGACCGTCCGGTCTCAGGTAGTCGCGATACAGCTTCGTCAGGCCGCGATCGGCAACGGATTGCCACGGCCCCCTCCAGCCCAGGGGCCCGGCCTGGGCATAGACATAGATCTGGCGGGCCTGCACGCGGGCTCGCCGAGCCACCGATACCGCCCGGACATCCAGGGTCAGAGCCTCGGCGAACCCTCCGTCCGCATCCTGGCCGATGACGCTCCATGTCGGCAGGGCCCGGGTCCGCATCCAGTCGGCGAAGCGGACACCACCTTCCGCCAGGGTCTCGGGCGGTACGGCTTGAAAATCCAGGTGGCGAGGCGAGCTTGCCCGGATGCGCTCCACGACCTTCTTCACCTCCTGTGCCCGCGACAGGTCGCAGACCAGAACCGCGTCCGGCTCCACCACGATGGCGAGGTTATGCACGCCCATGGCCGCGACCATCACCCCGTCATTGGCCCGGACCAGGCATCCGTCGGCATCCTCGAAGATGTGCAGCCCGGTATTGCCCTCGCCGCTTGCCGCGATGGCGTCCCAGGCACCCAGGTCGGACCATCGGAAATCGACCTCCAGCACCGAGGCATGGCGGGTCTTTTCCATGACTGCATAGTCGATGGAGATCTTGGGCGCGGCGGAGAAGGCGGACGTCAGCAATTGCACGTTGCCCGGCTCTGCGGACGGCAGGGCGGCCGTGGCCGCTGCCTCGACCGCAGGCGCGTGGGCGCGCAGTTCCCCGATCAGAGTCTCCGTGGAGACGATGAAGTTGCCGCTGTTCCACAGATAGCCCGCCTCGATATAGGTGCGGGCCGTCGTCGCGTCGGGCTTCTCGCGGAATGCTCCGACCGGGGTCAGGCCGCGCCCCATGGGCTTGATGTATCCGTAGGCGGATGATGCTTCCGTCGGCGCGACCCCCAGGGTGACGATCCGTCCCTGCGCCGCACTGAGTGCCGCTTCCCGCACGGCCTGACGGAAGGCTTGATGGTCGGGCACGTGGTGGTCCGACGCCACGAAGGCCAGAATGCCCTGCGGGTCCTGCCTGTGGGTCCATGCGGCAGCGGCGGCCATGGCGGCTGCGGAATCGCGGGCTTCCGGCTCGAGCAGAAGCTGGGCCTGAATTTCCAGTTCGGCCAACTGATCAACGATCCAGTCGCGATGCGCCTGACCGGCAACGACGATCAACTGACCCTCGTCCTCGACGAGCGGCGCGACGCGCAGTACCGTGTCCTGAAACAGCGAGCGGTTGCCGGCCAGGGGAATGAACTGCTTGGGCCGCGAAGGGCGAGATGCCGGCCACAGCCGGGTCCCCGAGCCGCCGCACATGATAACCGGATAGAGTGCCATGTCGCCTTTAAGCCTATCCTCTTTCGCATGGAAAGCAGCGGCGATCAGCCGAGGACCGACAGTTCCGTGACACCTGCCAAGCTCTTGAAAGCAATCGACCGTCAAGCCGCCAGAGCCCTGAGCCTGGGTTTGAGGAGGTCGTCTTGAAGACCGCCCACGTCGTTCTCGGGATGCACCGCAGCGGGACCTCCTCCGTGGCCGGAACCTTGGCCTTGCTCGGGGCTGCCCCACCCCGAACCCTGATGCAAGCTGCGCCTGAGAATCCCAAGGGGTTCTGGGAAAGCGAAGTCCTGATGGTCGTCAACGACGCCCTGCTGGCGGCCTGCGGATCGCGCTGGGACGATTGGCACCCTGTTTCCGCGAACGCTCAGGAGCGCCTGCTGGGCAGCGATCTGGCAGACCGGGCAAGCGCCGCTCTGGAGGCCGAATTCGGTGACGCCGACATCGTCGTGCTCAAAGATCCCCGCATCTGTCGCATCTATGGGTTCTGGCGGGGGGTTCTGGCTCGCGCCGGATATCGGCCCGTTGTGACGATCCCCGTGCGGGCACCAGGGGAGGTCGCCCGGTCGCTTCAGACGCGAAATGCCTTCACCACCGAATTCGCCTTGGCTCTGTGGCTGCGTCACGTTCTGGATGCCGAAGTCGGCAGCCGGGACGATCGCCGTCATGTGTTCGACTGGTCCGCTCTGATCGGCGATTGGCGGGCGACGGTCGCCGACATCGACAGACACGCCGGCGTCCATCTCTCTGCCGCCGCCCGGGCGAAGGGCCCGGCAGTCGATGACTTCCTCAGCCGCGACCTGCGCCACCATCTGTCGAGTGAGTGCGACCCCTTGCCCGAGCGGGTCCGCACGACCTGGCATGCCCTGCTGGATCTCTCACGTGATCCCGGGCATGCCGGTGCGCGCCTTCGCCTGGATGAGGTGAGACACGCGTTCGACCAGGCTTGCCGCGAACAAGACGACCCCGCCCTCGCCCTTATGTCGTGACACGTCAGCCGCCCGTCGCTATCAGCGCGGCCGATGGATGAGATGGAACGGCAATCCCAGGAACGCGGCTGGGCCACGGCCAAGACCCTGGCCGAGGCTCTGCCCTACATCCAGGTCTATGACCGCGAGACGGTCGTCATCAAATACGGCGGCCACGCCATGGGCGAGACGGCCGTGGCCAGACAATTCGCCGCCGACGTGGTCCTGCTCAAGCTGATGGGAGTCAATCCCGTGGTGGTCCATGGCGGCGGGCCGCAGATCAGCGCCATGCTGGAGCGGGCCGGCGTCGCCTCACGCTTCGTCGATGGCCTGCGGGTCACCGACCAAGATACGATGCAGGTCGCCGAGATGGTCCTGTCGGGCGCCGTCAACAAGGAGATCGCCCACTGGATCACCGTGGCCGGAAAGGGCGCGGACGTGCGCGGCATCGGTCTGTCCGGCAAGGATGCGGGCCTGCTGACGGTCGAACGGACGCGGCGCACCCAGCGTGATCCCGACAGCCTGATCGAGCATGAGGTGGACCTGGGCTTCGTCGGCGAACCGACCCATGTCGATGCCAAGCTGATCACCCGCCTGTTGCAGTCCGACGCCGACTGGGTCCCCGTCATCGCTCCCATCGGGGTGGGCGAGGACGGTCAGACCTACAACGTCAACGCCGATACGGTGGCGGGAGCCATGGCGGGGGCGTTGGGGTCCAAGCGCATGCTGCTTCTGACCGACGTTGCGGGCGTGCGTGGCCGTGACGGCGAGATCATCCGCCAGATGAACCTGGCCGAAGCTCAGGCGCTGATCGACGAGGGCGTGGCGACCGGCGGCATGATCCCCAAGCTGGAGACCGCCAAGGCGGCGGTCCAGGCCGGGGTCGAGGCAGTGGTCATCCTGGACGGGCGCCGCCCACACGCCATGCTGGTCGAACTGTTCACCGAGACCGGTGCCGGAACCCTGGTCAAGGCATGACGGTGGCGGTCGATCTTAAGAACGTCCAGTCGTGGGTATTCGACATGGACGACACCCTGTATCCCCGTGAACAGGGTGTGCTGGAGCTGATCCAGGCTCGGATCAGCGCCTTCATGATCGACGCCGTAGGCATACCCGCAGCCGAGGCTGCAGTCCTTCAGACCCAGTTCCGGACCGAACACGGGACCACCTTGGCGGGCTTGATGGCCAACTACGCCGTAGATTCGGACCGCTTCCTGCGTGACGTTCACGACGTTCCGCTCGACGGGCTCGAACCCAATCCTCGCCTGGTCGAGACGATTGCTGCCCTGCCGGGCCGTAAGTTCGTCCTGACCAACGGGGCCCGGTGCCATGCCGGGCGGGTGCTGGAAAAGATCGGGTTCGTGGACGCTTTCGACGGCATCTACTGCATCGAGGATATGGACCTGGTGCCGAAACCCGCGCCTGCCACCTTTCGGCGGTTTTTCGAGCAGTTCGACATCGACCCGACGTCGGCTGCCTTCTTCGAGGATACTCCGAACAATCTGCGCCCTGCCAAGACCCTGGGGATGACGACGGTCCTGATCGGCGACGGCTATGGCCAGGAGATCGGACCCTGGGTCGATCACCGGATCGACGACCTGCTCGATTTTCTGACACCCCTAGGATCGCGAGACGCCCAATGACCGATCTGACCACGCTGGAAGCCACCATTGAAGCAGGCTGGGAGGCCCGCACCGATCTTTCGCCCACGAGCCAGGGCGAAATCCGCAAGGCGGTGGATCGAGCCCTAGCCCTGCTTGACAGCGGCGAGGCCCGCGTGGCGTCGCGGGATGACAATGGCCGCTGGGTCACGCACCAGTGGCTGAAGAAGGCTGTGCTGCTGTCGTTTCGTCTGAACGACAACGACATCATGCGAGGCGGCGACCGGGGGCTGAACAGCGCCGCGCCAGGCCTGGGCCCCTGGTTCGACAAGGTACCCAACAAGTTCGGGGACTGGACCGGCCAGGATTACCGCGACGCTGGCTTCCGCGCTGTACCGGGCGCCATTGTTCGCCACGGGGCCTTCGTGGCCAGGAATGCCGTCCTCATGCCCAGCTTCGTCAACATCGGGGCCTATGTGGGCGAGGGCTCCATGGTCGATGCCTGGGCCACCGTCGGATCCTGTGCCCAGATCGGACGCAACGTCCACCTGTCGGGCGGCGCCGGGATCGGGGGTGTTCTGGAACCGCTGCAGGCCAACCCCACAGTCATCGAGGACGACTGCTTCATCGGCGCCCGGGCCGAAGTCGCCGAGGGCGTAATCGTGCGCCAGGGCGCCGTCCTGGCGATGGGCGTCTATCTCTCGGCCTCGACTCGGATCGTCGATCGCGCGACCGGAGAGGTCTTCCGCGGCGAGGTGCCGCCCTACAGCGTCGTGGTGCCCGGCAGCCTGCCCGACCCAAACGGCGGCCCCAGCCTGTACTGCGCCGTGATCGTCAAACGCGTGGATGCCCAGACCCGCGCCAAGACCGGGGTCAACGAGCTGTTGCGAGACTGAGCTGGGCTTCGCGCTGCCCGCCACCCTGTCGCGGCCGTGTCTTGGCGGCGACAGGGGCGCAAGTTAGCACACCCGTCCCGGCTCAGCCGGGAACGAAGCCCGAGGCCGAGCTTTGAAATCGCATGAGAAGGTGGCTGACAGGGATGTGGACGCGGGTGTGCACACCCGATGAGCTCGACATGATCGAGCACTACCAGACCCGGTCCGAGCGCCTGGCCGACTTGTGGGTGCATCTGGTGGGTCTGGCCCTGGCCGGCGTCGGCGGCGTCGTTCTGGCGGTTCTCAGCGCCCTTCATCTGGGCCTGGGCACCACGCTTGCGACGACCATCTATGCCATCTGTCTGATCGGCATGCTGTCGGCTTCGACGATCTACAACCTGACGCGACCATGCCGGGCCCGGCCCATTCTGCGGCGGTTGGACGAGGCGGCCATCTTCCTGATGATCGCCGGCAGCTATACCCCCTTCACGACCCAGAGGTTCGACGGCGCCTGGGCCGTGGGCTTCACCGCCCTGGTCTGGACCCTCGCCATCGCGGGTGTCGCCGCCAAGCTGGTCGCACCCCGCATTTCGGATGCCTTCTGGAGTGGGGTCTACTCCCTGTTCGGCTGGATATCGGTACTGGCGCTCAAGCCGATGGTCGAGACGGTGCATCCGCTGGCCCTGGCCCTCCTGGTTTTGGGCGGGCTGATCTACACCGCAGGCGTGTTCGTCTTCATCAGCCCGCGCGTCCGCTACCGCCGCGCCATCTGGCATGGGTTCGTGGTGACCGGTGCCAGTGTCCACTGGGCAGCCGTTCTGGTGGGCGTCATCCTGGCTCCGGTCGGCCTCCTGTCCGCCCCTCTGGCGTAGAGGCCGAGCTTGAGGGATGATGGCACTTTAGACCCTCAGGCGAGCCTCTCCGTGGCCGACATCCGCAGCGACAGTCCCAAAGGCCGAGACGGCGGAGCTGTCGTCATCAAGAAATACGCCAATCGGCGACTCTACGACACCGCAAGTTCGGTCTACGTCACGCTGGAGGACTTGGCGCGGATGGTCCATCAGGGGCAGGATTTCGTGGTCTATGACGCCAAGACGGGCGAGGACCTGACACGCCAGATCCTGACCCAGATCATCTTCGAGGAAGAGAGCCGGGGCGGGGCCCTGCTGCCCGTCCAGTTCCTGCGGCAATTGATCGGCTTCTACGGCGGTCAGATGCAGAGTGTGCTTCCGGGCTATCTGGAAATGTCCCTCGACAGCTTCGCGCGTCAGCAGGAGCAGTTGCAGGGCCAGATGGCCAAGGCCCTGGGAGGCACCTCCAGCCCCAATCTGATGGAGGCGGCGGTCAAGCAGAACATGGCGGTGTTCCAGAAGGCCATGAGCATGTTTCCCGGCTTCGCCTACCCGGCAACCGCTCCCGAACCCGCAGCCAAGGCGGCTGAGCCTGATCCTCTGGACGAGATGCGCCGTCAGATGGATGAGATGCGGGCTCGGCTGGACGATCTGGCCAAGCCCCAGTCACCCGGAAAAGGGTTGTGACCTCCCCGGTCCCACCGGTCGGCCCCGTGCGGCCTACTGATCGTCGAGGCGGGCAGCGACGGGCTGCGGACCGACGAAGCCCGGAGGCAGAAGCCAGTCTGCCGGTGGTGCGGGTGCAGGAACAACCCGTAGAGTCCGACCCGGCAGGCGATACCGAGCTTTCATCCAGACCCGCCGGCCCCGATCCTGCATTTGCAGCCCAGTTGATCGGCCAGGGCAGTAGCCGCCGCGGTCTTAGAGGGGGCGCGCCCGTACTGGATGCGGCCCGGACCAGCTACCTGAGCACGGAATTCTCCGGCCGCGACGATCGGCGTCCCGGCTCGGGCGAGGTCACCAGGACCAAGGTCTGAGAGGCCGGCTTGGGCGTTCGACAGACTGGCCCAGGACTTGCAGGGAAGATGACCTCAGCCGCCGTTCGCTAGGTCTTGACCCGTGTCCACACCCCTGTTCGCCATCGCCGCTCGAACCCTGGATGTGCTGATCGTCGCCGTGATGTTCGTGGCCCTGCTCTAGCGGCTTCCAGCGCGTTGACCCCTCGGGGCCTTTCGGCTATAGCCGCGCGCTCTTGAGATTTCCGCGCCGTGGACGGGTGTCTGCGGCGTTTTCCGCTTCAATAGGTTTGACGAATGGCCAACAACCCCGGCGCCAAGAAGGCGATCCGCAAGATCGCCGCCCGCACCGAAGTGAACAAGGCGCGCCGTACGCGCGTGCGCACCTATCTGCGCAAGTTCCAGGAAGCCGTCACCGGTGGTGATGCGAACGCCGCCCGGGCCGCTTTTGTCGAGGCTCAGTCCGAGCTGATGCGTGCCGTCGGTAAGGGTGTGGTCCACAAGAACACGGGTTCTCGCAAGGTTGGTCGCCTGGCCGCTCAGCTGAAGAAGATGTCGGCCGCCTGAAGCTGGCACGATCTTAAGCCGCATCACGCGGCTGCAGCCAAATAATCCAGCGATTTCAATGCCGACAGGACGTTTGTTCTGTCGGCATTTTGCCGTGTTCGGACAACTGCCCAAACGACGCTCTGGCCTTACCTGGAGCCTTCACGGACGGTTTTTCCAAGCCCCGTTTGGCCTTAGCGGAGTCAAACGATTTAAGTGCGAATCTTGATTCGAATCTGCGTTGACGGTCGCCCCCCGGGGGGTAAGTTTTGGCTTCCAACGCACTTGCATCCTCACACGGATCAAGACGGCGCGAGAGTGATTTCGAGCCGGCGTGGTTGTCTGATCCAGAGGTCGTCCCCTCTCGCAAAGCCCTGGCTTCGCGGGACAGGAGAAGTCGTCCCTATCAGTCACCACGGGCGCTGATCCGGCGGGGCTGTCGCCGGATGACCCTGGTTTCTGATGGCGGGTGACGACGTGATGGGGGGCGTAGCCTTGACGAATTTGACCGACCCCGACCGGATCTGGACGGAGGCCGCGGGACGGCTTCGCGCGGAGATCGGCGAGGGTCCGTTCAGCTCCTATATCGCGCCGTCGGCGGTGCGGGCGGGCGATGCGGGTCAATTGATCCTGGTCACGCCGACCGCCTATGCCCGCGACTGGGTGCGCAAGAACGCCCTGCGTCGCATGAACGAGCTCTGGCTGGGTCTGGATGGGCTGTCGCGCAGGCTTGAGGTGCGCTGCCGGGCCGAGGTCGGGTCACCTGCCCCGGCCAGCGCAATCGTGGGCGGCGAGGTCGCGCCGATCGCCACCGTGGCACCGGTCACCGACGGGCCACGCGCGGTGCGGGCCGCCGGTCTTCAGGACCGGCTGACTTTCGACAGTTTCGTGGAGGGTCAGGGCAACGCCTTCGCTCTGGCCATCGCCCGCCAGACGGCCGCCTGGGCCGACGGCCATTTCAACCCGATCTTCTTCTGCGGCCCCTATGGCTACGGCAAGACGCATCTGCTGAACGCCATCGCCTGGGAGGCCCAGCGGCTGCGCCCCGACGCGCGGGTCGTCTATCTGACGGCCGAACGGTTCCTGTCGACCTTCGTGCGCGCCATGCAGGATCGCTCGACCGCGGCCTTCAAGGAGAGCCTGCGCTCGGCGGACATGCTGCTGCTGGACGACGTGCAGTTTGTCGGCGGCAAGACCTCGACCCAGGAAGAGTTGCTCTCGACCCTGACCACCTTGATCGAGGACGGCAAACGCATCGTCCTGTCCGCCGATCGGCCGCCCATGGCCCTGACGGAAATCGAGCCCCGCTTGCGCAGCCACCTGTCGGCCGGTCTGACCTGCCCGGTCGAGCCCGCCGACCGCAGCCTGAAACTGGCGGTGGCCCAGAACCGCCTGCGCGCCCTCGCTCGGCTGGGCGTGGTCACCGGCGAGCCGTCGATGGCGATCCTGGAACAGCTCGTCGATCGCACGCCCGGCTCGGTACGCGAGTTGGAAGGCGCGGTGAATACGCTGGCGGCCGCCGCCGGCGCACGCCTGGCCAGCCTGGGCCTGGACGAGGCCAAGGCTCTGCTCGGAGCTTCGACCCGGGGTGGACCCGAGCGTCGCATCACCGTCGACGAGATCCAGAAGACCGTCTCGGATCATTTCGGCATGAAACAGGCCGATCTGCTGAGCGAGCGTCGCACCCGCGCCGTCGCGCGCCCGCGTCAGATCGCCATGTATCTGTGCAAGCAGCTGACCACCCGCTCCTACCCCGACATCGGGCGGCGCTTTGGCGGACGCGATCACACCACCGTCCTGCACGGGGTGCGCAAGATCGAGGAGCTGATGCCAGCCGACGACCAGATCGCCAAGGATGTCGAGGCGCTGATCCGCAAGCTGAGGGGTTAGTTAGGTCGGGATTTGGGGATGCTGATGGAGACATGGCGTTGGTTATCCACACGTGCGGCCGTCCGTCCCTAGAAGCTAGAAGCTCGTCTCCCGCCCCCTTCCTTGCCCCTTGACGCCAATCCGCTAGTGTCCTTGACCCAGACGAAGGACGACAGGCGAGTCGTCGCGGGGCGAGACCGAACCTCATGCAGCTGACCATCGAACGATCCGCCCTCCTCAAGGCCCTGGGCCATGTGCAGAGCGTCGTCGAACGCCGCAACACCATCCCCATCCTGTCCAACGTCCTGCTGTCGGCGGGCCGCGACAAGCTGGCCTTCGCCGCGACCGACCTGGACATGGAGATGGTCGACGAGGCCGAGGCCACGGTCCAGGTCGAGGGTCAGATCACCGCACCGGCCCACACCCTGTACGAGATCGTGCGCAAACTGCCGGAAGGGGCCGAGGTCGCCTTGACCTACAGCAGCGACGATCCCCGCCTGACGGTTGCGGCCGGGCGGTCGCGCTTCAACCTGCCGGTGCTGCCGGCCGGCGATTTCCCCGTCATGTCGACCGAAACCTCGGGCGTTCGGTTCAGCCTGCCCAAGGAGGACCTGGCGCGGCTGATTGATAAGACCCGCTTCGCCGTCTCCACCGAAGAGACCCGCTACTATCTGAACGGGCTGTATCTCCACACCGTTGCGGAGCAGGGCATCCCCCTTCTTCGTGCCGTCGCCACTGACGGACACCGCCTTGCCCTGGCCGAGACCCCGGCGCCCGAGGGAGCGGCGGGTGGGCCTGGGGTGATCGTGCCACGCAAGACGGTGGACCAGGTGCGGCGCCTGCTGGACGATGGCTCCGGCCCCGTCGAGGTCCAGGTCAGCCCCCAGAAGATCCGCTTCGAGTTCGACCGGGCCAGCCTGACGTCCAAGGTCATCGACGGCGCCTTCCCCGACTATGTCCGGGTCATCCCCAAGGGCAACGACAAACAGGCCGACATCGACAACGCCGTCTTCAAGGGCGCGGTGGACCGGGTGGCGACCATCTCGGCCGAAAAGAGCCGCTCGGTGAAACTGGCCTTCGAATTGGACCGGGTGACCCTGACGGTGCGCAACATGGAGGCCGGCCAGGGGGTCGAGGAGGTCGAGATCGGCTATTCCGACGACCCCTTCGAGATCGGCTTCAACGCCCGCTACCTGCTGGACGTCGCCGGCCAGATCACGGGCGAGACCGCCAGCTTCAAGTTCGCCGACCCCGCCAGCCCGACTCTGGTCTTGGATCCGGGTGATCCGGGCGTGCAGTATGTGCTGATGCCGCTGCGGGTGTGACCGTAAGACTCTCCGCTCATCCCGGCGGAAGCCGAGACCCAGGGCTTCGTGAGGCACCGACTCCCGTGCGATCGCTCTGCGGCCATTATCACCAAGCCACTGGGCGCCGGCTTCCGCCGGGATGAGCGGGATAATGTGTCCAGCCTGACCGCCCTCACCCTCACCGACTTCCGCTCCTATGCAAGC
>Ga0194112_10003854_pt1 | contig 20780 bp, 22 predicted proteins | sample TA2MahC400mmetaG_FD_146191 | JGI IMG/M metagenome (GOLD analysis project Ga0194112, IMG submission 146191) | Freshwater microbial communities from Lake Tanganyika, Tanzania - TA2015016 Mahale Deep Cast 400m | ecosystem: Environmental > Aquatic > Freshwater > Lake | place: Tanzania: Lake... | reverse complement strand
CCACCAGGCATTCCGCCCATGCCTTCCATTCCTGCCATATCAGGTTCTTTTCCAGCACCGCTAGATGCAATTACATCATCAATTCTTAAAATCATCTCTGCAGCTTCTGCTGCTGATTGAATGGCCTGTTTTTTAACCCGGTGTGGTTCTATTACACCTGTTTTGTTCATATCGCGTACTTCTCCTTCAAAGACATCTAGCCCCATATATGGAGATGTTTCGTGTGCAGCTCTAAGGTCTACGAGGGAGTCGATGCTGTCTAGACCGGCATTTTCTGCTAAAGTTTTTGGAACGATTTCAAGAGCTTCTGCAAATGCTGCAACTGCAAGCTGTTCTCTACCACTTATTCCATCAGCGTACTCTTTGAGCTTCTTCGAAATCTCAATTTCACCTGCTCCTCCACCTGCCACAACCTTTTTATCCTCAATTGTGGCAGATACAACACCTATTGCGTCTTCAACAGCTCTTTCTATTTCATCAACGATGTGTTCAGTTGAACCTCTTACTAGGAGTGTTACAGCTTTAGGTTCTTTACAATCTTCAACAAATATCATTTCTTCTCCAGAAATCCTTTTCTCAGAAACTATTCCAGCTTCTCCCAGGTCTTCTGATGTTAGATCTTCGATGTTTGTTACCACTTTAGCACTGGTTGCTTTTGAAAGTTTTTCTATATCGGATTTTTTCACCCTTCTAACTGCCATGACACCTGCTTTGGATAGGTAGTGTTGTGCTAGGTCATCTATACCTTTCTGACCGAATAGAACTTGGGCACCAGAATCCACTATTTTATCAACCATGTCCTTTATCATCTGTTCTTCTTGTTCTATGAATGCTTGCATCTGTGATGGGTCTGTAATTCTTATTTCGGCATCTACTTCAGTTTCTTTAACTTCTATTGCACAGTTTAGGAGCGCTATTTTTGCGTTTTCGACTTTTTTTGGCATTCCAGGATGTACTCTTTCTTTATCAATTATAACACCTTGTACAAGTTTGGAATCATCTACAATAGCACCATCTTTCTTCTCGATTTTTATATGATCCTTATCTATTTCACCATTTTCTTCAACTTGTTTCACTGCGTCTACTACTAGTTCTGCTAGCGGTTGTCTAGCTTTTTCTGTGCCTTTACCTGTCATTGCAGTCATTGCTACTTTTATTAGTGTGTCTTTATCGTCTGCAACGATGGATATTGAGTCTAATATTTCTTGAGCTTTTTCAGCTGCTTGTCTGTATCCCATGGATACTATGGTTGGATGTATGTCCTGGTCAAGCAGATCTTCTGCTTTTTTGAGGAGTTCACCAGCTATTATGACTGCAGTGGTTGTTCCATCTCCTACTTCATCTTCCTGGGTTTTAGCAACCTCTACAAGCATTTTCGCTGCTGGATGTTCTATATCCATTTCTTTGAGAATAGTAACACCATCATTGGTTACTACTATGTCTCCTAATGAGTCCACAAGCATTTTGTCCATTCCTTTCGGACCTAAAGTTGTTCTCACAGTCTCTGCAAGTGTTTTACCTGCTAATATGTTCATTCTTTGAGCATCTCTTCCTAATAATCTACTAGTACCTTCTGGTAATACTAAAATTGGTTGACCTTGGCCACCTAATTGCGCCATTATTTCACCTCTATTCTTTGTAATTTATCGATGGGTTAGAGGTTATATAAATAATTTTCGGATCGGTTATACATGGTCATCAGTGATATGATAATATATAATCCTTTAGATAGATAAATTAAATAAAGACAAGAAAAATATTAGTTTTGAGCTAAATAAGGCTCAAATCGAAAATATAAATTAAAAGTGAGGCAGATGATTGATCTATCATATCCAATTTATGAAAATATGCCAGTATTTCCCCATGATCCTAAAGTTGAGATAAAACGGGTTTATACGTTTAAACTGGATGGATTTTTTCTTTCTAAAATTTCTGGAAGTACCCATATGGGCACCCATCTCGATGCACCTTTTCATTTTAATCCTGAAGGCAGAAAGATTTCCCAGATCAATTTGGATGAGTTAATTGGAATAGCACAGCTTGTAGAGGTATCAGATAAAAAAATAGAAATAAAACATTTAAGATCTGCAGAAAAAGACGATATGTTGATATTAAAGACAAACTGGTCTCATCATTGGGGTGAAGAAGAATATTTTTTACATAATCCTTTTTTAACAGAACAAGCAGCTAATTTTTTAGTTAAAAAAAGAATTAGGGGAATTGGAATTGATTCACCAAGTTTAGATCCACCTGATAGTTTCACTGCTCATCGAATTTTTCTTTTTAATGATATATGGATAGTGGAAAACCTTAGAAATCTGGAAATGATAAAGGGAAATGAATTTAAAATATACATCATTCCCCTTGTGCTGGATGCTGAAAGCTCTCCTGTAAGGGCTTTTGCTGAGGTTTACTGAGTTATTGGTGTTTTATCTTCAAGGTCCAAGTAAAGGTATGAGAGTACCAGAGCGAAATAGGGGGTCAATATTATACTTATAATTACATTTCCAATGAGATTTCCCACGATGGGAATAAATCCAAATATTAAACCCAAAATAAAAACCACAACGATGGCTATCATAAAATTGATGAGACCTACCAAAAATACATTCAACTTGTTGTTCCAAAATATCTCAAAACTATCATTTAGGGAATCAATCACAGATTTTTTGCCAATGACTATGGATTGATTGACCACCATGAAGCCTAATCCAAGGAAAATTATTCCGATAAGTAGGATTAAAAATCCGATTGTAGTTGATGCTACACTTTGGAGAAACGCGCCTAACAACATTGGAATGCACAATGCCAGGACCATAAGACCTATTATTATGCTTACTAGAAAAATTCTAATAAAATACTCCTTCCCGCTTTTCCATGCAACACCCAGTTCTGTTCCTCCAGTTTCTATAATTTTTTTGGCCATTCCAATAGTGGCTGCACTTATATAAGAGCTTATAAGACCTACTAAAATTATTACCAACAAGCTAGACCCCGCAATCAGCAACCATGTTGTCATAGTTAGGTTTGGCGCTATATAGTCTGCAGAAATTCTGCCAGTTTTTAAAATAGACAAAAATTCAGGCCCCATAACCAAATAAACAATTAATAATAGAAATAAAATTATAATAATGTATTCTAATACTGCTCCGATTAGTGATGGGATCATTATGTTCAGATTTTTTTTGAATGATCCGAAAGATTTTGAATAGTAACCACCGATATCCATACAATAACTCCAGAGTTTTTTGATATTCTTTGATAAAGTCTTTAATTACAGTTTCTAATAAACTATAATAGATAAATTGAATTTATTGGCTATTTAAGTATTTTCCTCCAAAGTGTCTTACCATCTTTTTTAGATGATTTAAAGTAACCTTTCCTCTCTAAATTTCTCAAGATATGATTGAAGTTTTCAGATGATAGTTCGTGAAATGCTATGTTTGTTATGTGGGAATGAAGATCTTCCATTGTGCCTTCTTCTCCAGGTAAAAGTTGGTAGACCTGTGATTGGAACGACGTAAGATCTTTTTTTGGTTTTGCAGTAAGTGCTTCAAAATAAGTTTTGATTTTTTTAAGTTCTGCAATCTCAGTGTCTTTTTCCTTTAAAATATTCTTAAATTTGGTTATTTCTTCGTTCTTTACATCTATAATCTTATCTAGTTCAGTAAGTCTACCATCTTTCTCACTAATTTGCTGGTGGGTATCTTTAACAGCTTGAGACGTTTTAGAACTTCCTTCACATTTATCAAGTTTGATCTTAAGCTCACTGATCTCTAACAAGCAAGCTTTAACCAGCTCTTTCAACTTTTCTTTTTCAGGGTCTTTCAAAAACGCCATTTTATCACACCATAATATGTTCGATTTTATTTTTAATGTTTAGTATATGATCTTCAAGCCTCAGCACAGCCAAAGCACATAATATACCAACAATAGCTCCCATGACCACGTCAAATGGGTAATGAACTCCAATATAAATCCTTGAAAAACCTACGATACATGCAGCAATTAGGAGAGGATAGAGATATCCATATTTTTTTCCTATAACTGTGCATCCTGTAAATGAGGTAACAGAATGTCCCGATGGAAATGAGTATCCGCCCATGTTTACTAAAATATTGATTCCTTCTAAAACACCAGGGGGTCTTGGTCTTGCAAAGGTCAATTTAAGAATCTCGCTGATAAAGAAACTGATAATTAACGCAGTTAAACATAAAAAGGCAACATTTTTTCCTTTTTCCCCACCAAATATGAACAGGATAATGCATATTATAATCCAGAATATTAAAGTTCCGGCATAGGTTATTATGGGCATTATAACATTGAAAACACTGTTTTGCATTTTCACGTTTATTATGTAAAACATTAAAATGTCTATGTTGTTCAATGTTTGGATAAAACTTTCTGACATGTATCTCCTCTATAGAACTTTAATATATGTTGGTCGAATTGATTAATTAAAGGTTTCTGAATTAATTATATGTATTTTATATCATTTAATTCTTCAATTAAATTATTAAAACTTTATTGAGGAAATGGCACTTAAACTATCATATTTCAGAAAATAATAAAAAAAGTGAAAAGCCGATAAATTGATCAATTTTTTACAATATTTCATTTATCAGCTCTGCGTTCAAAATAGATGCTCCAGCTGCTCCTCTTATAGTATTATGGCCAACCAACACATATTTTATGTTATCATCGAATACTGTGTCTTTTCTGACTCTTCCAACAACTACCGACATCCCATTTTCTTCATTTCTATCCATTCGTGGCTGTGGTCTGTTCTCTTCTTCTCTGACTATTACAGGATTTTTAGGTGCAGAGTAGAGTTCTAACTTCTGTGGAAGTCCTTTGAAGTTGCGCAAAACTTTCTTAACATAGTCTATTTCGAAATTATCACCCATCTCAATGAAAACAGCCTCGGTGTGCCCATCTAAAACTGCAACACGGTGACAGGATGCACTTACTTTAAACTGTGCAGGTGTTACAACTCCTTCTTCAAGATCACCAAGTATATATGGGGGTTCAGTTTCTACTTTGTCTTCTTCTTCACCGATGAATGGAACAAGATTGTCTATTATGGCCATGGAGGGAACTCCATCATAACCTGCTCCAGAAACGGCTTGCATAGTGGAAACATAGACTCTTTTAATGTCAAATTGATCATATAAGGGTTTTAGAGTCATAACTAGGGCTATGGTTGAACAGTTAGGATTGGTTACCACAAATCCGTCCCATCCCCGGTTTTTCTGCTGCATCTCCACAAGATCGAGATGTTCTGGATTAACTTCTGGAATTACCAAAGGGACATCTGGTTCCATTCTCATGGCACTTGCATTTGATGCCACAATGTGTTTTTCAGCGAATTTTGGTTCAACAACTGCAGCTATATCAGCTGGAAGAGCAGAAAATACAATTTCAACGCCCTTTACTTCGCTAGGATCTGTATCTACTACAAGTATGTCTTTAACATTTTCTGGTATTTTACTGTCAAGATACCAGGTTGCTGCATCTTCATATCTTTTTCCTGCGGATCTTTTTGATGCACTTAGTGCGGTTATCTCAAATTCGGGATGATCCGCCAAAAGTTCAATGAAACGCTGTCCTACCATTCCAGTTGCTCCTAAAATGCCTACATTTACCATACAATCACCTGTTATTTAATAAATACCTTAAATTCTTATATCATCTTCTTTGTACACCTATTTTAAGCCAAGAACATCTCCCATATCACTTATTTTACCCTCATCGGCATTTAAAACATATCTGATAGATTTTATAACCCCGTTAACAAATGCTTGCCTGCTATGGGCCCTATGCACGATTTCTAGTCGTTCTCCATCTCCAGCAAAGAGCACGGTATGTTCACCAACGATGTCTCCACCACGAATTGCATGAATTCCTATTTCTTCATCTGTCCTCTCACCAACTATCCCTTCTCTTCCATAAATTCCTACTTTATCCATATCTCTGCCATAAACTTCTGCTATGATCTGTGCTGCCTTTACTGCTGTACCTGAAGGTGCATCAGCCTTGTGTTTATGGTGTGATTCAATTATTTCAACATCATAATCATCGATTATAGATGCCAGGTTTTCTAAAATCTTAAAGAAAATATTCACTCCCACTGCCATGTTAGGAGAAATAACAGCTTTTATATTGTTCTCTTTGATAGCGTTCTTCATTTCATCCATCTGTTCATCTGAAAAACCAGTGGTACCAACAACCACATTAACACCATTTTCTGCAGCAGTTTTCACATTTTCCACCGCAGCATGGGCTATGGTAAAATCAACCAGCACATCTGGTTTCTTAGCTTTTAGTTCTGTGCCGAGTTTATCGGCTCCAATAACATTCACACCAATTTTTCCAACACCTATTACTTCTCCAATGTCTTTTCCTTCTAAAGGGCTATCCGAGGCTTCTATCGCTGCCACAGCCCTCATATCTTCTTGATTTAGGATGGTATTATTAATCATAGACCCCATCCTTCCACATGCACCTGCTACAGCTATATCAATCATTTTATCTATCTCCAATTAATTAATTTTAAAAAAATTAAAAAAGTTTTTAAAGGTAATTAAGATACCTTTTAGAGTAGATCAAGGTTTTCAAGTACCTTTCTTAATTTGACCTTAGAATCATCTTTTATAGCTCCAAGCGGCATTCTTACATGACCTGCTGGTCTTTCCATCATGCTAAGGGCGGCTTTTGCTGGAACTGGGTTAGTTTCAACAAATAAAACCTTCATAAGGTCGTATAGTTGGTAATGAACTTTTGCTGCTGCTTCAAAGTCCCCTTCCAAGGCTTTGCTGACCATCTGACCCATCCTTGCAGGGTCTACATTAGCCACTACACTGATTACTCCGTTACCCCCCATGGCTATCATGGGTAGAGTTAGATTGTCGTTTCCTGAAATCACCAGGAAATCTTCCTGGCCAATTTCTTCCAGTTTCTTTATTATCATGGATACTTTGTCGATGTCTGGGCTAGCTTCTTTAATGGCTACTACATTTTCTATTTCAGCAACTTTACCAATTGTTTCAACGTCTATGTCTGTACCAGTTCTGGATGGAACATTGTAAACTATTATGGGAATATCTGCGGATTCTGCAAGCATCTTATAATGCCCATAAAGTCCATGCGGTTGTGGTCTATTGTAATACGGTGTTATAACTAGTGCAGCATCTGCACCAGCGTTTTCAGCGTGTTTTACAAGTCCCAGTGCTTCTTTGGACGAATTACTTCCAGCACCAGCGATAGCAGTAACTCTACCATTCACCTCATCCACTAATATGTCTATCATTTCCCGCTGTTCTTCATGGGTAATGGTGGCTGATTCTCCGGTTGTTCCAGCAATCAACAACCCATCCACACCTTTTTCGATAAGATAATTTATATTCTCACGTATTCCTGCCTCATCTACCCCATCATCTTTTGTAAATGGAGTGATCATGGCAACTGTGGTTCCTTCTAATTTCATTCTAAAACACCCCTTACCAGTTCATATGCCTTCTTACCTTCCGTCCAATCAACAAATATGACGACGGAAGTTTGACTTGAGGATATTTCCACAATATTTATGTTACTTTTACGTAGAGGTTCAGTTATTTCAGTAATTATTCCAGGAGTGTCAATAAATTCTTGAGAAGTGACGGTTATCATACCAATATCCCGGCCTAGTGATAGAGAGCTCAGATTTTTGTTTTCTACGACAACATCATGCAGAATTTTATGAGCTCGATCTGCATCTTTCTTATTCACAAATAGGGTCACTGAATTTTGACCTGTGGATATACCTAATATATTTATTTTATTCTTTGAAAGAGCATATGTGAGTTTTGATAAAATCCCTACTTTATTTAAGATCTCCTCACCTACAACCGCTATAACAGAGATGGGTTCTGAATTAAGGGTGGTAGTTTTAAGCATTTCATCTTCAGATGGTCCTATGATTTCTGTTCCAGAAGCCGATAAATCTCCATGCTCGAAACCAATTATTTTGGCGTTTATTTTGGGATCTTTGTATTTTAATGCATGGGGATGCAGAACCTGTGCTCCATGAGTGGCCAGATCTCTCATCTCTTTAACTGATATTTTTTTCAATTTTTTGGCGGATTGAAGTTGATTTGGGTCTGTGGACATAACTCCACCCACATCAGTCACTATGATAACTTCCTGGGCTTTTAAGCAGTGTCCCAGCAGAAAGGCAGTTATGTCACTTCCACCTCTTCCTAGAGTTGTAATGTAGCCTTCTTTATCCCTTCCCAGGAATCCACAAATAACAGGAATTATTCCCTGATCAAGCATTTCATGTATTAACTTTGATTTTTCCTCAGTTGTATTAAAGTCAACTCTTGCACTTAATAAGTTACTATCAGTAATAATAGGCCAATTTTCCATATATGGATCAATATATTCAGATTTAACACCCAAAGATTCTATTGCAGATGAAAATATTCTAACACTGGTCATTTCACCCATGGAAACTATTTCAGCCAGCTGTTTTTCTGTTATAGGATCAACCATAGCTTCATCTACAATCTCTAAAAGCTCATCTGTGGTCTTGTCGATGGCAGATACAACTACCACCATCTTTTCACCTTTCATGTATTCGTTAACTACAGATTGAGCTGCTTTTTTTATTTTTTTCCCATTTCCAATGGATGTTCCTCCAAATTTGGCCACTATAATTCCCATTGATTTCCACAACCTTCTTTATTATACTTTTATTATTATAATAATAAAATTATTGTTGACTTACTAATCTGGTAACGTATCCAGCGATTTTGTTTCTAAGATGTTTTGTACTTACTGTGGAGAGCTCTTCAACCATTTTTTTGTTTTCTTCAAAATCATTACTGAATTTATCTGCATGAGTTTCAATTAAATCTTTTGCCATTCTCTTTACGAACGATGTTCTAATGTTTCCCATTGTTTTTCCTCCTAAAAATCTCTTCTTGTTCTTTTTTATTTAAATTGGTAAGTATTTTCATGATTTCTTTGACACTTTCCTTATCTATTTTTTCTTTTTCGGCTATTCTCCCTGTCTTATCCAGAATATAATCTTCTCTTTTTTTATCTTCTATTTCAAGACCTAAAAAAATCTTGACATCTGCTATGTCTCTTGCAAGTTTTATTCTCATTTTAATAAGGTTTATAATCGCCTTGTCTATCCTTTCTATTTGATCTCTTGATTCCTCTAAGATTTTCAATGCATCCGACCTATCCACTTCTTAACACCTTCGTACCTTCATTATCCACTTCAGTATGTATAATCTTCCCAGGGTATGAGCTCCATGCATCTTCAACCCTATCTGTGTTTCTCTCATCAACTATGGCTACAAATGAGGGGCCGGTGCCAGATAGTCCACATGCAATTGCACCGGCATCCACTGCATCTAGGGCAATGTTGGGGTCAAATCTAAGCGCTGCACAATAGAGAAGTCCATTCAGTGTTAAAGCTTCATTTATGTTGCCTTCTAAAGCTTCATCAAAAGCAAGCTTGACATGGGGGGCAATAAGCTTCATTCTCCTTACATCAGATTCAGCAGTAGGGAAGTATTTATTAGGCATGTATATTAATATTTTCTGTTCCTTCATCTTCTGCTTTTTTAAAATCTTTCTATTTATGTTGTCAGTTATAGTTAATCCTCCAAAAAAAGAGGCACTGGCATCGTCAAATGCTCCAGTTATAGTGACACCAGCTTCAAGTGAAGAGTCTATGGCTATATTTAAGATTTCAAAATTGTTTACATCGCTCTTAATGTTATAAACGTCTATTACTGCTTGTGTTGTGGCTAGGACCACTGCATTTGAGGTTGCACTGCTACTGGAAAGTCCTGATGCAACTGGAAGATTTGAACTGGTTTTTACTAATACTCCTGTTTCAAGCTTGAATTTTTCCAGAACCTTGCTTACACATAGTTTCATCAGGGTGGTATCTACGTCTTTATCTGCAGTACATTTTATTTTCGATGATTTTAATTCCACTTCTGCTGTGACATAAAGTTTTATACCAAATGCAGAGCCATATCCTGTGGATATTGCATTTATAACTGTAGCAGAACCTGGGGAACGAACAACTGTTTTCAATACATCACCTTTTTTTCAGATTCTTTAGGTTTATAGTTTATATAAAAGTAATAAATAATATTTATTATACCTTATGAATAAATTGACATTTTTTAGAGTGATATCATGGGAAAAAATACTAAGTTGATTTTAATAGCAGGTCTTATAGGATTTGTAGTTATTTCTGTAAGTATCTTAATGTTTTTGACATTTATAGGTAATTCAAGGGGAGGCATGGGAGGTGCAGTGGCAGTCATACCAATTGAGGGTACCATTGCCTATGGACAATCAGATATATTTGGAGGTGCCTATGTTAACCCTGATGTTACAAAAGATCTGATAAAACAAGCTGAAGAAGATTCTTCAGTGAAATCTATACTTTTAGAAATAAATAGTCCTGGAGGGGCTCCTGTAGCAAGTGAAGAAATTATGCAAGCAGTAAAAAATTGTAATAAACCCGTTGTGGTATGGATAAGTGATATTGGCGCTTCTGGAGCATATCTGGTTGCATCACCTGCCGATAAAATTGTTGCTAGCCCATCTTCATGGGTTGGTAGCATTGGAGTTCTACTAGATATCACTGATCTCTCAGAACTTTACCAAAAAATTGGAATAAATAAATATGCTATAAAAGGTGGAGAATACAAGGATATGGGTGCAGATTATCGAAACTTAACCCCCACGGAAAAAAAAATGCTCCAAGACATTGTAAATGAACATTATGAATACTTTATATCATTGGTCGCTGAAAATAGAAAATTAAGTAAGGATTATGTTAGAAGCATAGCAGAAGGAAAAATATATACTGGAAGACAGGCGAAAGATATAAAACTTATAGATGAACTCGGAGGCAAACAGCAAGCCCTTGATATAGCTGCAAAAATGGGTGGAATTAATGGATCATATGATGTTTATACCATGACTCCTCCAGAAACCTTCCAAGATATTTTAAGTACAATATCATCTCAGATAGCATATTCTCTGGGAAGAGGTATTGGAAGCTTTATGCAGAAAGGTACAATTGAATATGTGTTCCGTTGATAGAGGTGAAAAAAAATGGTTGTTAAAATTGAAGTATTCACATCCCCTACATGTCCATATTGCCCTATGGCCATTGAAGTAGCGGATGAAGCAAAAAAAGAGCTTAAAGATGCTATAGAAATCGAAAAAATTGATATAATGGTTGATCGCGAAAAAGCTATTGAGTACGGCTTAATGGCTGTTCCAGCAATTGCAATAAATGGAGTTTTAAGGTTTGTGGGAGCTCCTTCAAAAGAGGAATTGATGGAAGTTATTAAAGAAGAGCTTAAATAAATTAAGCCCGATTAATATTAAATAGAAGATGTTAAGAAAATGGGAAATTATGATAAAATTATTAAAACCTCAGAATATGGAATAACTACAGGAAGTGCGGCAACAGCAGCAGCGGTTGCAGCATTTCTGTCAATAACTGAGGAAGTATCATACGTTAATATCAAGACACCTATTGCTGAACTTAAAATTGATGTAGATAATTCTAAAAAAATAACAAACACTTCTGGTAGGGCTTGCATAATAAAAAGACCCTATGATGATCCTGATGTTACATGTAACATCAAAATATGCGCAGATGTCGAGATCATCCCCACCTCAAAGATAAAAATAAAAGGTGGAGAAGGAGTTGGCATTGTTACCAAACCGGGTTTACAGGTTCCAGTGGGAGAACCAGCCATAAATCCGGTTCCAAGAGGGATGATAAAGGATAACATTAAAGAACTGCTTCCGGATGGTAAAGGGGTTGAAGTGACTATAAATGTCCCCAATGGAGAGGAGATTTCCAGAAAAACCATGAACCATAAACTGGGCATAGTAGGTGGTATCTCAATTCTTGGAACCACTGGAATTGCAAGGTCCATGTCATCAGAGGCTTACAAAGAATCTCTGAAATGTCAGATTGACGTAGCAATTGCTCAGGGATATAAAGATCTTGTTTTTGTGCCAGGTAACATTGGTGAAAATTTTGCATTAAAGTTTTTAGATGTTAAGAGAGATCAGATAGTGCAGATGGGAAACTATGTTGGATATATGCTCGAAGAAGCTTCAAAAAGAGATGTTGAGAAAATTACACTATTTGGGCATGCTGGTAAACTAGTTAAAATTGCAGCCGGAATCTTTAACACTAAACACGCTATTGCAGATGGAAGGCGTGAAATAATAGCTGCGTACGCAGGACTTTCAGGTGCAAAAAGAGAGTTAATACAACGTATTTTTGAGTCAAGAACTACAGAAGAAATGATAGATATTTTAGATAGCGAAACTATGCTCTATGAGGTTTTTAACAGTATAGCCGAGTCTATAGAGGAGAAGTGTCACGAAAAATATAAAATGGATTTTGATGTTGTTATTGTTAGAATGGATGGAACCATATTAAATCGCTGAGTAATTAAAATCAAAGCAAGAATAAATGCAAGAATAAATGCAAGAATAAATGCAAGAATAAATGCAAGAATAAATGCAAGAATAAATGCAAGAATAAATGCAAGAATAAATGCAAATAAAGTTTAGAATAAATAAAGGGAAATTATTAAGTTTTATTTTTTTATATTGTATTTTGTGCTAATCATAGCATCATCTTCGGGAAGATATACATGTAGAACCTTTAAAAATGCATTCTTCTGCCGAGAGATACAAGAAAAAATAAAGAAATCAAAAAAAAATGAACTTTTGAAGTTCTTCCCAGAATTGTAAAATTTGAAAATGTGTTGGATAAGATGTTCTAAAACCTAAAGAGAAAGGGAACGAGGATATATCCGCCTATTAAGAAGAAAAAAATAAATTATTAACTTTTTATTTTCAAACTGAAAATGAATATGACTAGATCATTAATACTTATTTATATTATTTATAAGCAAATTCATGAGAAATCATTACTTACGATTTCTTGGATTTTTCGCATAAAGTTTTTTTTATCAAAAAGGATGATTTTGCTTAAATACTTCTTTCTTAGTTTATCAAGTAATTTATCGTTTTCATAGTAATTTTCGATAATTTTCACAGCTTCTTCAACATTATTAAACTTCAAGAAATTATCATTTATCAAAATATCAGCATTACCTGACTTATGCGCCAGAGGAATATTCCCACATGCAATACCTTCAATTAAACTTATTCCAAACTGTTCATAACGCATATTGTGCATGAAAAATTTAGTAGCATACATAATATTTCTCAATTCACCAGTCCCAATATTTACTTTTAGATGTACATTTTCAAGATTATGTTTGTTCTTATATTTCATCACTGACTTATAATACGAAGCCCATCTTGGGACGCTTCCACATATGTAAAAATGTATTTTAGGGAAATTTCGGGCTATTTCCAGTTGTTCCAGTTGTTTTTTCTCATCACTAAATCTACCTAAGGTTACAATTCCATCTCTATTAGAAAAAGATTTTCTGTTCCTTTTATCGTTAATGAGCTTTTCTACTTCCACAGGAGGATATAATACTGGAATATCTTTGTCAGTGGTGTCATGTAAAATCTTTTTTGTAAACTCACTATTACAATATAAATTAATATTTTTGTTTTTGAGATATTTTTGCTTCTGCAACCTGTCCAACAATATTGTTCGGGGCAACCAATAAATACTACCAATTGTTGATGAGTACTTTTTATTATATTCTTTTATCGCATATTCTGGAAAATGCACATAGTAAATGTATTGATCACTGTCTATATTGGCTATAATTCCACTGAAGTCTAATATTGTATCATATTTTCCCTTTAGTTTATAAATTTGGAGATTTTTCAAAAATCCTCTGTACATCCCCAAAAACCTTTTTGGACCTATAAGTGGACAAAAATTATATTTCAATCCACTATTATCACTATTAAAAGCATATACATCAGGGACTATACCAATTTCGTTCAGTGCTTCTATAGCAACTCTTGCTGTATATTCTGCACCCCCTTTTTTTGAAATATCATTTTGTATGATAGCGATTTTACTTCCCATTGTTAAATTGTCACTCCTTGAAATATTATGTTTAGGAAATTCTCATTAGGCCTTAAGACAATAAATATCTTTGTCCTTAATGCTAAATCATAATATGCTCCAACATAAAAAGTTATCTAAAAAGCCAAAATTATTCAAAACTTTCATAGGATTCAGTCAGATTGAGTTGAGAAGGACTATATAGAAAAAAAAGGAGAGTATACATATCAAAGAAAAGATCGGATAGAGAAGATAAAAAAGAGCAATCAGAATGGGGAGGAGTTTAACTACATAAGAAGGAATTTAAGAAGCAGCTTACTCTCATCCTAAAGACTTTAGCCATAAGGATCTTTGATACTTATTGTGGGAGGATTTGCAAATTTAGGAAAAAATCTCAAAGTAGTAATACAAGAGATAATAAGCTGAAATGGAAGTCTTTTTGCTTTTCAATCCCATAAATATATAATGAACTATAAAGCTAGACTATATCAATTTTTAGGAGGATAAGTGGTCTGAAACAATTATGAATCTTTAATAATTATTAAATTAGAATACTAACTTAGATAGATCATAATACTCATGATAGATAGGAGATGAAGCTGATGGATGACAGAGAATTCACACATATCTCAGATAAAGGAGTTAGGATGGTGGAGGTAGGGGAGAAACTTATAGTAAAAAGAACGGCCGTTGCGAAGGGAAAAATATGTTTAAGGAAAGAAACAATAGATCTAATTAAAGAAGCAAAAATAAAAAAGGGTAATGTAATTACCACGGCTCAGATAGCTGCGATAAATGCTGTAAAGTCAACACATCACTTGATTCCTCTATGTCATCCTCTTAAAATTACTGGTGTAGATGTTGATTTTAATTTTGAGAATGAGAACATAGAAGTGGAAGTGAGTGTAAGATCAACTGGGAAAACAGGGGTTGAGATGGAAGCACTTACTGGCGTGAGTGTTGCACTTTTAACTATATGGGATATGGTGAAAAGTGTTGAAAAGGATAAGGAAGGACAATATCCATCTACAAAAATTTATGATATAATGGTTGTAAAAAAAGAGAAAGAATAATCTTTATTATAAATTGAAGTCATCCCAAAACTCTCTAAAGCTCATCATCAACCTCTTTAAATTACATAAATTCAAATATTACCCCGCCAAATATACTTTTGGGATGACCTCATTATATAATTTTTATTAGATAGTCATTCTAAAAATATTTATTTTAAAATGGAATAAATGGTTTTATGGAAGCTATAGATCCAGATATCAGAGCAATAATACAAGACTGTTATCCGAACATAAAAGAGCTTAATCCAGCACAAAGAGCTGTGGTTAGTTCAGGATTTCTCAGAGATAACGCTAACTATATAATTGCCATACCCACTGCAAGCGGAAAAACCCTTCTTGGAGTTATTGCAGCTTTATCCGCCATATTAAATGGGGGGAAGGTTGTATATGCTGTTCCATTATTATCAATACAGAATGAAAAGATTTCAGAATTTAAAAAGTTTGAAGAACATGGTATAAAGGTTGGAAGACATCCAAGATCATCAGATTTTGCTGTGATGGTTTTTGAATCCTTTGATGCTCTGACACGTTTTTCATGGAACACCTTAAGGGAAGTGGATCTCCTGATTGTTGATGAATTTCACATGATTGGGGAGTATACGAGAGGTCCAACAATCGAATGTGCCATTACTCGATCAAAAATTGTAAACCCTGCGTTGCGGATCCTAGCACTTTCAGCCACATTAAAGAATATGCACGAGCTTTCAAGCTGGCTGGATGCAGAGGTTGTTGAGCATGATTACAGACCAGTTCCCCTATACAAGGATATACTTGTAACTGAAGAATTTGGATCAAGAAATAAAAACGATGTTGTTTTGAAAGTCCTAAAACATTCTATTGAGGAATCTTCCCAGATCCTGGTTTTTGTATCAACAAGAAGATTCACAGAAGCACTTGCTAACTACATATCTGATAAAATAAAAAGAAACATTCCTAAAGATAAAAATAAAGTTTTTAAAGCAGTATCTGAGAAGATCCTTGATGTACCCCAAAGAAGGGGTTCTCTACCAACATCTGTCTGTTTAAAACTAGCTGAATGTGTTGAGAAGGGCATTGCATTCCACCATGCAGGCCTTTTTGACAAACAAAGACAAATAATTGAAGAGGAATTCAGGGCAGGGAATCTGTTCATGATAACTGCCACACCCAGCCTAATGTATGGGGTGAATTTACCCTCTAAAAATGTTATAATAAGAGATTACACCCGCTGGACATCTCAGGGTCCCCAGAGCATCCCAGTGTTTGATTATGAGCAGATGTCTGGAAGAGCTGGACGTCCGCAATATGACGATGAAGGATATTCCTATCTAATTGCCAAAAACTTTGAGGAAGCTTCAGATCTCAGGGATTATTACATATATGGAGATATAGAGGCCACAAACTCAAAGCTTATAGAAAATAAAGACGCTGTTTACAGGCAGATAATAGCTCAGGTTGCATCTACGCTTGCAAAAACCCCCCAAGACTTGATGGAATTTTTCTCTGAGACATTCTATGGATTTCAGATGAGTAAAAATGATTTTTTCAGTGCACTTTCAGATACAACTGAATATGAAATAAACAATGCACTGGAGTTTCTAATTCAAAATGGGATTATACAGCTTACCCCTGAGGGATTTAAAACCACTGATTTTGGAACCCTAATTGCCAGGAGCAATTATACTGTGGAAAGCGCAGTCAGGCTTCGAGAATTTCTAAATAGAATCACAGAAATTGATATATATCAGCTTATCTATGAGATATCAAAGACCCCAGACATGCCACGTATTTCGTTTAAAGGACGCAGAAGCAAAGATCCAGTAAGAGATAAGTTAAATAGTCATGGAGTTTTTGTGGTGGATATGGGCAATGATGAAGCAACTGCAGCCTCTCTCATGGAATGGATAGGGGAGAGAACAGAGTATCAGATAGAGAATCTCTTCCATGTCTATGCAGCAGCAACCAGAAGGGCGGCATATGAGGCATCAAAGATGGTGAAATTCACAAAAGAGATATGTGAAGTTTCAAACATGTACTCATATTCAACTGACCTTGATATTCTTTCTGCACGTCTCTATTATGGGGTAAAGGAGGATATCATACCATTAGTTGTGAGTGTGAAAAGACTGGGAAGAAAAAGAGCTAGGACACTTACCAATGCATTTGGAAATGATTTAAGTTACGTATCGAGGGAAGATCTTATAAAAGTTGATGGAATTGGGCCCAAAATTGCAGATTCAATAAAAAAAAGATTCTAATAAAACGGAATAAAATTGAATTTTTTATGAAGTTCAATTTAATTTAAAGAGGAATATTTAATGACAAAGACCGTTGAAGATCTGGATTTTTCCGCTGATATCCGTAAGGAAGAACTTTTAGATGTCCTGAGGAAGGAAGCATCCAAGGTCCATATATCAGATATTATGGAGTCATCTGCATTCTTATTGGAAGATGCGAAATATATACAGGCGGAATACAGAGAACAATTCATCAGAGCATATGCAAAGGGATTTTTAGCAAGAATAAAGGATGTAAAAGACGATAAAAATGAATATAATGGATATGTAAGCGTTAATGAGCTTCGACAATCAATAAAACTTTTAAAAGATCAGAAAAAAGCAGTTATTAAAATAGGATCAGTAGAGGCACGCTTCTTTAAGATATACACCATAATATCGATTTATACTACATTTGTACTTGATGAACCTATACATCCACTTGGAACCCCATTTCCAGGGGGTTTTGAGGTTAAATATGAGAATGGTACATACTATTGTCCAGTAAAAGATAAACAAAAGGATAATCTCAATGCTGTGTGTGGATTCTGCATCGCAGAACAGGATGAAAGCATACTTTAAAAAGAATTCATTATTTAAGTACATTATTTAAATTAGTTTATTATCTGAGGTCAATCAATGGTATATAAAGTGGAAGAACTGGATTTCTCACGAGATATCAAAAAAGATGAGCTTTTATCTGTTTTAAAAAAAGAAGTTTCTGTAATTCATATTAGAGACATAATGATGGCCAGTTCATTTCTAAGAGAAGATGCCAAATACATGCAGCAACCTTACAGGGATGAATATATCAACAGATTCACCAAAGCATTTTTCACTCGAATAAAAGATGTAAAAGATGATCAAAGTAAATATGAAGGATATATAGATTCAGATAAGCTTCAAGACCTATTGGAAGTTTTAGAAAATCAGAAAAAAGAAGCAAAAAATGATGGAGAATTATGTTTTCTCAAAATTGCAAAGATTATAGCGATCTACACCACTTATATTTTAGAGGAGTCCATACATCCAGTGGGAACCAAGTTTCCCGGGGGATTTAAGCTTAGATATAAAGATGGGGAGTATCTCTGCCCTGTGAAAGAACGGCAGATGGATAATCCCAGTGCTTTGTGTAGGTTTTGTGTTTCAAAACAAGATAAAAATGTTTAGATTGATCATTATTCTTGTTTTTATTTTTGATGCATTTTATAGTCTTAATTTCATTTACCGCTACCAAATGACTCCTCTATTCCTTCTGCTACCTTCCAATGTCCTCCTTCCTTTTCATATCGTCTGATCAGGAGAACGCCTAAGAGTGCTCCTACAATACCTCCTGCAGTATCTGTAAAAAGGTCATTCATAGTATCATCAATGGCATTTTGCGTAGGAGAACCCTGCATTTGAGTATTTCCAGTGATTTCTCCTAAAGAACCTTTGGATAGATATTTATCATAGGTATATTCTCCCATTTCCAATATACCACCAAATCCAATAGTGACTATAACGATAATCACTGCCATTGCAGTTAACGAAGCTTTTAGTCTGCCATAAAAGTACATGGTATAAACGAACATCATTCCTATCAGGGCAATGTACAGTGGCAACATGAAATGCATGAAGTTGTCATAATGGGGAAGTTTAACATACAAACCAAGGGCATCACCACCTACAAGTTCAAACAATACCATGGCTAAAAGCAAAAGTTCAATCTCTACAGGGATGGCATGTATGCGATTGCGGGTAAAGAATGCTGGAGCATTAATCATGGCTAATGCAATTAAAATTAGTAACCCAAAAATTCGCTCAGCACCATTAGCACCACCAAACAACAAAATGTAAATAGCTGCTAATAACAGAAAAATACGCAATATTCTAAGAGAATTTCTTTGCAAAGGACTCATACGCTCCCTATCAGGCTTTAAAAAGCTCATTTTTTTACCTCCAATTATTAATGCCAATTATTAATGAATTATTTAAATAGTTCTTTTTTTATATGTATTGTCTGATATTGTTTTTTATTTTTTAAATCCTTCAAGTTCTGCTATTTCATCTATTAGATGTTTATCACCAGTTTTTTCGGACTTTCTGATTATCCATGCTCCGACAGCAGCTCCAAAGATGCCTCCAACTGTGTCTAGGTAGAGGTCATACATGGTATCCTGATAAGGAGGTGAAATCAAAGACCCTTGGGTTAAGCCGGTAGGTAAATAGCTCCCTATAAATTGATATAAAACCTGGTCGTAAAAGAATTCGACCATTTCCAATAAAGCCCCGAAACCCATGACGATGAAAACAATTAAAGCAAACATCACAGGCAGGCTTGCCTTCAAGTGGCCGTATGCATACGCAGTATAAATAAAAAGCATTCCAATAATACCTAAAATTGCTGAAACCATATAATGCATGAACTTGTCATAGAAGGGTACTCTTGAATAAAAACTATGAGCGTCAGCCACTATAAATTCAAAAAATACAACTATTAACAGTAAAATTTCAATCTCGACTGGTATCATGCATATTCGATGCTGAGTGAAGTAGCAGGGCAGGGTCACGATGGCTAATGCAAGCAAAGCCAATAGTCCAAAAAATTTCTCCCCGAAAAGAACCTGCTCAACTCCGGCAATTAGGATAGCTATTCGCATTACCCATAATAACCTTCTTTTCCAGGTTTCTACATTATCAATTGTACGGGGCATTGGACAACTCTTATTCATCTTCACCACTTAAAAAGCAGATCTAGTATCCTCAAATATGTCTTTTATCTATATAATGGATTTCTTATTTTTTGTTATAATTATTTATGCTTATGTATCCATAATATCAAAAATTAGTTTTAAATGATTTATAGAATTATAAAATTAGATAGCGTATTTCAATTTATTTCTAATAAAAAATCGTATTTCACTGAAATAGTTTCAATAGAATAAAATAAAAAATAGATCATGATAGATATTAATCGATTTTTAGAATCATACTTTTTCTTTAATTAAAACTCCGATAGCACCGCCAATACCTGCTAAAACTCCCCAGATAATTATTGTCATTACAATGGCTGTAATTCCAGCATTTCCTAGGATCAGTGAACCTGTCGCCCCTCCAGATGCGGTAGCTCCCAGTAAAATCAGTATTCCGAATATTATTCCGGCAATTAGTCCTACTATGGCTCCGTTTACTACACCAACAACGATCTCTCCGTCGATCATGTAGCCAACTACAATACCAGCTAAAATTAATGCTATGTATCCTCCGATGGTACCTGCGAATATTCCGAAGATTATGGCTAATATCAATGCTAAAACAAATCCGATTATGACTGTTTTCCAGTCAATATCCATATTTTCCACCTCCCCCATTTATGTTATAACTTTTATATTATATCTTTTTTTTTGATTAAAAATTAGA
>Ga0194112_10003851_pt1 | contig 20789 bp, 20 predicted proteins | sample TA2MahC400mmetaG_FD_146191 | JGI IMG/M metagenome (GOLD analysis project Ga0194112, IMG submission 146191) | Freshwater microbial communities from Lake Tanganyika, Tanzania - TA2015016 Mahale Deep Cast 400m | ecosystem: Environmental > Aquatic > Freshwater > Lake | place: Tanzania: Lake... | reverse complement strand
CGCGCGGACTGGGCGCGCCGCCCGCCGAAACCTTGGGCCCGTTGGGCAGGGCCGAGCGCTTGAACTGGCTGGTGGCGAAGAAGCGCACCAGGAACCGCTCCAGCCAGTGCCGGATCGTTGCCAGGTCATAGGCGGTCTTCTTGGCTTCGGGAAAGGCATCCGGCCAGATGCCCTGCGCCGTGTCGTGCCAGGCATGCCACGCCAGGAACGCGACCTTTGACGGGGGCAGGCCATAGCGCATGGTGTGGAACAGGAAGAAGTCGTTCAGCGAATAGGGACCGATCTTGGATTCGGTGCTTTGCATTCCCTCGTCGCCCTCGGCAGGGACCAGTTCGGGCGAGATCTCGGTATCAAGAATGGCCTCGAGCACCTCTGCCGTGGCGGCATCGAACTGACCGGTGCGGGCGGTCCAACGGATCAGGTACTGGATCAGCGTCTTGGGAACACCCGCGTTGACGGCGTAATGGCTCATCTGATCGCCGACGCCATAGGTGCACCAGCCAAGCGCAAGCTCGGACAGATCGCCCGTGCCGATGACAAAGCCGCCCCGCTGGTTCGCCAGGCGGAACAGATAGTCGGTGCGCAGTCCGGCCTGCACGTTCTCGAAGGCGATGTCATAGACGGGCTTTCCTTCGGCGAAGGGGTGGCCCATGTCCTGCAGCATCTGCGTCGCGGCAGGGCGGATGTCGATCTCCTCGGCCCGGATGCCCATGGCGCGCATCAGCTTCCAGGCGTTCGACTTGGTGCCTTCCGACGTTGCAAAGCCCGGCATCGTGAAGCCCAGGATGCGGTCGCGCGGCAGGCCCAGCCTGTCGAAGGTCTTGGCCGCCACGATCAGGGCATGGGTGGAATCGAGGCCCCCCGACACGCCGATGACCATGTTCTCGCCGCGCGTCGATTCGAACCGGCGCCGCAATCCCTCGACCTGGATGTTGAACGCCTCGTAGCAGTCGAGGTCCAGATGGCTGGCGCGGTTGGGCACATATGGAAAGCGCGCGACCGGCCGCATCAGTCCCGCGTCCCGTCCATGTGGCTGGTGCTGAAAGGTGATGCGGCGAAACTGCGGGTCGAACTGGCGGGCCGCGTCGTTGAAGCTGCCGGTGCGCATCCGTTCCGCCAGGATGCGGCCTGTGTCCACATCTGCGGCCAGAAGCTGTGGTTCCAGCGGAAAGCGGTCGGATTCGGCCAGCAGGTCGCCCAGTTCATAGATCATCCCCTGGCCGTCCCACGCCAGGTCCGTCGTGCTTTCGCCCGGCCCTGCCGCCGAATAGGCATAGGCGGCAAAGGCGCGCATCGACTGCGACTGGCACAGCAGGTGCCGGTCCGAGGACTTGCCGATCACGATGTTCGAGGCCGACAGGTTGGTCAGGATCACCGCGCCCGCCATGGCCGCCTCGGAGGACGGAGGGTTGGGTGTCCAGTAATCCTCGCAGATCTCGGTGTGAAAGATCAGGCCGGGCAGGTCCTCGGCCTGAAAGATCAGGTCCGTGCCAAAGGGAACGGACCGTCCGCCGACGCTGATGTGCTGCTGCTTGATCCCGCGGCCATGCGCGAACCACCGCTTTTCATAGAATTCGCGATAGTTCGGCAGATAGGATTTCGGCACCACGCCCAGAAGCTCTCCGCGTGCGACGATCAGTGCGCAATTGTAAAGCCGCCCGTCGCGACGCAGCGGGGCCCCGATCAGCAGGACCGGCGCCAGGCTGGCGCTGGCCTTGATGATGCGCTCAATCCCGCGCTCGACCGACAGCAGGACCGCATCCTGCAGGTGCAGATCGTCGATGGCATAGGACGACACGCAAAGTTCCGGATAGACCAGCAGATCGACTCCCAGATCGTCGGCCCGGCGCGCCTCGTCGATGATGCTGTCGCAGTTGTAGGTGATGTCCGCCGGACGCACGCGCGGCGTCGAGGTTGCGACGCGAACGAAGCCGTGGCGGTGGAAGGACGAAAAGGGAAGATCTTTCAAAGGACGGCATCCTCGAACATATCAGTGACGGTTTGCAGGCACAGGGCGCGGATCGTCTCGCGCCCCTTGGCGCCGAAACGCTCCATCCGGTGAACGGTTGCTCCATCCTGCCGTGCCAGCGCGAAATGGACCAGCCCTTCTTCGGCATCCCCGCCGGGCGATCCCGCATAGCCGGTGACCGACACGGCGTAGTCGACCCCCGCACGGTCGCGCGCCTGTTCGGCCATCATGATCGCCACTTCCTCCGAGACAGCGCCCTTGTCCTGCAGCAGGGTCGCATCGACACCCAGCAACTCGGTCTTTGCCTCGTCGGTATAGGTCACGAAGCCACGATCGAAGGCATGGGAACAACCCTCGATGTCGGTCATCAGCGCGGCGACAAGGCCACCCGTGCAGCTTTCGGCTGTCGCGACCGTCTTTTCGCGCTTGCACAGTTCTTCAAGGACCCGCTTCATCCGGGCTTCGGTCGAGTCACTGCTGGTCATGGCTGCTGTCCTGCATGTTCAAGATGGCGGGGCGCCTCACTCCACAACCTCGGCTGCGGGCGGCGTCGCAGTAGTTTCGGCCTCGTCCTCGACCCCGGCAGGGGCACGGAAGAAGGCAAAGACGACAAAAATGCCGATCGCAATCGCGAAAAACAGAAACATTAGCACGTTCCGGGGCATGGCTCGGTTCCTTTGCAACTTCGCTTGGCAGGTCCGGCCGATAGGGGAGGCAATGGTGCCTCTTGCCCGGCCTGACCAGGAACCCTCATCAGGTTCCTTGTGAGCCAACTGAACGTGTCACGGTTTGTTCCCGACCGGCAGGAGGAACTAATGCAGGCACTCATCGTTTTCGTCGTTGGAAGGCGGGCCGCAAGATTGCCGCCCGTCGAGCGCCGGGGGAGCTTCCTCTGGTCTCAGGACATGCAGAAAGGACTCTACATGGTCACCACAGTTGGAAACGAAGCCGTCTTTCAGGATCTGGTTACCAACCTCATCCTTCTGGAGCGCGATGCCATTGCCGCTTATGAGTCGACGGTCGAACGCCTGTCCGATCCGGCGCTAAGTGCGCAGATCGAGAATTTTCGGCAGGATCACCTGCAGCACCTTGATGTTCTGCAGCAGATGGCAGCCCAGTCAGGTGCCGAAGCTCCGGCCGAAGGCGACATGAAGCAGCTGCTGACCACTGGCAAGATCGCGCTGGCAGACCTGTTCGGCGATGCGGCGATCCTCAAGGCAATGCGCACCAACGAGGAGGACACGGTCACAGCCTATGAACGGGCATCGGGACATCCCGATGCGATCCCCGAGTCGCGGGCGTTCTTTGAAAAGGCGCTGGCGGACGAGCGGCGTCATCGCGAGTGGATGCAACGTACCTCGGAAGCGCTGTAAGACATTTTCGTTGATCGGGTAAGTTTGCGGCCGGGGCAGGACATGCCCCGGCCGCGTAGGGTTGCAAAGCTTCCGTTGGGCCACCGGCAGAGTGATAGAAAGAGCGACCGCGGCAACTTTGGAACGTTCCCTTGTGCTGCTGCGCACGATGTTGATGCCGCCGTTGTGGCAACCGATCTTGTGGAGGTTCCGACCTTCCACCTTCCCGAGCGGCCGCAGGAACGTTCCATCATCATGGAGGCGGGCACTTCCGCCACGATGAGAACGGGCGCGTTTGAGCATGCCTTGCCAGATGTCGATCATTCAGGTGGCCTCCCGACCGATTGCGTACCAAGCGCATCACGGTGTGCAAAGCGACCCATCCCGTTCCGGACGCCGTCTCTCAGGCCGCCGCACAGGAAGTTCCGGCCGCAGCACGGTCGCGAGCCGATGACTTGGTGCTGGCGCTGATCTCGGGCGGAGGATCGGTGCTGATGGCGGCGCCTGTTCCCTCGCTGACCCTGCAGGACAAGATCCAGACCAATCGGATTTTCCTGCGTTCGGGGCTGGCAATCCCGGACATGAACCGGATCCGCTGCCGGTTGTCGCCGGTCGAGGTCCGCGGCCGGACCTGCACGCTTGGTGACGCTTGCGATCTTGGATGTGCCGGGGGATGATCTTGCGGTTACCGTATCAGGTCCAGCGGCTCCCGATCCGTCGGCAGCCGGAGACAGACCCGGCTGGCAAATTTGCCAGGCCCTGACCTGCCGCCTCCAGTACATGCGGTCCTGCTGGCGCCGGTCCGGGCACCTGTCAGTTTTTGAAGCGATGTCCGCTTGACCATTACGCCGCAGATGTCGCTGCGGGCAATGGCAGAAAGTGGCTCTTGCGGCCGCGGTCACTCCGATCCTGCTGGACGACGCGTCGGAGTCAGAGGCACGGCAGATGGGCATCGTCATCGCCGGGAACGCGCACTGCGGCGAATTGAACTCCCGCCTCTTTGCCCGCACTGCCATCACGTTGGACCGAAAAATGTCTGTATCCCAAGAGGGCCGTCCTGCAACAACATTGTGAAGTACGACTGGCGGCGTTAGAAGCGGCGCCACCGGATCGCGATCATGTTTGGACGGCTGAAGAATTGGAGGCGCGTCGTTACCCGATACGACCGACGCCAGAGACCTTCTTCTCAGTCATCACGCTCGCCGCAGCGGTCCTGTTCTGGCTCTGAGGATCAATGGGTCTGGAGCCAAGGGTGACGTATTCCGCCGGAGGCTAACGCGTCAGAGTGATGGCGTTGGCTGCGCCGCTGATCTCGACCGCGCCGATGGTGTTCAGTTGCCGGAAGCTCAGCGGCAGTGCGACAACCACCTGGTCGACTGCGGAATTGGCCGCAAGGCGCGCGGCAGGACTGTCGGCAGATGGGGGCACCGCAACGAAACGCAGGCGCAGCACCCCGTCCGCGTCCGGAGACAGCCTGCCGATGGGCTGGCTGTTGGCGGGAACAAGAGTTGCCGAGTGATATCCCTTCGTGGGTGCGAAGCCGCGAAGAACAAGCAGGCGACCTTCTGCCAGCGGCTGCCATTCGGCGGACAGGATCTGCGGGATGCCAGGGCGCAGGTCGGACCTGCCGACATAGCCGCCCTCGGGCTCCAGGGAAGCTGGCGCGGTCGGACCGCCCCGCCATCTCAAGGGGTTCCAGCCGCTATCCCCAAACCGTCCGCATCCTGACAGGATCACGGTCCCGATCAGCAGCGGCAGAAACATTCTGGTCATGGCGATCCCTCGGCAGTTTCAGCCGGTGATAGGCCAAAGCAGGCGCGCCGAAAAGCCTCTTTGACCTTGAGGCCCGCTCGCGCTACGCCTTTGGCCCGACACGAGGAGAACGTCATGGCCACCCCTGCCTTTGAGGACATTGCCGAAACCTTTGACTTTCTGGAGGACTGGGAAGAGCGCTATCGCCATGTCATTGAGTTGGGCAAGGCGATGCCGCCCTTGGATCCTGCCTTCCAGGTGCCCGCCACCAAGGTGGAAGGCTGCGCCAGCCAAGTCTGGATACTGCCCCGGATCGAGAACGGAAACTTCGACTTTCAGGGCGAAAGCGATGCAATGATCGTGCGCGGCCTGATCGCGGTGTTGCACGCGCTGTATTCGGGGGTGCCGGTCCGGCAGGTCGACCAGATCGACGCCCAGGCCGCCTTGGCGCGGCTGGGGCTGGACGAGCACCTGTCGGCGCAGCGATCGAACGGCGTGCGCGCGATGGTGCAGCGGATCAGGCAGTTGGCCGCCGACGCAAGCTGATCCAGCCGCCGCCCAGCACCCGCGTTCCCTCGGACGCATAGAACACGCAGGCCTGGCCGGGGCTGACGCCCTCTTCGGGGTCCAGCAACTCGACCTCCGCCCGGCGGCCGGGTAGGGGGCGCAGGATGGCCGGGCGCGGCGGCCGGGTCGAGCGAATGCGGACCATGCACGCAATCTCGCCTTCGAAAGGCTCATCGCCCAGCCAGTTCACCTCTGTCACGTTGACGGTGGCGGTGGACAGGGCCGCACGCGGACCAACGACAACGCGACGGATGTCAGGTTCCAGGCGAACGACATAAAGCGGATTGCCCAATCCCCCGATCCCCAGACCCCGGCGCTGTCCGATCGTGTAGTGGATCACCCCGCGATGGATGCCCAGGACGTTGCCGTCCATGTCCACGATCTCACCCGGATCGGCGGCGCCGGGACGCAGCTTCTCGATCACCGAGGCGTAGTCGCCGTTGGGCACGAAGCAGATGTCCTGGCTGTCCGGCTTGTCGGCCACCGACAGCCCGTATTGGGCGGCCAGCGCCCGTGTCTCGGCCTTGCTCACAAGATGCCCGAGCGGAAAGCGCAGGTAGTCCAGCTGCTCCTGCGTGGTCGAGAACAGGAAATAGCTCTGATCGCGGTTCGGGTCGGCCGCCATGTGCAACTCCGCCCGGGACGACCCCTGCTTGCGCTGGATGTAGTGGCCGGTCGCCATGCAGTCGGCATCCAGATCACGCGCTGTTTCAAGCAGGTCCCGGAACTTGACACGCTCGTTGCAGCGGATGCAGGGCACCGGCGTCGCGCCAGACAGATAGGCATCGGCGAATTCGTCGATTACCGATTCCCGGAACTTGTTCTCGTAATCCAGAACATAGTGCGGAAACCCCATGCGTTCGGCCACGCGCCGTGCGTCATGGATATCCTGGCCCGCACAGCAGGCACCCTTTTTGGCCAGCGCTGCGCCGTGGTCGTACAATTGCAGCGTGACGCCGACGACGTCATAACCCTCGGCTTTCAGCTGGGCGGCCACGACCGAACTGTCAACGCCGCCCGACATCGCCACGACCACGCGGGTCTGTGCTGGCGTCTTGGCAAAGCCAAGACTGTTCAATTCGGTGTCGCGCGCGCTGGCGCGGGGCGGGGCAAGCAGGGTCATGGGTGATCTTTCGCCCTTCAGGGCTTTGTCGGAAAACCGCGTTTGCGTCGAAATATAGTCAAATGCAGTGCTTTCTCAACCCCGGATGCCTTTGTTTTGCCGGCTGCCCTAACGGGGCTTTAAGTGCTTTCGGGCAGAACTTTCGGGACTTTAACGAGGAAAGACTTGGATGTTTGTGAAAAAGACCTTGGGTCCGCGGATTGTGACCTTGGAAGACGGCCGCATCCTCAGCGTCGCAGACCTGCCCATGGTCGACACCCGATGGGTGGCCAGCCGAAAGCAGACGGTGGTGCTGGCAGTGACCCACGGGCTGATCAGCCGCGAGGACGCGTTGCGCCGCTACGGCCTGACGGAAGAGGAATTCGACAGCTGGTGCAGGGCCGTACACCAGCACGGCGCGGCCGCTTTGAAGGTTACCGCATTACAAAGATATAGACATACCCCCACCCAATGAGGAAAATACAACCACAGCGGGTAACGACATGTTAACCAGTTCAGGCGATTGTCACCACATGATCTTTGACGAATCGGGGGAATAGACCAAGCCATGCGAATCCTCTTGGTAGAAGACGATCCCAGCACCGCGCGGGCAATCGAACTGATGCTGACGGCAGCCAGCTACAACGTGTTCCTGACGGACATGGGCGAGGAAGGAATCGATCTCGCCAAGCTGTACGACTATGACCTGATCCTGCTGGACCTTGACCTGCCGGACATGCACGGGATGGAGGTGCTGCGGCATCTGCGCCTGGCGCGCATCGACACGCCGATCCTGATCCTGACCGGGTCGGACGACACCGAAAGCAAGCTGCGCGGCTTTGGGTTCGGTGCCGATGACTACATGACAAAGCCGTTCAACCGCGAAGAGCTTCAAGCCCGCATCCAGGCCATCATCCGGCGCTCCAAGGGACACAGCCAGGCACTGATCCGGACCGGCGACATCGTCGTGAATCTCGATGCCCGTTCGGTCGAGGTTCGGGGCCGCGCCGTGAACCTCACCGGCAAGGAGTACCAGATCCTTGAACTGCTGAGCCTGCGCAAGGGCACAACGCTGACCAAGGAGATGTTCCTGAACCACCTTTATGGCGGCATGGACGAGCCGGAACTGAAGATCATCGACGTCTTCATCTGCAAGCTGCGCAAGAAGCTGTCCGAAGCCCTTGGCGGCGACAGCCACATCGAGACGGTCTGGGGCAGGGGCTATGTGCTGCGCGATCCTGGTCCGGCCGTGGACGAGCGACTGGCCGTCGGCGCCTAGAATGGCGCTGCGCCTTCTGGACGATCGCGCGGGCTTGGGCGATACCCGAAGCTGAGAGGGCGCGGGCGACCGGGCCGCCGAGGCGAAGAGGGCAAAGATGGCGCAGCAACCGTCCGACCGGCTGCCGGTCGAGGATCTGAACCGCGAACAGGCCGCAGCCGAAATTGCGGATCTGTCCGCGCGGGTGGCGGAGGCAAACGACAATTACCACAGGCATGACGCGCCCGAGATCTCGGATGCCGACTATGATGCCTTCAAGGCGCGGCTTCTGGCGCTCGAAGCCGCTTTCCCCGAACTTGCCCAGCCCGACAGCCCGACGGGCAAGGTGGGCGCAGGGCCTGCCGAGGGGTTTGGAAAGGTTGCTCACGCGCAGCGCATGATGTCGTTGGGCAATGCGTTCACGGAAACCGACGTACAGGAGTTCCTCACCCGCGTCCGCAGCTTTCTGAACCTGCCCGGCGACACCCTTTTGGAAATGACGGCCGAGCCCAAGATCGACGGCCTGTCGCTGTCCCTGCGCTATGAACAGGGGGAACTGGTGCAGGCCGCGACGCGCGGCGATGGTACGGTTGGTGAAAATGTCACGGCCAATGCCCGCACCATTGCAGAAATTCCATGTCGGCTGGCAGGCACCGTTCCCGACATCTTGGAGGTGCGCGGCGAAGTCTACATGAGCCACGCCGATTTCCGGACGCTGAACGGCCAGGACGCGGGCCGGATCTTCGCAAATCCGCGCAATGCCGCCGCAGGATCGCTGCGCCAGATTGATCCCGCAGTGACTTCCCGCCGTCCGCTGCGTTTTTTCGCCTATAGCTGGGGCGAATTGTCCGAACCCCTGGCCTCCACGCAGCTTGAGGCGGTGGAGCGCCTTGCCAGCCTCGGCTTTCAGACGAACCCGCTGACGCGCCTGTGCCGTAGCCTGCCGGAAATGATCGATACCTGGACGCAGATCGAGCAGCAGCGCGCCACGCTGGGCTATGACATCGATGGCGTCGTCTACAAGGTGAACGACCTGAGCTTCCAGGCACGGCTGGGCTTTCGCTCGACCACGCCGCGCTGGGCGCTTGCGCACAAGTTCCCTGCCGAAACGGCGTGGACGCGGCTCGACCGTATCGAGATACAGGTCGGACGCACGGGTGCGCTCTCGCCGGTCGCGCGGCTGGAGCCAGTGACAGTGGGGGGGGTTGTCGTCTCGAACGCAACGCTGCACAACGAAGATTACATCGCCGGGCGCGACAATGCCGGTGCGCCCATCCGCGAGGGCCGCGACATCCGCGAGGGGGACTGGGTCAAGGTTTATCGTGCAGGCGACGTGATCCCCAAGATCGCCGATGTGGACCTGTCGCGTCGTCCTGCCGACAGCCTGCCCTTTGCCTTTCCGTCCCTTTGTCCCCAATGCGGGTCCGAGGCCATCCGCGAACCTGGTGACTCCGTCCGTCGCTGCACGGGCGGGTTGATCTGCCCCGCGCAGGCGGTCGAAAAGCTGAAGCACTTCGTCAGCCGCCCCGCCTTCGACATCGACGGGTTGGGTGCCCGGCAGATCGAGATGTTCTTTGCCGATCCAGCTTTGCCGATCCGGGAACCTGCCGACATCTTTACCCTTGCCCGGCGCGACAGCGGCAACCTTGCACGCCTGAAGAACCGTGAAGGTTTCGGCGAACGTTCGGTTGAGAAGCTGTTTGCCGCGATCGAGGACAAGCGCCGCATCCCCTTGGCGCGTCTGCTGTTCGCGCTTGGCATCCGGCATGTGGGGGAGGTTGCCTCAGGCACGCTGGCGCGGCATTTCGGCACATGGGACGCATTGGTCGCCGCCATCGACGGAGCGGCACGGGAACCCGCCTTTGCCGCCGCCGATGACAAGGCCCGTCGGACGGCGCTGCCTGACAGTCCCCATTGGGCGGAACTTGTGGGCATCGACGGGATCGGAAGCGTTCTTGTCAACTCGCTGGTCACGACCTTCAGCCAGCAGGCGGAACGGGAGGGCATCGACCGGCTGGTGGCGCAACTGACCGTCCTTCCGGCCCAGAGCACCCGTGCCGTCCAGACGGAGATCTCGGGCAAGACGCTGGTCTTTACCGGAACGCTGGAACGGATGACGCGTGCCGAAGCCAAGGCCCGGGCCGAGGCGATGGGCGCCAAGGTTGCGGGTTCGGTCAGCGCCAAGACGGATCTGCTGATTGCAGGACCGGGGGCAGGGTCCAAGGCGACCAAGGCCGCCGATCTGGGGGTAGCCGTCATTGATGAGGACGAGTGGCTGCGCATCGCGGGGACTGGATGAGCCAGCCCAAGGGCCGCCCGCCGGCGCTGTTCCCGCTGTTCGCCGGCATCGACACGCTGCCCGGCATCGGTCCAAAGGGCCGCGCCGCGCTGGAGCAGATGGGCATTGACAAGCCGCGCGACCTGATCCTGACGCTGCCCGCCAGTGGCGTCACGCGGCGGCGGATCGATCGCCTTGCCGATGCGCGCGCGCCCGAAACCGTTACCCTGACGGTCACGGTCGCGCGCCACCATCCGCCGCAGGTGCGCGGCCGTCCGTGGCGGGTTCATTGCACCGACGGCACCGATGACCTGACGCTTGTCTTCTTTCGCCCCCGGGAGGCGTGGATCGAAAGTCAGTTGCCCCTTGGCAGCCGCCGCATCATCAGCGGCAAGCTGGAACTGTTCGACGGTGCGGCGCAAATCGTCCATCCCGACCACATCCTGCGCGAGGACGAGGCGTTGCCGCCCGAGTTCGAGCCCGTCTATCCCCTGTCGGCCGGCCTGACGCAGAAGGGGATGGCCAAGGCGGTCGATGCGGCCCTGTCGCGCCTGCCGCAGGTGGACGAGTGGATCGACCCGCAATTGATCGCCACCCGTGGCTGGCCGGATTTTGTCAAAGCGCTGGAAATGGCCCATTGTCCCTCTTCGCCTGCAGCGTTGTCGCCCGACAGTCCGGCACGGGCGCGGCTGGCCTATGATGAGTTTCTGGCCCACCAAATGACGCTGGCTCTGGTCCGGCGGGACAAGCGCCGATTGAAGGGACGGGCCAGCGCCGGTGATGGCGGACTGCGTCGGCGCGTGCTGGAGAGCCTGCCCTGGCCACCGACCGGGGCGCAGGCGCGCGCGGTGCAGGAAATCGCGGCCGACATGGCCAGCGACCGGCGCATGAACCGGCTGCTTCAGGGCGATGTCGGCGCAGGCAAGACGCTGGTCGCCCTTTTGTCGGCATTGGTGGCCGTCGAGGCCGGCGGCCAGGCAGTGCTGATGGCACCAACCGAGATCCTGGCCCGCCAGCACGCGCGCGCGCTGGAGCCTCTGGCCCGCTCGGCCGGTGTGCGGCTGGCGGCTTTGACCGGGCGGGACAAGCGCGATCTGCGCGGCCAGATCCTTGCCGATCTGGCCGAGGGACGCATCGACATCCTTGTGGGCACACACGCCGTCTTCCAGAAGGACGTGCAGTTCCACGACCTTCGCCTGGCAATCATCGACGAACAGCACCGCTTTGGCGTTGCGCAGCGACTGGAGCTGTCGGCCAAGGGCGAGGTGCCGCCCGACATGCTGATCATGACGGCAACGCCCATCCCGCGCTCTCTGGCACTGTCGCAATATGGCGATCTGGATCTGTCGGTGCTGGACGAGAAACCTCCGGGTCGCCAGCCGATCACCACGGTGATGATCAGCGACCAGCGGCTGGATCAGGTGACCGAGCGTCTGCGGGCGGCGATGGCGGCAGGAGCGCGCGCCTACTGGGTCTGTCCGCTGGTTGACGAAAGCGAGGTCACCGACCTGACGGCGGCCGAGGCACGGTTCACTCATCTGCGCGCCCTGTTCGGCGAGCGTGTGCGGATGGTGCACGGCCAGATGTCACCCGACCAGCGCGACACGGCAATGGCGGATTTCTCCTCGGGCCGGGCGCAGCTGCTGGTCGCTACGACGGTGATCGAGGTCGGCGTCGATGTGCCCGAAGCGACCATCATGGTGATCGAACGCGCCGAAAGCTTTGGCCTGGCACAGTTGCACCAGCTGCGCGGCCGTGTGGGGCGGGGACAGGGCGCCTCGACCTGTCTCCTGATGTATCACCCGCCGCTGAACGAAACGGGCGCCCGGCGCCTGACGACCCTGCGCGACACCGAGGATGGCTTTCGCATTGCCGAGGTCGATCTGGAAATGCGGGGGGCGGGCGACGTCATCGGAACCGCGCAGTCCGGGCTGCCACGATTCCGGATTGCCGATCTGGAACATCAGGCCGGGCTGATGGCCGTGGCGCGACAGGATGCGCGCAGTCTGTTGGAACGGGACCCGCTGCTGGACAGCCCTCGTGGGCAGGCAGTGCGGCTGTTGATGTGGCTGATGCAGCAGGATCAGGCGATTCGCCTCATTCAGGTCGGCTGAGCCCTATGACGGGAACAATGTTCTTAAAATGTTCTTTACAGAATCGCGCAAACATGAGAACAAAGCAGCAACAGAAAGGAGTTGCTGCCCATGACCCGCGAATTCATCTGTGACCTTGTCGGAATCACCGCCCTGAGCTTCACCACCATCGTGGTTCTCTGGCTGCCCGCGATCCTGCAGGCCTGACGCTTGATCTGCCCCGCGTTGCCCAAGCCGGCGCCCCGCCTGTGCGCCGCCTCTGTCCAAGCACGCGCAACTGGCCGGCCCTGGCAGGGGCCGGTCTTTTTCATGGTGGTGGGGCCTGATCAGCCGGCCGCCTGGTCCATGGCCTCCAGCGTGGCCTCCCATGCCAGCAAGATCGACGCGTGCCGGTTGGGGTAAGCCCGGGCCGGCAGCAGGGCCTCCAGATCGGCAAAGGGGGGCAGGGGAGGCTCGGCCTCGTTCTTGAGCATGTCGCGCAACTGGTCACGGCCCGCGATGATCTGGTCGCGGCCCATGCCGACCACCGACTGCCCCAGCACCGCCGCCGAGGCCTGCCCCAAGGCGCAGGCCCGGACCTCCTGCGCGAACTCTGCAACGCGGCCGTCCTGCATCGACAGATGCACCGTCACGGACGAGCCGCATTGGGGCGAACGGCGCATCGCGCTGGCTTGGGGTGCCTCCAGCTTGCCCTGATGCGGAATGGCCGTGGTCAGCGCCAGGATGCGGCGCGAGTAAAGCTGCATGAGATCGCTGTCGGCCATCATTCCTCCCGGTGGTCTTTCGCACGGCGCGGCTGCGGTCTAGATAGGGACGCGCCTTCTGAAAGGAAACCCGATGTTCGATCCGTCCAGCCTGAAATACGATGCCAACGGCCTGATTCCGGCCATCGCGCAGGATGCCGCGTCGGGTGAGGTGCTCATGATGGCCTGGATGAACGTCCAGGCCGTCGCGCGAACCCTGGAGAGTGGACGAGTCACATATTGGTCGCGGTCGCGCCAGGCCTTCTGGATCAAGGGCGAAAGCTCGGGCCATGTCCAACAGCTGGTCGAGATGAGGGTCGATTGCGACCGCGACTGCCTGCTGGTGCTGGTCCGGCAAACGGGTCCTGCCTGCCACACGAACCGTCGCAGCTGCTTTTACACGGCTCTGCGCGACGGAAAGGAAGTCGAGATCATGGCGCAGATGGCGGACTGATGGCATGACGGTGCCTGTCAAAGTCTAGAAGCCAATCATGCGGCGGATGTCGGCTGGCGTGGCCCCTTCCTCGCGATAGTGGCGCAAGGCGCGGGCATCGTCGCGCTTGGCCAGTCGTTTTCCTGCGTCATCGCGGATCAGCCGATGATGCAGATAGGCCGGTGTCGGAACGTCCAGCAGACGCTGCAACAGCACATGGATGAAGGTCGAGTCGAACAGGTCCTTGCCGCGCGTGACCAGCGTGATGCCCTGCGCGGCATCGTCAACCACGACCGCTAGATGATAGGACGTGCCCATCCCCCGGCGCGCCAGGATCACGTCGCCGATTCCTTCGTGAAACTGCGCCCGCGTCAGGACATGATCCTGATCCGGCATGATCCCCTTGTCCCGAAAGCCGATTTTCCCAAGACCCAGCGCGTCAAAAGCCCGATCCAGGTCCAACCGGATCACGTCGTCGGGCCCGGCATCACGCAGGTCGCGCCGCCGACAGGTGCCCGGATAGATCAACCCGTCCGGACCTGCGGGCAGGGAACTCTCCTGCGGGGCCGACAGCGCGGCGCGGATGTCGCCCCTGCGGCAACGGCAGGGATAGCTCAGTGGCGCCAGGCGCTCCAGCGCCGCGCGATAAGCAGGCAGGCGGTCCGACTGCCGCATCACAGGTCGCGGCCAGTCCAGCCCCAGCCATGCCAGATCCTCAAAGATCGCGGTTTCGTATTCAGGCTTGCAGCGTTCGCGGTCGATGTCCTCGATCCGCAGGTGAAAGCGGCCATGGGTTGCGGCGGTCAGGGCCGAGAACGCATGTCCCAGATGCAGCAGGCCCGTGGGCGATGGCGCAAAGCGCGTTACTGTGCCGCCAGCCATGCCTGAAAATCGTCCTTGGCCCGCCGCGTATAGGCAGGATAACGCTCCTTGCGGCCCCGGCGGCCGCCACGGGCCTCGTCCAGCGGCGGGAAAAGACCGAAGTTCACGTTCATCGGCTGAAAGGTCTTGGCTTCGGCGCCGCCGGTGATGTGGTTCACCAGCGCGCCAATTGCCGTGGTAAAGGGTGGGGGCGGCAGGTCATGGCCCTTTGCCTCTGCCGCAGCCATGCGTCCCGCCAGAAGACCCATCGCGGCGCTTTCGACATAACCCTCCACTCCCGTCACCTGACCCGCGAAACGCAGGTTCGGCCGCAGCCGCAATCGCATCCGGTTGTCCAGCAGCGTTGGCGAATTCAGAAAGCTGTTGCGGTGGATGCCGCCCAGACGCGCAAAGCTGGCGTTCTGCAGGCCGGGGATCAAGCGGAACACCTCCGTCTGTGCCCCGTACTTCATCTTGGTCTGGAAGCCGACGATATTGTAGAGGGTTCCCAAAGCGTTATCGCGGCGAAGTTGAACCACTGCATAAGCTTTTTCCTGCGGCTTGTGCGCGTTCGTCAGGCCCACCGGCTTCATCGGGCCGTGGCGCAGCGTTTCGCGGCCTCGCTCGGCCATGACTTCGATCGGCAGGCAGCCGTCGAAGTAGCCGGCCGTCTCACCCTCGTGAAACTCGGTCTTCTCGGCGGCCAGCAGGGCGTCGATAAAGGCCTCGTATTCTGGCTTGGTCAGCGGGCAGTTGATATAGGCCTTCTGCTCGGCCTCGGTTTCACCCTTGTCATAGCGGCTCTGCTCCCAGGCGACAGACATGTCGATGGTGTCGGCATGAACGATGGGCGCGATCGCATCAAAAAAGGCCAGTGCCTCGGTCCCGGTGACGCCCCGAATGGCTTGGGCCAGTGTGTCCGAGGTCAGCGGGCCGGTCGCAATGATCCAGTTGCCCTCCTCGGGAAGTTCAATGACCTCTCCCGGATGGATCTCGATCAGCGGCTCCGCCTTCAAAGCCGCTGTCACCGCCGCCGAGAACGCCTCTCGGTCAACGGCCAGCGCGCCGCCCGCGGGCAGCCGATGGCGCGCGGCCATCTGCATGATTAGCCCGTCTGCCGCACGCATTTCCCAGTGCAACTGGCCAACGGCGTTCATCACGTCATCGTCCGAGCGGAAGCTGTTGGAGCAGACCATCTCGGCGCAGTCACCCGTTTTATGGGCAAAGGTTTCCACTTTGGGGCGCATCTCGTGCAGCACGACGGGGACGCCGGCACGGGCAACCTGCCAGGCGGCTTCCGAACCGGCCAAGCCGGCACCGATAATGTGGACGGGTTCCATGCGTGTCTCCTTGAAGGCCGGCTAGCAAAGCGGGTCCGGAATGGAAAGGGGCGGCGCCGATGGCACCGCCCCCAAGGTCGTGCGACCGATGCGCGGCAGATTACTCCGCGGTGGCGGCTTCGGCCTCGGTGCCTTCGTCGTCACCTTCCGAGCGCAGTGCCGAAGGCGCGGCAATGTTCGCGATGACAAAGTCGCGGTCGATCGTCGGCTTGACACCCGCAGGCAGCTTCACGTCGCTGATGTGGATGGTGGCGCCGACTTCCAGCCCTTCCAGGTCCACCGTGATGTGATCTGGGATGTCGCCCGCGGTCACGATCAGTTCGACCTCGGCGCGGACCGTCACAAGCGTGCCGCCCTTTTTCAGGCCGGGGCACTTCTCTTGGTTCACGAACTCGACCGGGATGAACAGGTTCACCTTCGAGGTCCGGCGCAGGCGCATGAAGTCGATGTGGATCGGCAGGTCCTTGACCACGTCGCGCTGGACGCCGCGGCAGATGACGCGGACGTCATCCTGGCCCTCGACCTTCAGGTTCCACAGCGTGGACATGAAGCGGCCCGCGCGCAGCTGGGTCAGCAGCTTGTTGAAGTCGAACGCCACGGCAACGGGGTCCTTGCCGTCGCCATAAACGATGCCGGGCACCTTGCCTTCGCGGCGAGCTTGGCGGGCGGCCCCCTTGCCTGTCCCCGCGCGTGCCTCGGCCACCAGATCCGGAATCTCTTTGGCCATATCTTGTATCCTTAACCATTGTTGACAGCGCCACCCTCCAAGGGTGCGTGGCGCCAAGCGGTGCCCATAGCGCAACCCGCCCAAAAAGTGAAGCGGCAAAAATCTTGCCGGTATGGCGGCTCGCCTCCTCATGCTCGCGCCGGAGAACCTTCACGCACTCGAGTATCCAGCGATCATGGCAAAGCCGTCCCGGGTTGTGCCAGTCGCCAAGCCGCAAGTGGTTCATGCCGTCTTCGCGGCAATCCGGCGCCGGATTATGGAGCAAAACCGCTCTGCGGGCAGATCCTTTGGACGCCCGATATCGGCACCGCGGTGCCACAATTGAAGCCGGTTTCTGTTGCTACTGATGATGGGTTGAAACATCCATGACTGGCAAAGTGGGAAGCTGTTCCGTCCTGCCAGGCCGCTCTGGCGGCTTTATCTTGAAACGTTTCTGCTGCCCTGATGGCTGAGCCCGCGTCTGCTGAGTGAATGGTCGCCACGCCTCCGCACCATGGTATCAGCAAGACTCGAGGGGCTTGCGTCGAAGTCTCTTCAGGCTGCCGCGGCTTGAACTTCAGACAGGCCTGATCAAGACAATCATGCCGCAGGGCCATCAGGGAAGATCCCCCGCCAATACTGTCGGGGGGCATCGAAAAAACCCTTTCAAGACGCCGGGCACCAGCCTGAGAGGCCACTGCCTGAAACCTCTGCCTTCAGGTAATCTGGTATTCCTCCAGAAACCCCTGCGGGATAAGCAAGTTCTTGGGGCCGACATCACGCAGATTACGTTCGCCGCACAGGGCCATGCTGATGTCCAGCTCCTTGCGGATCACTTCCAGCGCCCGCGTCACCCCGGCCTCGCCCATTGCACCCAGACCATGCACCCAAGCCCGGCCGATCCATGTCGCATGGGCGCCAAGCGCCAGCGCCTTCAGCACGTCCTGACCGCTGCGGATGCCGCTGTCCATGTGGATCTCGACCCGATCCCCGACAGCCCTGACGATATGAGGCAGCATCCGGATCGACGACAACGCGCCGTCCAGTTGCCGCCCGCCATGGTTGCTGACCACGATCGCATCGGCACCAAAGTCGGCGGCAATCCGGGCATCCTCGGGATCCAGGATGCCTTTCAGGATCAGCTTGCCTCCCCACATGTCGCGGATGCGCGCGATCTTGTCCCAGTCCAGACGCTCGTCGAACTGTTCCGCCGTCCAGCTCATCAACGAGCTGGTGTCGCCCACGCCCTTGGCATGGCCCACGATATTTCCAAAGAAACGACGTTTGGTGCGCAACATTCCCATGCCCCACCGCCAGCGCGTCGCCAGGTCAAGCATAGTCGGCAGCGTCATCTTGGGCGGCGCCGACAGCCCGTTCTTCAGGTCCTTGTGCCGCTGCCCCAGGATCTGCAGGTCGAGCGTCAGGACCAGCGCACTGCACCTCACGGCCTTGGCGCGCTCGATGATCGCGGCCAGGAACTCCTGGTCCTTCATCACATAAAGCTGGAACATGAAGGGCTTGGTCGTATGTTGCGCGACATCCTCGAGGGAGCAGATCGACATCGTGGACAGGCAGAACGGGACACCGAACTTCTCTGCCGCACGTGCCGCATGGATCTCGCCATCGGCGTGCTGCATACCTGTCAGGCCGACGGGCGCAAGCGCCACGGGCATCGTGACCGGCAGCCCTATCATGTCGCCGTCAATCCGGCGGTCCGACATGTCCACCGCCACCTTCTGGCGCAGTTTCAGCCGCGCGAAATCGGTCGTGTTCTCGCGAAAGGTCTGCTCGGTATAACTGCCGGATTCGGCATAGTCATAGAACATCTTGGGCGTGCGCGCGCGGTGCAGCGCCTTGAGGTCATCGATCGACGTAATCACCGGCATGGCCAAGCCTCTCGCAAACTGGTCAAAAGTTCTTACCAGCCAGCCGGCTTCTGTGCAATCAGCCTTCTGCGCGGCGGCGCAGGACGGGATCGACCACGGGACCCTGCAGTTCCCGCGCCCGCGCCCGCAGGGCTTCGGCCCGCCTGTTTTCGGCAGCCTCGACCGCATCCGGTTCCGTCGCCGCCACTGTTGCGTGGACGGGCAGGGCCGGTTCCGCGAGGATCTGTGCGGTGGGCAACAGGCGGGGGAAATCGTCGGGCTTTCCGCATGCCGTCAGCAGCAGGGCAAGGCTCAGGGCGACAGGTACGTTCATGTGTCTCATGAGGCGCAGGTTACGCGTGGGAAGGGGCAGCGGCAACGGCCCGCATGCGGACTTCCCAGTCCGCCCCCTGCGCGCTAGACAGGCGACATGGCCCGCACCCAAGGTTCCCGCGCCGAGATCACCGGCCCCCTGCTTCGCGACGAAGCCCGACGCCTGTTCGCGCGGCAGGGATACGCAGCCGTGTCCATGCGACAGATCGCGGCTGCGGTGGGCGTTCAGGCGGGGGCGCTTTACGCGTACACGCCCGACAAGCAGGCCTTGCTGGCGGACCTTCTGGAAAGCCATATGCAGGATCTGCTGGCGGCCTGGTCCGACGATCCCGGGGCCGACCCGCTGGCGCGCCTGGAACGGTTCGTGCGTTTCCACATCGGATTCAGCCTGGACCATCCGGACGCGGTCTTTCTGTCCTACATGGAGTTGCGCAACCTTTCGCCGCAGAACTTTGCACGCATCGCCGGCCTGCGCGGCCGCTACGAGTCCATCCTCGAATCGATCCTGCGCGACGGTGTCGGCGCCTCGGTCATGCGGATCGAAGATCCCAAGCTGACCACGCTGGCGCTGATCGCCATGCTGACCGGCGTCACGAACTGGTATCGCGAAGAGGGACGCCTGGACCGCGCAAGGATAGTCCAGATCTACTGGGGCCTTGCACGCGGCGCGGTGGGTGCCTGACAACATCCGTCTTGCCCGAATACCCAAATCGGCCGCTTGCTGCCCTGCCCGCCATCCCGGATAATCGCCCCCATGTCCCTACCCCCCGGCTTCCTTGACGAGATTCGCAACCGCGTTCCGATCAGTCGCGTGATCGGAAAGAAGGTGACGTGGGACCTGCGCAAGTCGAACCAGGCACGGGGCGACTGGTGGGCGCCCTGTCCATTCCATCAGGAAAAATCCGCGAGTTTCCACTGCGACGACCAGAAGGGGTACTATTACTGCTTCGGCTGCCACGCCAAGGGCGATGCCGTCACCTTTCTGCGGGAACATGACGGCATGGAGTTCATGGAGGCCGTCAAGCTCCTGGCGGGCGAGGCGGGACTTGTGATGCCCGAACCCGACCCCCGCGCCCGCGAACGGACGGACCGGCGCAGCAAGCTCTTGGAGGTGACCGAGGCTGCCTGCCGCTGGTTCCGCCTTCAATTGCAGACCGGGGCTGCCGCGGAGGCGCGCGACTATCTGACCCGGCGCGGCCTGGACTCTGCCACGCTCGACCGCTTCGAGATCGGCTTTGCACCTGACAGCCGTCAGGCCCTGACCTTGGCGCTGCGCGACAAGGGCTTCGACGAGGCGCAGATCGTCGAGGCCGGCATGTCGGCCCTGCCCGAGGGAGGTGGCGCTGCCTACGACCGCTTCCGCGGACGGATCATCTTTCCCATTCGTGACGGTCAGGGTCGCTGCATCGGCTTTGGCGGCAGGGCGATGGACCCGAATGCGCGGGCGAAATATCTTAACAGCCCCGAGACCCCGTTGTTCGACAAGGGGCGCAACCTTTACAACCTGGGTCCTGCGCGTACAGCCGTCTCCAGGGGGCAGCGCCTGGTCGTGGCCGAAGGCTACATGGACGTGATCGCCTTGGCGCGTGCCGGCTTCGAAGGTGCGGTCGCTCCCTTGGGAACCGCCATTACGGAAGAACAACTGCGCCTGATGTGGCGCGTCAGTCCCGAACCCGTCATCGCGCTGGACGGTGACGCCGCAGGCCAGCGGGCTGCACAGCGTTTGATCGACCTGGCGCTGCCTCTGACAGGGCCTGGGCAGGCGTTGCGCTTCGTGATCCTGCCGGCCGGGCAGGACCCCGATGATCTGATCAAGGGTGCCGGGCCGGGCGCGATGGGCGCGCTTCTGGAGCAGGCGCGGCCGCTTCTGGACCTGCTTTGGGCGCGCGAGACCGAAGGCCATGTCTTTGACAGCCCTGAACGAAAGGCCGCTCTGGACCGGCGCCTGCAAGAGGCGGTGGCTCGCATTCCCGATGATCTTACCCGCAACCATTACACCGAGGAAATCCGCCGCAAGCGGTGGGAGCTGTTTGGCGGCGGCAGCCGCCCGCGCCAAGCCGGGCAGCGAAGTGGTGCGGCCGGGCGCAGCCAGGCCCGGCGCGGAGGGGCCTCGATGGCCCCGCGCGCGCCGAACCCT
>Ga0194112_10003849_pt1 | contig 20792 bp, 24 predicted proteins | sample TA2MahC400mmetaG_FD_146191 | JGI IMG/M metagenome (GOLD analysis project Ga0194112, IMG submission 146191) | Freshwater microbial communities from Lake Tanganyika, Tanzania - TA2015016 Mahale Deep Cast 400m | ecosystem: Environmental > Aquatic > Freshwater > Lake | place: Tanzania: Lake... | reverse complement strand
TAAATGGAAGGAAATGAGCCGATTTTCCGACGGGCAGATGGGTGGGGGTGAGATTGGAAGTGGAGATTATAATTCTCCGACGAGAAAATAGTTTTGAGCAAGGCTCATACCCTAAAAGGGGGTGTATTTTCATGAGTCCGCGAGCCAGAATGGAATACCTTGAAACCATCTATCTAAGATACAAAAGAGCAAGCTTAAAAGAGAAAACTTTAATCCTCAATGAGTTTGCCCTAAATTGCGGCTATCACCGCAAACACGCCATACGGGTATTAAATAATTTTAAGCGCTTTACCAAGCCAAAACCCAAGAAAAGAGGCAAGCCTTCAAAGTATAATAAGCCGGGAATCCTTGTGCCGTTAAAGAAAATCTGGCTGGCGGCTAACCTACCTTGCTCCAAGCGGCTTAAGGCAATACTTCCTTTATGGCTTAAGTCTTACGCCCAGGAATTCGGCGGATTGCCTTTAGATGTAGTTAAAGCATTGCTTCGGATATCCGCCCCAACTATTGACCGGCTGCTTAAGCCGGTAAGGGCAAAATATGGGCACCGTGGCAGAGCTACTACTAAGCCAGGAACATTGTTGCGTAAACAGATTCCTATCAAGACTGACCAATGGGATGAAACGCGCCCCGGGTTCCTGGAAGCCGACACCGTCGCCCATTGCGGAGGAAGCCTGCTCGGCGATTTTGCCTATACGATAGACTTCGTTGATATAGCCACCGGCTGGACTGAACAGAGGGCTGTCTGGGGCAAAGGTGAAGTAGGCGTAGTAAAACAAGTCAGAGATGTTGAAGAACGCCTGCCTTTTTCCCTGCTTGGCTTTGATTCCGATAATGGCTGCGAATTCTTAAATTACCATCTGATGCGGCATTTTGCCCAAAGGGATAAACCGGTGCAATTTACCAGAAGCAGGCCATATCATAAGGACGATAACGCCCACGCTGAGCAGAAAAACTGGACTCATGTCAGGCAGTGGCTGGGTTATCACAGGCTGGACAAGCCTCGCGTTGTTAAGCTTATGAATGACCTATACACCGAAGAATGGCGCCTGTATCATAACTTCTTTATGCCTTCGGTTAAACTTATAGAAAAGAAATTAGTTGATGGAAAGCATATTAAGCGTTATGATACGCCTAAGACTCCTTACCAGAGGCTTCTGGAATCGCCATATATCGAACCGACTGTCAAACGCTCTCTCAAAGAACAGTTTGAAACACTTAATTCTTTTGAGTTACGGAAAGCCATTGATAAGAAACTTAAGGCAATTTTTGACCTTTGCTACCCCAAAAAGTTATGAGTCTTCTCTTGCCTTCCGGTAACATTTATCAATGAGTCATTAATTTTTTTTTATGCAGAAAATAACGGATCCCCTAGCCTATAATTATAACGGATTTCAAGAGTTACGATATTTATGTGCCTGGAAACCGGACGAATTTTAACTGCCTTGCCCCTAATATACGGGGGGGTAATTTCTCGACTTCGATATGACGAAATCCTAATTTCCTTGAAGATTCGATGGCCTTTATAAGGCGTGCCGAGTAACAATCCGGGTCTACGAGCAGCCACCTGTTCTTCAAGAGATTGCCCTGCAGAGATAAGCCGGAAAATTTAATGCCCCTTACACCCAGGCCGTAGATGTAATAAACCATATTGATGATCTCTTCGTAATTTAGCTTATGTATTACGATATTCACGCTGAGTCTCTTGTTGTGCCTTAAAACATTTCCGATACCCGCAATAGTCCTTAAGAAACTTCCCTGGACCTGGGTGATAGCGTCGTGCACTTGCGGCTTATGGCTGTGCAGGGATGTCCTCAGCCCGGCTATCTTGACCCCGGAAAAGAAACTTTCCGCGTAAGCCAAAGAAGAGAACCTGACGCAGTTTGTAGCCAGAGTTGCCGTTAACGAAAGAGAGTTCGCCAATCGTACCGTTCTTTTTAAAAAAGCAAAACACGTAGGCTCTCCGCCGTAGAAATCTATATTTTTATAGCCCATCTTCTTGGCATCGATTATCTCCTTAGCGACTTTGCTGTATGTCACTCTGTTGCCTCTGTTTATATAATCCGCCTGCAAACAGAACAGGCATCTCTGATTGCAACTATCAAAGTTCAGGACGTAAGTACCTAAATTATCGGGCATCTTAAAATATGTTCCGTTTATTTGTGCATCTCCGGGAGAACATTAAAACAGCTTCATCCAAGTTATCAATGCTCCCAAAAACATCCAAATCGCAAATGGCCAGGTCTTGGCCTTTTGCTTATCGATGTACGCATCGGTTACGAATCTAAAAAAAGCGAAAATAGCCATGACTAAAACGGTCATCCTTACTATCATAAGCAGGCTCCAGATAAAGTTATAGCCCGTTGTCAACATCTGAAGCACCAGATAAATCAAAGCCAATGCGCTAATCACCATAATGGCAGTTTTTTTCTTCCTATACAAAACGAATAACGGCTTATAGGCGGCGAGCATAAGAAGCAGGGCAACGTTTCTTTCGGGTACGACATTGGAGAAAATAGTTACCAGCTTGTTCCTGAGTATTTGATTAAAAAGGAATACTGTGCCGAATCCTGAAAAAACTATTAAAAAATCATTTTTGCTTTTTATTGCCGCCAGGCGCAGGCTATCCTTAATCTCGCTATATGAATTCCCCTTGAAGAAATCAAGGATTGCTTTCGAGAATAAGAACAAGGTCGCAGGCAGGAAGATATTCAATAACAGCGTGAACGCGGGAAAGTAATTGAAATAGATTTCCTTGTATCGCAAGAGGGGCATCAATAATGAATAGGCTATAAAAAGTTTGCCGTCCCCTGCTGACCAGAGCCCGAATTTCCAAAGCAAATAAGCGACCAAAACGGCAATGGATATATTCGGCAGCATTATCCCGGGATACATCTCTTTAAAGGCCGCGTTCAGACCGCTGATCAAAAGTCCGAACAATAGCCCGATGATTATCCATTTGTTCCGGATCTTGCCGGATTTTATGTCTTCGTAGCTTGTGATCAGGCCGATGAAAACTATAACAAACAGGCTCGGCAAGTCGTTATGCATATTTATACCCTAAGATACTACCTTTTGTTTATCTTCAAAAACAAATCGCATTCTCAATCTTGTGGACGTAATCCTGAAATAGCGCGTTGCGCCTTGAACGGGCGGATATTTTTCTGGCTGCCTCCAGCATCAAGAGGCAATATATGATGTGTAACTTATTTGCCCCGGTATCAGAATCGTATGCCCTAAAATATGCGGATTTGCAATTTTGGCAGGTTTTTTTCGCTCTGCCGTAACGGCAGCCTGAGAACTCGGACGTTACGCCGCGGTTGACGTTGCCTATTATAAACCTGTCCTTATCTTGGGTATTCAGCAAGAACGGAGAAAAGGCCATTTCTCCGCTTGGGTAGACCTCCAAAGAATAGTTGAACGGGCAAAGGCTCCGACTTATGTTGGCATATTTTATTTCCCAGCATACCGGGTTTATAAATATGTGTTTTCCTTTGACTATACTGGCCAAGACGCGGCTAATTATATCTTTCAGGCCGAGGACCGCTCCCCTGATCCTTGCCTCTGACCAGTTCTGATACTCCCGTATGATTTCAAAATTTACATGATTAAAGCCCAATTGCAGGAGATGTTTGAGTTCACGCCTCAATCTGTGCGCCGTGGCAGGGAATACGCAGAGTGACGCTCCGATATTCTCGCGCGGCAGGTTTTCAAAAATCCCGGATAATTTAGCCTTGACCAGGTCATACGTGCCACCTCCTAGGCCGGTATGCCTGAATTTATCGTGCGTATATTTCGAGCCGGCCAGGCTGATTATCAATTTTATATTATATTTCCTGAAGAAATCAAGGTGCCTTCTCTCGATAAGAACCGCGTTTGTACATAAATTCGCGGTCAAACGCTTATTCATGGCCCTTGCTTTGGCCGTCGCGTATATGATAACCGTCCTGATCAATTCAAAATTAAGCAGCGGCTCTCCGCCGTATATAGACAACAGCTTATGCTCTCCCCGGGAACCCAACAGGAGATCTACGGCCTTTTTAGCGGTGCTTTCCGCCATCATCTCGTTTGTCTTCTTCACAAAACAGTAATCGCATCCTAAGTTGCAGCTTGTGGTGACGGTAAGCTTGGTCTTATAAATGTATTTGTTAGCGAGGCTCAAGGTACTCAGCACGGCCTTATATAGAAGGTAAGGGAAGAGTCGCTGCCAAAAGCAATTATGCTGATTCTTCCGCCTGTCCCGGATATGATGGAGCGCAGCCGCCGCGCGTCAAACGGCGAACCGCAAACCTTTAGGATTAAATTCAACATCTTCGCCGACTCCTTATTGCTGACGCTTGCGTTATCCAGGAATTCAAAGTATAGTTTCTGAAACACATTTTGGCTTTTATGGTTGAATTTATCGCTTAGGAAGACAAAATATTGATAGCCATCAAACAGCTTTTTTGCGGACTCCAAAATCGCAGCAAATCTCTTATTCAAAATTAACGAATCGTTGTAAAAATAATACGTCTTCAGGAAAGCTTCTTTCGTGCCCAGGTCAAATCCGATATTCAGAATCTGCTTTCTAGACATATTAATCTTCAGGCCCAGGTCCAGTACTGCCTTCTTGAATATGGCTCGCGCGTTGGGATTGACGCTTATCTCTTTTTTGCTGTTGACTCCTGCCAATATCAGCCAGAAAGCAAAAAGATATTGTTTGCCGTTTACGTCGCAACCAAAGTAGAGGTCAACGGGAGTCTTGGAAATTCCGTCAAGGTAGTCAAAAACTCCAGCAACGGATTTATTGCTGACTTTGCCGGTAACGATATCTTTAAACAACCCTACCCTTTTCTTGAAAAGATACGGATTAACGCAGGAATAAAGATTGTAGTCAAAGTGCAGGAATCTGGCGCCTTCGATTAGCCTATCCCCCTTCAATTTGAAAGAAACCTCGAATTCGGTCAATTTATAGGGGTCATTGTCAACCAGCCGCTCCGCTAATTCCAGCGCGGCCTTCCTGGTGGTTGCGGACGCCTCAATGGCATCGAGAAAATTGCGCATAAACTTCTTCTGGTTTACCATCGGGGTTTTCTATTTACGCCCCTGCTCAATCTCAAGGCGTCGAGTTCATTATTGAAACTATGCTTGATCCGGCTTGACGCTTCAATAAAAATACCCGCAAGCAAGCAAAAATTCCTCAGATAACGGAAATGGTTTTTTTTCTTGTATTTACTCCAAAGAAAAATGGGAAGCGGCCAGCTGCAGACGCCCCCATGGCCGCATTTTGCGCATAGATTACGATGTTTGTTTCCGGATTCGCTGAGCAGGTTATCGAATAATGCGGCCCTCTTTGCCAGATCCACTCCGCCTTTGGGACCACCGATAGCATATCGTGCCCTCATCGAAACAGGCAACGCCAAGACCCATTCGAATAAATAAAATCTGCCGTCGCTAGCCAAGAGCATCTTCGCGTAATCAGAAGAACCCCATAGCCTGTTTAATAGTCTTATGTCGTAACCGAAGCCTGAGTTTTGATCCAGGTATTTTATGAGGCGAGACAGGCCTTCTTTTAATTTCCGCAAGGCCAGGACCGGCCAGAAAGTAAACATCTGCGCGAAGAGGTCAATCTTGCGGAATCCCTCTTCCAAAATAAAATTCATATTATCCCGGAAACAGTTGATTTCGCTTGGCGTAATAGTGAAGATCACGCGCGCCTTATCTCTCGGTAATTCAGCAAAATTCTTCCAGGAGGCCTGGAAAGCGGACCTCTCGGGTACGCCTTTGATCCTGCGGTGGGCGTCGTAGCTCTTCTGCTTCCCGTCCAGGCTTATGTTTAAAATGAAACGGTCGTTCAGCCTCTCGAGAATAAAATCGCGGACGCGCCCGGTAAGAAGCATGCCGTTAGTTGTCGTGATCATGGTGATCCTTTTCCCGCTGTCTTTGGAGAGCACGTAATCCACTACCTTTTGATATAGGTCAGGATAAATCAGGGGTTCGCTGGTGGTGAAAGTAATCGTCTGGCGCTCCAATGGGAAGTCCAGAAAGATATCTATTGCCCGCTGGATTGATTTAAAATCCAAAATTTTCGCGCTGCTTTTATTTACCCAGCAATAATCGCAGACCTGATTGCATTTTTCGGTATAAGCGATCTCCATCTGGCAGGGATAAAAAGAAATGAGGTCCTTCATTTTTACGTGATTATCGCTGAAAATAAGTGACGAGCGACTTCAACATGCTCTGATATAGGGCCTTATAAACCAAAGCGGGTGAATTTGCCGCGCCGGTCTCCATGAAGTTCCAATATAAACAGGAAAAAAACCTGTTTTCTTTGAACCTGCGGCAAATCCCCGCGGTTTCTCCGGCAGCCTTAAATCCTTTAAAGACGTCGCCCATGCGTAATTTATCGCTTCTTCCGGGATCTGCGCTAAAAAGATAACAAGGGAATATTGAGCCGCTTGCGCTTATCCCCAGTTTATTTACGCCTGCTCCGCAAAAAGGGAATCTGCTCTGGCCGCAAAGATCTATGAAATCATTCCATCTTATCGTTAAGCATTCGTTAAAACACAGGCGCACCGGATGGCCGCAAGCCTGTCTCTGAATACAAAAATCCAGTATCTTTCCCATCTGCCTGTCCAGGGTATCAGTCAATGACTTATCCCTTAGCGGCGTATCCCACCTTTTATGGGGCAACATGCCCGGCATCAGCGTAATCATCGCAACCTCGCTTACCGGCTTATCCGCTAAATAACGGATGGACCTATCCAAATAACGCACCGTTTCCGGAGTAAAGGTGCATCTCAGGCGTAAATAATCAGGAGAGCGCTTGTCAAACGCCTTCAGGTGCTTATTAAACAGGTCCAGGGCATGGTCTACATTTTTCCACGTATCTTTCCCGTCATGGGCCGGCCTGTTTATGCGGTGGGCTGCGGCTATCCCGTCGAGGCTGACGGTAGGGGAAATATTGTATGCGACAAAAAATTCTATTACCCGCTCGTCTATCTTGACCCCGTTCGTGCAAATAATAAAATTCCTGATCCCTCTTTTCCAGGCATACTTTACAATCTTGTATAAATTATCAAACGCGGTCAGGGGCTCCCCTCCGGAGAACGCAACGGTAATGCTCTTATATTTATCCTTAAGTCCGCTCAAGAAATCTACGGCCCTGAAAGCCGTAGATAAAGGCATCTCTTCGTTTGTTTTATTGGAATAGCAATATGAACAATGGAGATTGCAATTGTTTGTAATATGCAACACAGCCATCAGAGAATTTCGTCCCGCCTGATCCATGCGATAAGTTAATTAAGAGAAGTAAAGCTCCAGGATGCTGTCCTTAACAGCGATCCAGATTATTTGAAAACTCTCCAGATATGGGCCGATCTTCTTTAAGAAATCACTGTAACCCGATAAGGGGGGCAAGCCCAAAAGCTGCCTGCCTCCTCTACCGCCCGGGTAAAAATATACGTTCTGCGCAGAATGTCCGCCATGATTGTCAAATCTCGTCATTAAGAGCATGGCCCTGGGCCGGATGAGCTTGCCGAGTTGCGACATGGTTTCTTTCCTGCCTTTATCCATGCCCCTTGGCAAGGAGTCTATTCTTTGATAGGTTTTCAGCGAACATTCTCCTTGCGGATAGAAATCAATGCCCACAAACTCTAAATTATCAAGGTTGCCACGGATCGCCTCCGATTGCTTGATTTTCATCCTATCCTTTAGCCTAATTATATCCTGGGGATGCTCTGGATTTATGTGAAGGCTCAGCTTCCTGAAGCGATGAAGCGGTCGATTAAAGTCAAGGGTAAAAACAACGACATCGTTCTTCCTGTTTTTTGACAGAGGCAGGCCGCACAAATCCCGCATCATGCCGGTGTTAAAGTCTGCCCTAAATAATCTATTTATCTTGCGCACTCCATCCAGCAACTTGTCGGGATCAAATAAATTACCGATGCAAATTCCCCGGGTACCGGAAGCATAACGAAAGACCTGTATCGCCTTGATCAATGAAAACCCGTCACGGCTGTTAAAAGAGCTCTCCAGGTGATACTTCATGGCTGCTTTGGGATGCCTGGCCCGGAGAACTGAATTTATCGCTGCCAGGAAAACCGCAGGGGCCTTATGGGACTTCCTGAAAACAGATTTGACCCATGATAAATATGTTTGCTCCGTCATAACCGAGATGGGATAACCCCGCTATCCAGGATTTCAGACTTAATATCCAGGAAATTCTTAATGTAAATCTTAGAGACCCTGCAAAAGTTGTCCAGATAACTATTAATATTTAAACCGTTATTCCGCGTGTAGAGATACAATCCGATGGGGCAAAAACAGTATTTTAGGTATTCGCAGCTTTTGCAGTCTTTGTACTTAGCAGTATTCTTTATCTTTTTGCGCACGACATCGAGAATTCCGCCAAGAGAGTAGCCGTCTATGCCGATTTCTGACGGACCTAATTGGTAATTCTGGCGTTTGCTTCTTGATAAAGAAAACACCTTATCGCAACAATAAAAATTCCCCCCGGGATCTACAGAGACCTGGTTGCAGCGAGAATGCTTATACACGCCTGTTTCATTCAATAAAGAAAACAGCAATGAATTGCTGAACGGCAGCTTGTTTTCTTGCAAGCTCTCGGCGAATAATGCGGTGACCCGGACAAATTGCTTGTCCATAAGCTTCAATTGATGGTTTTGCCAAAAGGCAAATATCTCGGGATAAAAATCAATATGCGTAAAGCCCAATTTAATCAGATGCCGTAAATTATCGTATAGATTGGCAACGGTCCGCGGTCCGAATACCATCACAGCTTTTAAAACAACGTTATTCCCAGAAAGCATCTTGATGGTTCTTAAAAGATGCCTATAGGCAGGTGCCCTGCTTGCCGTTCTCAACCTACGGTTTAGATCATGGGTTTTCTCTTCCCCGTCTATGCTGATTTTTAAATCTATGTGATTAGCTTTTAAGAAAGCTACCTGTTTGTTATTGATGAGAGTCCCGTTAGTGGTGACGGTGATATTAGAATCAGGGATACGCAGGCGGGCATGCTCTAATATTCTCTTTAACGCTCCGAAATATAAAAAGGGCTCCCCTCCCGATAAATCAATATTTTTTTGCAAGGAGCTCATGCGGGAGAAAATGTCTATTGCCTGCTTTAAAGAAGATACTGACGGGCGGCGGAATCGGGAGTGCCCCTTATGAATAAAACAATACCTGCAGGATAAATTGCACCTATCGGTTAAGATTATCTTTAGGGTATGTATTTGGCCTTCAGCACCACCCACCGGAACTGTGATTGGCATGTCTGGTATAGCTGGTGTGGGGAGCGTTCGAGCTATGGCCGGCCGCTAAGGGCCCGCTGCTATGGGCGTCATAAACGCTTTGATGAGCCGTATGGCCGGCAAAGGCCGTACCTGGCTGAAGCATCATCTTTAATGCCACCATTGAGAGTCCAAGCTTGGCAAGATTTTTCTTGTCAATCTTACCCTCTTCGTCAAGAAGGAATCCCTTGATATCCTTTTTGATATTGGGAAGCTTTTTTGTAATTCTCTTGGTGCGCTTCTTCACTTCTCACCTCCGTTCTTTAAAGTCCCCGCGACTTTTGGCTGCAATATATATGTTTAAAATCCTGGAACGCCTTATTATCCGTGCAAACATTTTCATTGCGCCCAATGTAACCCCGGCAAACTCCCCTTACATGATCGTTTTTTATCTCTTTGCATTTAAATGAGCCTTTGCTGCGTACGGCATCAACGAAGATAGACTTATACTGGCAGGATTCGGAAGGACAGCCATCAGGTATGCCCTCTACCTGGGCCTTACATTCATCCCTGTCTTTTCCCGAAGCGCTATCGCATACAGAGCTGTCGTTTTTATTCAAACCCAGAAAGAAGCTTGAGCATCTTGCCCTGTCTCCCAGTGACTTTAAGCATCGCGACATGCCGGCGGAAGTTGAGCCCTTGGTCAAGGCCGCGCCAAGAAATTCTACATAATCCTCGTAATAATCTTTACACATGCCGACGAGATACGATTCAGCAGCAAGATTGTCGCATATATTTTTGTCGTTTTTTACAACCGCCTTGCAGGTAAAGTACTCATCTAAAAGCGCGGAATTCTGCCTTGCAGGCGAGTCATTCATATTTATACTGTTAATATCGAATGCCCTCATGCACTCCTTATAAACTTCTTTAGCTGATTTCTTTTCGCTTTTCTTCTTATCAGGATCACTCTGCGTTTGCGCAGCAATACTGCCGTGTAACAAGAAAACAAAGCCCAAAATCATGACGATAAGCCTTATCTTTCCACCCATTTTAAAAACACCTCCTCTCTAATCCTTTTATCCTGCAACTTTTCAAAAATGTAATCCAATACCGCGGAATTAATGCGGCAGGTCCGGCTGTTCGCAGCCTGACTGAAAATGTTCCCTTCCGCGAAATAATTATATAACGGGCAGATACCGCAATAGGGATTGTACGCGCAATCGCTGCATCCGGGCAGGTCATCAAGATAAGAAGCAACGCACATGGCTTTGGTAACGGGATTATCGAAGAAGTCCCTGAAGGTATGCTCAAATACGTTACCAACCTTAAAATTATCATCGCCCATACTTGCCAGCATCCTGCCTTCATCGCACGTATATACGTCTCCGTTGACGTAATAGGCGAGTTGTCCGATAACTGCGCCGCAGGGAGAACGCAGGTCCAGAAAGTTGGGATCGCGGTCGGTGATTATTTTCTTCAGGAATACGGCGGCTGTCCTTTCAAGGAAGGCGTTGCCTTTTAAATTCAATTCGATTATGTAATCCATGGCTTTTTTGTAAAATCCTATGAAGCCATCTGCCGGATAACCCAGTTTCCGCCATAGCCTTCTGCTGTTGCCGAAAGGGCTTACGGGGCGCAGGTGCATTTCCTTGAAGCCAAGCCTGACATATTCATCGACAATCTCGCGCGGGTATTTCAGGGAAAATTTAGTGAGGGTAGCCAGCGAATTCATCCGATGATATAATTTATGTTTTTTGTATTCCGCATTTATTGTTTTTATCCATTTTACCGTATTCCTATGGCTATTCCTGGCTCCTGAGGCGACCCTGTTTCGGTTGTGCACGTGTTCCGGACCGTCTAAAGAGGTACAAACGGCCACATCATTATCCATAAAATACCGCAAAATCTGTTTATTCATAAAGCTAAGATTCGACACGATGGTGATAGCCAGGTTCTTATTTGCCCGCACATTCTTGTCTTTGGCATATTCAACGATGAATTTTAAAGTTTCAAGATTAACCAGCGGCTCTCCTCCCTGGAACTCGATGATTATATCTCTATTGGGAGACTCGAATATCCTGTCGACAACGCACCTTGCCGTCTCTTTATCCATATCAAATTGTTTTTCCCGAAGGCCTCTGGAGTTGCTCTGGCAGTATGTGCATTTATGGTCACACCTTAAAGTAACCACGACTATGTGCAGAGAGGTCCCTCTTTCTAGAAAATAGTTTTTTGAGGCGAATTTCCTCGCTAACCTGTCCAGGCTATGCCTGTCGCGGATAATCCCGAAATTCCTGAGTTCGTCGTATTTCTGAGAAGTCAGTCTCTGCAAATCACCGCTTAGCAGAAGATCCAGCGATCCGGAATCAAGAAGACAATAATCTCCGACTTCGTTGGTCAAGATATATCCGCTGCCGTTTAGCTGCCTGTAACGGAAAAAGCCCAGCTTCTTCAGACCTGCTGAATTAAAGTCCATCGGTTATACTTCCATGGTCCTGTTTAATACCAGAACCAAGTTTGCAAACTCATCAGCAAAGTTTTTTTTGAGTCCGGCATCCATGACCGTGGCTTTCGCCTCAATGTAAGAGTTATCTTTTGCGGTGCTTATCTTTACGAGGGGAGAGTAAAGGCGTACGGCTTCTTCAATCGCTTTCCGGGAGTAGATCTTCTTATTAAACTTTAGCGTCATACTGCTATTTTTGACTCCGCGTCTTCTTTATGCTCTTTGCGTCTACGAGGCCAGAAAGCTCTCCCGGGACCTTGTTTTCGGAAGATATGAAATCCGGCATGACCGAATATAGGGCTCGGCATACCACATATTCTCTCAACTTTTTATTATTCTTGCTTATCCTGTGCCGGAGGACATGGTGGATCAGGCTGTTTCTGAAATCACGACACAGCGAATCCGACTTCTCTTTGGAATATCTCCCCTTGTTCTTGATTCTTACGAAGATTTCTTTTTTTGGGTCGCCGTCAAGATGAATATACGCCTGGCCGGTGAATGCATACGAAGAACTGAGGATGGCTTCTAAGGGATAAATTTTTGAATTTAACTTTATTATTTTGGCCACTGCGCGTTTTGGGTTATCATCTACAGCAATAAAAAAATCCGCCGTCAGGAACCGTCCTGTCTGAACTGATGCCTATATTAGGATACTCGGCAGGGCAATTCAACTGCCCCGTATCTCCGCCAAAAGTCAAAAGGATACATCTACTAAATGCTTCCACGGCGCCTGCAGCATACACATTGCCGGTGCTACCAATACTAACCAAATTACCAGAGACCGGCGTCCATAACGCTGCAGTACCGGCCTGGTTATACCATACGTACCTGTCTCCAGCTACGCCTGCCGGAGGTGCTGCAAGATCTCGCCTAGCAAAACTGAATTCGGCATTGCTTCCGCCCGTGTGAACTCTGCCTTGTGCATTAGCCATGGGATGCGGACCCACCTGCAAAGAATCGGTAACACTGAGGTCACGGTAGCTCCCAAAGGGACTGGGATAATACGTGGTTATGGTTAATTGCTCCTGCGAGAAGCTCAATGAAAATAAACCCAGCAACAAGAATATTACAATCACGCCTATTCTTACTGGCCCGAGCATCTTTGCCTCCTTTTGAGCTGATAATTTAAATTAGTTTAACACGCTGGAAATCCGCCGTCAACAAGAATCTGCCAGCATGGAATCTCCGGATATCTTCTTTAGTCTTGCGGTAATAATGAGGTTTTTCAGTGCCTGGCTGGACTCAATCCGGACCTTTATATAATTATGCGTATGGCCCTGCCAGAATTTACTGCTCTCCTTAAGGCGTTCCTCTACGAGAACATCCATATCCTGACCTAAAAACTGCTCCATGTAAGCCTGCGAACAATTATTAGCGGCATCTTGAAGAGCTAAAACCCTGTTTTTTATTGTATCCAAATTCACTCTGTCCTTGAGATTAACGGCAGTGGTATTCGGCCTTGGGCTATATGGAAAGATATGCACGCGTAGGGGTAAGATCTCCTTGATTAAACTGATCGTGTTTTGGAAATTTTCTTCTTTTTCTCCGGGGAATCCTACGATGATATCCGTGGTAATGGCTATCCCCGAAATAGCGCTTTTTATTTTATTAATAAGGTCAAGGTATCCGGCCCTGCTATATCTGCGGTTCATCCTCGCCAAGATTGCGTCGTCGCCACTCTGGATGGGGATATGCAGGTGGCGGCATAGCTTTTTAGATTGCGCCATCTTATTAATTAACCTGTCAGAGATATTCCCGGCTTCTATTGAGCTCAACCTGATACGCCTCAGCTCTTCTATATTTTCTATTGCCTCAATAGCATCGACCAGGTTGACTTGCGGCTTGAGGTCTCTTCCATACGTGCCAAGGCAAATGCCGGCAAGCACAATCTCTTTAAAGCCGTTTTCCGCCAGTATTTTCGCTTCCCGGCGTATGTCGTTTAACGGCCTGCTCCTTGAGGCTCCCCTAGCCAAAGGCACCCTGCAGTAGGAACAGCGATTATCGCATCCATCCTGAATCTTCAAGAATGCGCGCGAGTGCTCTCTGAAACCGGTTATGCCTGTTTCGCCTAACTCATTATCTTGGTTGTCGTTGCTCAGCAATCCAGTGATTCTATGCTTGTCTTTATTCTTAACGACGTGCGCTACCCCGGGAATCTTGGCGATTTTATCGCCATCCAATTCTACGTAACAGCCGGTCACAATAACCAGGCTTTCCGGGTTGTCGCGGATGGCCTTATGGATGAAGCGGCGCGAATCACGGTCAGCCTTGTGGGTCACTGTGCAGGTATTGACCAAATAAATATCGCAAGGCCTGTTATCCTCAGCCTCCTGGAAGCCGCGTTTGGCAAATTGCTCCTTGATGGATTGCGTTTCGTACTGGTTGACCTTGCAACCCACGGTGTAAAATTTTACGGTCCGGCCGCGCTCGCAGTTACTTTTAAGCTGGATTGGACGGTTAGGTTTCTTCATATAATCTGATAAAGCTTGCCGCAGCAAGAGCAGCTGTTTCCACGCGCAAAACCAGTTCACCCAGCGAAACCGGAATACACCCTGCCTGCCTTGCCAGGGCAACCTCGGCGGGACTGAAATCTCCCTCCGGGCCGATAAATATCAGTATATCTTTCGGCCGAGAGCGACCCAGAACTTCCTTCAGTGGCCTGAAATCTGAAGTTAACGCAGCTATCAATTTTAAGTCAAAATCAACTGATCCAGCTAAAGCTGTTTTAAGATCTTGTATATCGCCGATAATAGGCACGCTTTTTCTCTGGCTCTGCTCGCTGGCGGAAACGGCTATCTTCTCCCATCGTTTTTGCCGCAACATCTTCTTGTGTTTATCCAGCCTTATGATTACTCGTTCAGTCTCTAATGGGATGATTCTATCTACGCCCAACTGGGTAAGCTTGTCTACGATATCGTCCATCTTGGATTTTTTAGGGATAGCGCAGGCAACTGCTAAATACAGCCCCCTTTGCCCCTTTAGCGCCAAATGCCTCTTTTGAATGCTCAAAACTACCGTCGGTAAAATTCTTATAATCCGGCAATCGTATTCATTGGATTTATCGTCAAATATAACTACCGCATCCCCGGCCTTAAGGCGCAACACATCCCGGATATGACGCCCCTGCTGTTTATCTGTAATTATTATCTTGTCACGCGCGATATTTTTATAAGGGCAAAAAAATCTATACATGGAAACTCCTACGCAACAGTTGCAAACCTAAAAAAATTATAATTGCGCCGCAGATAAGGTTAAAGACGCGGTAAAAAACAGGCTTAGCGCTAATCTTAGAAATCAAACCGGCAAATACCACCAGCAGCAATAACGGCGAGACGGCGGTCCCCAGGCCAAAGGCAAAACTATAGACTAGACTCTTCAGCCAATGCCCGGCGGTAAGCCCGATATAAGAAACCACAGAGATAAACGGCGGGCAAGGCAAAATCCCGGCCGCTAAACCAAAGGTAGCAATAGTTAAAGCGTCCTTTTTTAAGAGTAAATCCTGCATCTTTTGACATAGTTTATAATTTAAATTATTACCTGCCGCTATCAATAAGCCTATGATAACGATAAACAGGCCCGCCAGGAAAGTAAAGTATTGAAAAAAACGGCCTAAAACGTATTTAAGCATGGCCTGGCTAAATAAAAAAATAACCAGCCCCAAAACCAGATACGCCAAGATACGGCTGAAAGAAAAAATAAAATACGCCCCGATACTCTTTGTTACGCCTTTCTGGGTGCCCGCGACATAGGAAATCAACAACGGCCCGCAGCTGGCCAGGCATGGCCCGGCGCCAAACGATAAACCCAGAAAAAAAAGACTGATAACTATTTTAATCATGAGTTACTATTAGTAACTTTCTTCCGCGAATACTTCGGCGGTAAATATGTAAATTTCCGTGGATTTATCCTTCCAGGAATCAGGGGAAAGCCCGGCCTTCTGAGCGCAAAGGTTAGAGAGGAACTCTTCTTTTGTCCAGCCGGTTTCCGTGGCTACCTGGGGCAGAAAAACGCCGCTCTGAAAACCTCTTTTGACTAAAACACCGTGAATGCCAAGTTCAATCTTATCAGGATCGCTTATTTTTTGCAGCGGAGAAAGCGCGGAGATTTCTATTTCAATATTTTCCAGTTCCTCTAATCGCATAGGCAAGAAACGAGGGTCTCCGGTGGCTGCCTCAATAGCCATATCTCTAATTGCAAGATATAATGGCTGATTCCCGGCCAGGTTACCGATACAACCGCGCAGATTAGCGTGGTCACGCAGCGTAACAAACGCCCCCATCTCCTTAAGCAAGGCGGGATCGCTTTCTTTGGTTTCCAACTTCTTACCGGTTTTTAAATAAGTTTCTATGGATTTACGGGCAATCTCTAACAATTTCCTTCTCTGCTCTTTATTTAACATCGCCGATTCTCCTTTTTCCTGGTCTATGGCACAGCTGGCATAGCCCACTATCCAGGCGCCTTTAGTTTTTTTACCGGTAACATCGCCGGAATTGGCATAATTTAAAACCCGGAGTTGATGATGCCCTAATTCTTTAGATAAAATCAGGGTAGTTACTACCCCAAAGCCGCCGCAAAGCTGCAGCTTTGCCTCGCGTAAGCCATAATACAGGCCTTCGGCGTCCATATTTTTTAAGTATGATAAAGTCAAATTATCCGTATTTTGCGCATCCTTATAATCATAACCGTGATACATATCGCTTGAGGCCACAACTAACACATCCTTGCGGCTGCCGATAGCGGCTTTAAGCAAATTTGCTAATTTCTGGCAAACTGAAAAAGCGCAATCGCCCATAACAATAGGCACGACTTTCCAGCGATAAAGAGCCGCATCTTGTATATGTTCCCAGGCTTCGGGCCCGGACAAAGCCTTCTGCAGAAAGGGCAACTGCACTTCTACCGAATGTTCTTTCTGGAAAGCGGCAGAGTCAAATAAAATATCGCTGTCTTTATTGAGCAATTTCCCGGTAAATTCCTTATCTATTTCCACGTCCCCTAAAGGGGTACGAAAGGCCCCTTCGGGATAAACCGAAACGCCGCTAAACGCATATTGATGGCTTGCCCCAATCACTATTACTGTTTTATAGGGTTTATCCTTGATGAGTTTATAGCCATACGCGGCCACCTGCCCGGAATAACCATAGCCCGCGTGCGGCGAAATCAAACTAAAGACGTCGCCCTTTACCGGCTCGGGATTGGCTGTTTTAAGAAAATTGTCTATCATCAGGGATAATTCAACAGGGTCATCCGGATAGAATTGACCGGCCACATTAGGCTGCTTTACGTCATCGGCATAAACAAAATTTAAATCACAAATAACAATACACAAATCACAAACAATAAACAATACCAAAATCACAATGACCAAACAAAAGTTTGTAATTTTGGTCATTTGATATTTGATATTGTTTGTAATTTGTGATTTGGAATTTGGAATTTTTCCTTCATCTCCATACGCCATTAATACTTTCTCCGCAGAACTTGCACTTGCCGTCTTTAATATTATTTCGCGTAACAAAATATCCCCGGCGCTCAATCAAGAGCTCTTTGCATTTCGGGCAATAGGTATTTTCCGCCGGATGGCCGGCCAGGTTACCAATATAGACATACTTTAAGCCGCAATCTAAGGCAATTTCCCTTGCCTTCTCCAGCGTTTCCACCGGAGTGGGATTAAGGCTGGCCAGTTTATACATCGGAAAAAAGCGGGAAAAATGCACCGGCGTATCCGGCCCCAGGTTCTCTTTTATCCATAAGCACATCTTCGTAAGGGCATCCTGGTTATCATTAAAACCCGGTAAAACTAAATTGGTAATTTCTAAATGCACGCCCTCTTCTTTTAAGATTTTTAAGCTCCTCAACACCGGCCCTAAAGTAGCTTCGGCCATTTTAGCGTAATAGTCATCGCTGAAACCTTTTAAATCAATATTGGCGGCATCAAGATATTTGGCAAGTTCTTTTAAGGGCTCCTGGTTTATATAGCCGTTGGAGTGCATAATGTTTCTTATGCCCTGGCGCTTGGCGAGCTTCGCGGCCTCCAGCATATATTCGTAAAATACGGTGGGCTCGCTATAAGTGTAGGCAATGGTAGGCGAACCTGAGCCTTTAGCCTGTCTGACTAAATCCTCGGGCTCAATATAGGAATATTGCACTTCTTCCGGCAGGCTTTGCGATATCTCCCAGTTCTGGCAGAATTTGCACCTTAAGTTACAACCCGCGGTAGCGATGGAAAATGCCAGCGTAGAAGGCAAAAAATGGAATAATGGCTTCTTTTCAATGGGATCGGTATGCACAGCCACAACTTTGGCATAGGACAGGGTATATAATCTGCCGCCGCGATTTTCCCTTATCCCGCAAAAGCCCCTTTTGCCGCCGGCAATAATACAGCTGCGGGGACAAAGCTGGCACCGCACCATCAGCTTATCCAGCTTTCTGTAAAATAACGCTTCTTTTGCGGCATCCTGAGCAGTGAGGCCGGGCAGATAAAAACAGGCGGCGATAAGGGTGACAAAAAAAATGAGGCTAAAAAATAATTTCAACGCATTTTTCATTGATGCTTAGACAATAGAACAATTGAAAATAGACCGCAATTGAACAAATATCTATTGTTCTATTCTCTATTGTTCAATTGCTCTATTTTTTCGCCTTTGGCGAAAAAATGGTGGAGCGAGCGGGATTTGAACCCGCGACCTCTACAATGCGAATGTAGCGTTCTCCCAACTGAACTATCGCCCCTACTATAATTTAACACAACTTTTGTTTTCTGACAAATGAATAATAAAAGAGGGAGACACCATTACGATTAGATGCAAAGATGTCCTTGTGGGTTAATTGGTGGAGACAGAGGGCATAAACATGGTGGCGCGCATATTGACCTGCGGATTGGCCGGGGTCCCGCAGGCGCCAAAACCCAGGGCCTGGCTAGGATCCCAGCAGGCAGTAAGCGTTATGTCTATGGAATTATTAACTAAAACATCACCGTCGGTGACGCCAGCGATATTTAAATCCTCTATCCGGCGGCTGAGAATATTAGCCGCGGTTCCCCAGGCATTGGGAGCAGCGCAGGCTGCGCAGGCAGGGGTAGTGCATCGCGGGCAAAACCGAATCTGAAATCTATTAACTGGAGGACCGGCATTATCTGTAAAGCGATAAGCAATCCAAAAATCGGTTCCTGCCGCGACTTCTCTTCGGCCGTTTCCATTGGCATCTATATAAATCCGTATTGCCTGGTTAGCGCCGATATTATCCGGATTTACTACTGAATTTGCTCCATTAACGCTCTCATTGCCGATTGCCCTGTTGATTTCTCTGGCCATATGGTCCAATATATAGGATACCTCATTTTGCAGCATTGCCCGGCGCTCTGAGCCGATTACCTGCTGATTGGTATATAAATCAAAGCTGGAAACAATTAAAATAATAATGGAAAGCAAGGCTAAGCCGACTAATAACTCAAGGAGGGTTACGGAGCGGATTTTTTGGCTCATAAGTTATGGCGCAGGCTCATCCCAACGAACAACAACGCTTACCCTGTTTATATTGGCAATGGGTTGGTTATTATTAATGGTATAAACGCCTGTATACCGTCTCTCTAGATCTATTATTTGGTTTGGACGGGCTCCCGTACCCAGAAAATTTATATTCCAGGTTCTTTCGTTTACCAGCATCTGAAAATCATCCAAAAATAATTTCCCCAGCTCTCCGCCGGTCATCCGCGAACGGGTATGCACGATATACCTTTTGCCGGCGACAAATAAATTCACCAGGGCCGTCATCAATAACGCCAGTATAACGGCAGAAACCAGTATTTCAATTAAGGTTATCGCTCTTTTATTCATTTTAAAAACTAGGGGGACACCTTAAGAAGATGTCCCCCTAGTTTTAGTATTGCTATTGCTACCTACAATCATCATTAGGAATAGGGTTAACGTTAACATTAGCGAACTGATATTCGCAGTTTAACAGGCCGCCTGCGCCGTTTCTTGTTGCCCAGGCCACAAAAGCAGGGCCCGGTAAAGCATCCACCCAGTATTCCCAATTCCGGTTATCCAGGCTTAACCTCAATAAAGTGTTACAGCCATTGGCATTATTGCAAGGATTGGCAATGGTGCACTGGCAGGCCACAAAATTCTGTCCGCCGTTTTCCATCCGCCAGATTCTCTCGGCGGCGGCAATAAGCCTTAAATTAGCCACCGCCTCTTTGCCTAACGCATGCTCCCGGGTACTGATGTAATGGGTTACGGCAAAAATAGACAACACCCCGATGATAACCGATACTATCAATAACTCCAAAAGGGTAAAGCCCCTCTTACCCATTACTAATCCCAAGGACCGGTACCGCCCCATTGATCCTGGCCGGTTATCAAATTGGTTTGCAGTATCAGCGTTTGGGCGGCTGTGGCTACACCGCCGGGGTTCTTACCAGTACCTGCAGCGCAACGTAGAGCAGTGATGGTCACACCACTTGCAGCAGGAGCGCCGACGCCGGGAGCGCCCAGGGCAACGGCATAGGAAAAGAAATGCGAAGTCTGAGCACAGCCAGCAGGAATTTCATCAGCGAGAATACCGATATGGGCATCTACGGCGCCAAAAGGGGTAGGATGAACCATTGGAGGCGGAGTCAAGCTTCCATATTCCATACGGAAAGCAACTGCCAACTTACGGATATCTCCTAAAATCGCCCGGGCTTCAGCGCCGCGCATCTTCTCTATAGTCCGGGTGTATTGGGTAAAACCTAACGCGGCTAAAACTCCCACGATAATCAGCACTACGATTAATTCCAATAAAGTAAAACCTCGCTTCATTTTTTTCCTCCTTTAAATTTTCAATCAATCATTCGACTTCTTATTTTTGTCCTGCCACCTCCTTTCCTAAAAATTTTATTATAATTATCTTGCAGCTTATCATAAATAGCCTTTTCTGTCAAGCCTTATCAGCCGCCAATGTGAACGCAAGTTAAAAATGTCAGGTTTATTGCAAATTAAAAATGTCAGTAATTTGCAGTTAAAAGAGCCGTTTCTTTATTTCTATGCCTTATCTTAGGTATTGGTTTATTCTTCAGTTCTTTG
>Ga0194112_10003844_pt1 | contig 20797 bp, 21 predicted proteins | sample TA2MahC400mmetaG_FD_146191 | JGI IMG/M metagenome (GOLD analysis project Ga0194112, IMG submission 146191) | Freshwater microbial communities from Lake Tanganyika, Tanzania - TA2015016 Mahale Deep Cast 400m | ecosystem: Environmental > Aquatic > Freshwater > Lake | place: Tanzania: Lake... | reverse complement strand
GCGCACCTATTTTTATCAAGGACGGGAAGTGGACCGGCAGGTACATCTGGGCCAGGATCTGGCCTCCCTGGAAAGAGCCGAGGTGCCGGCGGCCAATAACGGCCTGGTGGTGTTCACCGGCTCCATGGGCATTTACGGCCAATCCGTGATTCTGGATCATGGCCTGGGAATATTCACCCTGTACAGTCATTTAAGCGAGATTTCGGTGGCCAAGGGGCAAAAAATCAACCGCGGCGCCATCCTGGGACGCACCGGGACTACCGGTCTGGCCGGGGGCGATCATCTGCACTACTCGGTTATGGTCCAGGGCGCCTTCGTCAATCCCCTGGAGTGGTGGGACCCGAAGTGGATTAAGGACCAGGTGGAACGGCAACTGGCGGGCCTGGGAGCGGTCGCGGCCCCGGTTAAACCGGCCGCCTCCGAGGCCAAACCTAAGAAGCCCAGACCCAAAGGCCGGACGCCCGAAAAAAAGACTCGTTAAGCTCATATGGAGATATTATTATCCTCTCGGCCATAAGGAGATTCTGTTATTATTCTGCGTATTAATCCAGACAACCCCCAGGAGCGCCTGCTGCGCCGGGTGGTGCAGGTGCTGTCCGAAGGGGGCCTCATTGCCTATCCCACCGATACCTGCTACGGCATCGGCTGTGATTTACTTAATAAAAAAGCCATCGAAAAGATTTACCAACTGAAAAAACGACCCCTGGCCAAGCCGTTCAGCTTCATCTGCGCCGACCTCAAAAATATCAGCGAGTATGCCAAGGTCTCCAACTTCGCCTATAAGACCATGCGGCGGCTGCTGCCCGGCCCCTACACCTTTATTCTGGAGGGCTCCCGCCTGGTCCCCAAGATCATGCTGACCCGCCGGAAAACGGCCGGGATCAGGGTGCCGGATAATGCCATCTGTCTAAGCCTGGTGCAGCTCCTGGGCCACCCCATCATCAGCACCAGCGCCAGCCGGGAGGACGGCTCGGTGATGAGCGATCCTTACGACATTGCCGAATATTATAAACCCCCTCTGGACCTGGTGATCGACGGGGGGATCATAGCACCCGCGCCTTCCAGCGTGATTTCTCTCATCGGGGATGAGCCCGAGGTTATCCGGGCCGGAAAAGGGGAAGTGGATGATTTTCTCTAAGCGATTCTGTTAATTGCCTGGCGCGAAGAGATAGGCGGGCACGGGAGAGGCGGAGGCCAGCCACCGCTGCAAAAATTCCCCGGGCCCCTCGCCGAACAGCAGGCCCAGGAGGGATATTTTTTCTTTGGGAAGGACAACTACATCGATTTTTTCCGTAATGCCGCCCAGGCGGCCGGCCAGTTCGATGGCGTCGGAGAGATTGCCCAGTTTGTCCACCAGTCCCAGGCTCTGGGCCATTTCCCCGGTGAAAACGCGGCCGTCGGCCACTTCCCGGACTTTATGGGCCAATAGACCCCGGCCTCGGGCCACGTCCACGATGAACTGTTCATGCACGTTATCCAGGAGGTTCTGGATATACTCTTTCTCCACCGGGGTCATGGGACGGGCAGGAGACCCCACATCCTTGAACTTGCCGGCCTTGAGATTGAACAGGTCCAGTCCCAGTTTGTGCAGGAGCTGTTCCACATTCGTGAAATTCATGATAACGCCGATACTTCCGGTGAGGGTGCCGGGGTTGGCCATGATGACGTCAGCCCCGGAGGCGATGTAGTAGCCGCCGGAAGCCGCTAAGGTTCCCAGGGAGGCCACTACCTTCTTTTTAGCCTTGGTTTTATTGATCTCCTCCAGGATTTCCTGGGAGGGCCCCACCGCGCCGCCGGGGGAGTTGACCCGCAGCACGATGGCCCGGATGGCCTCGCTTTCCCGGAATTTCTTCAGGTGATTGAGGGTATCCTTGGCATCGGTGATCATACCGGTCACCTCAACCACCCCCACCTTATTGCTCTTGGTGAGAAGCCCTTTTTTCCCGGTTATGGGGGCGAGCAGCAGAGAGGCGCCGATAAAAAAAGCAATAATGGCGATGAGAATCAGGATGATGCTGGTTGGAGAGCGTTTGGCCATGACGGCGGCACCTGCAAGAGTGTCGGGTGACTAGATTATACCTGCCCCTTGCCTGTGAGTGTCCTGTGGGGAGGCAACAGAGCAGAACTCCTTATAATAATTCACCGCAGAGGCGCCGAGGTATCAATCTCTTTGCGTCCTCTGCGTCTCTGCGGTGAAAACAATTAAATCGGGCACGCCAGAGGTGTTACTTCTGTATCACTATTATCGGGCGTCAATACCGTAGGCGTTCAGCTATCAGCAATCAGCTTTCAGCAAAAACAATGGGTTAGGGAAACTAAGCGAAAAACCAGTGATCCACCACCTTAGAATAACTATTTGAATTTAAAGCATTAGCTGACGGCTGTAAGCTGACCGCTGAACGCTTACTCAATACCATAACGTGAAATGATCATTCCTTGTCTTCGGCTTTGAGCAATTCACTTTCTTCCAGCCGTTCCTGGAGGAGTTCCCCCAGCGGGGTGGTGGCTTCCTGGCGGGAATGGAGGTAGTCGCGATAAACCGACTGTTCCTGATCGGTCTCCAGTTTCCGGATACTCAGGCCGATTTTTCGGTCTTTGGGAGAGACGTTAATCACCTTGGCGGTGATCATGTCGCCCACCTCTATCTGTACCGGCTTATTCTTATCCCGGCTCAGCTCTGAAACATGGATGAGTCCCTCGATGCCCTCCTCCAGTTCGATGAATACCCCGAAGTCGGTTTTGTTGGTCACCAGCCCGGAAACGGATCTGCCCACCGGATAACGCTGATCGATGGTTTTCCAGGGATCATCCGCCAGCTGCTTGATGCCCAGGGAAAAGCGTTCGTTTTCTTTGTCGATTTTGAGCACTTTGGCCTGAACTTCCTGACCTTTTTTAAATAGTTCGGAGGGGTGTTTAATCCTTTTGGTCCAGGAAATGTCGGAGATATGCACCAGGCCGTCGATTCCCTCATCAATGCCGATGAAAATACCGAAGTCGGTGATATTTTTAATTTTTCCCTCGATGATGGTGCCTTCCGGGTATTTTTCCCCGATGATATCCCAGGGATTGGGCTCCACGTGTTTCATGCTCAGGGAGATGCGTTTCTTATTGGGGTCGATATCCAGCACCTCGGCCTCCACGATATCGCTCACCATGACGATCTTGGAAGGATGGCGCACTTTTTTCGTCCAGGACATCTCGGACACGTGGATGAGACCCTCCACCCCGGGTTCGAGTTCCACAAAGGCGCCGTAATCGGTGAGGCTCACCACCTTGCCCTGCACCCGCTGGCCCACCGGGTATTTTTCCGCCGCGGTCAGCCAGGGGTCTTCGGTGAGTTGTTTCAGGCCCAGGGAGACTTTCTCGTTTTCCCGGTCAAAAGTGAGGACCTTCACCTCGATGGGGTCCCCCACATGAAAAACATCCGAGGGATGGCCGATGCGTCCCCAGGACATGTCGGTGACGTGCAGCAGCCCGTCAATGCCGCCTAAATCCACGAATAACCCGTAATCGGTGATATTTTTCACCGTGCCGGAAACCACCTTGCCCTCTTCCAACTGGGCCAGGGTGGAGGTTTTCTGCTCGGCCCGCTCTTTTTCCATGATGACCCGCCGGGACAGGACCACGTTGCGGCGTTTCTTGTTGTACTTCAGGATCTTGAAATTAAAGGTCTGGCCGATGAGGTTGTCTATGTTCCGCACCGGCTGCAAGTCAACCTGGGAACCTGGCAGAAAAGCGCTCATGCCGCCCAAGTCCACCGATAAGCCGCCCTTCACCTTGGCCACCACGGTGCCTTCAATCTCGCCGTCCTGTTGATAGGCGGAACTGATTTCTTCCCAGATCTTGATTTTGGAGGCCTTTTCTTTGGAGAGGAGGATAACGTCCTCTTCATCGTCCCGTCGCTCCAGCAGCACATCCACCTGGTCCCCGACCCTGGCGGTATTCTCGCCGTTGGCGTCCAGAAATTCGTGGACCGGAATATGCCCCTCGCATTTATAGCCGATGTCAACGATGACATAGTCCTTGTCCACGGCGACGATGCGCCCGGTTACCACTTCGCCTTCCTGATACTGCTTCAGGCTCTCCTCATAAAGGTCCGGCAACTGATCAAAGCTGCTGGCCATATCTTTCATTTCCTCGGCCTCGGAAGATTCCGATTCAAGGCCCAGGGCGAGATCCTGCTGCTCTTCTTCCGCCACCGGGGTTGCTTGGGCCGCGTTGTCCGCCGCCTGTTCTTCTGTTAAGTTAACCTTGTTTTCCGAAGTCATCCCTACCCCCTAAACCTATATTTTTCACCCCGCAGGGTTTTTATCTTTTAATGCCGCCTTCCTGCCCGGTAACCCTTCGCCGGGGCAGCACGCTGGCAGTAATAGCTAAAGATATGGTTCTATAAAAGTTATACAGATTTCCACCACCTGTTCGGGATCATAACCGGTATTATCAAGGCGGTACGCCCCCTCGGGAACCTGGAGGGGGTCCTCCCGGCGCTCCCGGTCGCGTTGATCCCGCAGGGCCATGTCATGGTAAACCGTGTCCAGATGGATGGTCTTCCCCTGAGCCTGAAGCTCCAGCCAACGGCGGCGGGCCCGCACCTTGAGGTCGGCCTCCAGAAAGATTTTCACCTCGGCCTCGGGGAAAACCCTGGTTCCCATGTCACGCCCTTCGGCGATGACGCGCCCCGGCGCGGCCAGTTGCCGCAATCTGGCCAACACCCATTGGCGCACCGGCCGGAGGGTGGCCACCAGGGAAGCACCCTCGCTCACTGCGGGCTCCCGGATAGCGGCGGTGATATCGCGGCCGTTAACTGCTAATTTCAGGCCCTGACTTCCCGGGGATACCTGCAGTTCAAAGTCTGCCAGGAAAGTTGTGAGCCATTCCGAGCTTAATAGCTCGCCGGACCGGCGGTGCGCCTCCAGGGCCACGGCCCGGTAAAAAGCGCCGCTTTCCAGGTAGAGCAGGTTCAGTCTCTGGGCCAGTTTTTTGGCTAGGGTGCTCTTGCCAGCCCCGGCCGGGCCATCAAGGGTGACAATGGCGCCCCGGGGGTGATTAATCGGCAAAGCCCATCACTTTCTTGAAGGTCCGCAGAAATCTCTGGTTTTCTTCCGGCAGACCGGCATTGACCCGGATATACTCCGGCAGCTGGTAACTGGCCATGGCCCGGATGATCACCCCTTGCCGCAACATCTGATCATAAACTTCCCCACTGGGGCGCTCCACCCGGATGAGCAGGAAATTGGCGTGCGATGGTATGTAGGCAATGCCCAGGCGATCCAGCTCCCGGCAGATAAAGTCCAGGCCTTCTTTGACCAGGCGCCGGGTCCGGGCCAGAAAGTCGTGGTCTTCCAGAGCCGCCAGAGCCGCGGCCTGGGCCAGGGAGTTGACGTTAAAAGGCGACCGCAGCCGGTCCATGTAGCCTATCAGGGCCGCGGGGCCGTAGCCGTAGCCGACCCGCAGCCCGGCCAGACCGTAGGCCTTGGAAAAGGTGCGTAAGCCGATGATAGGCCGGTCTGCCCCGATATACTCCAACCCGTGGGGTACATCCGGGTCGTCCACAAAGTCGATATAGGCCTCATCCACCACCACCAGGATTCCGGGGGGCAGCGCGGCCAGAAAATCATCCCATTCCCGCCTTCGGACTACCGTGCCCGTGGGATTATTGGGATTGTTGATAATAATCAAACGAGTCTTGGGGGTAATGGCCTGGATAATCCCCGGCAGGTCGATGCGGAAGTCTTTGAGCGGCACCGGTCGGAAAACGCCCCCGGCTCCCTGGGTCAAGATCCCGTACATCAGAAATGACGGGGTGGCGCTGATAACCTCCTGGCCCGGAAGGAGAAAGGTCCGCACCAGGAGTTCTAGGATCTCATCGGAGCCGTTGCCGCAGATAAGCTGCTCCGGGGCCAGACCCAGGTGCCGGCTCAACCCCTGTTTCAAATAGTAAAGCGAGGCATCAGGGTAACGATGGAGCTTGTCGAGCTGCTTGGTGATAGCCTGCAGCGCCAGGGGGGAGGGCCCCAGGGGGTTTTCGTTGGAAGCTAATTTGATGGAGTCGGTAATTCCCAGCTCCCGCTCTAACTCTTCGAGGGGCTTGCCGGGAGGATAAGCCGCTAGCGTAGCTATATATTCAGGTACCAATGCTTCAAACATAGATTTCCATAAAACAAAAAAGACAGCCGTTTTACCAGTGCTTGGCAACGATGTGCATCTCTTAGAGAATAAACCAGGGTGGGTGCTTCGTTTTAAGGGTGGGTGAAATTAGGTGTCGATTCTCTGATCCGGTAATGAATTCGATTGTTGCCTCGGTAACGTTTCCGACGGAAAACGCCGGCCTGCTGAGGGCCTGACGCCGACTTATACCCTTAAAAAAGCACTAACGGCTTGTTTCCTTATGATAGAGTTACATAGCGCAAAAACTACAGTAGATATAAACTAGACGTTGTAAAAAATCAATAGCTTTTTCGCGGCTAACCTTACATCTCCGGGACGGGGAGCCATTCCCGTCTCCCCATGGTAGCCTTTGTCTGCCCTGGCGTCCTTTGAGCAGGCCACAAGATCCTGGGGCTTGGCCATCGAGGGATTGACGCAGCAGAGAAATTTGGTAAATTAATAATTTAATCTTTTTCTCTAAGGATAGCATCCATGGCTGAATTGGTCCCCTGGCGGGCGCTTTTCTACAATTCCGGGATAATTCCCGATCTTGCTCCCATCGTTACCCCTCCTTACGATGTCATCTCACCGACACAACAGGCAATGTTTTTTGACAGGCACCCCTATAATGTCATCCGTCTGATTCTGCCCCGACCGCCGGGGAACAACCCGGACCCCGAGTCCCGGTATCTCCAGGCCGCGGCGGATTTTGCAGCCTGGCGCCGGGATAACATCCTGATTCGCGATACTTCCCCGGCCCTTTTTTTCTGGGAGACCGATTTCACCCTGGAAGGCCAGACACACACCCGGCGGGCGGTAGTGGGCCTCCTGCGCCTGGAATCCTTTGACCGCGGGGTAGTGCGGCCCCACGAGAAGACCTTTTCGGCCGCCAAAACCGACCGATTCAAGCTCATGCAACAGGTTCAGGCCCATCTTTCCACGGTGTTCGCCCTGTACCCGGACCGGCAGGATCGGGTCTTGACCGGCCTGCGGCAAGGGCTGCCTGAGTCGCCCTTGTGTGTCTTTGAGGATTACGAGGGTTCGCGGCATCGCTTTTTCCGGGTCACCGATACCGCCGCCCTTAAGGCAGCCAGTGACGGGATGGCGGGCCTGCCCATCTTCATTGCCGACGGCCACCACCGCTACGAGACTGCCCTGGCCTACCAGGCCTGGCTGCAGGAAAAATACCCCCAGGCCTCGCCTCAGGCCAGCTTTAACTATGTTCTGATGTATTTAAGCAACATGTCGGCCCCGGACCTGGTCATCCGGCCGGCTCACCGCCTCCTGGATGTTCGGCGTCTGCAGCACTTTGACGAAGAGGCGCTGCTGTCCCGCCTGCCCCAGTTCTTCCACATGACCCCCCTGGACCTGACTGCCTCGCCCTTGACGGCCCATGCCCCCGAGGTCGGCGCGGCCCTGCATCAGGCCGGACAGGAGGGCACCGGCATGGTGGTAATCACCCCGTCCCGCCAGGCCTTTGTCTTACGCCTGAAGCCCGGGGTCATGGACGGCCCCTTAACAGCCCACATTGCCCCGGCCCTCAGGAAGTTGGACGTGGTGGCCTTGAACTTTTTAATCTTTGAACACGCCATGGGGCTGAGTTCCCAGGAACAGGACGACGAGGAGACCTTTCAGTATGCCAGCACCGTGGCCGGGGCCCTGGAAGCCCTGGAGCAGGGGAAAATCAACCTGGCCTTTCTCCTCAATCCCACCCTCATCCAGCAGGTTCAAGAGGTGGCCAGCAGCGGCTTAATCATGCCCAGAAAATCCACTTACTTTTATCCCAAGGTGCCGGTGGGCCTGGTTATCCATCCCATCGACCCCCAGGAGGAAGTGGGGTTGTAGGCGGTTTGCAGTTTTCCATTAAAGGGATATCTATCATCACAGGCTTCGAAAATAAGTCGCCATTGCTCACGAACCGCGGATGAGATGATGGCCAGACCTCAAGAGCCGCTGGGGCCGGATGAGACCCTGGACTCATTCGGTCAGGGGCGGTTGTGGGTTATTCAGAAGAAACAGGGGTATCGTTTCTCCCTGGACGCGGTGCTGCTGGCCGGTCTGACGACTTTGCGGCCTCAGGACCGGGTCATGGATCTGGGCACCGGCTGCGGCATTGTCTTGCTTATGCTGGCTTATCGGTTTCCCCGCTGTTCCTTTGTGGGTGTGGAGGGTCAACCGGCCCTGGCGGCCTTGGCCGGACGCAATGCCCGCTTGAACGCCCTGGAGGATCGCATCGACATCATCGCTGAACATATGCAGCACCTCCCGCACCATTACCCGCCGGAATCATTTACCGTGGTGGTGAGCAACCCCCCTTACCGCCCTTTGGCCAGCGGCCGCCTCAATCCTTGCCCCGAAAGGGCCATCGCCCGGCATGAACTCCAGGGCTCCCTGGACCTGGTGGCCCAGACCGCCAAATATCTGCTGCCCCCAGGAGGGCGGCTCAGCGTTATCTATCCGGCCTGGCGTCTTGTTCACCTGTGCTGCCGGCTCAGGTTCCATCTTTTGGAGCCCAAAATCCTGCGTCTGATTCACTCCCGCCCCGGTGAGGAGGCCCGGCTGGTCTGGGTGGAAGCCCGCAAGGGCGGCGGGGAGGAGTTGAAAATCTTGCCCCCCCTGACCATTTATCACAGCCAGGGCCGCTATACGGCGGAAATGGAAGAATTATTCGATCAGTAAAAACCGGTAGATCAAGGGTGCCCTGGGCCAATCCCGTTCATTGCCCTTGCTTATCACTACCGGATTATATTACAATTTCTTTATCCAACGAGGCTCTGGCAGAATTAACTTCTTCCCGGCAGGGTTATTTCGGGCGCAGCGAAAAATATTATATGCACAAGTGGTTAAGATCCTTCACGCCGTTCAGGATGACAAAAAACACCCATTTGTCCAGAGCCTTCAACATGAGCATATTATCTCCAAGCTATTAACTACTAACCAAAAACCGGAAACCAGAAACCGAAAACCGAAAACTGAGTCAAGAACGATCTTGCCCGTAACAAGGGAGGTGGGCTATGTCGCAGCATTCCTTGGCTGATCAAGCCGGGCCGCCAACCGAGGAACACCCGAACAGGAAAAAAGGCCGTATTCTGATAATCGATGCGGATGACTGCACCTGCGATTTCCTCGGCTCCATTATTAAGCTCATCGGCTTTGAATTCAATATGGTGAAGAGTGTGGAACAGGCCATGGACCTGTTGGAAAAGTCTGTCTTTGATCTTTTGATCGCCGACCTGCGGCTGCCGAACAGCCAGCAGTTCCTGGAGGCCAGCCTGGAGAAGAACCCTCAGTTGCAGACAATTATTATGGTGCAGCAGCGTCAGATTTTCTTCGAGGCCATGCGACTGCCCGGGGCCAGTTTTATTCACAAACCCTTTAATTTTGATGACATCGTAGAAAAAATCCATCAGGCCATCCACAACCATCATTTGCGGCAGGTGGAATCCCACATTCAACGCCTGCGGCACGAAATATTTCGTCTATAAGACACCTATTCTTGCTTGAAACCGGAGGTTATCAGCTGCCGGAAATAATCGCCCCATGGTTATGGGCCGATTAGAGCGGTACTGACCGTCAAACTGCTAGTTAGGAGGAACCGCATGGGATTTCCAGGTAAAAGATTCTTGGTGGTGAGCTTATGTCTCTGTCTCGGTATCGGGTCGGTGGGAGGCGCCTTAGCCGCAGCCGCTGAGCCCGTCAATTTTAAACAACTTCTCCCCTTGGTAACTGTCAAACTTCCCGGGTGGGAAATGGAGGGTGACCCCAGGGGCAGCACTATGAAAAACCCGGGATTTACTTTCTCTGAAGTGGAGGCAACTTACAAACAGGGCGACAAAACCCTGGTGATCAGAATCATGGACAACCCCCAGGCGGCCATGGCCTTCATGGCTATGGGCTATGCCCAGGGAATGGTCATGGAGTCCACCGAGGAAACCATCAAAGGGGTAAAAATTTCCGATTGTCCCGGTATCGAAACCTTTCGGCCCAAAGAAAAAGAGGCCAAAATCGACCTGATAACCGCCAACCGCTTTATGGTAACCATGGAAGGCCAGGGTTTTGACAATGCCGAGGAGTTAAAAAATCTCCTACAACATGTTGATCTGGCCAAACTGGCTGAACTGGCCAAATAACACGACGCCCATGAGGATGCCTCTGCCAGGCGCCAGAATTCTCGTGACCGTATGTTAGCCCGGGTCACCAGCGGCTCCCTGCGGGGGGTGGACGGATTTTTGGTGGAAGTGGAGGTGGATATCGCCTTCGGGATGCCAGCCTTTACCACCGTGGGTCTGCCGGAAATAGCCGTCAAGGAGAGCAAGGACCGGGTCAAGGCGGCCATCAAGAATTCGGGCTACCAGTTTCCCGGCACCCGGGTGACCATCAACCTGGCCCCGGCGGACGTCCGCAAAGACGGCACCGGCTTTGACCTGCCCATTGCCCTGGGCCTCCTGGCCGCCCAGGGGCTGGCCCCCCAGGCCAACCTGGACCGCTACCTCCTCTATGGCGAAGTATCCCTGGACGGACGCCTGAAAGCCACCCGGGGCGTGCTGCCGGTGGCCCTGGCATGTCGCCAGGCGGGGCTGGCCGGGCTCATCATCCCCAAGGACAACGCCCGGGAAGCCGCGGTGGTGCAGGACCTGGCCGTTTACGCGGTGGAAACCCTGGCGGATGTGGTGGACTTCCTCCGGGGCACCCTGGAGCTGGCCCCGGAACTGCCGCCGCCAGTGGAGCTTTTGGCGGCCAGTGGTGAAGACCTGGACTTCGCCGAGGTCAAGGGCCAGGAGCAGGTGAAACGGGCCTTGGTCATTGCCGCATCCGGAGGGCATAATGTCCTGATGCTGGGGCCGCCGGGGTCCGGCAAGACCATGCTGGCCCGCCGCCTGCCCTCCATCCTGCCGCCTCTGACCTTCGAGGAGGCCATCGAAACTTCTAAAATCTACAGCATTATGGGCCTGCTCCCCCGGGAGCGGGCCCTCCTGCCCACCCGGCCCTTCCGCCCGCCCCACCACACCGTCTCCGACGCCGGCCTCATCGGCGGCGGCCGCATTCCCCGGCCTGGTGAGGTCAGTCTGGCCCACAACGGAGTGCTTTTCCTGGATGAACTGCCGGAATTCAAGCGCCAGGTCCTGGAAGTGTTGCGCCAGCCCCTGGAAGAGGGCTATGTCACCATTTCCCGGGCCAGCAGCTCCCTCACCTATCCGGCCCGGTTTATGCTGGTGGCGGCCATGAACCCCTGCCCCTGCGGCTTCCTGGGAGATGGTAAGCGACCCTGCCGGTGCAGCCCCAACCAGATAAAAACCTATCAGACGCGTATTTCCGGGCCCCTGCTGGACCGCATCGACATCCAGGTGCACGTGCCGGCCGTGCCCTTTCAGGACCTGGCAGCCGGACCGGACGGAGAATCCTCGGCTGCACTGCAACAGCGGGTCATCGCGGCCCGGGCCGTGCAAACCCGCCGTTTCACCGGCAGCCGGGTGCACTGCAATGCCCAGATGCCGCCGCGCCTGGTAAAACAGCACTGCCTCCTGCGGCCGGAGCCCCGACAATTGCTGGAAAGGGCCATGGAGCGCCTGGGTCTGTCCGCCCGGGCCTACAACCGCATCCTGAAGATAGCCCGGACCATCGCCGACCTGGAGGGGGAGCAGGATATCCAAACGCCGCATGTGGCTGAAGCCATCCAGTACCGAAGTCTTGACCGGACTTTTGCTTAAGGGCTGGGAAGATCGGATATCTGCCAGGGATGGCGCCTCAGGGAAAACCGGTGAACCCCTTCAGGGGGCAATCGCCGCAGCGGGGCCGGGGACGGCAGTGCTCCTTACCGGTGCGAACCAGTAAGGCATGGTATTCCTGATAGACCTGGATATCAGGCGGCAGGGCGGCCGTGCAAATGCCCTGCAAGTCCTCGTAGGAGCAAGGGTCCGGAGCCAGCCCATGCCGGGAAAGGATGCGAAAGGTATAGGCGTCCACCACGAAGGTGGGCTGGTCCAGGGCATAGAGCAGGATGCTGTCCGCGGTTTCCGGCCCGATGCCGTTCACCGCCAGCAGTTGCGGCCGCAGCACCTCCAGGGTGTTGGCGGCCATGGCCTTCATGACACCCCCATAACGGGAAAAGAGAAGCTCCAGGAAGTTTTTCAGCCTCCTGGCCTTGATATTATAGTAGCCGGCCGGACGGATGTATTCGGCCAGGGCCGCTTCCGGCAGCTCGTACAGGGCCGATGCAGTCAGTAGGCCCGCCTGTTTGAGCCGCTCAATGGCCAGAGCGACATTCTGCCAGTTGGTATTCTGGGTCAGGATGGCCCCCACCGCCACTTCCAGGGGGGTGTCCCCCGGCCACCAGCCCTGGGGGCCGTAGCGTTGGTGCAGGATGGTATACAGGGTTAAAATTTCTTCTTGCACCTTTCTCTGCCTCAGCGTCCTCTGCGCCTCTGCGGTGCATAAGTTACGGTTTTCAGTTTCCGGTTTTCGGTTTTTAGTTCAATTCGATATTATACTCCAAATATTCATCAATCATTTTTTTCACCGCCGAGACGCTGAGGACGCTGAGGTTTCATCGTAATTGAGCACGAGGCGCCTGACGCCGTTTTTAAGTAGTGGCACATTAAAGTTAATCAAAAGTCCGAGTTTCCAATTTCCCAGCTTTAAGTAGGTTAATACTTGGGCGATATGGATGGGCAAGAGGGCTTCCACGGATTTCAGTTCAATCACTACGGTATTATCAACGAGGAAATCCAGACGATAGGCGCAATCAAGACCGACACCTTTATAAGCAACAGGAAGCGGCACCTGCCGCATAAAGGCCAAACCGCGCAGGTGCATCTCATGGGCCAGACATTCTTCATAGGCTGATTCCAGCAACCCTGGTCCCAAGGTCTGGTGTACCTCAATGGCTGCCCCGATTATTCTCGCCGTCAATCCCTCCATGCTCCCTTCTCCCTTTTCCTCAGCGTCCTCTGCGCCTCTGCGGTGCATAAGTTACGGTTTTCAGTTTCCGGTTTTCGGTTTTTAGTTCAATTCGATATTATACTCCAAATATTCATCAATCATTTTTTTCACCGCCTAGACTCTGAGGGCGCAGAGGCTTCGGGGTTTTTGACTTTGAATCAGCCCGGCTTGGGGTTGCAGGGGAAATCGGTTTATGATATTAATATATTTTAATTATTTTTCAAACCTGGAATAACCCAATCCCAAAAGAAAAAACTCATGATTGCAGTCCAAGACTTGACCAAGTATTACGGCTCTTTTGCGGCTATCCAGCAGCTCAGCTTTGAGGTGGCGGATGGCGAGATCGTCGGATTTCTGGGGCCCAACGCGGCCGGCAAAACCACCACCCTGAAAATCCTGGCAGGTTTCATGCCCCCCACCGCCGGGATCGCCACGGTGCAGGGCTACGACTGCGTCAGCCAGTCTCTGGAGGCCAGAAAATCCCTGGGGTATCTCCCCGAGACCGTGCCTCTCTATCCTGACCTGACCGTCACCCAGTTCCTGTCCTTCGCGGCCCAGGCCAAGGGGTTGGACCGCCAGCAGCGGCGCCGGGAAGTGGACCGGGCCGTGGCCGACTGCTCCCTGGAAGAGGTCAGACATACCCTCATCGCGGTGCTTTCCAAGGGTTTTCGCCAGCGGGTGGGCCTGGCCCAGGCCCTGCTGGGCCGTCCCCCCCTGCTCATTCTGGATGAACCCACTATCGGCCTGGACCCGGCCCAGATCGTGGAGATCAGGGAGCTCATCCGCCAGCTGGCGGGGGAGCACACCATTATCCTGAGCAGCCATATTTTACCCGAAGTCAGCCAGCTCTGCCAGCGGGTCATTATCATCAACCGAGGCCAGATCGTGGCCAGCGACACCCCGGCCAACCTCACCCAGCAACTGGGCCGGGAGGCCCGTCTGCACCTGGTGGTGCACGGACCTGTGGCAGAGGTGCAGGCCGCGCTCCTGGCCGTGCCCGGGGTGAAAAGCCTCCGGGCCCGGGACAACGGGGCCTACAGTCTGGAGGCGGATCTGGCTTTCGAGGTACGCCCGGCCCTGGCCCGTACCATCGTGCAGCGGGGGTGGGACCTCCTGGAGCTCAAGACCCAGGAATTCACCCTGGAAGATGTTTTCATTAACCTGGTAACGGAAGAAGAAGAGATCATTGACAATAACCTCTCACATCCGCAAACCGAAAACTGAAAACCTAAAACTGGATAATGCCATGACCGGCTGTCTTGCTGTGTGGCGCAAGGAACTAACGGTTTACTTCGCCACGCCCATTTTTTATCTCACCGGCTTCTTTTTTCTGCTGCTGGCGGGGTATTTTTTTTATTCCAATATAGCTTATTATACGATTTTGAGCTTTCAGGCCGGCCAGAACCCCTACCTGGAGGGTATGCTCACACCGTTACAGATGGTCTATCGCCCCTTTTTCAGCAACCTGGCGGTGCTTTTTCTCTTTATCGTGCCGTTGTTCACCATGCGCCTGTTTGCCGAAGAGAAGAGGTCGGGGACCATGGAACTGCTGTTTACCTTCCCCCTCTCGGACTGGGGGATTATTTCGGGCAAGTTTCTGGCCGCCCTGGCCCTGTATGCCCTGTTGTTGGCCGTCACCGGGCTCTACAGTGCCGCTTTGGCCGCCATCATCGCGGTGGACTGGAGCGCCATTGTTGTGGGGTATCTGGGGCTGTTGCTTCTGGGCGGGGCCTTTTTGGCCCTGGGGATGTTTAGTTCCTCCCTGACGGAAAATCAGATCATCGCCGCAGTCATTGCCTTCGGTCTGCTGTTACTGTTCTGGGTCATAGGCTGGTACGAGGAACTAGGGCCATCGGGCTACCAGGGTTTTTTCAAGCATATCTCGATGATGGGACATTTCGAGGCTTTTAGCCGGGGGGTCCTGGATACCAGGGATGTTCTCTATTACCTGAGTTTTATATTTTTCTTCCTGTTTCTCACCAAACGGCAGCTTGAATCCCGTCAATGGAGGGGCTAACCATGGCAGCGCAGCCCTCTCCCAGCTCTCGGCAAAGAATCCTCTATGGCTCCGGTTCTGCCGCCGCCATCATCGTGGTTCTGGCTATCCTGGTTTTCCTGGCCTTCCTGGGGGAGCGTTACTTCTGGCGCTGGGACCTGACTGCGGACCGCAGCCAGTCGCTCACTACCATCACCAAAAATATTGTGGCCGGGATCGAAGAGCCTCTAACCATGAAGGCCTTCTTCCCCGAGGGGCAGGCCGACCGACAGACAGGCAAGGAGTTGCTGGACAACTTCCGTTTCCAGAACCGGTTGATCAGCGTGACCATCATGGACCCGGAACGCCAGCCCCTGGAGGCGCAACAGGCCGGTTATCGCCTGCCGGGCAATATTCTGCTGGAATACCAGGGCCGTAGGCAGATGGCCAACAACCCCACGGAAGAGGCCCTCACCGAGGCCATCCGCAAGCTGTTAAACCCCCAGAGCAAGAGAATCTATTTTCTCACCGGCCACGGGGAGCGCAGCGGCAAGGAATCGGACAAGAACAGCTTGTCCCAGGCCCGCCAGGCCCTGAGCAACGAGGGTATGGAGGTCCTGGAACTGAACCTGCTGACCCAGGGCCAGGTTCCCGCCGACGCCACCGCCCTGGTGCTGGCCGGACCGGAAAAACCCCTCTTCCCCCAGGAAATTAAGGCAATCCAGGAATACCTGAGCCGGGGGGGGCGGCTGCTGGTGCTCCTGGTGCCTCACAAGGATGCGGGACTCAAGGATTTTCTGGCGGACTACGGCATCGTTCCCGATGACCGCCTGATCCTGGATGACAACCAGATCAGCCGGGCTTTGGGGGCCAGCCTCACCATGCCCCTGGTCATCCAGTACGGCACCCACCGCATCACCCAGGATTTCAGTAACGTGGTGACCATCTTTCCCCTGGCCCGCCCCCTGCTGCTGGCCAAGGAACTGCCGCCGGGAGTGCAGCTCTTCCCTCTGGCCATCACCACGAAGACGAGTTGGGCCAAGTTCGGCCAGGATTGGCTCCAGTCCGGCAAGGCCGAGTTCGACCCGCAGTTTGATCTCAAGGGGCCCTTCACCCTGGCGGTGCTGGCCGAAAAAAGGCTCGGCGAAGCAAAAAAAGACAGGGAAGAGGAAAGAAAGGACAGGGAAGAGGGAAAAGGAAAGAGGGGAGAGGTAAAAGAATTTAGAGGGAAGGGGGATCAGTCCCTTTCCCCTGATCACTCTTCCCAGCCTCTTGAGGAAAAAACCAAGGTCGCCTATCTGGCCGTGTTCGGCAACACTGATTTTGCTGATAATCGCTACTTCAATCTTTCCGGCAACGGCGACCTGTTCCTCAATACGGTTAATTTCCTGGCCGCCGAGGAAGCCCAGATCACCCTGCGCAGCCAGGAGAAAAAGTCCCAACCGCTGCTGCTCACCGGCTCCCAGGGCTGGGCCTTGCTCCTGGTATGCCTGGTGCTGGTTCCCCTGGCCATTATTATTGCCGGCACCAGCGCTTACCTGAAACGGAGGACCCGGCGATGAGCGGCAAGAAACTGCTGTTCTACGTGCTGGCCCTGGTCCTGGTGGCGGGGGGGTACTTTTTTTCGGAGTATTATCACTCCCGCCAGGAACTTCAGGAGCAGGCCGCCAAAAAGGTGTTTCCGGTAAATACCGAAGCCATCGGCACCATCACCCTGAAAACCGATGAGGGCGAGATCGAGCTCCAGCGGCTATCCGCTCCGGAGAAACCGTCAGATAAGGAGGCAAGTCCAGCTCCAGCCCTGGCCCCATGGCAAATCACCAAACCCATCACCAGCCGGGCGGACGATCTGACCATCACTTCCATGCTGAACGCCCTGGCGGAACTGCAGCTGCAGCGCCGCCTGGAGGCGCCCCCGGCTGACAAGCTCAAGGAATTCGGTCTGGAAAAACCCTTGTTCACGGTGGTCTTTCAGGCTGACGGCCAGACCCGCACGCTCCGCTTCGGGCACCCGGCCCCGGGAGGGAAAAGCGTCTATGCCCAGAAGGATGAGGACCCCGTGGTGTTTCTGCTGAGTACCGCGGACAAGGAAACCCTGAACCGTAACCTCACGGCGCTGCGTCATAAAGGTATCTTTACCCTGACCCCGGAAAAGATCACCGAAATCAGGCTGGCCCGGAATCAGGATCGCCTGACCTTGCGGAAATCCGGCCCTGGTGTCTGGAGCCCCGGCGATCAATCCCAGACCAAACTCCGGGGCGACCGGATCGAGGCCCTGGGGCGGCAGCTTTCCCTGGCCCAGGCTGTCGATTTTGTCGCCGAAAAAGCCGACAACCTGAGGAAGTACGGCCTGGCCCCGACCCCCGGCCTGCGCCTGACCCTGCTCAGCGGTCAGGAAGAGGAAACCCTCCTGGTGGGCGGCAAGCAGGGAGAGCGCTTCTACGCCCAGAAATCGGGGACCAACCCCGTGTTCCTGGTGGATAAAGCGTTGGTGGAGAAACTCCCCGTCTCTTATGGGGACCTGGAAGATCGCCGCCTCTGGGACGGCCAGGACGCCGAGGTCCAGAAGGTGGTCTGGGGGCCTCCGGACAGGCTGATAACCGCGCTGCGGGAGAAAGAGGGCTGGAGCATCCAGGTTCCGGGAAGCCCGGCCCGGCAGGAGCCTGCTTTCAGGGTCAATCTGGCCTTCTGGAAACTCAAAGAGCTGGAATATGGCAAACTGCTGAAACCGGCCGATTTCCGCAACATCCAGCCCAAAACCTCGCTACAGCTTTTCGGCCCGGAGGATAAACTCCTTTTCCGTCTCGAAGAGCTGGCAATCGAAAAAGACCAGGTCCAGGTGAGGTTCCGGCAGGCAGAAAAGGATCTGGTAGGCCTTGTCCCAGGCAAAGGATTTGCCGAGCTGAAAGATAACCTGGATCGCCTGGCCGTTTTTTAGTGGCCAGTGGCCCGGGATCAGTGATCAGGGTTTTTTTACTTTCCACCGGCTACTGGCCTCTCACCACTTGCCTCACCCTAAAGTCGTGGCCCTCGCCCAGGGCGGCTCCCACCGAAGCCAGGCCCAACGGGAAAGGAGGTGCGATCAGCCGGCTTTCATTAGCGGAAATAAACAGGAGCTTCATGGCAACCATCCGGTCAGTGACATAACCGGTATTACACCCTCAATTTCCCCGGCGATATGGCGTCCGCCAGCTCCTGCAGCCGCCCCTCCAGGGCCTTGACTTCATCAAATCCCTGGGTGCGCAGAAAAGCGTAGGCCAGTATAGCCCTGGCCCCGTTAAAACAGAAGGTGATGAAAAATTTATCCTCCGGGAGTTCAGCCAGGCGGTCCGGCAATTCCTGGAGGGGGATGTGAAGGGCGAAAGGAAAGGCCAGATGGGCTTTCTCCTGGGGCGTCCGCACGTCCAGAAAGACAAAATGCGGGTGTTGGAGGAATTTAACCGCCTCCTCCACGGTCATGCTGTGATCCCCGGCCGCCACAAAGGCCAGGTCCATTTCCCGCAACACCTCGGCCAGGGGCATGGTTTCCCGGCCAGAACTCGTCGTGGTCATACTTCCCTCTCTTCTGCATATGTCGCGTCTGTCCCTGACCGTGCAGCCATCTCCCGCCCGCTGGGTTTGGCCCCTAATATCTCCGGGTGAGCCGGCCCGAGAGCTTTCCGAATTGCAGCACCCGGGTCCAGGCGGACAAGGGGGTCAGGGAATCGTCGAATTGGATATGGACCAGGCCGCTTTCGTTCTCAAAGGCCCGGTTGCGGATGGACACCGCAGCCCGGCGGTTGCCCGGCTCCTGCAGGCCTATGCGGATGATGATCTCTTCGGGCTGGGGATAGGGCACCCCGGCAACCGTGATGGTCTCCCCGCCCTTGATTTCTCCCAGGCCGCCGATACGGAAATTATAAAAAGCGCTGATGGGGTCATAAATGGGACCGGTGAGTTCCGTCTGCCACTTCAGGCTGAGGCCGCCGTCCTGGCCTCTTTCCCGGAGTTCCAAACGGCTCTGTGCATAATCAAAGCGGTATTCTTTCAGGTGATATTTCCCTTTGCGCCAGGACTCTTCCGTATAAACCAGGGGCTGCAGCTTGCCCTGGACCAGGCGCATGGTGGTGCGGTAGCAATCCCGGCGGTGAGAGGTAAAAAAGGCGATGACGCCGGTGGTCTCACCCTCAATCTCCCCTTCAAAATGGTCCTCCCCCACCTGACGCAGGGAGATAGTAGCCCGGCCGGCCCCCTTGAACAGGGGGGCGTCCACGGTGTACGATAAAGTTTCCGGCTGCAGGATGACCGGGGGCGCAGCCAGGGCTGAACCCAGGCTCAGGGCAAGGCAAAGAATTACCCCCAACCAGCCGGGAATAAGGCGGGAAAGGCTCATAAACTCAGGATTTCTTGGTGCGCCGGCGCCGCTGCGGTCGGTTCGGCCAGCCCATGCTTTGACCGAAATGGGAATGCCACCAGCCCTCGTAATCGTCCCTGGCCTCCGTGGCCTCTTCCAGGTGGTAGCGGTAGGTCTCCAGAAAGGATAAAATGCGCTGGTAGGCGGCGTTAATTTCCTGCATCCGCTGGTGGCTTTCCGGTCTCTTATCCGGGACCGCGGCATCCGGATGCCAGCGCCGGGCGGCCCGGCGATAGGCCTCATGTATCTCTTTCCGGGTGGCATCCACCCCCAGTTCCAGTACCTCGCGGGCCTTTGCTAAGTCCATAAGCTTGCGTCCGCTATTTTATTATTGATATAGTTTAACTTCCCCGGTGCAGCCGGTCAAGAGACACCTGAAAACCAGGACGGCATTCCAGGGCAGCGCCAGGTTAGAAAAGAATCATTGCTTGTATTTTTATAACATGTTATTTTATAAGAACAATTATATTTTACTAACATTTGCTCATAAAAGCAGCCCTGCAGGGCCATGCCACCTGGGCGGCCGGAAAATGTAGTTTAAGGATGTTTTGGTAGCGTTCCGCGGTAAGCTTTCAGCCGTCAGCTAATGATATAATATCAAATGGTTATCAGAATATTGCCGATAGCTGTTTTATCAATTAGTTGACTTAACCTTTGGTTTTTGCTGAAAGCTGATTGCCGATAGCTGAACGCCCACTTTTTTTCACAGGACGAAATTATGGAAACCATGCAAAGAACCGTAACCATGCCGGCCTCGGAATTGGACCAGACCCTGGACCGCCTCACCGATGAATTGTTGCTCAAACATCCGGACGTCTCCCAGCTGACGCTGGTGGGTATCCGCACCGGCGGGGCTTTTCTGGCCCAGCGGTTGGGCGAGAAAGTCAGGTCTCGGACCTCGGTGGTTGTGCCCGTGGGAATTTTGGACATCACCTTGTACCGGGATGACTGGACCCGGATCAGCCATAAACCCCAGGTGGGCAAGACCGAACTGGATTTTTCCCTGGATGACGTGAACGTGGTGCTGGTGGACGATGTCCTCTTCACCGGCCGGACCGTGCGTGCGGCCCTGGATGCCCTGACGGATTTCGGCCGGCCCCGGCGCATCGAGTTGGCGGTGCTCATCGACCGGGGCGGCCGGGAACTGCCCATCTGCCCGGATTTCGTCGGCAGCACCCTGGAGTTGTCAGGCAATCAAAGGGTTAATGTCTATCTCAGGGAAATGGGCCGCATCGATGAAGTGGTCATTGAATCAACCCCGAAGAACTTAGGGTAAGGAATATGAGTGAAACCGTATTGCCGCGGCCAGCGGTAAAATATCTGGCCAATCTGCCGTCGGCAAC
>Ga0194112_10003840_pt1 | contig 20811 bp, 18 predicted proteins | sample TA2MahC400mmetaG_FD_146191 | JGI IMG/M metagenome (GOLD analysis project Ga0194112, IMG submission 146191) | Freshwater microbial communities from Lake Tanganyika, Tanzania - TA2015016 Mahale Deep Cast 400m | ecosystem: Environmental > Aquatic > Freshwater > Lake | place: Tanzania: Lake... | reverse complement strand
ACATCCCCAGTTTTCCCGCTAACTGCCTGGCGGCTTCAGAGAGCGGCGCTGGAATCACGATATCTGCTGTCAATGTCTGAGCTGTCATCGTTCACCTCCATTCTATGAATCTTATACTCACGAGAGCTTCCGGTCTGATGCCGATGAGGCGACCGGAGCGTTGTGTTCAACGTCCTCCCTGGCGCTGGGTTGCGACGCACCGCGCCCCGCAAGTATAGCATCTCAGACCGGTCCCGGTCAAACGGCTTGACAGCGTTGGGATACTGGTGATAGTATTCGGTGAGTCGCAGATGTGAAATCTACCTGAATGGAACAACTGATGGCCAAAACAATCGTCCACATGATCGGCCAGGCGCACCTGGACCCGGCCTGGCTCTGGCGCTGGCCCGAAGGCCGCGCCGAGGCGCTCGCCACCAGCCGGTCGGCGGCCGACCGGCTGACCGAATATCCCGATTTCCACTTCATCCGCGGGGAGGCGCAAATCTACGACTGGATCGAGCGCGAGGACCCGGCGCTCTTTGCCGAGATCGTGGCGCGCATCCGCGAGGGGCGCTGGCACGTCGTCAACGGCATGGTCGTGCAGCCCGACATGAACCTGCCGCAAGGGGAGTCGTTCGTCCGCCACTTCTTGCTCGGCAAGGCCTACATGCGCCACATGCTGGGGGTCGAGCCCCTCGTGGCCTATTGCGTGGACAGCTTCGGCCACGCGGAGACGCTGCCGCAAATCTTCCGCAAGTGCGGCTGCGATGCCTACGTCTTCATGCGGCCCGGCCCGCACGAGATGCCAGGCGTGCCGCAGGCGTTCTGGTGGCAGGCGCCCGATGGCAGCCGCGTGATGGCGTTCCGCATCGCGGGGAGCTATGGCACGCGCGCGACCGATCTGTCCTCGCACATTGATCGCGCGCTCGAACAGAAGCCGGCCGGGCTTTCCGACACGATGTGCTTCTTCGGCGTGGGCAATCACGGCGGCGGCCCAACGGTCGCGCAGATCCAGGCGCTGCACGCCTTGCAGAAGACGCGGGACGACATCGAAATCCGCTTCAGCAGCCCGCAAGCCTATTTCGATGCGGTGCGTTCGACCGCTGACGGCTGGCCGACGGTCGCCGAGGAGCTTTACTTCCACGCGACCGGCTGCTACTCGGCCAACAGCGGCCTCAAGCGGGCGCACCGCCAGGCGGAGTGCAGCCTGCTGACAGCCGAGCGGATGGCGGCGCTGGCGCACGCGTGGGCGGCGCGCGGGGTCGAGACCGAGACGCTGCGCCGCCTCTGGCACGATGTTTGCTTCAACCAGTTCCACGACATCTTGGGCGGCTGCACGGTGAAGGACGCGGCCGACGACGCCATCGCCACGTTTCAGCGGGTGGTCGCCACGGCGCAGGAGATCACCGACGACGCGGGCCGGGCCATCGCCGGCCAGATTGATACACGCGGGCCGGGCGGAACGGTCGTCGTGTTCAACCTTGCGGCCGAGCCGGTCGAGCGCACCATCGAGTACGAGCCGTGGACCGAGTGGGACGCCTGGGTGGAAAGCGGCTGGGGCCTGGCCGACGAGCGCGGCGATCCCGTCGCCTGGCAGAAGATCACCTCGCACGAGGCGCTCACCAGCCCCGAAGGCCGCGGCATCCATCGCCTGGTCTTCCGGGCCAGCCTGCCGTCGCTGGGCTATCGCGTCTTCCGCTTCGCCAAAGGGCTGCCGCAAGGCGACCTGACCTCGGCGGTGAAAGTGACGCCGACGACCCTCGAAAACGCGCATCTGCGCATCGCCCTCGACCCCGAAACCGGCGCGATCAGCTCGTGCGTGGATGTCGAGACCGGGTTGGAGCTGGTCGGGCCGGCCGGCTGGAACGTGATGCAGGCGTTGGAGGACACCAGCGACACCTGGTCGCACCGCGAGACGCGCTGGGATCACGTTGTCGGTACGTTCGGCAAGGCGAAGATCACCGTGGCCGAGAACGGCCCGCTGCAGGCGTCGCTGCTGGTGGAACGCAGCTACGAGGAAGCCGGCGCTGACGGCGCTCACGGCACGCTCCTGCAAGAACTGATCGTCCACCGCGACGAGCCGGAGATCGTGATCCGCAACTGGCTCTTCTGGCAGGGGCGCTGGCGGATGCTCAAACTGGCGTGTGATGTGGCTATCACGGAACCGAAGGCGGCCCGCGATGCGCCGTTCGGCTTCTCCGAGTGGCCCGCGGATGGCACGGAGCGTGCCGGGCAGATGTGGGTGGGGGTGAGCGGTGACGCGGCCGGCGAGGCCAGCCAAACCGCCGGCCTGGCCATCCTCAACGACGGCAAATACGGCTGCGACGTGAACGGTTCGACCGTGCGCCTGACCGTGCTGCGCTGCCCGCCCTACGCCTACCACGTGCCGCCGCACGTCTTCGGCACGAAGCTGCGCTACGACTGGCTCGATCAGGGCAGCCAGGAGTTCACGGTCGTGCTGCGGCCGCACGTCGGCGATTGGCGTGAAGCGGAGATCGTGAAGCGGGCGCGCGAGCTGAACCTGCCGCTGCCCGCGATCACCATGCACAGCCATCCCGGCGTGCGGCCCAAGAGCGCCTCGCTGGCCGGCCTGACGAACGCCGACATGGAGCTGACCGCGCTCAAGCTGGCCGAAGATGGCGACGGCTACATCGTGCGCGTGGCCGACCGGCACGGCCGAGCCTCCCGCGGCGCGTTGGTGTGGGGCAGTCAGAGCTTCGGGCTGGCGCTCCAGCCGTTCGAGGTAGTCACGCTGCGCATCCGGCAGCGCGACGGAAGCTGGCAAGCGGCGCGCTGCGACATGATCGAGCGCGAGGAATGAAAACGCTGCCACGAATTGCACGAATTTCACGAAAGGATAATGGAAAATTCGTGTCATTCGTGTAATTCGTGGCTGCTTCGGTTAGGGAGACACCATGAACTCACGCGAACGGATGCTCACGGCCCTCAACAACGGCCGGCCCGACCATCTGCCCTGCCAGGTGCATGGCTGGATGACCTACTACCTCAACCACTATCTCGGCGGGATGGACTGGTGGCAGGCGTATGAGAAGTTCGATATGGACTTCGCCATCTACGTCTCGCCGAAATACATCTACAGCGATCACGATCTGGCGCAGTGGCGGCGCGAGCGCGTCGAGCGGGCCGCGGACGCCGACGGCAATCACCGCTGGGAAGAGACGATCCACACGCCCGGCGGCGCGCTCCATCACGCGGGCGCGTGGAACGAGATCACGGCCTGGGAGGTCGAGGATCTGATCAAGACGCCGGACGATTTCCGGCTGTGGGAGAAGTATTGCCCGACGCCGATCGTTGCGGACTTCACGCCGATCCAGGAGGTGAAGGATCGGCTGGGCGACCGGGGCATCATCCGCTCACACCCGTTCAGCCCCGGCCAGGGCAGCCCGTGGCAGAGCTTCTGCACGCTGGTCGGCACACAGCAGGCGATCATGCTGGCGATGGACACGCCAGACTTCCTGCACCACGCGCTGAACGCCATCCTGCAGCGGACGCTCAAGGTGACGGAGCTGTGGCGCGGCACGCCGGCCGACATGGTCGAGACCGGCGGCGGCGCGGGATCGAACACCGTCATCAGCCCGAAGCTGTTCCGCGAGTTCTGCATCCCCTACGACCGGCAGCAGCACGCGGCGTTGCACGACGCGGGGGTCAAGATCGTCTATCACTTGTGCGGTGGGGTGATGCACATGCTGGAGCTGGTGACCGAGAACGGCGCGGATGGCCTGGAGACGATGACGCCCCCTTCGATGGGCGGCGACTGCGACCTGGCCGAGGCGTCGCGGCGGGTGGGCGATAAGCTCTTCTTCATCGGCGGTTTCGACCAGAACGCCGGCTTCGAGCAGGGCACGCCAGAGGTCGCGCGGCGGCTCGTGATCGAGTGCTTCGAGGCGACCAAAGACCACGCCGGCTACATCTGCGCACCGTCCGATCACTTCTTCCACGGCGACCCGGCCAACCTGCAGGCGTTCGCAGACGCGGCCAAGGAGTGCAGGTACTGAGGGAAGGATGAAGGACGAGGAGGGGAGGCGATCTGCCGGTTTGTCGGTTTGCTGGTTAGCACGCGCTTCGACAAGAAGGTGCAAGGAACTGGGCGGTGACAGACACACAACATACGAAAGCACACGACACATCAGCGGAGTGGCCTCCCAGAATGGCTGTGTTTGTAGGCACAGTGGTGCTGCGGGGGCAGAGAGTGCTATTCGTTCGGCAGGCCGAAGGGCACTCGCTCGCCGGACAGTGGAGTATTCCTTGGGGAGTTATCGACAATGGTGAGTCCCCAGAGGATGCGGCTTTGCGCGAGACCTACGAGGAAAGCGGCATCAAGGCTGAAATCGAGGGTCTGCTTGGCATTCAGAATCTACACAGACAGGGCTGGTTAGGGATTGCGTTTTTGTGTCGTCATGTTGAGGGCGACCCTGTTCCCGACGGGATTGAAACGGACAAGGCCGACTACTTCTCACTGGAGGACATAGATGCTTTTGGGGGGCCATTCGAACCGTGGTGTGAATGGCTGGCACGTCGTGTGCTGAGGGGAGAGCATACAGTTATCGTCTCCGAACCAAACAATCCCTACCATCCGCGAGGGGCGTTTCTCTGAAAGCTGAGAGCAATCTTCCTGACTGATGCCCTGTTCGGTTTCATTCGTTGCTTCACCCGGCGGCGGCTGATGCGCGAGCCGTTCGCCCACTCTCCCATTCTCCCATTCACTCATTCGGAGCCTCTCATGCAACTCACCGGCACGTTCCTCGATGAAATCTCCCATGACATCCCGCACCAGAACTGGGGCCGGGCTGAGTGGGACGCCGACTTCGCCGCGATGCGGGCGATCGGGATTGACACCGTGATCCTGATCCGCTCCGGCCACAAACGGTGGCTGACCTACCCATCCGAGGTGTTGATTGGGCGGGAGGGGTGCTACCGGCCGCCGGTTGATCTGGTGGACATGTTCCTCGACCTGGCGGGGCAGCACGGGATGGCCTTCTACTTCGGGACGTATGACTCCGGCGCCTACTGGCATCGGGGCGAGTTCGCCCGCGAGATTGACCTGAACCGGGCGGTCGTGGATGAGGTGTGGGCGAAGTACGGGGGCCGCGCCGCGTTCAAGGGCTGGTATCTGACGCAGGAGGTCAGCCGGCGCACGTGGGGTATCATTGACCTCTACGCGACGATGGGGCGTCACTGCAAGGCGCTCTCCGGCGGGTTGCCCGTGCTGATCTCGCCCTGGATGGAGGGGATCAAGGCGACGAACGCGTTCAGCAGCCAGGTGCACAAGGAAGGTGGGGTCACACTGGCGCAGCACGAGCAGGAGTGGGCCGAGGTAATGGGAGGCATCGCGGGCGCGGTGGATATCATCGCTTTCCAGGACGGCCACGTCGAGTTCAGCGAGCTGCCGGAGTGCCTGACCGTGAACAAAAAGCTGGCCGACCGCCACGGCCTGCGCTGCTGGACCAACAGCGAGACGTTCGACCGCGACATGCCGATCAAGTTCTTGCCGATCAAATGGGAGAAGCTGCTGCTCAAGCTCAACGCCGCGTCGCAGGTCGGCGTCGAGAAGGCGATCACTTTCGAGTTTTCGCACTTCATGAGTCCGAATTCGGCGTATCTGCAGGCGCGGCATTTGTACCACCGGTATCGCGAGCACTTTGGGATGGCCGTGGCCGACGGTCCATGCCGGCCGCGGGGCCAGCGCGAAGCCTCCCTGTGGGACGGCGGATGAAAAGCTCACGCAAAGACGCCAAGACGCAGAGAAGGACAGAACAACTCAACGGTCCTTGGCGCCCTTGGCGCCTTTGCGTGAGGCCAGCCAGGCCATTGTCAGGGCAGATGGGGGCGCCTGGCGCAAAACCTTGAACCGTACCCCCGGCTCTTGGGCTGTTTGCCCCGCTGAGTATTCTATGTTGTTCTTGCACGACCCGAAAGGAGGTGAGAGCAGCCGAAGACTGGCCGAGAGTTGTAGATCCTGTTCGAGCCGAAACGTATCCCCTGAAGGAGGATCCCAATGTCAATCTCTCGCAGCGTGTTCAGGATGATGGTCGGATTGGCCCTCGTCGGTCTCTTTGCGCCCCTCCTGGCGGCGTGCGGCCCGGTCGCGCCCGCGGCCCCCGCCGAGATCGTTTTGGGGACGGCGCTGCCTCTCACCGGCGGCCAGGCGCGGGAGGGCGGTTATTTCAAAAAGGGCTACGAACTGGCAATCAAGGAGATCAACGACGCAGGCGGCGTCATGGTCAAGGAGTACAACAAGAAGATCCCGATCAAGCTGATCCTCTATGACGACAAGAGCGACAACACCACTTCGGTGCAGCTCTACGAGAAACTGGTCAACGAGGATAAGGTCCATGCCCTCCTGGGCGGCTATGGCACGCCCCTGATCTCCGCGCACACGGTGGTGCCAGAGAAATACCAGGTGCCCTACGTGAACGGCGGCGGCGCGACCGGCGAGATCTATGCGCGCAACATGAAGTACATCTTCGGCATGTTGGCGAGCATCGAGAAACTGGCGCACACGTTGATGGACTGGATGGCCGCGCAGCAGGACGCCGGCAAGCTCAAGAAGCCGGTCAAGATCGCGGTCGTCGGCGAGAACACCTCGCATGGCAAGGAATTCCGCAAAGGGGTGCAAGACAAGACCAAGGCTGCGCCCGATCGTTTCCAGGTCGTGATTGACGAACCGTTCGAGCTAAACCTCAAGGACGCCGATCCGCTCTTGCAGAAGGTCAAGGGCGCCAACGCGGATGTCTTCCTGGCCGATGCCCGCATCGCCGACTACACCACGATCCATCGGCGCTACACGGAGTTGGGGCTCTCGCACCTGATCGTCAGCTATGGCCCGCGCGGCACCGAAAAGGCGGCCCGCGATGCGCTGGGCGCGGCGGCTGACTACATCGTGTCGTGCAACTGGTGGAGCGCGGACATCCCAACGCAGGAAGCGAAGGCTTTTGCCGAGAAATATCAGAAAGCCTACAACGAGCCTGCCGAGTGGTTCCCTGCCCTGGCCTACGAGACGGCCCGCGTCATGGCGAAGGCCATCGAGACGGCCGGCACCTTGGACAAGGTCAAGGTACGCGACGCGCTCGCCAAGACCGACATGAAGAACTCGCTCGTAGTCGGCGGCCGGGTCTGGTTCGAAGCGAACGGCCAGATCAACAACGACTACGTGATGATGCAGAACCTGCCCGGCGGCAAGTTGGGGTTGATCTATCCCAAGAACGTCGCCACCACCGATGCGGTTGTGCCGATCCCAAAGAAGTGATCTGACCTGCTGCCCCTTCCTGCGCCGCGCGGATTCGCGCCGGGGAAGGGGCAGCGGCTCGAGGAGGCCCGGTGAACATTGACCTTCCTGCTCTCATCGTCGGCGCAGTGCTGCTGGCCGGGCTGTACGCCACCATGTCCTATGGTCTGGCGCTCATCTATGGCGTGATGAAGATCGTGAACCTGGCGCACGCCGGGGTCATGATGTGGGGCGCGTATGCCGCCTTTCTCGTCATCACACGCCTGGGCGTCAACCCTTTCCTGGCGCCGGTCATCATCGTCCCCCTCTTTTTCGGCCTGGGCATGCTCATGCAACGCTTCATCGTGCGCCGCGTGATGTATGCTCCGCCGATCTCCTCGCTGCTGCTGCTCTTCGGCATCTGGCTGATCATGCAAAACGTGGCCTATCTGCTCTTTTCCGGCGACACGCGCACGATCACCACGCCCTACACGCTCACGACCTTCAAGGTCGCCGGCATCTCGATCTCGGTGAATCGGCTGGTTGTCTTCGCCGTGGGCATCCTGGCCCTGGTTGGGCTGCAACGCTTCCTGGGCCACACCTATGTCGGCAAGGCGATTCGCGCCACCGCACAGGATGGCGCAGCCAGCCAACTGGTGGGCATCAACACTGATCGCATCATGGAATTCGCCTTCGGCATCGGGACCGCGCTCGCGGGCCTGGCCGGCACGCTCATGGCGCTCATCTTTGCCTTCGACCCCGACTTTGGCCGCTCGCACCTGCTGAAGGGCTTCTGCATCGTCGTCTTGGGCGGGCTGGAGAGCTTTGTCGGCGTGGCGCTGGGCGCGCTGGTGCTGGCGCTGGCCGAGGCGCTGAGCATCCTGGTGGTCATGCCGGCCCTCCAGGACTTCATCAGTTTTGCGATCCTGGTGATCGTCCTGGTCATCATGCCAGGCGGCATCATGGGGTTGATCGCCATGCTCAAGCCCAAAGGAGTGATCCGGTGAGCAAGCTGCCTCGTTCCTTTGGTCGCAGGCCGTTCACCTGGAAGCTGTGGGCCGGTCTGGCAGGCCTGCTCTTCTTGCTGGCCATCCCTCTGCTCCGGCTGGCCGGGGGCTATCTACAGACGCTGGGCTTTCTGACGTTCCTGTATGTCACGATGAGCACGGCCTGGAACATCCTCGGCGGCTACACCGGGCAGACGTCATTCGGCCACGCGACTTTCTACGGCCTGGGCGCGTACACCACGACGATCCTGGCCCTGCGCGGGGTTCCGCCGCTGCTGACGCTGCCGCTGGCGGGCGTCATCGCCGCGGTTTATGGCCTGTTGTGGGGCTATCCGTGTCTGCGTCTGCGCGGCCAGTACTTCGCCATCGCGACCATCGGCGTTGGCGAAGCCACGCGGCTGCTGATGCTGAACCTGGACGACCTGGTCAAGCACAGCGCGTTGTTCGAGGGCCTCTTGCGCAAAGGGGTGCTGACAGGCGGGGCCACGGGTCTGATGCTGCCCACGCCGCCTGACATTCGCGCCTATGCCACAGCCTTTTACTACGGGGGCATGGCCCTGATGTTCGTCGCGTTGGCCGTTTCCTGGTGGGTCAAGAACAGCAAGTTCGGCCTGGGTCTGTTCGCCATCAACATGGACATCGACGCGGCCGAGACGGTCGGCGTCCCCACCACGCGCTACAAGATTCTGGCGCTCTTGCTCAGCGCGTTCATGGTCGGCATGGCCGGCAGCGTCTACGCACAGTACGTGTTCTACATTGATCCACAGACCGTCTTCGGTTTCCCCGTCAGCATCGCGATGGTGCTGATGCCCACCATCGGCGGCATCGGCACCCTGGTCGGGCCGGTGCTGGGCGCGGTGGTGTACGTGGTGGTGCAAGATCGTATCCTGACGGCCAACCTGACCCTGGGCGCCTTCAGGCTCTCGCTCAGCACGATGCACCTGCTGGTGTACGGCGGCCTGCTGGTGCTCATCGTCCTTTTCGAGCCGAAGGGGCTGATCGGGCTGTTGCGGCGGTTCGTCTCATGGTGGGAGAGGCGCGGGCCGCAGCGCGTGGCGGCCGCCAGCTCGCACCCCAGGCGAGGTGAGCCATGACCGCACTCCTCGAAGGCCACAACGTGGTCATGAGTTTTGGCGGCCTGACCGCGGTGCACGATGTCAGCTTCCAGGTGCAGCCGGGCGAGATCTTCGGGTTGATCGGGCCTAACGGCGCCGGCAAGACCACGCTCTTTCGCTGCATCACCGGGGTCTACCGCGCCACCGCGGGCAAGATCCTCTTCAAGGGCCACGAGATCACGCGGCTGATGCCGCACGACACCTGCGTGCTGGGGGTTACGAATACCCATCAGATCGTCAAGCCGTTCCAGGACATGACGGTGCTGGACAACGTGCGGGTGGGCGCGTTCTTTGGCCGCGGTTGGGCCCGGGGCGAGGTGAAGGATGCCACCCGAGAGGCCATGCGCGTCCTGGAGTTCACTAGGCTGGCGGGCAAGGCCCACGCGCTGGCGCGCAACCTGACCTTGCCCGATCGCAAACGGCTGGAGGTGGCGCGCGCCCTGGCCACGCGGCCCGAACTGCTGCTGCTCGACGAAGTCGTCGCGGGTCTCAACCCGACCGAAACCGACATGATGGTGGAGCTCATTCGCCAATTGCGCGACAGCGGCATCACGATCTTCATGGTGGAACACGTGATGCGCGCGGTGCTCAATGTGAGCGATCGCATCATGGTGCTGAGCTATGGCGACAAGATCGCAGAGGGCACGCCCAGGCAGGTCGCCAGCGACCCCAAGGTGATCGAAGCCTACCTGGGCAAAGGGTTCGCCAATCAGCCCCCACGCGCCGGAGAGTGAAGCGTATGCTGCAAGTCAACAAGATCAACGTCTTCTACGGCGAGGCGCAGGCGCTCTGGGATATCTCCTTCGCGGTCAACCAGGGCGAGATCGTCACCCTGGTGGGCTCCAACGGCGCGGGCAAGAGCACCACCATGAAGGCCATCTCGGGACTGGCCCCGCCTGCAAGCGGCGAAATCAGCCTGGACGGCGTGCGCATCGAACGCCTGCCGGCCTACCGGATCGTGGAGATGGGGGTCGCCCAAATCCCAGAAGGCCGGCGGCTTTGGCCGGGCCTGACCGTGCGCGAGAACCTGGAGCTGGGCGCATACACCCGGGCAGCGCGCGCCGCGCGCCAGGAAACGACCGAGTGGGTCTTTCAGCTCTTCCCGCGGCTCAAGGAACGCCGCGCCCAACTGGCCGGCACCCTTTCCGGCGGCGAACAGCAGATGGCGGCGATCGCGCGTGGTCTCCTGTCGAAGCCCAAGCTGCTGATGCTCGACGAACCATCGCTGGGCCTGGCGCCCTTGCTCGTGGAAGAGGTCTTTCGGGTGATCCAGGAGATCAATCGCCAGGGGGTCACCATCTTGCTGGTGGAGCAGAACGTCCACCATGCGCTGGTGATCTGCAACCGCGGCTACGTGCTGGAGACCGGCCGCATCGTGCTCGCGGGCCGCGGGGCCGAATTGCTGACCGACGAGCACGTGAAGACTGCGTACCTGGGGTTCTAAGCACATGAACGATGTACTCAAGGGTATCCGGGTGATTGACCTGACCGAGGCGTTGGCCGGGCCGTACTGCACCATGCTGCTCGGCGACCTGGGGGCCGATGTCATCAAGATCGAGCGGCCCGGCTCTGGCGATATGTCGCGTGGGTGGGCGCCTCCCTTCGTCGGCTCGGAAAGCGCCTACTTCCTCAGCGTCAACCGCAACAAGCGCAGCGTGACGCTGAATCTCAAACACCCCGCGGCCCAGGCGATCCTGCACAAGCTGATCCGGCAGGCCGATGTGTTCGTGGTCAACCAGCCGCGGCTCGACTCGCTGCGCAAGCTCAACGCTGATCCCGACACCTTGCGCGGCCTGAACCCCCGGCTGATCTATTGCACGATCAGCGGCTATGGCATGACCGGGCCTTATGCGGGCGAAGCGGGCTACGACCTGGTGGCGCAGGCGCAATCGGGGCTGATGGCGCTCACGGGCGAGCCGCAGCAGGGGCCGATCCGCTATCCGGTGCCGCTCAGCGATGCATCATCGGGCGTCTACAGCGTCATCGGTGTGCTGGCCGCGCTGCTGGCGCGCAACCAGACCGGCCAGGGCCAATTCCTGGATGTGGCGCTGCTCGACAGCCAGGTGGCCTGGCTGACCAATCTCGCGGGATCGTATTTCGCCACGGGCAAGCGGCCCCAGAAGCTGGGCAACGCACATCCGAACATCGTGCCCTATCAGCCGTTTCGGGCGGCCGACAAATATCTGATCGTGGCCGTAGGCAGCGAGCGCCTGTGGGAACGCTTCTGTCAGGCGCTCGACGTGGCAGAAACCATCGGCCGCGATCCGCGCTTCGCGACCAACCAGGACCGCCTGCACTATCGCGCGGAGCTGATCCCGCAACTGGAGCAGATCCTGGCCACGCAGGACGCGGCGTTCTGGCTGGAGCGGCTGCGGGCGGCCGACATTCCCTGCGGGCCGATCAACGAGGTGGACGAGACCTTGAACGATCCGCACCTTCAGGCCCGCGGCATGATCGTCGAGCTGGAACACCCCTCTGTCGGGCCGGTGCGATCGCTGGGCAACCCGGTGCACCTGGGGAGCACGCCGGTCAGCTATCGGCTGGCGCCGCCCGCGCTCGGCCAGCATACCGCCGAGGTGCTGGAGAGCCTGGGTTACGTGGCCGCCGACATCGAGCGTTTGGCTGCGACGCAGGCGATCTGAGGTATTGTTTCAATAACAGGACTTACGCAGTGGCGCCGAAAACCAGCCACGAATGACACGAATTGACACGAAAATGGGTTGACCAGGCGGCTGAATTCGTGAAATTCGTGCAATTCGTGGCTACTCCGCACGGCACTGCGTAACTCCTGTCAATAATCCGGGGCATGTGTCTCCCCGACGCAAGGGTGCGCCCCGATAGGGAGGCAGCCATGAAGGTTCATCGCCATCTCCTGGATATCCCTTTCCTGCTGGGGCTGGGCCTGGCGCTTCTCGTCAGCACGTCAGCAGGAAGCCAGGCAATCGGCGCGCCGGCCGAGGTCAGGGGACGTGCGGCCGGCGCGCCGTGGACTGTCGCGGCCGCCGGCGACCTGGACGCCAGCTTCGGCGCTAACGGGAAGGTCACCACCAGTTTCGGTCGTGACAAAGACGCAGCGTATGCCATCGCCCTTCAAGGCGACGGCAAGATCCTGGCAGCCGGCGCCGCCTACAACGGCGCCGGCTATCACTTCGCGGTGGCGCGCTATGCCAGCAATGGCGCCCTCGATGCCGCTTTCGGCGCGGGCGGCAAGGTGACGACCCCCTTCGGGCCGGCGGACACGTGGAACAGAGCGTCCGCCATCGCCGCTCAAGGGGACGGGAAGATCGTGGCAGCAGGGGTCGCCGCCATCCACATGGGCGAGAGCGGCTATGTGAACCACTTCGCCGTGGTGCGCTACCAGAGCAACGGCAGCCTCGATCCCTCTTTCGATGGGGACGGCAGAGCGACTATTCTGCTCGGCTGCGGCGAGGCCAGCGCGTCGGCCGTGGCGCTCCAGGCCGACGGCAAGATCGTGGTGGCCGGCGGCACCTTTTGCAGCAGCTACGATTTCGCGGTGGCGCGTTTCCACAGCGACGGCAGCCTGGATCCGGCTTTCGGCGCTGGCGGGGTAGCGACCACCCACTTCGGCCGCAATGAGGTGGCCAGCAGCCTCGCCCTGCAAGGGGACGGCAAGATTGTGGTCGCCGGATCGAGCTACAGCGGCGCGGCGAGCGATTTCGCGCTGGCGCGCTACAACGCCAACGGCAGCCTGGATGCAAGCTTCGGCGCGGGCGGCAAGGCGACGACCGATTTCTCCGGCGGCGCGGACTACGCCAACGCCGTGGCTCTCCAGTCCAATGGCAAGATCGTGGTCGCAGGGAGCGGCGCCATCGGGGGCAATCGCGACTTCGTGCTGGCGCGCTACAACACCAATGGCAGCCTGGACACAGGCTTCGGCGTCGGCGGCAAGGTGATCACACCGGTGCGCAGCGGCCACGACGATGGCAATGCGCTCGTCATCCAGCCCGATGGCAAGATCATCGTGAGCGGCAGCAGTGAGAACAGCAGCGGGCGTCGTGATTACGCGCTGGTGCGTTACAACAGCGATGGAAGCCTGGACGCCGGTTTCGGCGTGGGAGGCAAGGTTACCACCGACTTTCACGGGTACGGCGACTACAGCACAGCCCTGGCCCTCCAGTCAGACGGCAAGCTGGCGGCTGCTGGGGTCACTGCGATGTCATCGTTCAGCGATTCCTATTTCGCACTGGCGCGTTACCTGGGCGACGCAGGCACGCCCCCTTCGCCCACTCGCACCGCGACCGCCACGCCTTCCCGCACGCCGAGCGCGACCGCGACCCGCACGCCCACGCGCACGCTCACGCCGACCGCAACTCGCACACCCACGCGGACCGCCACGCGGACCGCGATCTCAGGCCCCAGGCTCTACCTGCCGCTGGTGGTCAAGAGGGGATAAGGGACTCATTTGGGTGCAGTTGCTCTCATTTACCGACCGTCCATTTGCAGAAGTACAACCAGCTCATGCGCATCGAGGAGGAACTGGGCAACGCGGCGGTGTATGCTGGGCGCAAGGCGTTTGTGCGGCAACCATGACTCGCTTCCTCCTCGTCCGTCACGGCCAAACCGAGTGGAACCGCGTGGAACGCTTCCGCGGCCGGGCCGATGTGCCGCTCAACGCGGCCGGTCTGGCCCAGGCTGCCGCGGTCGGCCGGCGCATTGCGGCCGCGTGGCAGCCGGCGGCCGTGTACGCCAGCCCGCTCAGCCGCGCGGCGGCGACCGCGGCAGCGATCGCCGCTCATTTCAATCTGCCCGTCGCGCCGCTGGACGGCCTTGCCGACATCCATTACGGCGCATGGCAAGGCCTGACGCCCGACGAGGCGCGGGCGCGCTGGCCCGAACTGATCGAAGCCTGGTACACCGCGCCGCAGACCGTCCAGGTTCCCGACGGCGAGTCGCTGGCCGATCTGCGCGACCGCGCGATGGCCGCGATTCACGAGCTAACGACCCGTCACGCCGATCAGACCATCGTCCTGGTCAGCCATACGGTCGTCAACCGGGTGATCCTGCTGGCGATCCTGGGGTTGGGCAACGACCACTTCTGGCGGCTGCGGCAGGACAACTGCGCGCTCAACGTGTTCGAGGCCGAAGCTGGCGACTTCACCCTTGTCTCGATGAACGACACCTGCCACCTGCGATGACTCTAAGCAACAGACCTTACGCAGTCACACTAGCGCAGGCATGTTGAGCGGGGGCCAGCGGCGTGTGCTGGCCGCAGTCGAAGCACGCCGGAGCGTCTATGCGATGGCCGCCCCTTCGACTGCGTCCCGCCAAACGACAGCGGGACTCCGCTCAGGGTGCTTCGTTGTGCACTGCGTAATTCCTGTAAGCAAAAGGATGAGATGTGGAGAATCTGCTTATCGCAACCATGGCTGGCGGGTTAATCCTGCTGGCCAGCATGGCCTCGATCGAGCTGGGCCTTTCAGTCGCCATCGTCGAGATCCTGCTGGGTGTCGTCGGCGGCAACGTTCTGGGGCTGCACACCACTCCCTGGATGGACTTCCTGGCCGGTTTCGCCAGCATCGTGCTAACCTTCCTGGCCGGAGCCGAGGTAGACCCCGACCTCTTGCGTGAGAAATGGCGGGAGAGCCTGCTGATCGGCGGCGTGTCGTTCCTGGCGCCTTTCCTGGCCGCATGGGCGTTCTCCTATCTGGCGCTGGGCTGGAGCATGCAGGCCAGCCAGATCGCCGGTGTGGCGCTCTCCACGACCTCGCTGGCAGTGGTCTATGCCGTGCTGGTGGAGACCGGCCTCAGTGAGACGCGCATCGGCAAGATCATCATGGCCTCCACCTTCGTCACCGACTTCGGGACCGCGCTGGTGCTCAGCCTGCTCTTCATCCGGCCCGGCCCGATGCTGCTGGTCTTCATCGTCATTTCGGCGGCCGTCATCCTGGGCATCCCGCGCCTGGCGCCGTCCTTCTTCCGGCGCTATGGCAATCGGGTGATCGAGCCGGAGATCAAGCTGATCTTCGCCTGCCTGTTTTTGCTGATGCTGGTGGGCGAGTTAGGACAGAGCCACGCGGTGCTGCCGGCGTTCCTGTTTGGCCTGGCCATGGCCCGCATCCTGGCAGGCAATCGCGTGCAGCAGCAGCGGCTGCGGGTGGTCGCGTTCGCACTGCTGACGCCGTTCTTCTTCCTCAAGTCGGGAATGAACGTCTCGCTGCCGGCCGTCGTCGCCAACTTCGGCTGGGTGGCCGCGTTGTTCGGCGTCAAGTTGGGGGCCAAATTCATCGGTGTCTTCCCGCTGGCCCGCCGCTTCGTGCCGCGCCACAGTTGGTACACCACGTTGCTGATGAGCACCGGCCTCACCTTCGGCACGATTTCGTCGCTCTATGGCCTGAACGCCGGCATTCTGAGCCAGGCGCAGTTCTCGGTGTTGGTCACGGTCGTCATCGGAACGGCGGTCATCCCGACCTTGATCGCCCAACGCTTCTTCTCGCCCTTGCTCAAGCCGACGGGAGCAGAGGTTTGACAGGAGGATTGCCCATGTATCATCGCATCCTGGTAGGTCTGGATGGCGCGCCGGCGTCGCAGCAGGCGCTGAAGCAGGCGATCGCCCTGGCCCGGCTGACCGGCGCGGCGCTGACCGCCTTGTCGGTGGAAGAGAAGCTGCCGGCCTATGCCGCTTCGGTCGGCGAGGTGCAAGAGGCCAAGCAGGAGATGGATGCCTTCTTCGCCCGCGTGCAGACTGCGGCCGTGGCCCAGGCGCAGGCCGCGGGCATTACGCTACAGGTCATCGTGCGCGCCGGCCGCGCCGCCGCGACGATCAGCGCGTTCGCCCGGGAAGGAAACTTCGATCTGATCGTGTTGGGCGCGGGCGAGGGCCGAGGGCTGGGCAGCACGGCCGATCGCGTCGCCGAAAGCGCAGACTGTTCAGTGCTGATCGTGCGGCCGGCCTTCGGCCGCCTGCGCGTGCAAGAGATCATGAGCCGCGATGTGGCGACGGTGCGCAGCGACGCGCCCCTGGCTGAGATCGTTGAGCTGTTGATCCGCCGGCGCGTCAAGGCTGCGCCGGTGCTCGACGCCGGCTGCGTCGTCGGCATCATCACCGGCGGCGATCTGCTCCAGCGCGCCGGCATGGGCCTGCGCTTGAGCCTGCAACGCTCGCTGCCGCCGGCCGAGCTGGCCGAACAACTGCAGGCGCTGGCGGCGCAGCAGAAGACCGCCGCCGATATCATGAGCGCGCCGGCCATCACCGTTCGTGAAGACGCCCGCGTGGCTGAAGCCGCCCAACTGATGAAAAGCAAGGGGATCAAGCGGCTGCCGGTAGTGAATGCCGCGGGCGATCTGGTGGGCATTGTCAGCCGGCTGGATGTGTTGGCTGCGGCCGCCTCCTCGGTCGCGGTCGCCGATGCGCTGCCGGCGCGCCAGCCCGGCGCCGCGCAGGTCGCGCGCGATGTGATGTTTCGCGACGTGCCCACCGTGCGGTCGGATGCGCTGCTAGGCGAGGTGGTGGAGCGGGTGTTGGCCACCCCGTTGCGCCGCGTCGTGGTGGTGGATGAGGTCGGCCGTGTCGTGGGCATGATCGTGGACGACGACCTGCTGGCGCGCGTGCGCGCCGAAGGCACGTCGCATACCCTGGCGGCGTTCTTGGGGCGCCTGGCGCGTGGTTCAGGCGAAGCACTGAATCTGGCCGGCCGGGCCGGCGACGTGATGGAGCGGCAGGTCTATGCAGTGGGCGAGGATGCCCCCCTGGTCACAGCACTCCGGCTGATGCTCGACCAGCGGGTCAAGCGTATCGTAGTCACCGACACCCAGGGGCGGCTGGCCGGCATGATTGACCGCGCCAGCCTGCTGGATGCGATCTCTTCGGCGCTGGAGATTGGGTGAGACGGATGTATTACGTAGGGGCGGGTCTTCCGTGGTCAAAGCAAACTCGCCAGACAGGGCAACGGTACAATGGCGCGGGGGCTCCCCGGTGACGGAGAGAAACCCGCCCCTACTGCTCAATGTGGCGCAACGCAGCTCGCTGACCGTCGGCCTGCGGGCCTTCGAGATGCATCTGCGCCAGGCCGATGCCTGGCTGCAGGGCGTGGAGGAGCACGGCGTCCTCTACCACCACACCCTGAGCCTGTCGGCCGAACAACGCGCGTCCGCGCGGGCGCAGATCGCCGCGGCCCTGGCGCGGGTCGCGGCCTTGGTCGAACGGTTCGGCCTGGCCGCAAACAGCGGCGATCTGGCTGCGACCATCGCTGCCCAAATGAGCGTGGATTGGGCCAACCTGTGCGACGTGCGCTCGACGAAGCTGCACCGCTATGGGGAAGTAGATTCTCAACTGGCGGAGATCCTGGATCCCGATGTGGATGCGCTGGCGCAACTGGCTTTGTCCCTGGCTGCCTTGCAGCAGGATGTTGCGGAGAAAACTGATGGCTGACCAGGACACGCTCTACTTCGAGCTGCGCGATGCGCTCCAGGCCGGCGGTTGCCCGTTCTGTCGTCTGAGCCGGCGAGCAGCCACGCGCTATATAGACACGCTGAACTACGAAGGGGTCAACGATCCCGGCCTGCGCCGCGCATTGCGGAACGCGCACGGGTTGTGCCACCGCCACGCCTGGGAATGGACCCAGATGCGCGGCAGCCCGCTGGGAGTCGCCATTGTGTACCAGAGTCTGGTCAGCGACCTGATCGAGATCCTGGAAGACCGGCAGCCGGTTGTGGCTCGGGCGCGAGCCAGCCGGCGGGGGACTGCGACGCGCCTGACAGCCGCAGGGCGTTGCCCGGCCTGCCAGGTCGAAGATGAGGCGATCCAACGCTACGGCTTGACCTTGCTTGCCCACCTGGAGCAACCGGAGCTTGCCGGCGCATACATCCAGGCGGGAGGCCTCTGCCTGCTGCACCTGCGCACCTTGCTGGGGCAGGCGAACGAGGCGCAGGCGCGCATGGTGCAGACGTGGCAGTTAGCCGTTTACCGCGGCTTGCACGAGCAGTTGGCCGAATTCATCCGCAAACACGATCACCGCTTCAGCCACGAGCCGTTCGGCGCGGAGAAAGATTCGTGGACGCGCGCGGTGGCAGCCCTGGCGGGTGAGGCTAACGCGATAGCATAACGGCCAGACCAGACGTGCCAGGCACTTGCGAAGTGCCTGGCACGTGGCAACCCCAAAACCGCCCCAGATGTGTCAGGCACTTCGTAAGTGCCTGGCACGTAGCAACTGATGAGCGCGCAGCATGGAAGATGAACTGAGCCTGCTCGATGAGATCAACGCCACCATACCGGCCTCTGACTTCCAGGCCGAGTACTATTCTGGCGGCATGGTTGCCATCACCCTATCCATCACCGCAGAGATGGCAGGCCAGGTCAAGGCGCTGGCCGAGCAGCAACGTTGGCCCGAGGCGGACGCGTACGTCGCCATGCTGGCATCGGGCATCGGCGCGCTGAAAGAAGCCAGGGCGCGTGCGCTGCTGGCGGAGGGCAACGAGTCAGCCCGTGATGAACTTGACCTGCTGGTGAAGCAGATGCGGCAGATGGAAATGCAGTACGCCGTGATGAAGTTCCGCACCTGGAACTTCCTGCAGGCTTACCAGGCATCGGCCATGAGCCGAAGCGCGCTGGAGAACCGGGCCAATGGTCTTGCCTTGGTGGTAGACCGACTGCGGGCAGAGAACGATGCGTTGAAGGAACGGCTGAGCACCCTGGAGACTGCATGCTCTGCCCCTCGACCAGATACCTCCCCCAAACCACACGAATCATCAGACGCCGGCGGCGATCAGTCGCGATCCAACCGCTCGCTGCGCCGGCTTTTCCAACGTGTTTTCGCGCCGCGCCGCTAACACCGTCCTACGAACGCGCAAAGCCACCGGAACCGCATACGTTCCTCCAGTGTCTCGATTTGACAGAAATCAGGATTTGACTTATACTGATAGATGTATTATACATATAGATGACGATTGATGATTCTGGAGGTGCGATGTGTGATCGAGGTCAATCTGATACGGGCTGCCGCTGCCAGGCCGGGCGAATGCGTGGTCTCGTGCAGCCAAGATTACTTTTGCAATTGGCCTGCAAGCCCGCTCACGGCTACGAGCTGATGGAAATGTTGGATGAAGGCGCCGATGGGCAGGCGCCCGATCCGGGCACTCTCTACCGCACGCTGCGCGCGCTGGAAGAGGATGGTCTGGTGCGCTCGACCTGGGATACCGAGGGCGCCGGCCCAGCGCGTCGCGTATACGAATTGACCGATCAAGGAATCGAGTTCCTGCACGCCTGGGCCGTCAGCATACGCGGCACCCGCGCGCAACTGGACCGGTTCCTGGCGGGATACGAAGAACAATTTCCAATCAAAACAGGAGGCTGAAACAATGTGCAGACATGGCGGATGTGATTGCGGAAACAGGTGTGGCTGTGGATGCCACTGCCATCGGCATGGTGGATGCTGCTGCCATTACAATGCAGCTTGCGCCTGCGGCGACGAGTGCGGGTGCGAACAGGAAGCTGGCGGCTGCCAATGTGAGGACGGCGAGACCGAAAGCTGCGGTTGCGGTCATGGCGGTCACGGTGAGCATCATGGGCATCACGAACACCATGAATGCCACGGTCGTCATGCGGAACATGCCCCGCGCTTCCATCGGCGGTTCACCAGCCGGGCTGAGCGCATCACCGAGCTGGAGGCGTATCTGGGTGAACTCCGGGCCGAGGCAGAGGCCGGGGAAGCCTATCTCAAGGACGTCCAGGCCGAAGCCAGGGCCGTCGAAGAGCGCCTCGCCGTCCTGAAAGCTGCCTGATTCACCGCGAGAAGCCCCGATCCGTGACGCGAGCGGATCGGGGCCTCTTGTCAAGACAGGTGCAGCCCTCCATCGATGAGTAACCACCGGGCGGCAAGCGCAGAATGAGGAACATGATCTCCGCGTTCCGGTAGTTTGACAGTTCCCGACTTGCGCATACAATAGGGCCACTGATAGATGAGAATATGATTACCGATTTCGATCCAGATAGTATCTTCCCGGCCGGGGGCTGGGCAATACCAGTGGCGCACAGCCGATACGCCGCGAGCCTGCGGCCGGCCGTACATCCTCGCGTCTGATCTTCCCCTTCTGCAAAGGCCGGGCAGATCCAGGATGCTCCGGCCGCCCGAGCCACGTCGTTCCTACTGCGCCAACCTGCTAACACGCACAGGACGACCGCCGATGTCGCAGCCAGAACACATTTTCCGCAGCGAGCAATTCACCGAACGCCGGTTCACCCGCGCCGACGCGCTGGTCATCCTGGCGGTGGCGGTGCTCATCTACGGGGGCGCGCGCCTGGCGCTGCACGCGCCCGCCGTGGTGGAAGGGCCAGACATCTCCCTGGCACCGGCTGCGCTTCCCATCTACGCGCTCTTCTCGACCGGCCGCATGCTGGCCGCTTACCTCCTCAGCTTCCTGTTCACCCTGGTCTATGGCTACGTGGCGGCGTACAACCGCCGGGCTGAGTCGGTGCTGATGCCGCTGCTGGACGTGCTGCAGAGCGTGCCGATCCTCTCCTTTCTGCCGG
>Ga0194112_10003831_pt1 | contig 20835 bp, 14 predicted proteins | sample TA2MahC400mmetaG_FD_146191 | JGI IMG/M metagenome (GOLD analysis project Ga0194112, IMG submission 146191) | Freshwater microbial communities from Lake Tanganyika, Tanzania - TA2015016 Mahale Deep Cast 400m | ecosystem: Environmental > Aquatic > Freshwater > Lake | place: Tanzania: Lake... | reverse complement strand
ATGAACCGGCCGCCGAGGCGGCGCGGGCTGACATCGACCGAGCCGGGGCCATCGACCCGGACGACCGGTTCCGGGAGCATCCGGCGGAGTGCGTCCGCCAGGGTCGCGTCCGCGGCGGACACGAAGGCGATGCGGTTCGGATCCGCGCCGGTCTTCTCGCGCTCGAACAACCGGGCGGGCCCCTCGCCGATCAGCAACAGCCGTCCGCCGGCCCTTGCGTGGGCGGCCAACTCGTCGCGGAAGCCGGGCTCCATGCGCGACCACCCGGGCACGACGATCAACGGCCATGGCGCCATCGACCCGCGAAGGTGGTGCTCGCTGACGATCTGGACACCGAGGCGGGCGGCGAGGATCTGCTGCAGGGCGGCGCGGAGGACGCCGATGCCGTCGCCGCCCGACGGATGGAACAGGCGGTCCGAACTCCGGTAGTGCCCCGGGGTCGAGTAGAGCAGGGCCACCTGGGGCACCGCGACGGAACGGTGAGCGAACGCCTGCCGCTCGCGGCAGAACCGTGCGACCTCGGCCATGCCGTCGATCTCGTCAAGCCGTACGGAGCCGTCGCGGTTCTGCGTGAAGTAGGCCTGGTAGCCGCCGCCCTGCGCCATCACGACGGCAGCCTCCTGCATGAGCTGGGGCGGCGGCTTCTGCCCGCGGGTCTTGCGGCTGAACGACCATGACATCAGGTCCCAGGGCCGCCCCTGGTTCTCGATGCACCGGCCCGCGAGCCGCGCGGAGTTCACGCTGTCGTCGGGCGAGAAATCGCCGGAGAGCGCCGCGACGTTCGCGCTCACGGGTTCGGGCATGTGGTCGCTGAAGGCCCAGTTGCTGATGACCTCGAAGTCGGGGTGGGAGGACTTGAGCGAGTCGGCATAGTGGCGCAGGTAGCGGCGGAATCCCTCGCGGTTGAACTCCTTCCACTCGTCCCAGTGAGGTTCGCCGGCCTTGCGCGGCGCGGCGGTCGCGCCGGAGGCCTTCCGAAAGGCCTGCACGGGAACCTCGCCGTAGTCGAGCGCCACGCCCCAGCAGTCGCCGTCGACCCACGCGCCGTCGACGCCGTAGTCGCCGGCCAGTTCGCGGAGCTGGGGGATGAGAAGCCGGTCGGCGTAGGGGCCGAAGACCGAGGTGGCCTTGGGGTTGGGCTTGTCGTCGGCATTGCGGGCGGCCCAGTCGGGATGAAGCTCGATGGCGCGTTGGTCCCAGACGCCGGAGTAGTGCATGAAGAGGGCCACTCCGCGCTGGCGGGTGACATCCCGCCACACGCGGAGCGGATCGCCGACGATGCCGGGCGCCGGGTGGCCGACCCGGGTGGGGTAGCTGGAGTATCCCGGATGCCCTTTGCAGTCGATCTGGATGTAGTCGGGGCGGACCTTGTCGAGGATCGTTCCGACCATTTCCGGCGTGGTGCGGGCGCCGACGTTGGTGCAGTCGGGGCCGGCGTGGAAGTCGAAGTGGATGCCGAGAAACGAGTCGGCGCGCCGCAGGCGCGCGGGAACGGTCTGCGCGTCCGCGACCTGCAGGGCGCCGGACACGGTGACCGCGGCGATCGCGACAAGGCGTCTCATGGCGTTCCTCCCGTTTCGGCGGGCCGCCCCTGCGGAATCAGCGGCTCAGTTCGATCGTGTTGAGCAGGAGTTCGTCCGGGTCGTCGGGGTTCGTCACGTAGTCCTGGATGACGATGTAGGACCCGGAGGCGGCACCGCCGAGCGTGGTCCACGTCTCGCCGTCCCAGGCGTCGGACAGCCAGAGGAAGCCGCCGGACCGGATCGTCCCGGTGAAGTACCCGCCCAGGCCGGACAGGCTCGTGTCGATCGTCACGGCGTCTCCGTCCTGCGTGATGCTCGCCGTCAGGCCCCGGCGCGCGCCGGTCGTCGCGTCGAGGAAGACCCCCCGCCACGAGCCGCCGATGGACGGGGCGGCCGGCCCGGATGCGGCCGCCGCGGGCTGGTTGGTCGACTCCACCGGCTGCTGCCGGCTGCCGAGGAGGGAGAGGGCCGGGGCGCCGCCGTCCCCGCTTTCGCCGCCGCAACCGGCGAGCCCGGCGACCACCGCACACACGGCCGCCACGCACATGCAGACAAGCCCCGTCGAACGCATGGTGAGAAACCCCGGTCGCCGGGATCACGAGGCGTCGGGGCCCGTCCGGCCTCCGTCAGTCGCGCGTGATCCTGCGTTGGGCGGCATCATACCGCGTCCGGCGGCCCGTGTCGAAGGACTCGACCGCCATGATGCATGCGACGGAATGCTGCCAGCCCGCCTCCAGCGGCGCGTGCGGCGTCTCGCCGCTCCGCAGGCACCGGAACCAGTCGAGGAAGTGTTCCGGCCGCTCGACCGGGGCGACCTTGTTCTCGCCGCGGATCGAACCGTCGCGCTTGATTCCACCCTCCGCGGTGTAGATCGGCTGGTCACCCCGGTCGAGCTTCAGCACGCCCTTCTCGGCGAGGATCCGCGTCGTGTTCCCGAAACCGTTGCCGAAGTTGGTCGTGTAGCTGACCATCACCCCCTCGGGGTAGTGCCACACCGCATGGACCTGGTCGGGGACGGTGAACTTGTTCTCATCCTTCCAGGTGTAGATCCCGCCGAGGCACACGCAGGTCTCCGGGCATCCGAGGCCGGCGATGTAGTGGATCAGGTCCAGGAAATGGCTGCCCCATTGCGGCACCGGCCCCTGGCAGAACTCGTAGTAGCCGTACCACGCGGAGTAGAGCGTCCCATCGAACGCCTTCTTCGTCCGCCCCATCGTGAACTCCTCCCAGTTGAGGTCCTCCTTGCGGACCTCCTTCTTGAGGTAGGAGTACCAGTAGGGCTTCTCGCCGTTGCGGATCTGCTCCGCCCGCGAGATGCGCCCGAGGGTCCCGGCCTGCATCAGCGCCCGCGCGCCGACCGCGCCGGGCTGGCTGCGCAGCTGCGTGCCGACCTGCACGATGATCCCTGCCGCCTTCGCGGCATCGTACGCGCGGGCCAGCTCGTCCATGCCGATCGCCATCGGCTTCTCGCAGTAGGCATGCTTGCCCGCCTTCGCAGCGGCCTCCAGGTGCGTCGCATGGCAGTGGTCCGGCGAGGCGATCATCACCGCGTCGACGTCCGGCGCCGCCAGCAGGTCGCGGTAGGACGCATGGACCTTCGCTTCGCGCCCGAACCATTCCTTCGCCTGTGCCGCCGCCTTCTGCGCCGCGACGCTCCACGGATCCGTGACGGCGACGACCTCGACGTTCGCCGCCTGTGCGTGGTCATGCACCGCCTTCATGTGCGCGCCCACGCCCCGTCCGCCGCAGCCGATCAGGCCGATGCGGATCCGGTCGTTCGCGCCCAGCGCCTTCGCGCGCGTCGCCGCGGCGATCGAGGGACCGGCCGCCATCACCGTGGCCGCCGCCCCCGCCTGAAGGAACCCCCGCCTCGTCAGTGTCGTGCTCATCCCTGCTGTCTCCTTTCGCCGGACCGTCCATCGGGAGGGCCGGCTGCCAGGCCGGCCGTCGTCGCTGTGCAACGCGGACCTTGAACCCCCTAGTGCATCTCCACCGCGCACGTCCCGAGCCCGCCGCGGAAGTAGTGGAACCTCACGTCCGGATGGTCCGCCAGCACCGACATCGGAACGGCGGTGTCGACGATCCGTTTCGAGATCATGTAGGCGGTCAGCCGCTGGCCGAACGGGTTGTCGTGGTTGCCGGCCTGCCAGATCGACACGGCGTCGGCCTTCCACGTCTCGGCCGGGCCGACCGTGATCGCCATCGTCGGCACCATCGCGATGTTGCCGCCGCCGCTGGTGCGCGCGTTCTGCGCGACCGTCAACGGATGCAGCTTCACGACGCGCGTCGGCAGCTTCCGGAACTCGGCGGGGGAGGGCGGCGCGTCGCGGTGCCGGCCCTTGCGCGGAAACGGGTCGTTGAAGGCCCAGTGCTTCACGTCGCCCTGGCCGCCCTGCATGACCGCGCAGCGCACGCCGGCATCCCAGCTCGCCCGGTACGGCGCCGTGTCGGCCTTCGGGAAGTGCAGGTGCGCGTCGGGCATCCGCAGCCGCCGGTCGATCCGGTTGAAGCACATCGCGCGGTCCGCGCGCTCGAACGAGAGCGGATGCGTCGCGGGCACCTCGCGCCCGGTGGCGGCGTCGAACCACTCGTCCATGCCCCAGAAGTGCCCGGACCGCACGTCGAGGCCCAGCGCGTTGACGATGCGCGCGACGAGGGGGAGCTGCTCGGTCGGGCCGATCGGGCCGCAGATGCCGACCGGGTTGTCGGCCGTGCTGCGCCGCCATGCGTCGACGTATTCCAGCGCCTCGGCGAGGTAGAAGTCCTCCAGCGTGTCGTGCATCTCGACGCGGAAGCCGGGGCGCGAGAGGCGTTCGACATCGCGCGGCGTCAGCCGCGCGACGGCGTCGACGAGGTCCGCGTCGAGCGTCGTGTAGTCCCACCAGTCGGGCGAGATCGAGCTGAGGCGTCGGGGCATGGCGGGCTCCGTGGGTTTCAGGTTTCGGGCGTCAGGTTCCGGGGGGAGGTTCGGCGGGCGTGGGGTTCCAAGGGTTGGAAGGCCGGGCTGACGGGGGTTCCAAGGGTTGGACGATCGTGGGCGGAGGGCGTCTTCAGGAGCGGAAGGTCCGGCTTCCCCGTCACCCGGCACCCGGCACCTGACGCCCGCCGCCTCATGCGCCCCGCTCCAGCGCGCGTTCGTAGGCGCGGTTGACGAGGCACCGCTTCCCGAGGGCGTCGCGCAGCGGGTCGGCGTCCGCGGCGCAGAACCCGAGGTGCAGATGGCGGCGCCAGCCCTCGGCGTGGCGGAAGCGGCGCGACAGGCGGCCGACGCCGAGCGACAGGTCCTCCATCGCGCGCAGGTAGCTGTTCATCTTCTGCGTCTCGGCGAGCCAGTCCTGCTGGCTGCGGTGCTCGGCGAGGGCCGCGAGCTTGGTGGGGAAGACGGAGGTCGTGTCGACGAAGAGGCCCGGGATCACGCGGCGGCGGAGCGGGTCGCGCAGTCCCGCCGGCATCGCGTGGTAGATCGTCACGTCGCCGGTCCACGGCTTGCGCGGCGGGATCGTGCGGCAGTTCTCCATCGACCGTACGAAGGCCGCGGACACCGCCAGCCGGCAGGTGTTCGTGTGGTCCTCCATGTAGTCGGCGGGCGAGGGGACCAGCAGGATCGTCGGCCCCACCTCGCGGATCACGGCCGCCAGCCGGTGCAGGGTGCGGGGCTCGTAGTAGACGGCCAGGTCCTCGACCAGCGGCGGATGGTGCGTCGCCCCGAGAATCCTCGACGCGGCCCGGACCTCGGCGAGGCGCATCCGGCGCAGCTTCGCGGACGGGTAGACGTGGCTCCCCAGCGAGCCGTTCGCCACATTCATGCTGTGGATCTCGTAGCCCGCGTCGCGCAGCAGGAGGAGCGTCCCCGCCATCACGAACTCGACATCGTCGGGATGCGCCCCGATCGCCAGGGCCCGCGGGGCGCTCATAGCCGCCCCCCGCGGGAAGCACGATGTCGGAAGAGGTGGGGCGCGCTGCGGCCATCGTCCGTGCGGCCGGCCCGGCGGTCCGGCCCTACCCCGGACTTCATGCGGACGGCGGGTAGGGCGGGGCGGCCCGCCCCGCCGCACAGTGGGTCCGCGGGAAACACCGCTTCTGGATGGCCCCTCATAGCGTCACGAGCTGCCCCGTCCGGATGGACTGCTCCTCGGCCTCGACGATCTCGACGGCGGAGGCGGCGTCGCGGGCGGTGACAACCGTCGGGGCGCGGCGGGCGGCGATGGACTCGACCATGTGCGTCAGTTCACCGAGATAGCCGTCGCCGGGCGCGCAGGCGACCGTTTGCGCGGGCTGGCCGGCCGCGAAGAGCCGGAGCGCCTCGGCGCCGCGGTTGCAGTCGTAGTCCGCCGTCGCGCGCTCGAACTGCACCGTCCACCCCATGTGGAACCCGAAGCCGGCGTGCATCGCCCAGCCGCCCTCGGCGGAGACGACGGCGCCGCCCGGCACGCGGAACTGCGCCGTGACGTGGTCGATGGCGCTGCTGACCGAGGAGTACCCCGACGCGAAGACCGCGGAGGGCCGGCCGAAGCAGAACTGGATGAAGTCCACGTCGTGGATGTGGAGATCGAGCAACGCGCCGCCGGACTTCGCGCCGTCCAGGAACTCCGTGCTCCATCCCGGCGGCTCGGCGACGCGGCGGAAGCGGGCCGCGAGGACGCGCCCGTAGCGCGCCGTGGCGATCGCCTCCTTGAGCCAGACATACTCCGGCCAGAACCGGATGCACATCGCGGGCATGAAGAAGCCGCGGGCGGCGGCCGCGGCCGCCTCGATCTCGCGCGCCAGCGCGGCGGTGCGGGCGAGGGGCTTCTCGCAGACGACGTGCTTGCCGGCCTTCAGCGCCGCGATCGCGAGCTTCGGGTGGGCGAGGGTGGGGACGCAGAGGTCGACGAGTTCGATCCCCGGGTCGGCGAGGAGGTCGTCGAGCTGCCTCGTCGCCTTCACGCCGGTCATGTCGAGCTTCAGCGGGTCCTGGGCGCCGATGTTGCCGCTGATGGACGAGAAATCGCCGTCCACCGGCAGCCGGGCGGCATCGCAGATGGCCGCGATGCGCGCGCCGGGGATCTTGAGGTAGGCGCGGATGTGTGTCGCGCCCATGAAGCCGAGTCCGACAACGCCCACGTTGACCATGGTCCGTTTCCTCCGTTCCGCGGCGCCCGCCGCGATCGCGATCAGGCGGCGATCAGTTTGCCGATGAACTCGCGTCCCGCGCGCAGGTCGGCGACGCGCCGGTCGTCGGCCTCGCGCTCGAAGCACAGCCAGCCCGGGAAGCCGATGTCCGCCAGGGCCGTCAGGAACGCGGGCCAGTCGACCTGTCCGGTGCCGACCGTCAGCTCGGTGCCCCAGGTGCCGGGGACCTTCGTGACGGCGGCATCCTTCATGTGGACGCTCTTGACCCAGCGGCCGACGGTGCGCACGGCCTCGATCGGATCGCCGTTGCCGTACAGCAGCATGTTCGCCGGATCGAAGTTGACGGCGACGTTCGGCTCGGCGAGGTGCTCGAGGAAGGCCTTCAGCGAGGCGGCGGTCTCCTGGCCGGTCTCGCAACCGAGCGTGATGCCGCGGGCGGCGAACAGGCGCGCGATCTGGCGGACGCGACCGGCGAGCGTCTCGAAGGAGGGGTCCTTCGGATCGTGCGGGAGGAAGCCGGCATGGAACATCACGAACCGGAGGCCGAGCTTCGCGGCGTTTCGGGCGGTCAATTCCGCGTTGGCCAGGTTCTGCGCCCACGTCGCATCCGGGACGATTCCGCCGGTGGCACGGATGGACTCCAGCGTCGAGTAGTCCTCGCCCACGGTGCGGAACATCCCGGACACCGCGGTGATGCCGTTGCGCGCGAAGAGGTCCGGGGCGGTGTCCCAGGCGGCCGGGTTCTCGCGGAAGGGATCGAGGTCGATCTGGACGCGGTCGAAGCCGGCCGCCAGAACGCGGTCCACGAGATCGGCCGGTGTCGCTGCCTGGAGCGACCACCCGCATACCGCAAGTCGGGGCCCGAACTGCGCGATCCTCTGATCCTTCATGCTCCACCTCCGCCGGCCGCGCCGGATGCGGGGTCGACTATAGGATGGGAGCGTGGCGCAAGGCGACCGTATTCTTCGGGAACCTCAACGCCCCGCGGGCGGATGGAAGCGCGGGCGCGCCTTGCGCAGCTGGTCCCTGCGCTGATACAACGCGGCGCGTGAGGCTTCTCATGGTGACCCGGTCGGTACGCCGCCGTCGCCTTCGAACCGCCGGTGCCGCGGGTGCGGCGCTCGTGCTCGCGGCGGCGCCGTCGGATGTCGTCGGGGCGGAGACGGCGGCGCCGGCGCTGGCCAGGATGCGGCGCCACTTCGACCGCGTGATCGCCGCGGGGACGGACACCTACGGGAAGGACCGCTCGGGACTCTGGCTGGCGTCGGTCGACATCCACCGCGGAGGGCTCCCGGAGACGGCGGATCCCGCGGTCAAGCGGACGTACCGGCAGATCCACTCGCCCCGCGGGAGCAACCTCTACTGGGACCAGCCCGCGGTGGTGGCGGCGCGGCACGTCAGCCGGCTCTCCGGCGACCCGCGGCCCGCGGCGGCGGCGGAGCGCTACGTCCGGGATTTCCTGGCGCGGTGCGTCTCGGACCGGAACGGGCTTTTCCTGTGGGGCAACCACATCTACTACGACGTGGTCGAGGACCGCATCGTCAAGTTCTCGGGCGGCCACCATGAGGTGCGGCCGCTGCCGTGCGCGTGGGATCTGTTCTGGGCCGCGGATCCCGTGGCCACGGAACGGTGCATCCGTGCGATCGGACTCCAGCACGTCAAGGACCCGGCGACCGGGCTGTTCTGCCGGCACGCCGACGTGAAGGCGGTCGCTCCGCCGTCCGGCGGGGATGCCTCCACGCATCCGTTTCTCGAGGCCGGCGGCGTGATCGTCGAGTCGCTGGCCTGGCTTCACCGGCGTACCGGCGGGGCGGACCGGGACCTCGCGGACCTGGCCCTGCGCGTCGCCCGGTTCAGCTACGACCAGCGCGGCGGGCGGACGGGCCTCATCCGCAACCAGCCCGGCCCCGAGCGCCGCTGGGACTACTTCGCGTCCACCACCGAGGCCGGCCTCTGGGCCGGATGCCTTCTGCGCGCCGCGGAGCGGATGGGTGACACCGCGTATCGGACGATGGCCCGCGGGGCCGTCGCCGCGTGGCTTACGTACGGATTCGATCCGGTCTCGCGACGATTCCACGGGCAGCTCAACGTCGAGGACGGAACCCCGCGGAAGCCCGAACGCAAGGACGGGGCCGGCGAGGCGACGATCTACCAGCCCGGCGAGTTCGCCGACCTGTGGGAGCCGCTCTTTCCGACGCACAACTACCCGATGTGCATGGCCGAGGCGTGCCTTGCGCTCTGGGAGCAGACGCGGGACGACGCCTTCCGGGTGGCCGCCGTCCGGTTCGCGGACCTGGTCGAAGCCGGCATGCCGGCCCATGGCGGGAAGGGGGCCTACGCGGACCAGTACGGCCGGTGCATCCACTTCCTCGTTCGCGCCGCGGACGTGCTCGGGACGCCGGCCCTTCGCGGGCGCGCCCGGCGGCTCGCCGACGAGGCGATGGGGCGCCTGTGGTGCGAGCGCGCGGGCATGTTCCGTTCCCATCCCGGCGAGGACCGTTGCGATGCCGTCGACGGGATCGGCATCCTGTTCCTCTCGCTCCTGTACCTCGAGACCGGGACCGACCCGGACGCCATGGGATTCGGATGGTAGCCGGCCGCCGGCCCGGGCGGGATCACTTCCGGCGCACGAACGCGGCGGTGAGGTCCGGGAAGTCCGTGAAGAGGCCGTCCGCCCCGGCCTCGACGAGCACCCGGCGGTGGACGTCGTCGATCGTCTTCGCCCACGGGGGAAGTTCATCGGCCCGCGCCGTGTAGGGGTGAACGACGAGTCCGAGGGCATGGGCGCGGCGGACGAGGTCGGTGACCTGCGCGGCGCCGTCGGGGCCGGCGGCGACGACCGCCTTGATCGACGGCCCGATGCCGTCCGCCACGCGGGCGACCTCCTCGAGCGTCGGCTCCTTCGGCTCGGCGCCGAAGAGGTAGACCAGCCGGCCCCGGTACCCGAGGTCGCCGCGGACCCGCCGCAGTTCGTCGAACTCGAAGCACTGGACGTGGCAGGGGGCGTCCTCCGTTGCGTAGCCGTACGCCGTGAGAAGGGGCAGCACGGCGGCGGCGAGATCCCGGCCCTGTTCGCGGTGCCACTTCGGCTGCTTGAGCTCGGGATAGATCCCGATCGCGCGGCCGGCGCTCTTCGAGAGGCCGCGGATGAACCGCAGTTCCTCCTCGAACGTCACGATGCGCAGCGGCGAGGGTCCGGCCGGGTAGCGGCCGGGAAACGCGGGCTGGCCGGACTTGAGGACGATCCGCTCGTTGACCGCGAGCTGCCGGAGTTCGGCCACCGTGAAGTCGATCGCGTAGAAGCGTCCGTCCGCCCGGGCCCGGGCCGGGAAGCGGCCGGCGACGTCGGTGACGGTGTCGATCTGGACGTCGTGGGAGACCACCGGCACGCCGTCGCGGCTGAGGACCAGGTCCTGCTCGACCGCGTCGGCGCCCATGCCGACGGCGAGGGCCTTGGCGGCCAGGGTGTGCTCGGGCAGGTAGCCGCTGGCGCCGCGGTGGGCGATGACGAGCGGGCGGTCCGCGGCGCCGGCCGCCCCGGCGAGGCCGGCGGCGAGGAGCACGGCGGCGCGGGCGGGGGGCGTCATGCGGCGGACTCCGGATCGCGGCGGTGGCTGACGGCGCGGTGACGGAGGGTCAGGGCGCTGAAGGCGATGGTCAGGAGGCAGCACGCGACCATGGTGAGGAAGACGCCGCGCCAGCCCCAGCGGTCGGCGATCCAGCCGACGCCCGTCCCCGCGACCGCCGAGCCGAAGACGTAGCCGAAGAAGCCGGTGAAGCCGGCCGCGGTGCCGGCGGCCTTCTTCGGGACCAGGTCCAGCGCGTGCAGGCCGATGATCATGATCGGGCCGTAGACGAGGAAGCCGATGGCGATGAGGGCGGCGTAGTCGATCCAGAGCGGCCCGTGGAGGTTGAGCCAGTAGACGACGACGGCGACCAGCGTCAGCGCGGTGAAGAGGATGGTGGCGGGGGCGCGCCGGCCCTTGAAGACGCGGTCCGAGACCCATCCGCAGACGATGGTGCCGGGGATGGCCGCGTACTCGTAGAGCGACCACGCGAGGCTGGAGTCCTTGAACGAGAATCCCTTCGCCGTCTCGAGGTAGGTCGGGATCCAGTTCACGACGCCGTAGCGGACGAAGTAGACGAAGGCGTTGGCGACGGCGATGGCCCAGAGGTACGGGTTGCGCAGGACGTGGGCGAGGAAGATCTCGCGGAAGGTGAAGGTGCGCTCGTGGTCGGCGGAGTAGTCCGGCGGGTAGTCGTTCCGGTGCTCCTCGACCGGCGGCAGGCCGCAGGACTGCGGCGTGTCGCGCAGCACGAAGAAGACCGCCACCGCCAGAACCGCGGCGACCGCCGCGTTGAAGTAGAGCTTGGCGCCCCAGTCGCCCGAGAGCGTCACGCCGAGCAGCGCGAGGTTCGCCACGAGCGCGCCGCCGACGTTGTGCGCGACGTTCCACGCCGACACCGCGAGGCCGCGCTCGCGGGTGCTGAACCAGTGGACGAGCGTCTTGCCGCACGGCGGCCAGCCCATGCCCTGGACCCAGCCGTTGATCACCTGCAGCGCGATCAGCAGCGCGAGGGACGCGTAGACGGCCTTCACGAGGCCGCAGACCGCCATGATCGCGCAGGAGAGCAGCAGTCCGATCGGGAGGAAGAACTTCGGATTGCTGCGGTCGGAGACGGACCCCATCAGGAACTTGGACGCGCCGTAGGCGATCGACAGACCGGTCATCGCCGTGCCGAGCATGGCCTTCGTGTACCCGGGGTGCTCCTTCAGGATGTCGGGGATGGCGAGGGCGAGGTTGTTGCGAACGAGGTAGTAGGCCGCGTAGCCGACGAAGATGCCCGAGAAGACCTCGATGCGGTGGCGGCGGTAGGCGGGGGAGATGCGGTCGTCCGGCAGGCGCGGCCGGGCCGGCGCGGGCTGAAGGAAGCCAAGCATGCGGCGAGCATAGCCATCCCGGGCGCCGTGGCAATCCCGCGCCGGCGGCGCCGCCGGCGTCCGGGGCCGGTTACGGGGCCGGCGCGGCGCCGCCCCCGCGGAAGAAGAGGGGGGCGATCGCGTAGAGCGCCGCGGCGACGTAGAAGACCGGCGGGAAGCCCGTGACCGAGGCGATCAGCACGACCAGCGCCGTGCCGACGACCGTGAAGAAGCCGTTCGTCGCCCAGGCCCACGGGATGTTGTGGTGGCCCATCGCCTTGAGGTAGCGGACGCCCGAGGGCATCGGCATGCCCATCAGGACCCCGGCCATGCCGGTGACCAGCGCGGCAATCGTGAAGCGGGCGGGCAGGCTCCAGCCGAGGCAGTACTTGTTCAGCAGCGGGATGGCCTGGTCGACCAGCAGCACCGCGGCCGCGACGGCGAGCAGGAGCAGCCGCATCCGGCGGGGCGTGGGCTCGTACCGGTTCGAGATCAGGGCGCCGATGCCGGCGGCGACGAGGAGGCTGCACAGCACCGCCGAGATGCTGTAGACCGGCGCGCCGAGGAAGAGCACCAGCCGCTGCATCAGGCAGATCTCGACGAAGATGAACGCGAGGCCGAGGCAGGCGAAGTAGCCCAGTTCGCGCGCCTCGCGCCGGAGCTGGCCGCGGAGGGAGGACTTCGTGAGCATGGGCACGCCGAAGAAGATGAGCGCGAAGAACGCGGACTCGGCCAGCACGAGGATCGGCGGGAAGTCGCCCTTCGGGATGCGCGCGCCGACGTAGTTCGGCCCCTCGATGTGCATCGTCTCGCCGGGCAGGTCCTTCAGCTCGCCGCGGTTGGTGTCCTTCGCGCCGAGGACCTTCATCTTGTTGAAGAACGGCCGCGCGTCGGTCGACGGCGAGAAGTCGAAGCACCCGAGCCGCCAGTGCTCCTCGGGGCGCTCGGAGGTCGCGATCTTGTAGTAGAGGTTGTTCTCGAGCTTCGGGAGCTTCTCGGTGCGATAGGGCGCGTAGAGGATCCGCCGCCTGTGGGGCTGGTTGTAGTAGGCGAAGAGCTGGTCCACCTCGTCCGGGGTGAACGCGCTCTTCTTCATCATGAACGTGTTGATGACCGGCTGCGCGCCCTCGCCGACGAAGAGGTGCTTCGAGTACTCCTCCGGCTTCATGCCCTTCCGCCGGAACATCTCGACGGCGATCGAAAGCAGCCGGATCGATCCGTAGCGGCTGATGCTGAGAAGGCCGTCGTCCTTCAGGCAGTCGTAGAAGGTCTCGAACGACTCGACCGTCAGCAGGTAGGTCTCGCTGAGGTTGAGCGCGCCGTTCTGGAAGGCGATCGGCGTGAAGTTGTTGATCTGCTGGATCACGTCGAACTGCCGACCGCAGCGCTGCAGGTAGCTCCGGCCCTCGTCGACGACGATGTCGCTGTAGGCGCCGTCCGTGAAGAGGCCGCCGGCGTACTCGCGGTAGTCCTGCGTCACGAACTTCACGATCATCGGGTCCATCTCGACGCCCATCACGTGCCGCGCGCCCATCGCGAGGGCGTAGTAGGCGTCCTCGCCGCCGGACGTGCCGATGATGCAGACGTCGTGGTCCTTCCTCAGGATGTGCGGGATCGCCTTGTGGTCCATGACCATGCTCGCCGCCCGGGTGAGCGACTCGCGGTTCGTCCGCAGCGCGACGAAATCGCCGTTGAACTTGGCGATGGACGACTCGTTCACGCCGCCCGCGATCCAGACCCGCTTCCGGTTCCGGATAAACGGCGCGATGTCGACGCGCGACAGCACGCTCCATCCGTGCCTCTCGACCTTGCCGGTGCCGGCGTCCTTGTTGTAGGCGCGCTTGCGGACGTGGACCTTGAGGGGAACGTGGTCGGCCAGGCGCGGCGTCTCCCACACGGCCGCGACCACGACCACCGCAACGATGGCCGTCGTCACGGTCCGCAGCCGCGCGGAGACGGCGGGGCCGCTGTAGAGGAAGAGGACCGCCGCCATCGCCGTGACCACCGCGCAGAGGAGGACGAGCCCCTGCGGCTCCAGCGGGGCGATGAGCGGGACGATCGCCAGCGCGCCGAGGCCGGCGCCGACCAGGTCCGCGGCGTAGTAGACGCCGGCCACCTTGCCGCGGTTGTCGAAGATGTAGCCGATCAGCAGGCCGAAGAAGAAATAGGGCGCGCCGAGCGCCAGGAAGACCGCCGCGACGTTGATCGCCTCGCGGAACCAGCCGTCGGGCGCCTGGGGCAGGTGCACGGGGACGGAGTTGATGGTGAAGAAGGCCCCGACCATCGTCAGCGCGCAGGCGAACGTGTTGAACGGCAGGAAGCGCTCGCCGGGGATCTTCGAGAACGACGGCCACCGCGTCAGCACGATGCCGCTGATGCCGATGCCCAGCATTGCCGTGCTGATCATCAGGTACGCGTAGTTCGCCCAGAGGCTGAACTCGAAAATCTTGACTACGGTGACCTCGAACAGCAACGAGGCGAAAGCGGCAAGGAAGATCGCGATCAGTTCTCGGACTAGCATGGCCGTGCCTCTCCCGGTTGTCGGTTCGCTTCCAGCGCTCCCGGCTGGAAAACCGCGGGAGTGTGGGGGGCGGGCGTGCCTGTGTCAAGAACGCGATATCGCAGGACGCGCGAACGGGCGCATCTCCGGTTCCTGCGCAGGGTGACGGCCGGGGGCGGGCGCAAAGTAGTCCTCACGCTCCGCGTGAGGACATCTCCGCAATCCGGATCGTCATCACGCGGAGCGTGATGACTACGATGCGGGACCGCCGCCGATCGTGCGCGGGATGATGGCCGGGGGCGGGTGCCAACGTAGTCCTCACGCTCCGCGTGAGGACATCTCCGCAATCCGGATCGTCATCACGCGGAGCGTGATGACTACGATGCGGGGCCGCCGCCGATCGTGCGCGGGATGATGGCCGGGGGCGGGCGCAAAGTAGTCCTCACGCTCCGCGTGAGGACATCTCCGCAATCCGGATCGTCATCACGCGGAGCGTGATGACTACCATGCGGGGCCGCGGCCGATCTTGCGCAGGGTGACGGCCGGGGGCGGGCGCCAACGTAGTCCTCACGCTCCGCGTGAGGACATCCCCGCAATCCGGATCGTCATCACGCGGAGCGTGACGACTACGATGCGGGGCCGCGGCCGATCGTGCGCGGGATGATGGTCGGGGGCGGGCGTAAAGTAGTCCTCACGCTCCGCGTGAGGACATCTCCGCAATCCGGATCGTCATCACGCGGAGCGTGATGACTACGATGCGGGGCCGCCGCCGATCGTGCGGGGGATGAGGGTCGGAGGGGCGCATCTCCAGTCCTGCGCAGCGATGACGAAGGCGCCCGCGTGTGCAGGTGAATGAACCGGAGATGCTCCCCGCGCGAACGCGGGAACGGGCCGGGCCTCCGACCGGCGGGACATGCGGTTCGTGTTTCGGCTTCCCCGCGGGCGTGGCCCGTGGGTATCGTGATGCCATGCGCCGGGTCTCCAGGATCTTCGGATGCGCGCTGCTGGTGTCGGCCGCGCCGGCGCTCCGGGCCGCCGCGCCGCCGGAGGCGTCCGCGGGCCGCGACGAATGGGTGCGGGCAGCCGTCGCGGCGGCCGCGCGGGTTCGTGCGGGGACCGCCGCCGGGGAGGCCCGCCGGCCCGCCGTGGTGGCCGACCCGGATCGGACCGCCAGCCTCGAGGCCCTGCTGCAGCCCCGATCGGACGCCTGGCTGGAGGCGGATGGGGCTGCGGCGGTGCGGGGCGCCACCGCCCGGCTCGAAGCGATGCATCCGGCGCCGGGGGCGGGTGGTCCCCGGCCGCCGGCCGGGGCGGCCGCGCCGGCGGACCTGCTCGCGCCGATGGAGGCCTTTGCGGAGGCGTGGGAACGCCTGCGCCCCGAGGCCCTCCGCGGACTGCCTCGCATCGCCTGCGTCCGCCGCCGGAGCCATGGCCTGCGCGGCACGAACGCGACCCTGTTCTCGCGGCGTACGGAGGAGGGGGCCGCCATCGTCGTCTTCGATCCCGCCCGTCCGCACGAGCCTCCGCGGACGGTCTTCGAATCGGAAAAGGGCTTCGTATGGGATCTGTGCCCCTCGTGGGACGCCGCGCGCCTGCTCTTCAGCCACAAGGAGTCGGCCGATCTCCCGTTCCACGTGTGGGAGATCGGCGTGGACGGCACCGGCCTCCGCCAGGTCACCTCGGGCCCCTGGCACGATTTCAATCCGGTCTACGGCCCCGGCGGGCTGATCGTCTTCTGCTCCTCGCGCGTCGAGTCCTACTCCCTCTGCCAGGACTTCCTGGCCTCCGCGCTGCACGTGTGCAACGCCGACGGGAGCGACCTGCGCCGGATCGACTTCACCACCCTGTGCACCAGCGCGCCGTCGATCCTGCCCGACGGCCGCATCCTCTGCACCCGCTGGGAATACCAGGACAAGAACATCTTCTCGTGGCAGGGGCTCTGGACGATCGGCATCGACGGCCGGCAGCTCCGCCTGTTCTTCGGCAACACCCTGACCGTGCCCAATTCGCTCTACGGCGGGAAGCCCGTTCCCGGCTCCGACCGCGTGATGTTCACCATGGCCGCGCACCACTATCCGCCCGTCGGCGACGTCGCCGTCCTCGACCGTCGCGGCCGGTTCGAGGATCCGGCGGCGGTGACCAAGGCCACGTTCGAGACGCCCTACGTCCCGACCGTCGGCGCGACGTGGCGCGACACCAACTGGCAGCCCGGCGACCGGTACTTCCCGCAGGCCGCCGCCGACCCGTGGCCCGTCGACGGCCGGCGATTCCTCGTCTCCGTCGGTAACGCCGCGGGCGGGAACGCGTCGCCCTTCCGCCTCTGCGTGGCCTTCACCAACGGGGTGCGGTTCCCGCTGCTGGCGTCCGCGGATGCCGGCCACTTCGCCGCCGTGCCGCTGGCGCCGCGGCCCGAGCCGCCCGGCCTCCCCGAGCGGGCGCCGCGGGAGCCGGGGGAGGGGACCTGCTACGTCGAGGACGTCTACCGGGGCCTCGAGGAGCAGGGCGTGCGCCGCGGACAGGTCGTCGCGCTGCGCGTCGTGCGCGTGCAGCCGAAGAAATGGAACACCGAGGGGCCGCGCTTCCACGACCACTATCCGCTGATCGGCTACGGCAGCTACTACGTGAAGGAGAACCTGGGCGAGGTGCCCGTGCATGCCGACGGCTCGGCCTTCTTCCGGGTGCCGTCCAACTGCGAGATCTACTTCATCGCGCTGGATGCCTCCGGCCGGGAGATCCGGCGGATGGGCTCGGTCACCCAGGTCACGACGGGCGAGCGGACGTCCTGCGTCGGGTGCCACGAGCCGCGGCAGGGCGCCGCGCCGGCCGCCGCGCGGGCGGGGCCGCCCGTTGCCGCGCGGGAGCCGGATGCGATCGCGCCCCCGCCATGGGGCGCCGGGCCGTTCGACTACGTGCGCCACGTGCAGCCCGTCTGGGACCGCCACTGCACCGCCTGCCACTCCGGCCGGACGCCGGCGGCAGGAGTCGACATGAGCGGCGACAAGACCCGCTTCTTCAACATGTCCTACGACCACCTCGTCCGCCGCGGCATGGTCGAGCACTACTACATCAATCCCGGCCCGACCGGCGTGTTCCCCGCGCTTGCGAGCGGGTCGTGGGTCAGCCGCCTGCGAACGCTCATCGAAACCAACCACCATGGCGTCGCCCTCGACGACGACAGCCGGCGGCGCGTCTGGACGTGGATCGATTCGAACATCCAGTACTACGGAACGTGGGACATGTCCCGGCCCCACACGACCGGCGGCCGGGACCCGTGGTTCCGCGTGGTGGGCCCCGGGCGCGGCCCCCTCGAGCCCGAGCCGTGGTTCGCGGCCCTGGCGGATGGGTTCGACCGGCACTGCGCGGGGTGCCACGACGGCGGCCGCCGGACCTGGCCCGAGCCGATGAATGCGTGGGTCAACCTGACGCGTCCGGAGAACAGCCGCCTCCTCGCCGCGCACCTCGCGACCGACGCCGGCGGCCTCGGTCTGGCCCGGCCGCGGAAGGGAGCGCGCCCCCCCGTGTTCGCGTCGACCAACGACCCCGTCTGGCGGGCGATGTTCGATGCCATCGCTGCGGGACGCGACGCGCTGAACGCCAAGCCGCGGATGGACATGCCCGGCGGCGTCCCCGTCCCGCAGGTCCGCGATTTCGGTCGCGTCTTCAATTGACAACCTTGAACGGATGGGGTACACATTCGCGCCTTTTTTCGGGCGGGCACGCGGCCCGGTCGTCAACGGCGGAGGCACGGGATGGCATCGAAGAAGAAGACCGCGAAGTCGGGCAAGGCGAAGCCGGCCGCCAAGGCCGCTCCCCGGAAGTCCGTCCAACGCCCTAAGTCCGCCCCCCGGAAGGCCGTCCAGCGCGCGAAGCCCTCTCCCCGGAAGGCCGTCCAACGTCCGAAGCCCGCCCCGCGGAAGGCGAGCCGCCCCGCCGTCGCCAAGAAGAAAGCCGTGCCCCGTCCCGCCCCCCGATCGGCCAAACCCGCCAAGGTGAAGGCGCCCCGCCCGGCTGCCCCGGCCCGGCCGTCCGCCGCCCCGGCCCCGAAGGCGGTCGAGATCAAGATCAAGCCCATGGGCAAGAAGGATTTGGAGTTCTTCCGGAAACTGCTGCTCAACTTGCGCGACCGCATCGTGGACGAGATCTCCTTCCTGGCGGGTGAGAATCTCAACCACTCGCAGCGCGAGGCGTCGGGCGATCTGTCCAACTACGGCATGCACATGGCCGACCAGGGGACGGACAACTTCGACCGCGAGTTCGCGCTCTCGCTCGTCAGCAACGAGCAGGAGGTTCTCTACGAGATCGACGACGCGCTGCACCGCGTCGACAACGGAACCTACGGGGTCTGCGAGCTGACCGGGCAGCCGATCGAGGTCGAGCGGCTCAAGGTCCTTCCGTACGCCCGGTACTCGCGCGAGGCGCAGGAACAGATGGAGAAGAACCGCAAGCGTTTCCGTCCGTTCGTCTCGTCGCCGTCCCAGGGACAGTCCTCGTCGTCGCAGGAGTTCTAGCCGGGAGGCGCCGATGCTGGCCCTCGCAGTCGCGATCGTCGTGGCGGTCGCGGACCAATGGACGAAGGAATGGGTCCGCGCGGCGTTCGGCCTTCACGAACTCCGTCCGGTCATCGAGGGCTTCTTCAACCTGACCTACGTCCGCAACACGGGCGCGGCCTGGGGCATGTTCGGCGGCGCCAACGCATGGCTGAGCGTCTTCTCCGCGGCGATGCTGGTCGTGATGGTCGTCTTCCGGCGCTCGTTCCTCCGCGATACCCTCGCGCACCGGATCGCGCTGGGCCTGCTGGCCGGCGGCATCCTGGGGAACCTCTTCGACCGCGTGCGGCTCGGCTACGTCACCGATTTCCTCGATTTCCGGTTCGGCAGCTACGCCTTTCCGTCCTTCAACGTGGCCGACTCGGGCATCACGATCGGGGTCGCGATCTACATTGCCTCGTCCTTCCTCGAGGAACGGAAGGCGGCCAAGGCTCGGCGGGCGGAGGCCGCGGTCGCCGCCCCGAAGGCGGGTTCGGATGAAGCCGGAACCGGCGACCGTGCCTGACCCCGCCGCACCGCGGGCCTTCGTCCTGGTGGGGCCGACCGCCTCGGGCAAGACCGAGGTCGCCCACCGGCTGGCCCGGCACCTCGGCGCGCGCGTCCTCTCGGCCGACTCGATGCTCGTCTACCGCGGCATGGACATCGGCACGGCGAAGCCGCCCGCGGCGGACCGGGCCGCCTTCGGCTACGCCGGCGTCGACCTCGTCGCGCCGGACGGGGGATTCAGCGTGGCCGCCTACCTCGACCGCGCGGCGGATGCCGTCCGCGGGGCGCCCGGCGCCGCCTGGATCGTCGCGGGCGGAACCGGGCTTTACGTGCGATGCCTGCTCCAGGGCCTGGACCCCGCGCCCGGTCCCGACGCCGCCGCCCGCGCCGAGGCCGGGGCCCTGCTGGACTCCGGCGGGGTCGCGGCCCTTGCGGCGCGCCTGCGCGAGGCCGCGCCGGGCGCGCGCGTGCGCGACGAGCGGAACCCGCGCCGGCTGGTCCGGGCCTACGAGCGCGCGGTCCGCGGCGACGCGGCCCCCGGTGTCGCCTGGGCCGCGCCGGGACCGCGCATCGTGGGACTGCAGCCGGACCGCGCGTTGCTCGCGCGGCGGATCGGGGCGCGCGCCCGCGCGATGTTCGAGGGCGGGCTGCTCGACGAGGCCCGCGCCCTGCGCGCGGCGTTCCCGGCGCTCTCCGCGACCGCGCGGCAGGCGATCGGCTACCGCGAGGCGTTCGCGGTGCTCGACGGGGCGATGTCCGTCGCGGAGGCCGTCGAGCGGACCGCGATCCGCACGCGGCAGCTCGCGAAGCGGCAGATGACGTGGTTCCGGCACCAGGCCGACGTCGACTGGGTGCCGGTGGGCGGGGGGATGACGGTGGAATCGGTCGCGGCGGAGGTCCTCCGCCGCTGGGAGACGCATGGACCTGCACGACTTGCAGTCTGAGGCCGCGGGCGTCGAATCCGCGGTGCTGGTCGGCGTGCAACGGCACGGCGATCCGGCGTGGAAGGTGCGCGACACGCTCGACGAACTCGCCGAGCTCGCCGGCTCGGCCGGCGTGCGCGTCGCCGAGACCTACGTTTGCAAGATGCGCGAGCCGAACCCCGCCACCTTCATCGGGCAGGGCAAGGTCGAGGAGGTCGGCACCCGCGCCGCCGCGACCGGCGCCTCGACGCTGGTCTTCGACGACGACCTCAGCCCGCCGCAGAGCCGCAACATCGAGGACCTGACCGGGATGAAGGTCGTCGACCGCACCCAGGTCATCCTCGACATCTTCGCCCAGCGCGCGCAGACCAGCGAGGGGCGCCTCCAGATCGAGCTCGCGCAGCTCGAGTACCTGCTCCCGCGGCTCCGCCACATGTGGAGCCACCTCGAGCGGCAGAAGGGCGGCATCGGCCTGCGCGGCCCGGGCGAGAAGCAGCTCGAGCTCGACCGCCGCCGCATCGAGCGGAGGCTCGACCGCATCCGCGACGAACTCGAGCGCGTGCGCGCGCACCGCGAGGAACTGCGCCGCGGCCGCCGCCGCCACGGCTGGGCCATCGTCTGCCTCGTCGGCTACACGAACGCCGGCAAGTCGACCCTCCTCAACGCGATGTGCGGGTCCAGCGTCATGGCCGATCCGCGCCTGTTCGCGACGCTCGACCCCACGACGCGGAAGGTCGACCTCCCCAACCACCAGCCCGCGCTGCTGACGGACACCGTCGGCTTCATCCGCAAGCTGCCGCACCGGCTCGTCGAGGCCTTCAAG
>Ga0194112_10003828_pt1 | contig 20847 bp, 17 predicted proteins | sample TA2MahC400mmetaG_FD_146191 | JGI IMG/M metagenome (GOLD analysis project Ga0194112, IMG submission 146191) | Freshwater microbial communities from Lake Tanganyika, Tanzania - TA2015016 Mahale Deep Cast 400m | ecosystem: Environmental > Aquatic > Freshwater > Lake | place: Tanzania: Lake... | reverse complement strand
TAAGCAGGGGAGACGTGCGGGCGCGGGCCACCAGTTGGATGATCTTCAGGGTCTGCCGGATGCCGGGGCTGTGCCCGACGAGAGGAACGCCTGGCGGGCACTCCGGCGCAAAATAGCGGCTGGCCGCCGGTCGCGGGGCCGTGTCCCCCGGGCGAACTCTCCGTACCAGCCGTCATGGCTACGGGCATAGGCAAGACGTCACGTGGTGCAGCCATCCCCTCGCGGCCTCATCACGGTGCTGAGTACTGAACGGTATGCTATCGTCAAAGAGAAGGGCGCTCTTTAATGAAATTATCGGACCTGCCAAATTTCTTTCGTCCTGCCGCACAGCAGATCTGTCACTTGTCATTTTTTCCTAGCCTTGCCGTTGCAAGTGGCAAGTGGCATTCTTCCGTTTCCGGAAAACACCGCCGGCGTTCGGAACAACTTTCCGGCTGCCGACGGGCGAGCCGCCGCTCTGAAGTGTCGGGCGGGTTCGCGCGGCGGCCCGCATAACGCGTTGCCGATACAAGAGTTAAGAGCGTCGGGCCGCGTTTTCGGCCCGGGTTGGCATGCCTATTGCGTTATTGCCCGCGGCAAGGAGCGCCGCATGCTCGCGGGCAACACGCATAATCTGGCGGCCATGCTGACGGGAACCGCCCCGGCGGGCGCCGCGCATCCAGCCGCGGGCGGCACCACGACCGCGAAGAACGCAAACTCCGCACTTGCCACCGCCGACCATCCCGGCCGGAATCAGAAGAAGGCCGCCGGCGCCGCCGCCGACGCGGCCCAGCCGTCCGCCGTGGACGCCGGCGTTGAAAACACTTTGTCCGCGCACTCGCTGTGTTCGTCGGTGCCGCAGCATCAGACCGCGTTTGCGGCGGTGCTTGACCGCGCGAGCCGCCCGCGTGCGGCCGCGACAGCCGTCGCCCCCGCAACCGTCAGCGCCGACGGCCGGGCTGCGGGCCGCGCCGCCGCGGCCACGGGTTCAGCCGTGGCCGGCGGCGTTGCGGCGGCGAGACTTGCCGCCCAGCGAGGCCGGGCGAACGCCGAATCGGCGGAGACCCAGGCCGCAGAGATCGGCCCGGCCGGCGGAAAGGGCGCCCGTTTCGCGGCAGCCACAGCCGATAAGACCGCCGGCTTGGGCGCTGCTGCTTCCGCCTCGGCTGCGCCTGGCCGCGAGGCTGCGCGGCAAGCCCCGGCCCTTGCTTCGTTGCCACGTCACACGGCGGAGTTGCCGGGCCGCCTGGCCCCGTCCCCGGCGCGAGGCAGTGCTGCCGCGGTACCGCAGGGTGCAGGCCGGGATGGAATCCCGGCGTTTCCGTTCGCAGCGGCCACGGCGGCGGGATTTTATGCGGGCCTGCGCTCTGGCGAACAACCCGCCGTCGGCCGGGCTTGCCACGGCGTCGCCCTGGCGAGCCGGCTGAACCGCCCCGACGCGGAACCGGCGCGGGTCTTGGCCAGCGTAAGCCGCACGCCGCTCGGCATCGCGGGAGGCGAGCGGGGCGCGGCTTCGGCCGTCTCTTCTGGTGCCCGACCGTCTGCGGCGGAGAGGAAGCCTGCCCCGGCCGCAGCCGGCCCGCGAGACTCAAACGTTGCCCGGACTGGGCAGCCGAAGAGTGCCGCCGGCGCGCGGCTGGTTTCCTATGTGCCTGCTGCCGCCCCGGCCGGGCTTCCCTTCGCGCAGGCCGTCAGCGGCGCGGTCGAAGTTCGGGCCGCCGCGGGGAACACCGGGGCCGCTTCCGGGCTGGGCCCGGCGGGCGGCGCCGGCGGAAGATCGGCGGCACGCGCCGGCTCGCCGGGCGGCCGGACGCCGCGGGCTGACGGGGCGGATGGGTCGCGCTCCTTCCGCGGCCATGTGGCACGGCCGGCTCGTCAGGCCGTGGACGAAGCCGCGGCCGACTGGCCACGGCCGGGCAAGCCGACCGTGCCACATCACGCATCGGCCAGGGCCTTCGCGCTTGAGGCGCCCCCCGGCGCCGCCCGCGCCGCGTCCGAGGCAGGCACTGGCGGCGATGCTGCGCGGCAGGCCGAAGCGGCCCCCGTGGCGGACCAGGTGGCGGCGGCCATCCGGGCGAGCGGCCTCCGGTCGCAGCCGCAGGTGGTTGTCCGCCTGTCGCCCCCGGAACTGGGCAAGGTGCGCGTGACGCTCCGGGCCTCGGGCGCGGGCGTGCGGGCTGTCATGGAGGCCGACAACCCCGAGACCGTCCGCCGCCTGGAGCAGGAAGGCGCCGCCCTGGCTAGCCGCCTGGAAGACGCGGGCGTGCCCTTGAGGCGGCTGGACGTGGTCCTTGCCCGCCAGGACGCCCGGCCCGACGGGGAAGGGACGGCCGGGCAGCCGGACCGCCGGAGCGACGGCCGCCCAGGCGGCGCCCCGGGGAGCGGCCATGTGGCACGGTCGGCCCGTCCGGCCGTGGACGAAGCCGCGGCCGACTGGCCGCGGCCGGGCGAGCCGGCCGTGCCGCACCCTGCATCGGCCGCCGGCGGCTCCGTGCGAATCAACGTGTGGATATAAAGAACTAAGGAGATACTTATGAGTGCGATTCCCGGCACAGAGGCGATCGGCGGACTGGACGCGACCGCCCTCGCGGCGCGCGACGCCCTCATGGCCAGCCTCTCGGCTGCGTCCCGCACGAGCGGCGCCGCCTCGTCCGGCTCCGCCGGCTCGCCCGATGCCGCCACGCAGCGAGTGAACTTCCTTAACCTGCTGATTACTCAGATGCGGAACCAGAATCCGCTGGAACCCATCGACAACAACCAGATGGCCGAGCAACTGGCGCAAATCTCGCAGTTGGAGCAGATGCAACTCCTGAACGGCTCGCTGAAGGACGCCCTTGCGGCCGCGCAGGCCGCCTACGCCGCCTCGCTCATCGGCAAGACCGTCACGTTCGTCCCCGAGGGTGAGTCGGCCGAGCAGGCGGGCGCCGTGACCGGCGTGGGTGTGGCCGGCGGCCAGGTCAGCCTGCTCGTGGGCGCCCGGAGCGTGCCGCTGGCCAACGTCGTGACCATCCGCGGTCCGGCCGCAGACGCCGGCGCCGCTTAGGCAAGACCGCAAAGTCCGCCGCGGCCGCCCGCCGGCCGCGGCACTTCCAAAAGGAGACGCACGATGAGCGACGCGCTGCTGGCAGGCGTATCGGGCCTACAGGCCCATCAGACCATGCTCGACGTGGCCGGCAACAACCTGTCGAACGTCAATACGTACGGGTTCAAGTCCGGCCGCGTGACGTTCAGCGAATTGCTGGCCCAGACGCTGCGCGAGGCGACGCAGCCGACCGGCGTGGTGGGCGGCACGAACCCGCAGCAGATCGGTTCCGGCGTCCGCGTGGCGTCCGTGGACCATAACATGGCCCAGGGCAACCTCGTGTACACCGGCCAGCCGCTCGACATGTCGGTCGACGGCGGCGGGTACTTCGTCCTGAACGACGGCCAGAAAGACGTGTACACCCGCTCCGGGTCGTTCGCCGTCGATGCGTCGTTCTACCTGGTGAACCCGAACACCGGCTACCGCGTCCAGCGCATCGGCAGCGAGGGCGTGGCGGAAGGGTTCCAGGAAGCTGCCTCGGACCACATCCGCGTGCCCTACGACATCCCCCTGGCCGCCCAGATCTCCGAGACCATCACGTTCACGGGCAACTTAAGCGCCAGCACGACGACGCCCACGACCAGCGCGCTGCGGAGCGACGTGCAATACACGGTGGACGAGCGGGCGGCCTTGCGCGACTCGCTCCTGGCGGACCTCGACCAGGCCCAGGGCGTCGCGGCAGGCGATACCATCCGCATCACGGGCACCACGCGCGACGGCGCGGCCGTCAACACCGTGTTCACGCTGGCGGCCGATTCGACGCTTGGCGACCTTCTGGACGCCATCGGTGCGGCCTTCCCGGGGTCGCAGGCCGGCCTCTCGAGCGGCCAGGTCACGCTGACGGACACCGAGGCGGGCTACAGCCGCACGGACCTCGGGCTGGCGTACAGCGGCGGCGGCACGCTTGAACTGCCGCCGTACTTCAAGATCGCCCAGGCCGGCGGCGAGGAAACGCGTAATACGAATATCGATGTCTTCGATGCCCAGGGCATCAGCCACAACCTGGCCGTCGCCTTCGTCCGCACGGACGCGCCCAACACCTGGGACGCCGTCCTGCTGAGCGTCACGGGCGACGTGACGCTTGCCGACCGCCGCGTCACGGGCATCACGTTCGGGCCGAACGGGGCCTTCACCGGCCTGGGAGGCGCCAGTCCCGACGAGCCGTCATTCCGCCTGGAGTTCGCGTCCGACCCCGGCAACGAGCGCGTCATCACCCTCGACCTGGGCACGGAAGGCGAGTTCGACGGCCTCACGCAGGTGGGCGGGCAGTCCACCGCCGCCGCAAACGGCCAGGACGGCTACGAGGCCGGCTACCTCTCCTCCGTCTCCGTCAGCCGCGAGGGCGTCCTGGTCGGCATGTTCACCAACGGCATCCGCCGCACCATCGCTGCCCTGAAACTGGCCACGTTCCAGAACCCGGCCGGTCTTCAGAGCGTCGGCAACGGGTTCTTCACGGCGTCCGCGAACTCGGGTGACCCGGTGCCCACGCGTGCCCTGGCGGGCGGCGCGGGCAGCGTCCAGGGCGGGGCGCTCGAAAAATCCAACGTTGACATGGCCGCCGAGTTCGTCGGCCTCATCCAGGCACAGAACGGATACCAGGCCAACGCCCGCACAATCCGCGTCGCCAGCGACATGCTGCGCGAACTGGCGACGCTCATCCGGTAACGGACGTGCGGCCCTGGCTCGCCAGGGCGACGCCCGCCCAAGGCGGGCCGACGGCGCGGGAGGCGCAAGACAATGACCGGTCCGGCAATCATCCTCGCAACCCTGACGCCCATGGAGCGGATGGCCGCCCTCCGGTCCGAGCCGCACTACTACGATATGCTTCTCGCCTGGGACGTCCTGGGGCCGATCCTTCTGGTCGGCGTCGTCTCCGGAGCCGCCGTCGCGCTCTTGCGGCGCTGGGCCGCGCACAGCCGCGCAGGCCGCGACTTCGTGCTCACGGCGGACCGCCTGGGCCTGACCGGCGAAGAGCGGGCGGCCCTGGCCCGCGTGTCCCGCGTGGCGGGCCTGAAGCGCCTCGACTCGGTCTTCACCATGGAGGCGGCGTTCAACCGCGGCGTCGAGGCCTTCCTGGCCGGGCCCGACGTGAAGGCCATGTCGGAGGCCGCGAGGCAGCGGCTGACGGGCCTCCTGGCCTCGCTCCGGCAGAAACTGGGGTTCCTGGAGCGGCCGCAGGTGTGGTCCGAGCGGCCGCCCGGCATCGTCGCCATCCCCGCGGGAAGCACCGTACGCGTGGTGCCCAGCGGCGCCCCGGCGGCCATCGAGGCTGTCGTGGTCCAGGCCGGCAAGGACCACGTGGTCGTAGAGATGCCCGACCGGCCGGAGACGCAGGCGGGAGAAACCTGGCGCCTGCGCTTCGGCGTGGCGGGCGCCGCCTGGGAGTTCGACGCCGTGGTCCAGGACGTCCTGCCTCGCGGCGTGAGCCTGCACCTGGCGGGTTCGCCGCGAGCCGTCAACCAGCGGCGGTTCATGCGGGCGCCGACGAGCAAGCCCGTCCACCTTGCGCCGTACTCGTTCGTGGACGAGCGGGGCGTCGGGCGGCTGCCGGAGTTCGTCGAGGGCACGCTCGTCGAGATCGGCGGCCCGGGCCTCAAAATCCACTCGCGCGTCCAGACCAAGGCCGGCGACCGCGTCCTGGTGGTCATGACGACGGGCAGCCAGGCGCAAGGCCAGGGCACGCCTGGCGCGCCCGGGCGGGTCATCCGCGGCATGGGCACCGTCCGCCGCAGCACGCCCTTCTACGAGACGGTCGTGGAGATGACCGGCCTGCGCGACGACGAACTCAGCGAACTGGTGTGCGAGACCCTTCAAGCGGCGCGGCGGACGGCGTCCGAGGCGGACGAGTTTGCCTCGGCCATGGAAGGGGTCCAACCATGAGCGGACCGACGAACGTCAACGCCGCCGGCATGGGCGCCCTCGGCCGTCAGTACGAGGCCATCGCACACAACCTCGCCAACGCCAGCACCCCAGGATACAAGCGGCTCTTCTGCACCCTGGTGGGCGGGGCGCCCGGTGCGGCAGGCGGCCCGGGCGGTGCGGCGGCGCCGATCCTGGGAGAATCGTCCGTCGATTTCACCCAGGGCGCCATCGTGCACACCGGCCGGCCGCTGGACCTGGCCCTGCACGGCAAAGGTTTCTTCGTAGTCGAGACGCCCCAGGGCGAGCGCTACACGCGCAACGGCACGTTCCAGACGAGCGCCCAGGGGCAACTGGTGGACTCAGGCGGGCGCACCGTCGCCGGCGATGCCGGCCCCATCGTCATTCCGCGCACCGCCGGCGAGGCCGGCGTCAGCGTGGCCGCCGACGGCCGCATCCAGGCCGGCTCGACCGTCCTGGGGAAACTCCGCATCGTCGAGTTCGAGAAGCCCGAGGCCCTCGTCCCCGCGGGGGAGGGGTCCTTCCGGGCGCCGCGCACCGCGGCCCCGCTGCCGGCCGCCAAGACCACCGTCCAGCAGGGGTTCCAGGAGGCCTCGAACGTCTCCGTCGTCAACGAACTGGTGGGCCTGATTACCGTGACGCGCCTGTACGAGGCCAACGCCAACATAATGAACAAGCGCGGCGAAATGGCGAAGACCATCATCCAGGTCGCCATGGGCAACGTATAAGGAGGTACCATGCTGCGGGCATTCTCGACGGCCGCCACAGGCATGTCGGCACAACAGATGATTGTCGATAACATCGCCAACAACCTGGCGAACCTCAACACCGTCGGCTACAAGCGCAGCCAGGTGGACTTCCAGGACCTGGTGTACGTGGAACTGGCCGCCGCCGGCCGCGAGGTGGCCGCCGGCCTCCTGGCGCCCAGCGGCCTGGAGATCGGCTGCGGCGTTCGCCCGGCGTCGACCCTGAAGATATTCACCCAGGGCGAGGCCGAAAACACCGAACGCAACCTCGACATCATGATCGAGGGCGACGGGTTCCTCCAGGTCACGCTCCCCAGCGGCGAGACGCGCTACTCGCGCGACGGCTCGCTACGCCTCGACGCCAACGGCCGCCTCGTCACGTCCGGCGGATACCTGATGAATCCCACCGTCACCATCCCGGCCGACTGGCGGAGCATCAGCATCGGCCTCGACGGCACCGTGACGGTCTTCGCCGGCGCCGACAACACGGCCACCAACGTGGGGCAGATTACGCTGGCGCGGTTCGCCAACCCCTCCGGCCTGCGCTCCGAGGGCAGCAACCTCCTGGCCGAGACGCCCGCCTCCGGCCCGGCGACAATCGGCACCGCAGGCGAGGAGGGCCTCGGCACAATCCGCCAGGGGTTCCTCGAACGCTCGAATGTCCAGATGGTCAAGGAACTCGTCAGCCTCATCACGGCCCAGCGCGCTTACGAGATCAATTCCCGGGCCATCCGCGCCGGCGACGAGATGCTCACCACCGCCAACCGCCTCATAAGTTAGGGATAATCATGACAACGTGGAACTTTCGCCTCGTGCTCGCGGCTGCCGCCCTCGCCTGTGCTCCCCCGTGCGGAATGCGGGGTGCGGAGTGCGGAGCGCCCCCCAGTGCGCAGTGCGGAGCGCCAAGTGCGGAGCGCATTCCCGTCGTTCCGCACTCGCCGCTCCAGGTCCACCTGCCGCGAGAGGTCCGGGTCGAGGGCGATGCGCTCCGGCTCGGCACGGTCGCCGTCGTGCGGGCCGAGGACGACGCGCTGGCGCGCCTGGCGTCCGGCGTCCCCCTGGGCCGCGCGCCCGGGTCGAAGGAACAGATCGCCATCGACCGCCCGACGATTCTCGGGCGGCTGGCCTCCAGCGGCATCCCGGCGTCGTCGGTGCAACTCTCCGGGGCCGATCGCGTGGTCGTCTCGCGCGGGGAGAAGACGGTGCCCGCCGCCGACCTGGTGCGCGCGGCCGAGTCGTGCCTGGAATCGCAGCGGCCCGCCCCGGCGGGCTGCCGCTGGGTCGTCGCCCGCCAACCGGCGGACCTGACGGTTCCCGCGTGCGAGGGCCTCGTGCTGGAGGCTTCCGGCCGCCCTCACGACGTGACGGGCGAGGCGTGCATCGAGGTGGCCGCCGCGGCCGGCGGCCGCCGCCTGGCCGCCCAGCCCGTGCTCTTCAAGTTGGCTTACGTCCATCGCGAGGCCGTTGCGGCGCGGGACCTTGCGCCGGGCGACGTCCTCGCGCCGGAGAACATCGCTTTGCGGACCGCGCTGGCCCCCGCGCCCGCCCCCGCCGACTGGACGCCCCCGTACGGGCTGGCGGCGGCCCAGGCGATCCGCGCGGGGTCGGTCATCCGTCCCGCGCTCCTGCGGAGCCCGCGTGCGGCGGCGGCCGTCCGGCGGGGGGAGAACGTCGTGATGCGCATCCAGGGGCAGATGTTCCTCCTTCGCGGCCTCGGCACGGCCCTGGAGGACTCGCCGGCGGGCGGCCTCATCAGGGTCCGCAACGCCGACTCCGGCCGCGTGGTCGTCGCCCGCGTGGCGGGCGACGGCGCCGTCGAACCCGTGCTCGGCGAGGTGAAATAATGAAACTATCCGCATACATTCTGACGGCGCTGGCGCTGGCCGCGGCGGCGCCGGGCCCCGCCGCGGCGGGGTCAATCTGGGTCCGCGCGGCCGCCGGCGGCACGGTCCCCCGCGTGTACGAGGACGACACCGCCCGGCGCATGGGCGACATCCTGACCATCGTCATCAACGAGCGCTCCAGCATCGACAACGACACCAAGCGCAACATGGACAAGAAATCCGAACGCTCCGTAAAGTCGTCGGGAACCGTCGGCCTGGGCGACATCCCGTCGTGGTGGAGCAAGCAGGGGCACAACGGCTTCGCGATCCCCAACATTGACGCCACCAGCGCCGCCTCCAGCAAGTTCGAGGGCAACTCCAAGGTCGAGGCCGACCGCGCCTACACCGACAAGATCACCGTGACCGTCCACGACGTGCTGCCCAACGGAAACCTGGTGGTCCTGGGGTGCCGGCGGCGCAACCTGGACGGCGACACGCAGATGGTCTGCGTCTCGGGCGTCGTCCGCCCCAGCGACATCACCTTCGCCAACACCGTCACGAGCGAGCAGGTGGCCGAGTTCCAGATGATCACCATCGTCTACGGCGAGGAGAGCCGGTTCACCAAGCCCGGCTGGCTGGGGCGAATCCTGAACTTCCTCAGCCCGTGGTAACTGAAAGGGTCCCATGAGACGCCTGCTTATTCTGATTGCCGCGACGGCGGCGCTTGCCGCGCCCGCCGCCGCCGAGCGCATCAAGGACGTCACCGACATCAAGGGCGTTCGCGGCAACCCGCTCCAGGGCTACGGCCTGGTGGCGGGGCTTGCCGGCACGGGCGACGGCGCGGCCGCCAGCCAGCGGATGCTGGCGAACCTTCTGCGGCGGAGCGGCCTGGCGCTCCTGCCCGCCGAGGTGGCCTCGAAGAACGTGGCCTTCGTGACGGTGACGGCCGAGTTGCCGCCCTTCGCGCGGGCCGGCGCGCTCTTGGACGTGACCGTCTCGGCCACCGGCCAGGCCACGAGCCTCCAGGGCGGGACGCTCCTGGTGACGCCGCTCTACGGGGCCGACGGGCAGGTGTACGCCGTGGCCCAGGGGTCGCTCGTCATCGGCGGGTTCGCGGCGTCGGGCGAAAAGAGTTCCATCAGCCAGAACCACGCGACGGTCGGCCGCATCCCGGCCGGGGCAACCATCGAACGCGACGAAATATCCACAATGCTCGATGAAACAGGCGCCGTGGTGCTGACGCTCAGGAACCCCGACTTCGCGACGGCCGAGCAGGTGCGCGCGGCCGTGAGCGCGGTCTTCCCGGGCGCCGCCGAGACGATCGACGCCGCCGCCGTGCGCATCCGCCCCCCGGCGGGCCTTGCGCGCGGCGACCTGGCGGCCTTCCTCGACCGCATCGGCAGCCTCGACGTCAAGGTCGACGCGCCGGCCATCGTGGTTATCAACGAGCGCACCGGCACAATCGTCGTCGGCCAGAACGTGGGCATCTCGACCGTGGCCATCTCGCACGGGAACCTCTCCATCATCACCCAGGAGAAGGAGTTCGTCTCGCAGCCGCTCCCGTTCTCCCGCGCGGGCACAACCGAAAAGACCAAGCAGACCGAGATCACCGCCGTCGAGGAGAAGGGCACCCTGCACGTCGTGCCGCGCCAGGTCTCCGTGTCGGAACTGGCGCGGGCCCTGAACGCCATGGGCCTGACGCCCCGCGACCTCATCTCGATCTTCGAGGCCCTCAGGCAGGCCGGGGCGCTCCAGGCCCAGTTGAAGGTCATATGAGCCAAGCAGATATGAGCATCGGCCCGCTTGTGCCGCCCGACCCGCTGGGCGGGACAATCGTGCCGCGCATCCGGCGCGCGGCCGCGCTGGCGGCACGCAGCCCCGAGATTCAGAAGGTCGCCCGCGACTTCGAGTCGGTCCTGCTCCAGAAGGTGATGGAAGAGATGCACCGGACCGTCCCGGACTCGGGCGGGGCCTTCGAGTCGGGCACGACCGAGCAGGTGTGGAGCCTGTTCTGGTTCTACCTGGCCCAGGACGCCGCCGACAAGGGCGGCCTCGGTCTCTGGAAGGAACTGGCGCGCGAGTTGAGCCGCGCGGCAGCCGAGAACCCCGCCGCGACGCTTGCCGCAGAGCCGCGACCGTCAGCGGGCGGCGCCGTATCAGAGCCGCGACCGTCAGCGGGCGGCGCCGCATCAGAGCCGCGACCGTCAGGGAGCGGCGCCGTGAAGGAGCATCCATGATCGCCGCCGTCACGCCGCCGGAACCGCTCCTCCGGGAGTTCCTGGCGATCCTCGACGAGGAGATCGGCCTCCAGGAAGCCGCCCTGCGGCACCTGGCGGCCCTGGCCGACGCCGTGGCGGCGCGCCAGGACGGCGCCGTCGAACGCCTCCTGGCCGAGGCCGACGCCTCGCACCAGCGCTGGACCGCGCTGGGGGAGAATCGCCGCGCGGTGCGCCGGCGCCTGGCCGAGGCCCTGCTGTGCGCGCCCGACGAGGTAACGCTCTCGCGGCTGGCCGGGGCGCTGCCCGCGCCGTACGGCCGGGCGGTGGCGGACCGGCGCCTGCGCATCTCGGCGGCGGCCGAGCAGGTCCGGCGCCAGCATCTCCGGACGGCCGTCCTCGTGATCGAAGGCGCGCGCCTCAGCCGCAGCCTCCTGGCGGGCCTGGCCCCCGGCGCCGCCCCCCCCGGCACCTACGGCGCCGCGGGCCGCCGGCCCTGGGCGCCCCCGGGCGGCCTGGTGGACATGAGATCATAGATATGTCTGACCTGTCAATAGGACTGAGCGGTCTCGACGTGGCCCTGAAGGCCATCGCCACCGTCGGCAACAACATCGCCAACGCCGCCACGCCGGGCTATCACCGGCAGGAAATCGACGTGGCGCCGATGCCCTCCGACTCGGGGGCGGCGCTGGAGGTCGGCAACGGCGCCCAGGTCCTCGGCGTCCGCAGGCTCATCGACCGCGTCCTTGAGGCCGAAATCTTCCGCCAGCAGCCGCTCCTGGGGCAGGCCGAGGAGGAACTCTCCGTGCTCCAGGCCGTCGAGGGCGTCCTGGCCGACCTCTCGGCCGAGGGCGCGGGCCCCGCCCTCGACCGTTTCTTCGCCGCGCTGCGGGAACTCGTTGCCCAGCCCGAAGACGCTTCCCTGCGCACGCAGGCCATCTGGGCCGCCGACGCCCTGGCTGCCCAGTTCCGCAACCTGGCCGAGGCCCTCGCCGCCCTCGACCGCAGCCTCGACGTTGAAATCGCCGGCGCGCTGGACCAGGCGAACGGCCTGGCCCTCCGCATCGCCGACCTGAACGCCCAACTCCAGGCCACCTACTACCGCCGACCGGACAACAACGTCCTCGACATGCGCGACCAGGCCGTGCTCGACCTGGCGCGGCTGGTGGGTATTGAGACGCAGGATGCGGCCGGCGGCGCGATCACCGTCCGTGCGGCCGGAACGGCCCTGGTAACGCTGGCCTCGACGGCCGCGCTGGAGGCCGGACTTACGCCCGACGGCCGCACCGCCGTCGGCGTCGAAGGATCCGGAATCTTCGACGCGCAGGTCACGGGCGGCCGGCTGGGGGCCCTCCTGGCCCTTAAGAACGACATCCTGCCGGCCGTCCGCCAGGCCCTCGACGCGGTCGCCCGCGAGGTCATCTTCCGCATCAACCGCGAGCATGCCCAGGCCGTAGGCACGGCCGGCTCCTTCACGCGCCTCGTCAGCCGTGCGGCCGCCGACGACCTGGCCGAGTGGGATGCGCCCCTGGCGGCCGGGACCATCTACGTCCGCGTCATTAACGCCGCCACCGGCGCAGCCGCACGCTACGCCGTGGCCGTGGACCCGGAGTCGGCGGACCCGGCGGAATCGACGCTCGCGGGCATCGCGGGCCAGTTCGACGCGATTGACGGCCTGCGGGCCTCCGTCTCCGGCGGCCGCATGACACTCCAGGCCGACACAGGCTACCGCTTCGACTTCCTGCCCGCCCTGCTGCCCGACCCGGCCGCCGTCAACATGACGGGCACCGCGCGGCCGACCATTTCGGGCCTGTACACGGGGTCGGCGACGCAGGTCTTTACGGCACGCGCGGTCGGTAGCGGCGAAGTGGGCGTCACCGACGGCCTGGCCGTCGAGGTGCTGGACGCGGGCGGCAGCGTTGTGGCCACGCTCTCGGTGGGTCTCGGGTACGCCGCCGGCGACGTGCTGGACATCGGCGACGGTATCCGCGCGGCCTTCAGCCGGGGCTCGCTCGTGGTGGGCGACTCGTTCACCATCCTGGCGCCCGCCGAGGCCGACGCGTCGGGATTCCTCGCGGCCGCGGAACTCAACGCCTTCTTCACGGGCAACTCCGCCGCATCCATGCAGGTCTCCGCTGACCTGCGCGACGCGCCGGAGCGCCTTGCCACGGCCCTGACGCCCGCCGCGACCGACAACCGCGGCGCCCGCCGCATGGCCGATGTGGCCGATACCGCCGCCGAGACCCTGGGCGGCCTGACCATCGGCGACGCCTACCGCAGCCTTGCGGCCGACGTGGGGCGGCAGGTGGCCGTCCGCAGCGCGCGAGTCGAGGCCCTCCAGCAGTCAAACCGCCTCCTGACCGCGCAGCGCGACGAGGCCACAGGCGTCGACATCAACGAGGAAGCCGCCAAACTCATCATCTTTCAGCAGTTGTTTCAGAGCATGGCCAAGTACCTGGCCACCGTGCGGCAGACGAACGAGACTTTGTTTGACATCGTCTGACCGCGCGTGTACGCGCAGGCCGGGTTGAAATCCCGGCGCTGGGTGGCATGCGCACAGCCTGCCCGCCGCGGCGGGCCGCCTTTGCGTGGGCATGCATGCCCGCGGAACGGATGCCGCGGGCATGCCACCCCTCGATTGCGAGCGACAGTGCACCGGGCGGCGCCGTAAGGAAGAGCACACCATGGCCGGCTGGACCAGCATCATGAATGTCACGCAGCAGGCACTGCGGAGCCAGGGCGAGGAACTCGCCCGCCTCCAGGCGGCCGCCGCCAGCGGGGCGCGAATCAACCGCGCCAGCGACGACCCCACCGGAGCCTTCAAGGTTCTTGACTTCCGCGCCGACGCCGCCTCGCTCGAAACCTACATGCGCAACCTCGATGCCGTCACCGAGTCGCTCCAGACGGTCTCCGACATCCTCCAGAACATGAGCGCCAGCCTGGCCCGCGCCCAGGCCCTGGCGTCGCAGGCGTCGAGCGGCACGTACGACGCCCGCAGCCGCGCCGCCATCGCCACCGAAATCGACTGCATCCTGGAATCGCTCGTCTCCTTCGCCAACCGCCAGTACCGCGACCGCTACGTCTTCGGCGGAGGCGCAGCAGAGGCGCCCTACGCCGCCGTCCGCCAGGGCGGACGTATCGTCCGCGTCGAGTACCGCGGCGGGGCCGACGGCGTGCCCGTCCCCGTGGCCGCAGGCGTCGAGTACGACGCCATCCTCGTCGGCGACCGCGCCCTTCGCGCGGCCGCGCGCGGCCAGCCGCTCTTCCTCGGACACACCGGCGCCGCACCTGGCGCGGGCACGTCCAGCGTCCGCGGCGACGTCTGGCTCACCGTCCGACACGCCGCCACCGCGTACGCGGGCGCGAGCGGCATCGCGCCGGGCGCATCGTCGGCCGCGGGCGACACGATCCTCGGCACAGGCCACACGCTGACCATCGACCAGCCCGCCGGCACCGTCGCCCTCGACGACGGAACGCCCGTCGCATTCACGGGCGACGAAACGGACCTGCGCCTCGCCAACGCCGCCGGCGACGCCGTGTACGTTGACACGCGCGCCGTTGCGGCGGGGTTCCAGGGCACGGTGGCCATCCGCGCCGACGGCACGCTCTCGATTGACGACGGGGCGAGCGCCGCGGCCGCCACGTTCGCGCCGGGCGACGCCGTCACGGATTCGCGCGACGGCCGCGTCCTCTATGTGGATACGACCGCCCTGGCGCGGGTGGGTGTTGAGCCGGTGCGCCTGCCCGGCACGAACGACCTCTTCGGGGCGCTGATCGCCCTGCGCGACGCGGCCCTGAACAGCCGCGGCCTCTCCGCAGAGGACACGGCGGCCGTCCTCGGCAAGGCCCGCGACGCCCTCCAGGAGGTCTCCGGCCGCCTCACCGAAACGCTCACGGCCACCGGGGCAAAACTCCAGGCCCTGGCCGGCCTGCGAGAGAACCTCGATGCCGCCAAGGGGTTCTCCGAGCAGCGGGCCTCGGCCATCGAGGACGTCGACCTGGTGGACCTGGCCGCCGAACTCGCGCGGCTCCAGACGCTCTACCAGGTGACGATGGCCAGCGCGGCCAGGATGCTGACCCTGTCGCTCTTCGACTACCTTGACACGTAGGGCGGGGTGAAATCCCGGCTTCTCCTGGTCGCGCGGCGGAAAGAAGGTCCCTTGTGTCTGTCGTTTTCATAATATCACGCTTCTTTGATGACACGCGGCCCTTCGTGCGCGCCGCGGCCGCCACGCCCGGCCTGTCGGTGACGCTCGTGCGGGGCGACGAGGACCCCGGGCGGGCCATGCGCACCCTCGGCCGCGCGGCCAGGATATGGTTCGAAGGCGGAGGGCCGGCGCTTTCGGCCCTGGCCGCCCGGCCCGGCCCCTGGCGATTCGCCAAGGCGTATCTCCGCGCGGGCGCGGACGAAGCGGACGCGCTTCCGTGGCACGGCCTCTGGAACGTCGTCTCGGACCTGGTGGTGCCCGGGCCGCGGACAGCCGAGGCCGCCTTGGCCGCAACCGCCGCCGCCCGGCAGGTCCCGGGCCGCATCCACCTTGCGGACTTCGGCGCGTGCGGGCAGGCCCCGACGCAGCCGGTCCCGGCGGTGCGGCTCGCGCGCCTTGCGGACCTCCTGTTCAAGCCCCCCGGCGGGCTGCTGATCGCAGCGTGGCGGGCGATCCGGACGCTCGGCGAGGTCAGCCGCGGCCGCGCGCTGGTCCTCGGCGCCGCGCCGCCGGAACTTCCGGACCACCTGCGGCGGGCGCACGGCCTGGAGGTCATCGGCTCGTCGGATGATGCCGCGCCGGCCGACACGGTCATCGTGTGGGCGGCGCTCGGCGGCGACCAGGGGCGGGGCGCCGCCGCAAGTTGCGCCGCCGAGGTGCTCCGCCGCGCGCAGCCGGGCGTGACGGTCGCGGCCGTGGCGGCCGAGGAGTCGCCCGATGCCGCGGCCGGCCCTGCCGCCCTCCGCCGCACGCTCGAAGCGCTCCTTGCGCCGACGGGCCTCGCCTTCGAGTTCGACGTGCGCGGCAGCGTAGTTGTTGCTGCCTGCGGCCCCGGGCGCCGTGCTTTCGCGCTGTTGCAGGAACATGGTCATCCGTCGGCCGGGTCGCTTTTTTCCGCAGCCGAAGGCATGGCGCCCGCCGAACCGCCGCGCGCCGGGGCCTCCGCCGGGCCGCCGCCGGGCGTCGAGGTCTCCGCCGAGCCGCCGCTCGTCAGTGCCGTCATTCCGGTCTACAACGATGCCCGCCGCATCGGCCGTGCCATCGCCGGCCTGCGCGGCCAGACGTGGCGGAACCTGGAGATCCTCGTTGTGGACGACGGCTCCACCGACGGCACCGCCGAGGCCGTTGCCAAGCATTTAGACGACCCGCGCGTTCGATATTTATACAAGGAGCACAGCGGCCGGCCGGAGACGCGGAACCTGGGCGTCCGCGAGGCGCGCGGCGACTTCATCGCCTGGCTGGGCAGCGATGATGAGTCTCTGCCGAACCGCATCCGACTTCAGGTTCAGGCCGCCGCAGCCCGCCCCGGAACGGACATCGTGCACAGCGACGGGTTCTTCTTCGCCCCCGATGGCAGCCTGCACCGCTGCCGCCGGTACCGCCCCTTCACGGCGCAGGAGTTGCCGGGCCTGCTGCTGGCCGGGTTCGGCAATGTGTGCCCGATTCTCGACACGTCGGCCCTTATCCGCCGCGACCTGTACCAGCGGCTGGGCGGCTACGACCCGCAATTCCTCCGCTGCCAGGACTACGACTTCTACATCCGCACGGCGATGGCCGGCGACGTAACGTACGCCCACGTGCCGGAGCCCCTGGTGAAGGTCTCGCAGTCGCCGGGCAGCCCGGACCGGCTGGCGGCCGGGCTGGATTTCTACCTGGTGCTGGCGCGGCGGCTCATCGAGTTCTTCGGTCCCGAGCGGTTGATGGACGGCGTGGCACGCGATTTGCAAGAACACCCGTGCCTCTTTGTCGCGCGGTGCCTGGTGGAGGCCGCCCTCACGTTCGACGCGCCCCCGGACCACGGGTTCTGGTCCGATGCGCGGTCGTTTGCCGGGCGCGTCGCGGCCGAGGGATCGCCCGACGACCGCGCTGACTCCGACCGCCTGCTGGCCTTCATCGTCCGGCGCGCGGGCGCCGGGGAAGGACCCATGCCGCGAGCCGACCGGGCGCCATGTGGCACGGTTCAAACAAGCCCCACGCACGGCGTGGGGATGGATGGTGCGGGCCGATCATCCCCCGGCAGTGCCGGGGGCTTTGAACCATGCCACCGATGTTTACCACGCCTGCCCGCCGGCAGGCGGGGCCTGCCTGCCGGCAGGCAGGCCGGGCCGTAGCGCGGGGGTTTATCCCCCGCGCCGGCCGCGCGGGGCACAAGGCCCCGCGCTGCGGTCTGACCCGGCGCGGCCGGTCTCCGCCGCTGGTGCGGCGCCCGACCCGGCCGAGAAAGGTCTTGCATGGTAGCCGAACCGACGCCGTCGCCCGCGCTGGTGCGCGGCCGTCAACTGGCCGACGCCGGGCGCCACGAGGAGGCCCTGGCTGCACTCCGCGAGCACCTGTCCGGGCGGAGCGACGACGGCCGGGCGCTGAACGACGCCGGGGCGATCCTCTACGCGCTCGGCCGCTTCGAGGAGGCGGCGGAGCACCTGGGCCGCGCGGCCGCCCTCCTCGGCGACGAGGCCGGCCAGGCGCTCTGGAACCTGGCCGAGGTCCGCCTGGCGTCCGGCCGGCCCGCCGACGTGCCGCCGCTCTTCGGCGGCCTCCGGCGCGCGGGACTCCTGACGGCCGACCTCGTGAACCGCACGGCGGCCGCCCTGGCCGACCAGGGCGACGCCGCCGGCGCACTGGAGGCGCTCCTGGGGTCGCTGCGCCTCGCGCCCGGGCAGCAGCAGGTCCTCGGGCCGCTCCTGGAGCACGTCCGGGGCCTGCGGCCGAAGGTGGCTTTTCTCTCGGACTTCGAAGACAATAAGTTCATCAAGGATATCTATTCGTTCATCAGCGAGCGCTACGAGGCGCGATGGCTCCGCCGCGGCGGCCCGCGCGAGATCTTCGCCATCCTGCGGTGGTGCGATATCGCGTGGCTGGAATGGTGCACCGGCCAGGCCGTCGCCGTCTCGCGCATGCCCAAGGTCTGCCGCACCGTCGTACGCCTGCACCGCTTCGAGGCGTTCCGCCCCTGGCCGCGGGAGGTCCGCTGGGAGAACATCGACGCCCTCGTCACCGTCGGCAACCCGTCGGTCGAGGAGCACCTGCGGCGCTCCGTGCCGGGCATCGAGCGGCGGACGCGCATCGTGCCCGTCCCGAACGGCGTGGACCTGGCGCGGTTCGCCTTCCGCGACCGGCCCCGCGGAAGGAACCTGGCCTGCGTGGGCTACCTCAGCCTGCACAAGAACCCGATGCTGCTGGTGCAGGCCTTCGCGAGGCTGCACGCGGCGGACCCGCAGTACCGCCTGTTCTTCGCCGGCTCGTTCCAGGACGACGGCATACTTCAGGCATATCTCGATGACCTGATCCGCGAACTCGGGCTTCAGGCGGCCGTCCGCTTCGACGGCTGGCAGGACGACGTGGCCGCATGGCTCGAAGACAAGCACTACCTGGTCACCGGCAGCATCGTCGAGGGCTGCCCGGTGGGCGTCCTGGAGGCCATGGCCAGGGGCATCAGGCCCGTGGTCCACGCGTTTCCCGGCTGCTCCGCGCTGTTTCCGCCCGAGTACCTGTGGCGCACGGTGGACGAGTTCTGCGAGCGCATCCTGGCCGGCGAGTACCGCCCGGCAGAGTACCGCGAGTTCGTGGCCGCACGGTTCTCGCTCGAGGACCAACTCGCCCGCATCCGCGACCTCTTCCTGGACCTGGAGCGCCGGCCCGTCCCGAAGCCGGGGGCGGCGCCGGCGGCACGCGCGCCAACATGACGGCGACCCCAAGCCATCGCGGCCCGCTTGTCACGGTGCTGGTGCCCACGTTCAACCGGCGCCGATACCTGGCCGAGGCCCTGCGCAGCCTCGCCGGGCAGACCTACGCCAACTTCGAGGCCGTCGTCGTCAACGACGGCGGCGAGCCCGTGGCCGACGTCGTGGCTGCGCTCGCCGACCCGCGATTCACCCTCATCGAGCGCCGCGACAACCGCGGCAAGGCCGCTTCCCTGAACGAGGGCCTCGCCCGCGCGCGCGGCTCTTACGTGGCCTACCTGGACGACGACGACCTCTACTACCCGGCGCACCTGGCCGCCCTCCTGGATGCGCTCCAGGCCGGCGGCGGCTGCGGCGCGGCCTACACGGACCTCTACAAGGTCCACTGCCGCGTGCGGCCCGACGGTTCGCGCCAGGTCCTGGGCAAGATCGTCAATGTCAGCCGAGACTTCGACCGTTTCTTGATATGCCACTTCAACCATGTCCTTCACGTCAGCCTGATGCACCGCCGCGACCTCCTGGACCGCACCGGGCCGTACAACGAGCGCCTCCGCGTCCTGGTCGACTGGGACATGACGCGGCGCCTGGCGTTCTTCACCGATTTCCGCCACGTGCCGAGAGTCACAGGCGAGTACTACGCGCCCGTCGGCCCGTCCGACCGCCTGTCGTACCGCCAGCGCCTCCAGCGCCAGGCGTACCTGGAGCAGGTGCTGGCCGTCCGGACGACGCGGCCGGCGAAGCCGTGGCCGAAGATGCCCGACCTGGCAATTATCCTCCTGGCCGGGCGGATGGACGCGCGCGCGGCCGGGGTGCTCCGTCAGGCGCTCCTCTGGACGTTTATGCCGTACCGCGTGTACCTGCCGCTTGCGGCCGAGGATGCCTCGCGCCTGCGGACCGATGCGCCGGTCGTAGCGGTGGCGCCCGTGGCGGCCGGGGCGGGGCGGGCCGAGTGCCTGGACGCGGCCCTCGGCGCCGCCGACGCCGACTTCGCCGCCGTCGTGCCCCCGGGTGTTGCGCCGGGGCTTCTGTGGGTCGAGGACGCGCTGCACGCGGCTGTCACGAGCGGCGCCGCCGACCGGACGGCCTTCCTCATCCGGTGCGCGGCCGGCGCGCCGCCGTGGGCCGACGCCGACTGGCCGCCCGTCGTCCTGCGCCTGGACGCGCTCCGCCGCGCGCGGGCCGCGGCCGCCGGGGCGCCGCTCGCGCATGCGCTTCGCGCGGCCGGAATTGCCGTCCGCCCGCCCTGCGACGGCGAACGGGCCCTCCAGTTCGACCGCCTCCTTCAGCAGGCCCAGGCCATGGAAGCCGAGGGCAACTGGGCGCAGGCCGCCTGGCGCTACGAGCGCCTTCGCGCCCGCTGGGCCAACCACCGCTGGATGGACGAACGGGCCGCGCGGGCGCTCTTCCGCGCCGGCGGCCGCGACCGCCAGGCCCTGGAACTCGTGCGGCGCCTGAACCGCGCGCAGCCCACCGTTGATACGCTCCTCCTGGAAGCAAAACTCCTCCGCCGCGGCGGCGCCGGCGACGAGGCCGCGGCGCTTCTGGAACGGGCCGAACAAATCCTTTCCGGGAAGGCACTGCCATGAGACTGGGTTCCGACGGGTTCGTCGTCGAAGAGGGCCTCGACCAGCACTACGAGGTGCTCAAGGAACTGGGCGACTGCCACACGGCCCTGGGGCACTTCGACCGCGCGCGCCAGTGCTACGAGGAGGCGGCGCTCCTGGCGCCGGACAATCCCGGCCCGCACGTGGGGCGCGGCGTAATCGGCCTGGAGTGCGGCAGCATGGACGAGGCGGAGAGGGCCTTCCGCGAGGCCCTGGACGCCGACGCGGCGTGCGCCGAGGCCTGGGCCGGCCTGGCGATGGTCTTCCAGCAGCGCCGGCAATTCTCTGACGCGTTTGAGATGTACATGAAGTGCCTCCAGCGCGACCCCGACAACCTGGCGGCCCTGCTGGGCCTCTTCCAGGCGTCGCGCCAGATGGGCACGTTCGCCCGCGTCATCGGCTACCTGGAGGCGTACCTGGACCGGCACCCGGGCGACGCCTCGGTGCTGTTCTGCCTGGCGTCGCTGTACGCCCGCGACGGGCGGCTGCGCGAGGCCGAGGATGCGCTCCAGGCGGTCCTCGCCCTGTTGCCCGAAAGCGGCGATGCCGCGGCCCTGCTCGACGAGGTGCGCCGCCGCCTGGCCGCCAGCCCCGCCGAGGCGCACCGCCCATGACAGCCGACGAACCGC
>Ga0194112_10003824_pt1 | contig 20872 bp, 16 predicted proteins | sample TA2MahC400mmetaG_FD_146191 | JGI IMG/M metagenome (GOLD analysis project Ga0194112, IMG submission 146191) | Freshwater microbial communities from Lake Tanganyika, Tanzania - TA2015016 Mahale Deep Cast 400m | ecosystem: Environmental > Aquatic > Freshwater > Lake | place: Tanzania: Lake... | reverse complement strand
AAATCGAAAAAATGTTCGGGTTTATTCCAGAAGGATTAAAAAGATTAGCTGATTTCTGGTCTGCCCCCGTACCGGATTATAACCTGAAAGTTTGGGAAGGGCAGGGATTAGCTAAGTCCAGCTTGGCATATATTTTCTCTGCCGTGTTAGGGGTGGGCGTGATTGTCTTGGTTACTTTTCTCCTGGGTAAAGTATTGAGCAGGAAAAACAGTGGGTAATTTTTATCTTTGGATTCCCTGCCGGAGATGCGGCCATAAAGGATCCCCTATATTTCACTTCCCGCAATCGATTAGGGGCGCTGGCCCACCGGTACTTTTTCCTTTGGTTTTTTTACCGCTCGACAAAGTTTTTTTGATTCTGTATAATTTATCAACCTTTAATGATCCCTAGGATCGCGTCTCAGAAATATATTGATTAATTAGCGGGAATGTCAAGGCTCAGTCCTGCTGAATATGGGGCTGCCCCAATGAGGCGGTGAATTCTATTTTAGGAGAGCGGGGCGGTGTTGGTCGCTAAACCGGATTAGCTGTTGTGCTCAACGGTTCACCCGCTTAGGTGTCGCGGAACCTCAGCCCGGCCACAAACCAGGGCGTTTTCCCGAAGGTGGGAAGGGCTTCTTGGCGCTTTGAAGAAATGAATGTCTGGTTTCTTCTGCCCAAAGGGGGGTAATCCTTGAAGGAAGAGTGGAAACCTTCGGTTGGTGCCTACCTGCGCCAGGAAAGGGAGCGGAAAAATATCTCCTTGGCCGACATGGCCGAAGCCACACGCATATCCCGGCGATATCTGGAAGCTCTGGAAAAAGATGAATTTCAATCCCTCCCGGCTTCTATTTTTGTCCGGAGCTTCCTGCGCGCCTATGCCGTGTATATCAAGGTCGACCCCCAAGAAGTCCTAGACATGTATGAAGCCCAAACGATCTCCCTCCCCGCAGCAGAAAAAATGGAGCCGCCCTCCTCTCCCAAGAAATTTGAACCTCTGGCCAAATACATCCTTCTTTTAATTCTAATCGCTCTGGGAGTAGGCATTACCTTTTACTTTTTCAAAGAAACCCTCATTCCCGCCCCCTCTTCTCTTCCAGCTCCGGGAACATCCCTTCCGCCAGCAGCGCCTCTGGCCGAAAAAAGCCCCTCCGAACCCCTCTTTACGGCCCCAACAAAGCCAGCAAGGAATGTGGAAAGTGAAAAGCCCGCAATGAATATGGAAAAGCTCCCCAGTGCCGCGCCTGTTGCGGCCGAAGAAGGGCAGAAGAAGGAGAGGAAGCACGTCCTCAAAGTGAAAGCTATGGAGAAGACTTGGCTTAGCCTTCGCTGCGATGACCAACCAGAGGTCGAAGCCCTTCTGCAGCCTAAACAGTCGGCTACCTGGACCGCCCGCCGCCAGTTCAGAATTACCATCGGAAATGCTGGGGGAGTGGAAATCTACCTCAACGGAAAGTCCCAGGGGCCCTTGGGAGAATCCGGCCAGGTCGTCCACCTTCTGCTTCCGCAGGATATTGAACATCGCGAGGAAGAGAAGAAGGAACAATAACATTTCAGCACAACGGAGGCTGATGGGGGAAAAATCTGCCGTCCCCCAATGAATCGGGATGGGAGTCGAACATGAGCTATGGGAACAAAGTCCTCCTGGAAATTCAAAATTCCATTGCTTTCATAACTTTAAACAAACCTGAAAGGCTGAACGCTTTGGATGTGGGCGTCTGGATGGAATTGAAATCTGCTGCTGAGGCCATGGAGGCAAATCCCCAGGTGCGCGTGGCTATCCTCACAGGTGCAGGGAACCGGGCCTTCTGCGCTGGGCTGGACCTTAAGGAAGGGAGCACAGTTAAACTTGGCGAGAGATTTTCCCCGGCGGCGGTATTACCCCAGATTCATGAGCATCTGAAAGGGTTGCGCGCTTGCTTTGAGCAGATTGAAAACCTGCGCGTGCCGGTAATCTGCGCCATCCTGGGCTATTGTATTGGGGGGGGGCTGGAGCTGGCTTGCTGTACTGATATACGCATCGGTTCTGAAGACGCCCTCTTCTCCATTCCCGAGGTGCGGTTGGGGATCATCCCGGATATGGGCGGGACGCAGCGGCTTCCCAAAATTGTGGGCATCGGTAAAGCGAAAGAATTGATCTATTCCGCCCGCTCCATTGATGCGCCGGAGGCGCTGCGCCTTGGTTTGCTCAATGAAGTTTGCCCTAAAGAAAAGGTACGGGAGCGGGCTTACATATTAGCCCGGGAGATTGCTGCGCATGCCCCTCTTGCTGTGCAGGGGGCCAAAAAGGCCATAAACGCCGGTTGGAATCAGGGATTGGCCGATGGGCTGACCCTCGAGACTTTCCTGGCTGCGGGAGTGCTGCTTTCCGAAGATGCTCAAGTGGGGCGCTCGGCCGCCGCCGAGAGAAAAGAACCTTCTTTCCAGGGCCGATAGGAGCGGAAGAGCGTTCTTACCGCCCTGCAGGGCGGACGGTTAAGATCAACGCCAGGCTGGCTAATTTCAAAAAGATGACCACAGCGCAGGTATGCAAGATACCCAGGACGGGGACGAGGAGCACTCCTACCCATAGCGATCCGGCCCAGGCCCCGCAAAGGTCTGCCGCGTAGAGGATACCAGCAGCTCGCCCTACGCCCTCTCCGCTTCCGGAAAACAAGCTGCCGGACAGCGGAAACTCTAATCCTACCAGGCAACCCGCCATGCCGCAGAGCAGAAGAAATCCAAATTTAACAGTCGCCTGAAGTTTGGGGGCTAATCCGAAAGAATAAAAAAAGGCCAAAAGAGCCATCCCCAAGGTAGCCAATAAGATCATGAGAATTTCCACTCCCATAAGCGCCAGGGCGAAATTTCGGATCTTTTCCAAGGCCCGGGTCATCGTCCAACTCCCTAAAGTCATCCCTCCCATAAAAGCGGCAATCAGCAGCCCGATCCATTGATAGGCATATCCGTAGAGGGTCTGGAAGGAAAAAATGGCCAGCACACTGAAGGCGATACCAAAGAAGCCGGTGGTGGCCACGACCCAGACGAGAGCCCTCTGGGGGCGATGGCGGCTCCGCTTTCTATGGAAGAGCAAAGCTGCGCTAACTACAAGCAAGATAAGGGAGGCTAGGTGCCAAAGATGCAGCCCCTTCACGCCCCCCCAGAAAGTTTGCAGGCGGGGATGGAATTGAGCATTCCAATAAGCAAGACCATAATAAAGCCCGGAAGGACTCGCGTCTCGGTTCAACCGCACCTGCCCTCCGCGGCGCAGGGAATCCTCCAGCCATTTTAACCGCTGGTTCTCCAGCCGGTTGCGGATTTGAAATTCCGTCAGAAAACGGGTGGTGATCTTCCTTTCTCTCAGGCCGGCGGTTAGGGACTCCGGCAGGGGCGGACCAGTATCAGCGTACGCGGAAGCCAGGATGAAGTTTACTTCTCCGGGGAGGACATAGACGGCAGGAAAAATTTCTTTTAAGGATTTTATCAGGCTTAAATTGAGGTCCCTTATTTCCGGGCTGAGATAGGTCTGGGAACCGGGGAGCGAGAAAGCTAAGATCCCCTTGTCTCTCAAAGCGCCAAAAACCTCACGGAAAAACTCTACTGTGTAATACCGGTTCAGTTCTAAAGTGGAAGGGCTGGGAAGGTTAAGGATGATCCCGTCAAATTTTTGGGCCGTAGTTTTTAGGAATAAACGGCCGTCCAGGTTATGGATATGTACCCTCGGGTTTTCTATTTCTGGACGAGTGAGCGTGGTTAGGTTCTTCTTGATCAAGTGGATGATAAGAGGGTCAATCTCGGTATAGTGAACCTCAGCTACGGGATGTTTCAAAACCTCGGTGATAACGCCGCCAAAACCTCCGCCGATGATCAGAACCCGGCGGGGGGAGTGATGGAAGAGAAGGGGGTAATGAACCATCTCCTCCACCAGAGCAATATCGGGAACGGGCGCATTGCAAATCGGGATGCCGTTGGAAAAAAAGGTGAGCTGCTCTTCCCTGCGCCCCACGGTTACATTTCCATAGGGCGACCAGCGAGATTCTAAAATCTGCAACCCCCGCCATTGCCAGTCCATCGAGCTTTTTTCGAGACGCTGGGCGCCGGAGAAGGTCAAAATCATGGCGTTGGCCAGGAACAAAGACCAAAGCAAACCAGCCAGGACTATTCTTTGAGGAGTCCTTTTCCCTTTAACGGCATGAACCAACAGGAGCGCAGAAAGAAGATTAGCCACCCCCAAGAGAAAAGCTACCTGGAAGGAAGTGAAAAACGGGATGAAAAAAAAAGTATAAATTACTCCTCCCGCACCAGCTCCCAGGGCTTCATAAAGGTATACTCTGCCGATGGAAAGGGTAGTCCTTTTTATCCAATCAGAGTGCAGGCTACATCCCAGAGCAAACATGATACCATCAACAATTCCTAAGGGAGCTAGGACCGGGATGGTCCAGAGAAAGATCTGGATCAGGCTGGCTCCTTCGCCCATGGAAAGGCCCATGAAATAGCGCAGCCCTCGTATCCCGTAGATGGTCAGAGGAAGTAAGACGGATACCAGCACCTGGAGGAGAGCATAACCTCCGATCCCCAGACCGAACTCTTTGGCCTTCTTGCCCAGCAAAAAACTTCCAGCTGCTTCCAGGAAAAGCCAGTTGGCTAAGATAATGGCGATGGAGAGCTCATTTCCGATAAAAACTACAAGCAGTTCTCGGATGACCATCACCTGGGTGATGGTGAAGGTAAACCCCATGAGGATGAAGGCCAAAAGAAAAGGAAGGTTCATAAAAACCCCGCCCGTGAATTATAGCAAATCTCTCGGGAGTTCTGGAATAAAAAGGGAATTCTTCCCTCCCGCCTTCCTTTCTGATAAGATAACCATAAAAAAAGTTTCATCTCCTCTCCATGCCTCTTTACACAACACCGGCCATAGTGCTCCGCTCGACCCCTTATGGTGAATTCGATAGAATTGTCACTCTTTACACGCTTGAATTCGGCAAGGTCAAGGGGATCGCTAAAGGGGCCAAGCGATCGCAGAGGCGCTTTGGAAACACCCTAGAAATTTGCTCCTACGTTAAAGTTACTTTTTTCGAAAAAGAGACGTCGGATCTTGTCCGGTTGAGTCACTGCGACCTGATCCTCCCCTTTGTAGGCCTCAGGGGAGATATTGCCAAACTGGCCTGGGGCAGCTACCTGATCGAGTTAGTAAACGAATTGACGGCGGAAAGGATCAAGAACCAAGCGCTTTTCCGGCTTTTAATCGTTTTTCTAAAATTCATCAACAGGGGCCTGCTCAAAGAAGAAATCCAAAGGGTGTTCGAGATTCGCCTCCTTTCCCATCTGGGATACCAGCCGCAACTCGCTCATTGCATCCGTTGTCAAAAGCGTCTTTTTGGGGAGGAAATTTTTTTTGGCGCCAAAGAAGGAGGGGTTCTCTGTCCCGCCTGTGGTGCCCACCTTCCTGATCTCGTCTCCGTCTCGCTGGGAACAATAAAAACCCTGCTCCTTGCCCAGTCTGTGCCTCTGGAGAAGGTCGGACGCATTTCTTTTTCGCCCCGCGCCCGGAAGGAAAGCCAAGCCCTCCTTAACCTTTTTCTCCAGCAATACTTGAGGAAGGAGCTCAAATCGAAGAAATTTCTGGAGCAAATTTCCCGGGGGGAGTTATCGCCGACGATTTCCAATTTAAATCATCGCCAGGCTCAGCGGGAATGATACCCATAGCGGGAAACAACAGTGGAAAAAAACGGGACGATCCTTTTCTGATACTGATAGGAAATAGGGGGGAGGATGATGGACCAAAAAGTTAAAGAAGCCATTTTTCGACAAGTGGAAAAAGAACCTTTTGCGCAAAAATTCGGCCTGAAACTAGTCGACCTGGATGCGGGATTTTCCAGAGTGGAAATGACCTTTACCCCGGACATGGAGAACATTTTTGGCTTAGCCCACGGCGGGGCCTTGTTTGCCCTCATTGACGAAGCCTTTGAAACCGCCTCCAATTCCCATGGGAACATGGCCGTGGCGCTTAATATGAGTATCACCTATGTTAGCTCTCCAGGCCCAGGAACCAAGCTCTTTGCCGAGGCTAAGGAATTCAGCCGGACAAGCCGAACTGCCAATTACGACATCAAAGTGTTTGATGACCGAGGACAATTAATAGCTTCTTGCCAGGCTCTTGTCTACCGCAAAGAAAATCCACTACCTTTCTTAGGGGATAAAGGTAGTTGACCATCCAAATTCTAATCAATTTTTAACACTTTCGCCCCCCGGGTTTTTCTTTCTTTAATCTCCAAGAGGGCTGTATTGGCTTCTTCCAGTTTAAAGGCCTGAACTTCGGGTCGAATGGGAATTTTGGCCGCCAAGCTTAAGAATTCCCCCACATCGGACCTCGTTACATTGGCCACGCTCTTGATTTCTTTCTCCAACCAAAGGTGGCGCGCATAGTCCAGCTCAAGGAGAAATTCTTTGTCCAGCTCTTCTTTGCGAATGGCGTTGACCACTAACCTTCCCCCGGGCGCCAAATTCGTTAAGGCCTCCACAATCGGCCTCCAGGCCGGGGTTGTATCAATGGCGCAATTCAGTTTTTCCGGTGAAGGCTCCCCTATGTCGCCGGCCCAATAAGCTCCCAGTTCTTTGGCAAAATCCCTTTCCTTCCCGCTCCGGGCGTAAACAAAAACTCTGGAGCGGGGATATTTATGCCGGGCCAATTGGATAACCAGGTGGGCGGAAGCCCCAAATCCGATGAGTCCCAAATTCTCTCCATTTTGCAGGTTGGTTAGTCTGAGGGAGCGATAGCCGATGGCGCCGGCACATAAAAGGGGGGCGGCCTCCAGGTCGGAGAAGGTTTCAGGGATTTCATAGGCGAAATCTTCGGGAACGGTCAAGTACTGGGCATACCCTCCATTTACATCCCGGCCCGTGGCGGCAAACTGGTCGCATAAATTCTCGTTCCCGGCACGGCAGAATGGGCATTTTCCACAGGCCGAATGAATCCAGGCAATTCCTACCCTCTCTCCGACTTTAAATTTATGGGCCTTCCTACCGGCTTTTTCTATTCTTCCAACAATTTGGTGCCCCAAAACAATCGGCAGCTTGGGTGGCGGAGTCCTTCCTTCAATTTCGTCTAATTCCGTATGGCAAACGCCGCAGGCGGAAATTTTAACCAATATTTCTTTTTCTTGGGGAGAAGGAAGAGGCAGGTCTACTAACTCCAAGGGAAGGCGGTTTTCCGCAAGGTGGCAAATCTTTTTTAATACCATAGCTTTCATGGTTCACGGATCTCCTTTTTGGCCCGACCCTTACTATTGCTGCAAGGGAACATAATTTACGGGGCAGATAGGTTAATCCCGTTGCTCCTTTCATTCGGCCACCGATGGTAAAAATAAGGGGCCAGTCATTGCGGTTTGATTACAACCTTTATAGGCTCTTCCCCCTTCTTTTCCCCGCCGGCAGTCTGCACAGCTTTTTCAGCGTCGGCCAGAGAAAATTTATGGGTGATCATCTTCTCCGCCGGATATTTTCTGGATTCGACGATCTTGACGGCCGGGGCCACTGCCGTCAGGTCATGGCTATAAACCCCTTGGAGGCGGATTTCGTGCAAAACTACTTTATCCAAAAGGAGAGATATTTCCTTGGAGCTACCGTAAAGGCCGGGAAGAATCACCGTCCCCCCTTTTTTCACCAGGTCAAGGGAAGCAATCGCCCCTTCTGGACTGCCGGTAACATCCATGACGATATCGGCCATTTCTCCATTGGTGATTTCTTGCACTATTTTTACCGGGTCTACCCGGGAAACATCCAGGCAGTAGTCCGCCCCTAGAAGCCTGGCCATTTCAAACCTGCGGGCATCTTGGGAAACCCCGGTAATGATAATCTTCGCCGCTCCGGATTCTTTGGCCACGACCACGGCGGCCAGGCCCTGCTGTCCGGGCCCCTCGATCACCACAGTTTGGCCGACGGAAATCCCCCCCACCTGCCTCAGCCATCTTACGGCATTGCCCATGATGGCACAGACCAAAACCGCAGCTTCGGCCGGGACATCCTCGCTGATTTTATGGATCATGGCCCGCGGCGGGAGGTAAAGGTATTCTCCGTAAGCCCCCCATAGATGGGGAGGGATTTGACATGAAATGTATGTCCCAAATTTACCCTCCTTTTCGCAAAAAACATATTTCCCCGAAAGGCAATAGCGGCAGTAGCCACAACCGAAAGTATACTCCACCACCACGCGGTCACCTTTCTTGACCCCATGGCGCTCGGAGGCTTGAGACCCGATTTGCTCGATACGCCCCAAAATTTCATGGCCCAGGATAAGGGGAAAATACTGCTGCAAGCGGGCAATTTTCCCCGTATAGATGCCCACGTCCGAACCACATACCCCGCACATCTCCACCCGGAGCAGCCCATCTTCTTCCCCGATTTCAGGAATCGGGAAGGCTTGCAAAGACATTTTACGGACATCCGTGAGAACCATGGAATAGGTTTTTCCGGCCATCGGTAGTTCCTCTTTCTTTTTCGATTTTTTTAACTTAGGACGGGGAAATTCTGATCTTCATTGTTTGCCAAGCTCGCGGCCAGAAGCGCAGCATGACTTCCGCCCCGAAAGCCGCATATCAACCTCGGCAAAGAACACCGCCAAAATCAACACGGGGCCTTAAGATTTATCGCTTGTACTCTATTTTGCTCGCCCACCTTGCTTTTCCAGAGTCCCTATCCCTGGCCCGGGGTTCGGGGCGATGAGCGGCGCCGCGGAGAGAAAGCATCGGCGGGGAGGCGAAAAAATTGAGGAAGCTTCCGTCGGGTAAAAATCGACGAAGATTATTTCCCCAATCCTAGCTGTTTGGCGATAATCTGCCTCTGAATTTCTGAAGTTCCTTCCCCCACGACGTACACGAGAGCATCCCGGTGAAAGCGGCCCACTGGAAACTCCCGCATTTGCCCGTACCCGCCATGGATCTGCATGGCTTGCTGGGAAACCCGTACCGCCACCTCGGAGGCAAATAGCTTGGCCATGGAAGCTTCCCGGACGGGGTTCTTCCCCTGATCCATCAACCAGGCCGCGCGCAGGACGAGGAGCCGGGCGGCCTCGATTTCAGTGGCCATGTCCGCCAGCTTAAAGGCAATAGCCTGAAACTTGGCAATAGGTTGCCCGAATTGAACCCGCTCTTGTCCATATTTGCGGGCTGCTTCATAGGCGCCCTGAGCCATGCCTACACAGTTCCCGGCCACTCCAATGCGCCCCTCGTTCAAAGTCTCCATCACCCGGTAGAAACCCCCCTCTTCGCCGATCAAATTCTCCCGGGGAATGCGGCAATCTTCAAACAATAGCTCTGCCGTCTCCGAAGACCGTACCCCTTCTTTCTTGAGTTTGCGGGTTACGATGAACCCAGGGACGCCCTTCTCTACGAGGAAGATGCTGATCCCTCGGTAACCCCGGGTCTTATCTGTGTAGGCCACGAGAGTCAGGAAATCGCAGAAATTTCCATTGGTGATGAAGATTTTCCTTCCGTTGATCACGTAGGCATCCCCGCTGCGGCGGGCTACGGTCTCTATAGACTTTACATCGCTGCCGGCGTTGGGCTCGGTCAAACCGAAAGCAAAGATCTTATCCCCCCGAATGGCCGGAACGAGGTATTTTTGCTTTTGTTCCTCGCTCCCCCAGTGATAGACGGGAAAAGTTCCCAGGTGGGAGTGGGCTGACCAGGAGGAGGCGATTCCTTGAGAGACGCGGGAAATTTCTTCCCGCATGAGGACCTCCGAAACTTTATCAATCCCTGCCCCCCCGTATTTTTCCGCATAACGCGGACAAAGGTATCCCAACTTCCCCATTTGCGGGAAGAGCTGCTTGGGGAAAAATTCCGTCTCTTCCGCCTCCTCGACTAAGGGAGCGATCTCCGCCATAACGAATTTGCGGAAGGTCTCTTGAAAGATACGTTGTTCTTCGCGAAGAAAAAATTCCATGGTCCAGTATCCCCGCTCCACCGCTACTCTCCCCCTTCGAGAGAAGAGGGGTGGGAGGGGGTGAAATTCAGTTTTTCATCATTTCCCTAAGTTCCCTTTTCAACACCTTGCGGTTTGGATTCCTGGGAAATTCGTCCAAAAACTTTACGGCCTTGAGGACCTTATAGGCAGCGAGGTTGTCCCGGGAAAATTGGATCAGCTCTTCCGCACTGGCTTTCTGCCCGGGCTTGAGGATGACAAAGGCCATAGGACTTTCTCCGCGCTTGGGGTCGGCGAGGCCAATTACCGCCGCTTCCAGGATGGCCGGATGAGTGTGCAAAAGCTCTTCGATTTCTCGAGGATAAACGTTATAGCCGCTGCAAATGATCATGTCTTTCTTCCGGTCAAGAATGTAAACATACCCGTCTTCATCTATCTTGCCCAGGTCCCCGGTATGTAGCCAGCTGCCCTTCAAAGTTTCGGCCGTGGACTCGGGATTTTTATAATAACCCTTCATCACGGCCGGTCCGCGGACGACCACTTCGCCGATTTCTCCGGCCGGGATTTCCCGGTCTTGGTCATCAAAAATTTTTATCTCCAGGCCAGGAAGGGGAAGGCCTACGGAACCGGGTTTGCGGACTCCGAAAAGAGGATTGGCCGTGGCTGCCGTGGTAATCTCGGTCAATCCGTAAGCTTCGACCATGGGGATTTTAAATTTTTCCTCAAATTTTCGCAAAACTTCCACGGGCAAGGGGGCGCTTCCGGACATGCCTACTTTCCATGAAGAAAGATCGTATTTTTCGGTTCTGGGGTCATGAACGAGCATGTAATGAAGGGCCGGGGCTCCGCTCACCATGGTCGCCCGGTATTTCATGTTGGCTTTCAAGAATTCTTCAAAATCGAGTTTGGCTTGGATAACGGCCGTTGCTCCCAGGAAGACGACGGCCAGCACGTTCACGGTCAGGCCCATGGCATGGAAGAGGGGGGTTACCGACACGCGGACCATCTGCTCATCGAGATGCAGAGCCCCAATGATACCCTGGACGTTGGAATATAGATTGGCATGGGTAATCATAGCTCCCTTGGGGAAACCCGTGGTCCCTGAGGTGTAGATTATCGTGGCGGTATCATCGGGCGCGCAATCCACGGTCATCTCTCCGGGCGGCCTCTCGGATAGGAGGGCAGGAAAAGATAGGCAGCCCCCCGGGGGTTGGTTTCCCACGACGGCTAAATTTTTCAAGAAAGGAAGGCCGGCGCGCAGGGAGTTAACCATGTCCACCTGACTTTGGTGGACGATTAAAGTATTTACTTCGGCATTTTCCAGGATGTATTTGGACTCGCGGGCTTTCAGCATGATATTGACCGGGACGACAGCCGCTCCCAGCTTAACGGCCGCAAACCAGGAGATGATGAATTCCAGACTGCTGGGGGTAAAAATCGCTACTCGATCCCCTTGGCGCACTCCCATCTTTTGCAGGCCAAAAGCACCAGCTTCGCTCCATTCCTGCAAGTCTTTATAGGTGGTTCCCTGGTCGTCGAAATAGAAGGCCACCTTATCCGGGAGGCGTCTGGCGGTTTTTGATAAAAATTCCCCAATATTCATTCCTCTCTCCCCCAGGGAAAAATGGATGCTTTTTTTTCACTCCGGCAATTCTATATCATTTAAGCCCCTAGATATTCAAGGGCTCCCGGAATTCCCCAAAGACCTTCCTCAAGGCAGTGGTGATCTCTCCGAGGGAAGCGTAGGCTTTAACGGCAGCGATGAAATAGGGCATTAAGTTTTCCGGAGCCTCGGCCGCCCTACTCAGGGCATCCAACGCCTTCTGCGCGGTTTTCCCATCCCGCGAAGCCTTAACTTCCTTCGTCCTTTGACTCTGCCTTTTGACAGCCTGAGGGTCGCTGCGGTGAAGCTGCAGGCGGGGTTTTTCCCCTGCGCTCTGGAATTTATTCAATCCGACCACAATCCTTTCCCCCCTTTCCTCTTCTTGGGCCACCCGATAAGCCTCCTCGGCCACTGCCTTCTGGGGATAGCCCATTTCGATGGCGCGCACGGCCCCGCCCAGCTCTTCTACGCGCTGGATCTCCGCCGCGATTTTTCCTTCCAGGTCGTTAGTCAGGGCTTCCACAAAATAAGAGCCTCCCAGGGGATCCACCACTTTGGTGATCCCGGTCTCGAAAGCCAAAATCTGCTGCGTGCGCAGCGCCAAACGGGCCGTTTGCTCTGTTGGGATGGCGTAGGCCTCGTCCATGGCCGGCTGGAGCATGCCTTGGGCTCCTCCAAGGATATTGGCCAGGAGGCCGTAAGCCCCGCGTATTAAATTTATTTCCGGCTCCTGGGCGCGGTATGTGCTTCCTCCCACGGTGCCCGTAAAGCGCAGGAGCATGGAATGGGCGTTCTTGGCCCCAAAGCGGTCTTTCATCATCCGCGCCCAAAGCCGGCGCAGGGCCCGATAGCGGGCCGCTTCCTCGAAGATCTGGAGGCCGGTGGCCAAGAAGAAAGATAGACGGGGAGCAAAATCATCAATGGGCAGCCCTCTTTTTAGGGCTTCTTCGATGTAGGCGATGGCGTTGGCCAGGGCGTACGCTCCTTCTTGCACCATGTTGGCACCTGCCTCTCGGATGATGATTCCCCGGATGTTATAGGGATAAAACCGGGGCAGATGACGCATGCAAAACTCTACAATATCTGTACTCAAGCGTAAGGCCGGGCCTGGGGGAAAAACCCATGTCCCCCGAGAAATATACTCGCAGAGTAGGTCGTTGGCCAGGGTCCCGCTGAGTGCAGATAGAGGGACTCCCTGCCTTTGGGCCAGCACGACATACATAGCCAGAAGAGGGGCCGCCGTGGTGTTGATGTTGAAGGAGGAAGTGATCTGGTCCAGGGGGAGCCCATCGTATAAGATTTCCAGGTCTCTTAAGGTGTCGATGGCTACCCCTACTTTGCCGACCTCTCCCTGGGCCAGGGGATCATCAGAGTCCAGACCGAGCTGCGTGGGCAGGTCAAAAGCGCAGGCCACACCCATATTTCCGGACTGGAGCAAGAACTTCCACCGCCGGTTGGTATCTTCTGCTGTTCCGAAGCCCGCATAGAGCCGCATCTGCCAGGGCCCCCTGCGGTACATTCCCGGGTAGACCCCGCGAGTGAAAGGAAACTCCCCGGGAAAGCCTAAGTCCCTGAGATAATCCCCTCCCGGGAGGTCATCAGGCGTATAAACCACCTGCAAGGGCTGGTGCAGGTCGGAGAAAGCCGGCGGCAGCTCTTCTACCTTTTTCTCTCTCTGCCAGCGTTTTTTTTCGGCAGCGATTTTCGTCAAGTCGTTCATGATGAACCCCCTACTGCGCACACCGCGTAAAAAGAATGTGGTAAATCTTAAAAATTTTCTTGCAGGAATTTTTCCAGCCCTTCCCGAAAATGGGGATGGGCTATGGTGACCAAGGACTCGGCTCTTTCCTTTAAGGTTTTCCCCCTTAGGTCGGCCACTCCATACTCGGTAACGATGTACTGAATCGAATGCCGGGGATGAGTTACGGCTGAACCCAAGGGGAGCTGGGGCACAATGCGTGAATTCTGCCCATCTGGGGTGGCCGCAGTAAGGGCAATGATCGACTTTCCTTGGGGAGAAAAAAGAGCACCCTGGAGAAAGTCGAAAGAACCCCCGATGGCGCTGAATTGTTTTCCCCCCACGGTTTCGGCGTTTACCTGGCCCGTAAGATCCACTTCGATGGCTCCCAGTACGGAGATGAACTTTTCAATTTGGCCCACCAGGCGAGAATTAATGGTCGCCATGATCGGTCGGCCCTCCACTAAGAGGTTCTCATGGACGAAATTAAAGATCTTTTTCGTCCCGAGGATCTCGGTAACCACGATTCGGGGCGGGCGGTCTGGAGTCCAATACTTTTCCACCAGGCCTTTTTCCACGGAATCCACCATGGCGTCAATGCCCATGGCGAAAAAACGCAGATCCCTTTTCCCTTCGAGGTTCTGCACCACGGCGTCGGGGATGGACCCTATACCGATCTGCAGCGTGGCCTCATCAGGAATCAACTCCGCCACCCATTTTCCAATCCGCCGCTCCACCTCACCAACTTTTTCCAACGAGGGGTATTCCAACAGGGGGCGGGAGGACGGCACCAGGTAGTCGAGCTGCGAAATATGGATGAAAGAATCTCCCAGAACCCGGGGCATTTGGTCGTTTACTTCAGCGATGACCAGCCCGGCCTCCAGGGCCGTGGGCAAAGAATGTCCGATGGAAACCCCAAAGCTCAAGTAGCCATCCTTATCGGGTGGTGAAAGGTGGACCAGGGCTACGTCAATGGGCCAGATGCCTGTTTTAGAGAAGATATAAGGAGCCTCGCTTTGACGCATGGGGATGTACTTCACTGTGCCTTTTTTAAGGAGATGGCGGATGCGTGGAGCGCATTGCCAGGTGCGGAAAGAAAAGCTATCCTCCAGCCCTTCCTGGAGGAAAGGATACTCAATCTGTAGCCCGCTGACGATTTCCACATGCCTCAACTGATCCTTCCGGGCGATCAAAGCCTCCATTAATGTCTGGGGTAAACCGCAACAGAGGGGAAGGATCAGGCGGTCTCCCGATTTTACCTTAGAGAGGGCTTCTTCTGCCGAAGCCCACTTGCTCAACCTGTTCATTTTTCCTCCGCCTGGAAAAGGCCGATGCCCCGGCCCATAACAGCTTTTTCCCCGCTTTCCTTTTCGATAAAAAGGTCGCATTCCACGTAATATTTAGCTTCCTTTTTGTTTATCTCTTTGACTATGCCGTTGATGCGGATCCGGTCCCCGGGCCGGATGGGAGCTACGAAACGGACGTCGAGAAGTTTCCCCCCCTCGGTCCATCCGTTGCCGAAGCAGTCCATCATCAGTTCATTCAGAAAGGCCAAGGACATGGGACCATGGGCAATGGTCCCCTTAAAAGATGTCTGTTGGGCATATCCAGGATCTACATGGAGCCGGTTGAAATCCCCGGAAAGCTTGGCCCATTGCCAAATCCTCTCTTGATCAATATCCTTCTCGATTGCGGGAAGTGAATCCCCTGCTTGCGGATTCTTCAGCATCTCTTTTTTCCCTTCTTAGCGCTAGGCGCCTTGCGCTTAGCGTTTTTTACTTCGGCCAAATAGCATAAAGCCTAATTGTACTCACGGCCTGGCCTTCCTGACTTTGAGCCTCAATGAGAAAGGTTACCCGTCTTCTTCCTTTTTCATCCAGATAGCTTTCGCAAACCTGGGCCTTAACTTGCAGGATATCTCCGATCAGGACCGGATTGTGAAACTCAAACTCCTGCTTGGCCAGCACTCCGCCCGAGGGCATGCTATGATCTTGCAGGTAAGAAAGGCGGGCGTAGATCGCCGCCAAACCAGGGGGAGCGATCAAGCTTGGCTTGGCCAAGGTCTTGTCCCAATATAAAGGATGGCGATCTCCCACAACCTCCATAAATTCCTGGACCAGATCTTTGGTAACCGCGTATTCCAGGGGGCGGAAAGTGCGCCCCAGGGGGAGATCAGTGAATACTAACTCTGGTTTTTTCTCCTGGTTGTTCACCACCCTTGTTCCTTTATCTCCTATTTCAGTCTCCCTTGGGGAAGAAAAGTTCAACCTGCCCTTCTAAAAAAACATCCCCATTGGCTTTTTGGCTCAAAACTTCCAAAAGGGCCTGAGGGCCTTCTTTCTCAATTGCCAGAACCTTGAAGCGCGTAATTAGAATATCTCTTCCGGTTAATCCTCCTTTGACGGTCACTCCTTCAGTTTGAATTTTTAACCCTTCGGATAGAGGCCAATTTTTTTTGAGGGCTTCCTCAATTACCCGGTAAGCTAATTTATCTGCGGAGAACATTTCTTCCAATTTTTCCGCCAAAAACAGGGCCGGCGGAATTTCGCCGTTGCTTCTTAAGTCCTGAGCCGAAAGCGGCCTTGGGCTTCGATGCCTGATTGGTCCGCTGCGGGTTACGTGGCCAAAAAGTTGGCGCCCGCAAATCTCCTCGGCCATTACGGCGGTATCGATGACCTCGTCGATATTTAGCCCTGTTTCAATTCCCATCTCGGCCATCATAACCACCATGTCTTCGGTGCAGGTATTGCCGGCGAATCCTTTATGGTATTTAGGCCGCCGGGTTGCCGGCTGTCCCCCCATTCCCCCCAAGGAACTGTCATGGTACACAATCCCTTCCTGAAGAGCGGCCAAAGTATTGGCCAGCCCCATGCCCCGGGTGTCATGGAAATGAGCAATGAAGTTTACCCCGGGAAAATGCTCTTTCATCTTCCCGAATACCTCCCTTACCTGGCGCGGGTTAGCCTCTCCGGTGGTATCACCGAGCATAATAGAAGTCGCCCCCTTGTCCAGATACCAATGCGTTAACTCGATTATCTTCTTCAGAGGAACTTCCCCGGCCAGCGGACAGCCAAAGGCCGTACCGATACACCCGATCACTTTAAGGCCGGCCTGCCTCGCTCGTTTTACGACATCAGCCAGAGGGGGCAGGGCTTCGGCAAAGGTTCGCTCTAAGTTGGCCAGAAGGTGATCTTCACTGGCCGAAATAATAGCCGTGATTTCCTGAACCCCATAACCCTGATAACAGGCATCCAACAAGCGATCTAAGGCTTTATCATTGGGGATAATGGCGATAAAAGTGACATCTTTTAAGCGGTTGATCCCTTGGAGCACTTCCAGGGAATCGGCAAACTGTTTGATTAATTTGGGGTGGGCGAAGGAGGTGGCTTCAATGCGCTTAAAGCCGATTTCCACCATCCGGTTGATGATGGCAATTTTCTTTTCGGTGGGGATAAATTGATCTTCCCCCTGCAGCCCATCCCGGGCCCAGCATTCGCAAATGTATACCTGCTCTGGAAGTTGACTCATTCACTTCCTCCCGCTAATCGGTCTTCAACCCCATTTGATGGCAAATGATTCTCCGCTGAATCTCTGACGTTCCTTCTCCGATCTTAAGCTGGCGGGCGTCCCGCCAATAACGTCCCACCGGAAACTCCCGCATCTGCGAATACCCTCCAAAAATCTGCATAGCCTCACTGGTGACATTTTCCGCCATCTCCGTGGCAAAAAGCTTGGCCATAGAAGCTTCCGAAGTGCACGCCCTCTTCTGATCAACCATCCAGGCCACTCGGTAGATCATCGTCCGGGAAATCTCGATCCACGTGGCCATGTCCGCCAGCTTAAATCCGATGGCCTGAAAATTTCCGATCGGACGGCCGAAAGCTATCCGTTCTTTGGCATACTGAAGGGCGGCCTCGAAGGCGGCGCGGGCAACTCCCGTAGCTCCGGCCGCGATGACGACTCTCCCTTCAACGAGAGTCTTAAATATGTTTCGGAACGCTCCTTCTCTCGCCCCGATGAGATTTTCTTCGGAAATCAGGCAATCTTCAAAGCTCAATTGAGCCGTCTCCGATGAACGGCTCCCTTCCTTTTTCAGCTTGCGGGAAACATGAAAACCTCCGGCCCCTTTTTCCACCACAAAAAGACTGATGCCCTCCAGGCCCTTGCTCCGGTCGGTGTAGGCAGCCACGAGAACAAAGTCGGCAATGGTTCCATTGGTGACAAACATCTTGGAACCACGGAGAAGATAACTTTGGCCTACCTTGACGGCTCGTGACTCGATGGCCTGAACATCGGAACCCGCGTTCGGCTCCGTGAGTGCAAAAGCAGCGATCTTCTCCCCCCGGATCGCCGGGTGGAGGAAACGTGCTTTCTGTTCTTCAGTTCCGAAGGCAAAAATGGGAAAAGTTCCCAAATGGCAGTGGGCAAACAGAGAAGTTGCGATCCCCCGACAGATGCGAAAGAGCTCCTCAGCCCAGATGCACTCGGCGATTTTATCCGCCCCGCTGCCCCCATAAATCTCTGAGTACCGGATGCCCAGGTAACCGAGTTGACCCATCTTGGGGAAAAGTTCCAGGGGAAAACGTTCCTCTTCTTCTGCTCTTTCCACCAAGGGCGAGATTTCTTTTTCGGCAAAATCCCGGATAGCTTTTTGAAAAATCCTATGCTCTGGAGAGAGGTCAAAATCCATGGTTGTCTCCCCTCGCTTTTTTGTACCTCTCCCGGAGCTCAGCCTTCAGCACCTTGCCGGTAATGTTTTTGGGTAGGCCCTGAACGAAAGTGACCGATTTGGGCTTTTTGAACCCGGCTAGGTTCCTTTTACAAAACTCAAGGATCTCTTCTTCCGTGCAGAGGGCTCCTTCTCTCCGTACGATAACGGCCTTAACTGTTTCGCCCCATCGCTCATCGGGTACGCCGATGACCGCGACTTCCTTTACTGCCGGATGGGAAGCGATTGCTTCTTCCACTTCCCGGGAATAGATGTTTTCTCCGCCGCTCTTGATTACATCCTTCTTCCGATCCACTAAGAAAATGTAGCCTTCTTCATCCATCCAGGCCATATCTCCAGTATGCAGCCATCCTCCACGCAGAGCCTGCTTGGTCTCCCGGTTCATCTTCCAGTACCCCTTCATCACATTTGCCCCCAGAACCACGATTTCCCCCACCTGGCCTGAGGGGACTTTCTTCCCTTCCTCATCCACGATGCGCACTTCCACGTTAAAAACCTCTCGGCCACAAGAACGGAGCCGCCTCTCCACTTCGCTTGGATCCCCCTGATGATCTTCTGGTCTTAACAGAGAGATGAGGGGGCTGGCCCCAGTCAATCCGAAGCCCAGCGAAAACTCGCAGGGAAAAGCCTTTCGGGCCTGCCAGAAAAGCTGGGGTGAGAGACATGCTCCACCATAGTAAATCGTCCTGAGGGAGGAGACATCATAATCGTTCAAATCCGGCAAGCGCAGGAGGTCATGGATCATCGTAGGCACAAGCCAGGTAGCCGTGACTCTCTCCTTCTGGACCATCTGTAGAAAAAGGATGGGATCAAAGCGATCAATAAAGACGTTAGTTCCGCCAACGGAAAGGATTTGAAGAAAGTACTCAACATCAGCGATGTGGTACATAGGCGCGGCATTCAAGAAGACGTCCCGGCAAGTGAACCTCCGTTCGAAGATTCCGGTAAGGGTGTTGGCCATAAGGTTCCGGTGAGTCAGGAGAACGCCCTTGGGAGTTCCGGCAGTGCCGCTGGTGTACATTTGAATGGCCACTTCCCCATCATCAAAGTCCGGGTTTATCTTAGAGGAAAGGGTAGTGGCAATCAGGGATTCATAATCCCTAAAGCCCTCCTCTTCCAGGCCGGAGCCAAGCAATAACCTCAGTTTTGATAGCGTCCCAGGTATGGTTTTGAGGGTTGCCCGGAAAGAACTCGTCGAGACCAATCCCAGCGCCTCACTGTGCTCGATGAGCTTAGCCAACTCTTTTGGGGACAGCCGGACATTAAAAGGAACCAGCACTGCCCCCAGCTGGGCGACCGCCAAAAAAAGCTCGGCGAACCGATGGCAGTTGGGAAGAAGGACCGCTACGCGGTCTCCGGGCCCGGTTCCCAATCCGGAAAGACCATGGGCCAAGCGATTTACCCTCTCCATGAATTGGCCGTAGCTGAACCGCTGAGAGCCACAGACCAAGGCCAGCCGATCTCGGTAGAATCTTGTTGAACGCCGCAGAATCTCCGCTAAACGCAAAGGCTCTCCCCCTCGCCAGGCTCCTTGGCCGGCGAAGACACTTTAAACAAGTCTTAACCCATTCCTGGCGCAACCGGCTTCTCCCGGCCCCTTTGATTAGCCTTCTTCCAAAAAAGAATTCCCACTATGATCCCGGCCAAACCAAAACCTGCCAGGTCGGTCCGCCACTCAGGCACAGCCAGGAGGGCTCCGGCAATAATCAGCCAGATCCGGTAAGCAAAGGGTAGGAGACCCATCCCCTGGAGGTACCCCTCCAGCGACGCGCTAATGAGGAAAACTCCAACAGTAGCCGTCAGAAAGGGAAAGGCGACCTCTCGGAGCGGCGCCTGCAGGACCAGCGCAGGATTGAACACGAAGAAGAAAGGGACAAAATAAATAACCGCTCCCAATTTCATAGCCTGGATGCCCGTCCTGATCGGGTCCGACTGGGCGATGCTCGCGGCCGTAATGGCCCCCAGGGCTACCGGCGGGGTAATAAAAGAAACCAAACCCCAGTACATGACGAAAAGGTGCACGGCCAAAGGATTCAACCCGCTCTGGGTAAGGGCCGGGGCCAGCACGATGGCCAGAAAAATGTAGCAAGCGGCCGCCGTCATTCCCATTCCCAGAATGAAGCTGGTGAAAGCTCCGATCAGCAGGAGCAAAATAACATTGCCCCCGGCGAAATCCACCAGCTCCCGGGAAAAGGCATGGGCTACGCCGGTCATTGAGAGAGCGCCAATGACCAGCCCGATAGCGCCCAAAATGGCCACCAATTCGGATAAGAATTTACCAGTTCCCATGACCAGCTGGAGAAAACCCCTCCAGCTTAAGCGGCTTTCCTTCTTGGTCATGGCTAGCAGGATGAGAAGGGCGGAAGCGTAGAAAGGAGCCCAGGCTTCGATCCTCAGATAAAGGAGAAGATAAATCAAAGCAAAGAGGGCCAAGAGGTAAAACCAGCCATCTTTAAGGGTGACCCATAAGGAGGGCAGTTCCTTCCGGTCCAATCCTTTGAGCCCGGCCCGGGCCGCGTACCCATCCGCTTGCAGGAATAGACCCAGATAGTAAAGCATCGACGGGACAAGCGCCGCCAGGCAGATCTTCCAGTAAGGGGTGGAAAGAAAGGAAGCCATGATGAAGGCCGCGGTCCCCATCACCGGCGGCATGAGAGCCCCTCCGGTGGAAGCACACGCCTCGATGGCCCCAGCGTAATAAGGGGGATAGCCTGCCCGTTTCATGGTGGGAATCGTCATCGAGCCGGTAGAAACCACGTTGGAGATCACGCTCCCACTCATGGTCCCGAAGAGGGCGCTGGAGATGACCGCCACCTTGGCCGGCCCGCCTCGGGAATGGCCCCATACGGCCAGAGCAAAATTAATGAAAAATCTACCACCTCCGGTGGATTGGAGAACCACGCCGAAGATCATAAATCCGATTA
>Ga0194112_10003819_pt1 | contig 20886 bp, 32 predicted proteins | sample TA2MahC400mmetaG_FD_146191 | JGI IMG/M metagenome (GOLD analysis project Ga0194112, IMG submission 146191) | Freshwater microbial communities from Lake Tanganyika, Tanzania - TA2015016 Mahale Deep Cast 400m | ecosystem: Environmental > Aquatic > Freshwater > Lake | place: Tanzania: Lake... | reverse complement strand
CTGTGCTACCGCCAAGGCCCCACCCCCCCGTCCGGGCACGCCAAGCTGGCCTTCGCCGCGCTCGCCGCACAATGCGCGCCCCTGCTCACCCCCGTCCTGGAGGCCCTGGGGGCCCTGCACCCCTTCTTCGGCCATGCCCGCCTGGAGGTGATCGTGCCGATGGATGGGGAAGGCGTCCTGTATGCCCCCCACTGGATCCTGGCCGGCTATGCGCTGCGCCAGATGCTGCACGGGCCTGCAGCAGGCACGCCCATGCGCCGCCTCCTGGACGATCTGGCCGCCGAGCCCCACCCCACCGGGGTCTTCACCATCGGCAACAAGGTGCTCCACGCCGCCTCCCCCCGCTCCGCCCTGGCCATCCACCTGCGCCTCAAGGCGCCCAAAAGCCCCGCTCAAGGCCGCCGGGCCCCCACGCATGTGCCCACCATCCACCAGATCTGGTCGCCCCCCCACACCACCCGGATGGGGGAGGAGATCGTGGCCGAGTGGGCCGCACGGGCCGCGCCACCGGCGGGCATAAAAAAGGCGCCCCGGTGAGGGGGCGCCGCTATTAAGGGGGGTTGTGGTCTGCTGGTCTTGTCCCTGGTCTCTCGGGCTGTCCGGCCCGTTTGGGTCTTCTCGCTGTGGTCTGTGGGTCTTGTGTCTTGGGGGGTCTTGCGTCGGGGTCGGTCTATCAGGCTCTTCTAGTGCCGCACTCTGGCGCGGACAGTTCATATGTGTGGCCTTTGTTTCGGCCTTTCAAATTTTTGTGTAAAAAAAAATGCACATCTCGAGGGAACCATCTGCCGGGCTGTGGTGCGCGGTGCCCCCACCCCGGCGGACGTTCCCCATTCCCCTTGATGGACCGCCCCCAGCGGCCATATCGAAGGGAACCTCTTGCGAGCCCCCTATGCCCTTGAACACCCCCCTTCCCCCGCTGGAATTGCCCCACGCCGCGGGCTGCCTCCTGCTGCCGGCCGCCGGCGCCCAGCACCAGGGCGCGCCCGCCTTCCTGCGCCAATGGGTCACCCGCTACGACGCCCAGCCCGCCACCATGGCCGAGATCCAGGCGCTCGCGCGCCTCACCGAAGGGCTGGTCGATTGCCATGGGGACGCAGGGACCGCGCTGCTGCTGGTCTCCTACCGCGACGGATCATGTGTGCTGGGGGCACAGGTGGAGGGCCGATGGATGCCCTACCCCGAGCCGCTCGCCGCCGCCGGAACACACCTGCGCTCGGCCTGCGCCAGCCTCCCCGGCGCGGAGCGGGCGCGCCTGGCCCGCACCATCCGCCTGGCCCCGCCGCTTGCCACCCGCCCCGCCCACCTGCTGAGCCCCGGTCACCATTGGCCACGCTGGGGCACCCTGCGGGCCTGGGACGCGGCCCGCCAGGCGGGCCAGATTGCCCCCACCACCATCCCCGCCCTGCTCCACAAGGCCATGCTGGCCCAACCCAAGCCCACCCATCCTCCCCGCGACGGCTACCTGGCCTGGTCTGTCTCGGGCCGCACCCTCACCCCCCAAGGGCCAGGCCCGATCACCGTGCGCCTGCAAGACTATGGCGGATTCGTCACCCAGAACCCCGCATGGGTGGCCCGCCTGCGCGCCACCGCGATCCGCGTCCTCTCCCACCCCGACGCCTTGTCCCAGGAACACACCATCAACCAGACGGTGTTGGGCCTGCTGGGCGCCCAATCCGTGGTCCCAAAGCCCCTGTTCATCGGCCCGATCGATCTCGATCACGACCGCTTCACCCTCCATGAACGCCTCCAGCAGCTGCGCGATCTGCCCGCCGGTGTGCTCGAAGAGGCATAGGATCCGCGATGTACCACACCCTGCCCACCATGCCCCAGCGATCCGGCGCACAGTCGGCCGCCACCCACCTGCTGCGCGGCCTGATGCCGCACCGGCCCGATCCCGCATGGGACGGGCGGTTGTGGCTGCGCGCGCTGCCGCGTGATCTGCCCTTTGAGCCGCCCAAGGCGGCCAAGAAAAACCGCCGCCCCAATGGCCCCCTCCTCACGCCCTCCATCCAGGACGGGCGGGGCCTGATCTTTTGCACCGACCAGAGCGCCGTGGCCGTGCGCCAGGAGGGGGAACGCTGGCGCGTGCTGCCCACCGCGGTGAGCCTCACCAGCCAGCTGTTCAGCGCGGACGATCAGCGCATGCCGATCTCGGCACGCACGGGGGCGGATTTGCGCCTGCGCGCCGTCGGCGCGCGCCGCATCGCCTCCATCGAAGGCGGCGACAGCGCCCTCCTGGAGGCCTACCCCACCGCGCTCTTTGGCGCCATCGATGCCCTTTGGGACGACCCCCGCTGGGCCCTGCCCGTGGGGGACATGCGGCTGCTGGATCCATGGGCCCAAGACCTGCCCACCGATCGGGCCTACCCCTCATGGGCCAACCTCGGCGGGCCCAGCGAGGGCGACAAGGCAATGCTCACCCATCTCCTTTCCCTGCTGGCCCGGCATCTCCACGGCCTGCTCTGCCGCGCCAGCCCCGAGGCCCACCAGGGTACCCTGTCGTTGAGCGTGACCTTCCAGCCCACCCCGCCGGCCCGCCTTGGCGCGGTCGGCGTCTCCATCCACTTCCACGCCCCCTGGGGCTTGCGGGCGAACGGGGGCCATCCAAACCTGGCCCGGATACTCGACCCCTGGCGGGCCTACATGAAGGCATGGTTCAAAGGGCCCCAGTTCTGGATTCCCTACACCCAGCGCCACCCCCAGGCGCCGCTCCGCTGCAGCCACACCTCGGGCCACCAACAGCCGGCCACTGCCCACCAGGTGCTCGACAACACCGCCCGCCTGCGCGCCATCCTGGCCGACGCCCCCACCATCGAGGCCTGAATGCTCGCCCTCTATCCCGCACCACCCCCCAGCATGCTGCCCCGATCGACGGTGCGCGATCTGCGCTGGACCGAGGCCAACCATGAAAGCCCCGCCCAACAGGCTGCGCGCTGGATGGCCGCGCGTCTGGATGACGATGGCCTCTACGATGGGACAGGCCCCGCCAGCGCCAGCCCCAGCTCCATGCTGGATCTGCGTCTTGGGCCGGTCGTCTTCCACATTGTGTTGGCCGGAACCATGCGGCGCGCCGGACGGGGGCGCGCCGTGCTGCCCACCACCACGGCCATCTTCCCGGCCCTCGCCGTGGGGGACAAAAGCCGCCCCTTCTTGTGGCCCTTCACCTACAACGGCCCGCCCATGGCCGCGCATGCCGGGCTGTCCAGCCTGTTTTATGCCGGCCCCCTCGAGGCGCTGGCCCAGTTCCTCGCCGCCGCGCCCACGCCCGCGCGTTCCCCCCAGGAGGCGCGCGCCGGCACCCCCGTCTTGCCGTGGATCACGCCCGATCTGACCGAGGGCCCCGACGGGGCGCAGGCGATGATCGCCTCGGGCGGGATGGGCGCGCTGCTGCGCGCGGCCTGGCTTGAGGCCGAGGGTGCGGAAGGGGCCCACGCGGGGACCATCAGGATCTCCCCCTGGACCTGGAACACCCGGGGGGCCTGGTCCTGGGACCGGCTGGAGCGGCCCGAGATCAGCACCCACGCGCCCTGGCAGGCGCGCGACGACAGCCCGATCGCCAGAGTCTATGCCCGCTTCGAGGCCAACATCGCCCACCTGCTGGCCCACCCCGCCATCGTGCCCGAGCCCGCCCTGTGGATGCGCCCCGCCCAGGCCCTGCTCTGGAACGGGCGCGTGCCATGGGAGGCACCCAGCGCCCACGCCCGCCTCGCCCAGGCCCGCATTCGCGCGCTCCTGGCAGACTCCCCTGGGCACGCCGTCTAGGCCTATATCGCCCCTATGCGCCCCGTCCACGCCCCACCCCCGCCCGCCGCGGCGGACCTGGCCGCCCTGGCGGCCCACCTGCGCCTCTTCGCCGAGGCGCTGGAGGCGGGGGATCGCCACCAGGCCAAGCGGCGCGCGGGCGGCGAGATGAGCGCCCATGCCTACCTCGCGCACCGTGCACTGATGGAAGACGCGGGGCGCATCGCCCGGGGCCAGTGGGGCGGGCGGGGCGCGCTCACCGGCTACGCGCGCGTCTATGCCCTCACCCCCACCATCGCCTTCGGGCTGGGGGCGGATGGCGTCGCCGCCCGGCTGCGCGATCGGGGCATCCTCGACCCCCACGGCGTCTGGCGCGCCCCCTTCACCGCCCTGCCCCTCCCACCCCCCTAGTGCAGTGGAGCATGGATGGACTCCCCCCCCTCCTGCTGCCCCGCCTGCGCACCCCCCGCCCGTGGGCACCATCATGGCTGATCCCGATCCCTTCTGTCCCCTCGACGCGATCGCCCACGTGGCCGCCCAGCACCCAGGCGCCCGCGCGTGGCCCGTGCTGGTGCGCAAGGCCACCACCACGGGCCACGCGCGGGTGCCCCAGATCCACTCCATCCCCTCCCACCACCTGCCCCACGGGGCCCAGGGCACCCTGTTGGCCCCCATCTGGGCCGGGCCCTGGCCCTTCACCTTCACCGGCTGACCACGAGGATCCCCCATGCACACCACCCTCTGCAACCCCCTCTGGATGCCCGATCCCCACCTCGGGGCCCGCCTCGTGGGGCGGTGGGACTACGTCGATGATCTCAGCCCCGCGTGGATTCCCCTCGCCCTGCGCAACCGGGCCAGCGTCGCCGCCGCCTTCGGGCCCTTTGCCCAGGCCCCACGCTGCCACATCTGCCCCTGTGCAGGCGCCCCCACCTTTATGCTGCGGCGCACCGCCATCAAGACCACCCCGCATACGCCCACCCCCCACCACTGCCCCACTAGCCCCTCCATGGCCCCCTGGATCTGCATCAGCTGCGGCAAGCCCACCAAGGCCACCGACACCACCCCCATGAGCGCCCACCAGGCGCTGGTGGTCTGGGCCGCCACGCTCGAGCGGCTGCCCGCCTTCCTGCGCGAGGATGCGCTGGCCTCGGACGGCTGGCCCAAGGCCATGGCCAGCCACCCCGTGTGAAAGACCGATCCATGACCTGGACCTTCCTGCCGCTCCTGTTTGGCAGGCGCGCGCTGCGTGCCGCGCTGGCGCCCATGGGCCCGCAAGACGCCTTCGCCACCTGCGTGTTTCCCGTGCTGTGCGCCAGCCTCGACGCCCAATCCTCCGCCCATGACCGCCTGCGGGCGCTGGGCGGGCTGGGGCCCACGCTCATCCAGGCCATCGCATACCAGCGCCGCCACCACGAGGCCCGCTGGACCACCGCCCCCACCATGCTCCTGTCCCCCGCCTGGGCGGGCGATTGGCCACACAAGCCCTGACACCCAGCTGCCCCCGCAACGAGGGGGCAGCTGGCCGTCTCTTATGGATCATACAGATGCCACACTACGGCCCCACTCCCATCATTCCCCTCCTCTACGGCACCCCCACGCCCCTTGCCCTCGAGCCCTGGGCGGTGGACGCGTTCCTCGATCGCGGACCCCGGGGCAAGGAGCCGCGCCTGCACCTGGTCCATATCCACCAGAACCGCACCACCCTCTTTGCACATGCCGACACCATCAAGCGCCCGGGCAGCGTCACATGGCGCGGCTTTGAAACCCGGCCCAGCGCGCTGGTGCTGGCCGGCAAACTGGCGATGGACTGCGACCCGCGCACCCCCGACAGGGCCCGCGCCTTCTCCCACCTCACCATCGCCGACCTCATCGCCCCCGAAAGCCGGGCCTGGGGGCGCGAGTGCCGCCCGGCCTTTACTGCCGCCGCGGAGTGGTGGGCCGCGTCCTGCCAGTTCCTTTTGCCCAATCCCAAGCTCCTGCCCCGCGCCCTCGACGCCCTCGCCCACCCGCCCGCACACAACCTCCTTCCCGAGGCGCCCATGCGCGCGGCCCTGGACGCACTGGAACCTGCCGGGATGCCCGAGGCGCGCCTGTTGCCTGTGCTGACCCACGACGTGCACCCCGCCACCAGCATCCACCAGCGCCTGCACGTCCTCACCGAGGTGGAGGCGGCGATCAAAAACGCCCTCCAATACGCCTCCTGGCGCACCTCCTGCACCGTCGCCACCCCCCTCTGGATGGGGACGTGCGATCCCTTCGCCTCCTTCCTCTGAGCCGCCCATGACCCCCGCCGATCCCTTTCCCCACCTGCCCAAACCCGACTGGCTGCCCACCGCCACCGGCCTCGCCACCGCCGCCCTGGAGGCACTGGTGGCCTATGGCGAGGCCAACACAAGCCCAGGCCAGGAACTCGAAGAGCTCACCATCGACATCACCACCACCGGCATCGAATCGGTGTGGGCCGGGGATGGGCACGATGCGCCCCAGCGCGACCTGCTCGCCACCGCCACCGCCCACCAAGGCATCAGTGCCCGCCACCGCCTGGCCGCAGCCCTCGCACCGGCGGAGCAGCTGCGCGCGCTGCTGTGCGCCCACCTGCCCCTGCTGGGCAGCCAGCGCACCTCGATCCTGCTCTCCCTGTCGGTCCTCCCCCATCCCGCCCACACCTCACGGCCCGCGCGCTGGCTTGCGGCCGCCCCCCTGGGGCCCCAGGACACGAGCACCGCCCTCACGGCCGATGCCCAGGCCGCCGGCGCCAACTTGGCCTGGCGCCTCGCCCTCCTCTCAGCCCCGCCCCCATCCCCCACGGCTGCCTTCTCGGTGGCCCACCACGGCCACACCTGGCACGCCCCCAACGCCAACGCCGCCCTGGTGCTCCACGCCGCCTTCACCACCCCCAACCCCGAGGCGGCCTACACGATGCTGGCCCACCACCGGCCCGATGTCTGGGCCCACGTGCCCGACACCGACCCCCTCTCGCTCCTTGGCCTCGCGGCCCCATAAGAGGCCCCATATGTCCCTGCCCAAGCCCCTCGACGCCCTGCCCCAGCCCCGCTGGATCGGCACCGCCGTGCGCCAGCACAAGGACCTGCTCGGCCACCTCACCGCGCTCGCCCAGGACCTCATTGCCGCGCGCACCATCACGCCGCCACCCCACGCCCACCACCCCACGCTGTGCGTGCAGGCGGAATGGGACGGGCGCATCGCCATCCTCGGGCCGGTCGATGCGCAAGGCCAGCAGACCAACCTCACCGCCGGCGACACCGCCCACGCCCAGATCTTGGCCGCACAGCGCACCGGGGCGGCCGCCGCCGCGCTGCGCGCCTTCACGGCCACCCTCGCCGCCCACCTCCCCATCCTCCAGGCCCAGCCCACCTATACCGCGCTGCGTCTGTCCCTCCACCAGGTGCGCGCCCACCCGCCGCTGTGGCGCTCCACCTTCTCCATGCTCCCCGCCAACCAGTCCCACCGGCTCAGTGCCGCAGAGGCAGGGCGCGACCTGCGCGCACGCCTCGCCCTGCTCCACGCCGCCAACACTGCACCCCTGGATGCCTACGCGATCGCGCGCACCCACCACAGCGTGAAGGCCGCCTCGCCCTTGCAGGCGGTCTGCCTGTACGCCGCCCTCCATTGCGCCACGCAAGAGGACATGCTGGCCACCATCACCCACCCCCCGCAGGTGTGGGCCTGCGTGGATCGCGCGCAGATCTGGGACGCCCACAAGGCCCTGTTCGGGCCCACATAACCCCGCAAGGATCCCCCAATGCCGCCCCTTCCCACCCTGCTGGCCCGCCTGCCCAAGCCCCGTTGGATCACCACCGCCGTGCGCCTGCACAAGGAGGCCCTTGCCGCCCTTTCCGACTATGGGACCACCCAGCACTGGCAGATCCAGCACGCGCCCAGCGGCGGACACCTCCAAACGCCCGCTCAGAACGGGCGCCGGCTGCGCCTCACCCTCACCGTCGATTGGGCAGGTAACCCCCACCTCTCCGACGAGCTGCCCCGGTGGGGGCGGCCCGGGCGCAACCTGCTGGAGGGCAACAGCGCCCACGATACCATCCAGCGGCGCAAGGCCGCCCATGCGATCACCGACCCCGCCTGCAAGCTGGCCGCGCTGATCGCCACCCACCTGCCCATTGTGGGCGATCAGCCCCACCCCACCGCGCTCCACCTGTGTACCCACCACGACCCCCACTACAAGTTCGGCACATGGCGCTTTGCCACCTCGCTGCTCCGGCCCCCCACCGAGATCGACGACAGCCCCACCACCGCCACCACCCAGATGCGCTGGCGCCTGGCGCTGCTGGCACAGGTCATGCGCACCGCTCCCAGCACCCGGCACCACCTGGTCCACCCCCACACCAGCCACGACTGGGTATGCGAGCGCCCCTTCGACGCCGCGCTCCTGGCGGCCGCGCTGCTCGATCTCAACGCCGAGCAGGCCCACAGCCTCCTGGGCAAGGGCGCCCCCTCCATCTGGACCCAGGCCAGCCCCGACGCCGTGGGCGCCGCCCACGCGGCCTTCCTCGCCCAAGCGAGCTGACCCGCCGGCCGCGCTGCCCCCAGGCCCCACCCGAAAGGCCCCCCGATGCCCGTCTCCCCCCTGCTCACCCACCTCCCCAAGCCCCGCTGGATCACCCCCGCCACGCGCCTCTACAAGGAGGCCCTGAGGGGCCTTGGCGGCTACGCGCAGGCCTACCTCGACTCCCGTCCCGCCCCCAAGCCCTACGCCCCCGACACCCGCCTGTCGCTGGTGGCCGAATGGGACGGGCGGGTGCGTATCGTCGACACCGCCCCCACGCCGGACGACCCGCAGCCCAGCCTCCTGCGCGGCGCCAGCGCCCACGACACCCTGCGCCTGGAACAAGAGGCCCGCCCGGCCACCCAGCCCGCGCGCGAGCTGGCGCTGCTGCTGGCCGAGCACCTGCCGGTGCTGGCCGACCAGGCCACCCCCACCGCCCTCACCATCGGCATCTTCCACCAGTCCTATGCGCCCAAGAGCCCGTGGAAGTTCGCCACGCTGTTCCTCCACACCCCCAGTTTCGCCCAGCACAGCTTCACCTCCGCCATCGCCCAAATGCGCTGGCGCCTGGCGCTGCTGGCCGCCGTGGAGCGCGCCGCGCCCCCCACCGATACCTACCGCGTCAGCACCCACCCCACCTGGGACTGGGCCTGCACCCGCCCCCTCGACGCCATCCTGCTCGCCGCCGCCCTGATGGACGGGACGGACGCGATGGCCCACCAGATGCTCGCCGGGCCCCTGCCCGATGTGTGGGCACGCAGCGATCGCGCCGCCCTCGCGGGCGCGCGCACCGCCTTCCTCGCCGCCGCCACGCCACCCCGCAACAAGGCCTGACCCCAATGGACTTTGCCTCCCTCCTGCCCTCCGCCGCCCGCTTCCTGCTGGCCCAGGCCGCCGCCCGCACGCCCGATGCGCGCTACCACGCCGCCGACTGCCTGCCGCTCTTTCCGGGCTGCACGCACCCCCCTTTCACCCAGCACGCGGTGGCCAGCATGATCGCCCTCGGGAGCGCGCGCGAATTGGTGGATGGCGACACCATGGCGCTGCGCTTCGCCGGGCTGACGCGCGCCGAGGCCCCCCAGGGCACATGGCGCGCCGAGATCGGCTGCGCCGACCTGCCCACCGAGCCGGTCGCCGTCCCCTCCGGCTTGCGCCGGCTGGAAGGGGAGGCGCTCGTGCGCGCCCTTTCCACCGGCATCAACGGCTGCACGCGCGCCGTGCTCGTCCACCCCGACGATCCGTTGGGGCGGCTGGAAAAATCCATCAACGGCCAGCCCCTCCACACCCTGGGGATAGGGCTGATGCACCTGTGCTGCACCTTCCCCAGCCTCCCCGCGCCAGGCTTTTCCACCACCTTCGCCTTGACCGCCCTGGTGGCGGGCCAAGCACGCGCCACCACCCTCACCACCACCCTCACCCGGGTGGCCTAACCCCCCACCACGGCCCCTTCGCGCAGCGGCAGCGCATGTGCGCCCCCGCCCGAAGGGCCCTTTGGAGACTGCTATGTATATCTTGCCCGACAGCCGCGTCCACCGCGGCGAAACGCCCTTCCGCCACGGCTTCCAGATCGCCGGCCTCGGCCTCTGCGAGGAGGGCGCCGACGGCACGCTCGTGCTGGCCATCGACGTCCTGGACCCGGTCGGACGCCCGATCACGGTCCCCGGCAAGACCGCCACCATGACGTTCGACAACCCCGCGGTCGGCCTCACCCTGCTGCGCGTGATCGCGGAAAGCGAAGACGGGCCCGCCCGCAAGCGGCCGGTCTTCATGCCCGCCGATCTCGTCGACACGCTGGCCCAACAGGCCCACACCCTGGGCACGCTCATCACGCTCTCGCTCATCGAGGGCGGGGCCTCGCAACAGGCCGCCGGGCGCGTCGGCCTTTCCGTCGTCTCCGCGCTGCAAGGCGCCACCTACCGGCCCGATTACTTCGGGGTCAAGGGCTGGTCGCCCCACCTCGGCACGCCCTTTGGCATCGTGCGCTCGGGGCCGTGGATCCACATGCCGATGGACGCCGAGCCCATTGCCAAACCCACCCAAAGCGAAGGGGCATAAACCCATGGCCTTCTTGATGTCGACCGACCTGGCCTTTGCCGTGGGCGCCCAACGCATGGGCGGGGCACTGACCGAACTCTACATCCTCGATCGCACGCTCGTGGAGGCGCGCGACCCGGCCGGGCTCATCCCCATCGACGCCTCGCGTGCGCTGGGGCTGCCCCACAAGATGCGCGCCACCCCCTCGGGGATGGGCGCCTACATGGGCACCGCCGAACAGGCGCGCACCGCGCTCACCGAGGCCGGGCTGATGGAGGCCCCCATAACGGTGCTGCCGGACAGCGACACCCCGCTGGCCTATGTCGATCGCTTCGGCAACGACGGCCAGGGCGGCATCCGCCCCCAGGAGCGCCTGGTCCATGAGTGGCGCGAGGGCCGGCTGTTCATCATCGGCCGCTTCCCCGGCGAGGCCGACCGCCTGCTGGGCCACCGCGACCTGCCCGACACGCTGCGCCCCCACCTGCCCGCCTTCGAGGGCGCCGACGGCGTCGCACTCGCCCATGATCCGGCCCTGGTCTCCGCCTGGCTGGAACAGGTGGCCTCCATCGCCCAAACCGCCCCGTAACCACCCGTGCCCGGAGGGCCCCATGACCCAGCCCGCCGGGCACACGCCCCTCTTGCCCCCTGGCCTCACCCTGCTGGATGAGGCCCCTTGCGATCCGGATGTGCGCGCGCTGCGGCTGGGCCACATGCTGGCCCACACACAGCAGCTGTGCGCCACCGAGCCCCTGCCCCACACCGCCTTCGGGCTGCGCACGCACACCTGGGCCAATGGGGCGCGCCTCGTGATCTGTACCGACGCCAGCCTGCTGGTGGCGCCGCCCACCCCCACGGGGCCCCGCTGGCTGCCGCTGCCCCTCACCGTGCGCGCCGCGCTCGATGCCCCCCACCTGCGCGCGTCCTTGTGGGATGCCACCACCGGGACGGCCGCCACCACCCAGTCCCTGCGCGACGCGCTGATCGACCCGGACCGGTGCGCGCCCCTGCTGGACACCATCGCCCACGACATCACCCTCCTGGCCCCGCTGCTGGACAGGCCCCTCGGCTGGGGGCCCGGCGCCATCGCGCCCATCTTCGAGGCCCACTGCCCCATCCTGCCCGATCTGGAAGAGGGCCAGCACCCCCTCGTCGGGGCGCTGCGCGCCTATGTCGCCCTCTGGGCCGCCCTCGCGCCCACGCACACGCAAAGCGCCACCTTCACCCTCACCCTCGGCATGCCCCGCCCCGGTGGGGGCTGGTATATGCCCCCCATCCTCAGCACCCTGCCCCGCCACAGCCGCCCGCATGCAGCGCCGGACTTTCGCGCCCCCAACGCGGCCTTCCTGTCCGCCTGGCAACGCCACGCCCCTGATCCCCGCCCCCTCTCGGGCTGGTCCTGGCGCACCCACCTCCACCAGGGCGTGGGCCAGGACCGCCCCACCGGCTCGGCCTTTGTCATCCCGCGCACCCTGACCATCGCAGCCCCGCCCACCCCCGCCAGCGCGCATGCGCTGCTCGGGCACAGCCAGGCGCTGGCGGCCGTGGATCCCACGATCCCCGATCGGATCCGCGCGGCCCTTTCGCCCCCACAGGAGCCCTGATGCAGACCCCCTCGATGCGCCGCACGCCCCCGCCCGGGGCCGACACGCTGCTGCTGGACCTCGCCGCCCAGAGCGCGGCCTACCGCAGCGTCTGGATGGCCCTGGTCCGGCTGGCCGCCCGCCAGCCCGATGGGCCCCGCCACGCATGGTTTGCCCAGATCGTAGGGCGGGCCGACGCCCTCACCGTGCTGGCCACCCTGCGCCAGGAGCCGGGCTCCGCCGAGGCCCTGCTGGCCGCCATGGCCCCCCACCAGGATCGCCTGAGGGCCTGCCCGCCCTGGCTGGCCCTGATAGGCGAGCCGCCGCCCACCAACCACGGGCGCCTCGCCCTCTTGGAGAAGGCGCGCATGGACGACGCGGCCTGGGCGCGCCTGGTGGCGTTCGCCCTGCCCCGCACCCGCGAACGCGTCCTGCCCGACACCGAGCGGGCATGGCGGCAGTTCCTCCACCTGCCCCACCCCGCCGCCGCCCGGCACGCCCGCAAGGAGGCGCGCCAGCGGCAGCGTGGGCGCACCCCCGGCCCCGTCGGCGGCGATCCCAGCCGCCGCCCCACCCCCCAACAGGACCCCACCCCTCAACAGGACCCCACACCATGAGCCCCAAACCCACCGGTTTCACCAACGATTCCACCGTCGCCGCCTGGTTCGGCCTCACCGCCTTCGCCGGCGCCCTCCTGGCCCTCTTCTCGGGCTATGCCGCCGCCGGGGGCCTGATCCTGGCCACCATGGCGCTGGGCGGGCTGCTCGCGCTCGTCGGCCGCCCGGCCGCCCAGCAGCCCTTCTCCCCCACCGGCTGGGCCTTCCGCCCGCGCGCCATCGACCCCCAGTGGGCCGAGCGCATCACAGGCACCCGCACCATCCTGCTCGCCATCGTGGCCATCTTCGCGCTGCTGTGGCTGACCGGACTCCTGTTGTCGTAACCCCCACGCGCCCAGCCCCGCTGGGCGCGTGTCCCTTGCCCGCCACGCCCCACAGGAGCGCGCCGATGCCCACCCCTCTGCTGCACACCACCCAGGCCCGCCGCCTCGCCACCTCCATCCTCCACCAGGCCATCGGCTACGCGATGGGCGCCCACCAGCATGCCCGCCTCGTGCTGGAGGCCCCGCGCCCCGGGCTGTGGTTTGCCGCCCACCCGGGCGCGCGCATCCCCGCCTGCATCGTGGATCTGCGCGCCACCCCCGCCCCCGTGCGCGCCCGCCTGCTGGACGCCTGCGTGGACTCGGAGACGATGCGCGCCACCATGGCCCACAGCATCGATGCCACCCTGGCGTGCCCGGAAAGCCCCGGCTTCGCGCACGGCGCACACTGCACCAAGGGCCACATCGTGCGCGCCGCCACCGTGTTTCAGCGCTGGCGCGCGGGCAAGCTGGTGGCCTCCGCCAACCCCTTTGGCACCCGCACCGCCCTGCCCTCGCATGACACGGAACACACCACGCTGGTGCGCGTCCCCGTCCTCGCCGTGGATGGGCCCCTGCCCGTGGTGCGCGCGATGCACGCGCTGGGCCTCTACCCCACCACGCGCAGCCAGATGTGGGCACACCTGCCCAACCCCGCGCAGCTGCGCACGCTCCTGGGGACAGCCTCGGCCCACGCCACGCTCTCCACCCTGGACGCCTACACACGCGCCCACCCGTCCCTGCTGGCCCCTGCTGGAGGCGCATAGATGATCTACGGATCCGAACCCACCGTGCTGTTGAGCGACCGCGGATCCGCGCCGCGCGAGCCCTTCCCGCTCGTCTATGCCATCTGCATGGACGGCGCCTTGCAGGGCAGCAAGGGCCGCACACGCATGCGCCGCCTGCTGGGGCGCGAGCATGAAAAGTCCGATCGCGACATCCCCGGGATGCGCGGCTTTCCCGTCTGGCGCTACGTGCTGCGCGAGGGCCAGGTCTGCGAGGCGCCCGCAGGCGCCGACACCACCGGCCTGCCGCTGGTCTATATCCTCGGCCCCACCGCCCGAAAATTCACCACCATCCACGCGCGCGTCGGCACCACACCGTCCGAGGCCAAGACCATCCTCGCCTTCGTGGCCACGGCCCTGGGCCTGCCCAGCGATCCGCGCACGCCATGACGGGCGCCCCGATCCCGCACGGCGCCGCGAGGGCGGCCATCGCCGCCGCCATCGACGCCCTGGCCGCCGCCACCCACCTGCCAATCCCCGCACACCAGGCGCGCGCCCGCGCGGCCTGTGCGGCCCTCGCACGGCTGCGGATGCCCCAGGATCTGGCAGCCGCCCACGCCGGCCGCATCGCCCACGCGCTCGTGGGCACACACAACAGCGCGCTGCTGGCGGCCGTGCTGGACGACCTGCGGCCCCTGCTCGCCCACTGCACGCCGCGGGATCTGCTCGGCGTGATGGGCCACAATGCCCTCTCCACCCCCGCCGCGGGGGCGGTGCTGGCGGCGTGCTGCGGGGACACGGCCCAGGCGCTCGATGGCTTCGGGCGCGCCATGATCGCGCTGTGCAGCAACACCGCCATCAGCACGCGGCGCGAGAACGCCTCCCTGTGCGCCCTGGCCCGCCACCTGTTGGCCCAGGAAGACCTGGGCACCGTCGCCCCCGCCCAGGGTGCCCTGCTGGCCACCACCCGCGCGCACGGGATGCGGGCCCTTGCCCCGGCGCCAGGCTATGGGGCCTGCGCCGCGCGCCGTGACCTGATGGACATCGACGCGCTGCTCGCGCGCGCCATCCCAGACGAGAGCTGGAGAGTCGCCGCGCAGGTGGATGGCTACAGCCCCCTCATGGTGGCCGTTGTCTACGCCATCGCGCCCACGCCCACCGTCGTGGCCACCCTCAAGGACAGCCACCCCGAGCTTCCCCACCCCTATGCGGGGCTCACCAGCACCCATGCCATCCTCCACCTGCTGGCCAACCGGTTTGCGCCCCGGGAACTGCTGTGGGGCAAAATGCCCCACGTCCAGGAGCGTATCCTGATGGATGCCCTGGCTGGCCACGACGAACCGACGCCCAGCCGCGGGTGATCCCACCACAAAGGCCGGGGGCTGGCGCCCCCGGCCCCCTCCTTTTTCCACCACCACCCTATCCCCCTGTCCCTCGCGCCGAACATCGGGCGACCGGTGCAATGTGCCCGGGCGCGGGACCCCCGCGCGGTGGATCCAGGAACAGGAAACCGGGAAAAAAGACCGGCCCACAGGCCGGCACCAACAGGATGGCCTGCGGCCAAGAGGGGCGTGCCGCCCCCAAGAGACGGGCCAATGGCCCGTGCCAAGGAAGGCACAGAAGGCTGGCGGGGGTGGGCTGTGGGCGCAAACCCCACCCCCACCAGCCTTGGAGGCTTTGATGGACCATACCGGCGATCTGGATGCCCTGCTCACCACCTGCACCGACGCACTGTCCGAGATCATCGCCGCGCACGCCGATATGACCCACGTCCTCGACGAGGGGGACGAACGGCGCGCCACCATCGAGGCCGTGATGGAGACCGCCGGGCGGTTTGCCATGCGCGCCCGCAGCCTGACGCTGGGGATGATCGACGCCCAGCGAAACGTCCCGCTGCCGGCAAAAGACCTGCAAAATGGCCTCCAGCAGGCCCACAACGCCCTCACCTTGTGCCTGCTGCTCTCCGGCCCCTGCCCCGCCGGCCCCGATGGGCCGAGCACGCTCACGCTGCTGGAACGCGGCGAGCAGCCCTTCGCCCTCGACGCCTGATCCCACCCTTGCCTTGGAGCCTGCCGATGCCCTCCACCCTGTGGCCGTCCCATACCGGCACCATCATCCGCATCAAGGAGGGCCGAGGCCCCAAGGAAGCCTTTGTCACCTTCACGGTCGCGATCCCCAAGAAGGACGGCACCACCTTCAAGCGCGACGCCATCGCCTTTCGCGATTGCATGCACACCGTGTTGGCCCTGGGCGTGGGGGCGCGTGTCTATATCCGCGGGCCGCTCAGCCATGCCCGCAAGACCAACGCCCAAGGGCGCGCCTATACGGTCACCTCCATGACGGCCCACAGCGTGCTCCACAAGCCGCTCCCGGCGCACGGCCAGTCCCACGCGGCCTGCGCACAGCCGGCAGAACAGGGCGCATGACTCCCCAACCCCAGGACCCCCCGATGCTCTTGACCGCCGCCCAGATCCTGGCCCCCGTGCGCGCCTTCCGCCCCGGCAAAACCTTCGTCTTCCCCCAGCGCGTCAGCGTGCTGGTCGGCGACAATGGCGCAGGCAAGAGCACGCTGCTCGGGCTCATCCGCGCCCAATACCGCCACCACTGGACACCCAGTGCGATGGCCACCAAAGACACCACCGGCACCATCGCCCTCACCCCGGCGCCCTCCGACGCCCCCGATCTCCTCCTCCACATCGATCTCTCCCAAGACCACATGCAGGGCCGGGCCGAGTTCGACGAGCGCCACTTTGCCCTCCAGGCCTCGCTGGTGGGCCTGTCCTCCGGCCAGGTCACGCTGCGCCAGTGCGCCGCGATGCTCGAGGCCACCACCGCCCCCCTCGTGCTCATCGACGAGCCCGAAAAGGGCCTCTCGCTCGCCAAGCAGCGCGCGATGCTGGAAGTCCTGGCCTGCGCCATCGAAGAGGCACCGCAGCGCCAGTTCCTCATCAGCACCCACAGCCCCACCATCGCCCACGGCCTTGCCCAGCAGGTGCTGGCGCTGCCCGAGGGGCGCTGGATGGACACCGCCGCCTACTTCGCCGCCCTTGAGGCGCATGGGGCCGATATGGCCCGCCGCTACCGGGCCGCCCGCCAAGCCGAGCGCCCTGCCCCCTGACCCACCGGCCGCACACACCCCGTGCCCGGTCCAGCCCCCAGCCCCAGGATTTCCGATGGCCCACACCCCCCCTGTCTTTCTCCACAACGGCCGCCCGCACCGCATCGTGGGCGAACTGCGCCCCGATCCGGACGCCGCCTTCGGGGAGGCCAAGTACAACCTCCTCCAGCGCCAGCGATCTGGCTTTGGCGGCCTCTTGATGAGCTGGGAGACCGTGGAAGAGGAGCGCGTCCCCGACCAAGTGCGCATCACCCTCGGCTGTTTCGGCGACGCAGGGGGATGGACCTCCCGCCTGCCCGCCGCAGGATTCGCCCGTTAATCCCCCCTGCCCTAGCGGCCCGCCCTTCCCGGTGCGGCCCGGCCCCTCGGGCGCCATCACAAAAGGAACCCCTTATGTCGCGTTCTATCTCCCCCGCCTCGCTGGCCATTGCCCGCGCCCTGGACACCACCTCCATCGACGCCAGCCGCTCCGGCACCCATGCGGCAATGCGCGAAACCGAAATCGCCGCCCAGGCGGCCGTCGTCGAGGCGCTGCTGGGCGTGCTGCGCCTGTCGCCCGACCAGGTCGCCCGCGCCATGACGGCCGCGCGCGTGCCGGCGTGAGCCTCCTGCCCTTCATCCTCGGCGTCCTGATGGGCGCCGGGGGGATTGTGGCGCTGGCCGCGGTGGTGGCCAAGCGGCGCCAGCCCCCGGCACGCACCGGCCCTACCACCCAGGAACGCCTCACCGCCGCCCTGGATACGCTGCGCCTCATCTCCAGCCACGGCGACAAGCAGAGCGCCCGCCTGGCGCGCAAGGCGCTCGAGGCCGACGCCCGCCATGCCCCGCCCACAGGATCCCCATGACCCACCGTCCTGATGCCCGTCCCGATTTTCCCCACTGGCTCACCGCCTACTTTTGCATCGCCATGACCGCCGCCTTCTTCGTTGGCGCCCTCATCGGCCAGGACAGCGCACGGCACACCGCCCTGCCCCCCCAGGGCCGCTGGAGCCCGTGCTTTGCCACCGCCGAAGCCGGCACCATCCCCGCATGGCTGCGCAAAATGGACGCGCAGGCGCAGGCCGATGGCCACACCCTCGCCCCGCTCGCCCACACCGCCATCGTCCCCACCGGCCACCAGGCCGGCGCGTGGATCCCGCCGGGCTGCGTGGCCGTGGAAGACGCCTACGGGCGCGTGGTGTTCTGGAAGGACGCCCGCGCCTCCACCCCCCGCTTCATCCCCTATGCGAAAGACGCGCTATGACGCTCAAAGCCACCGCACTCGACACCGTGGCCGCCCTGCGGGCCGATCCCAACCCCGCGGCCGTGGATCGGGCCACCAGCCTCATCCTGGCGCTCATCAACCGCCAAGGGGCGATGCAATACCACCTCGAAGACGCCGCCGCCTCGCTGGAGGCCATCGTCCAATCCCACGAGAAGGGCACCGATATCTCGGCGGCCATCGTGCAAGAATGGGCCCGCAGCGCCACCACCGCCGCCCGATCCCTGGGCCGGGACGGCATCGAGGCCATCGCCACGATGCCGTGGCTGGACGTGGATGCATCGGGCACCACCAACCCCCAGGGCATCGACGTGCTCCTCGCGCTGGATTGCCAAGGCACGATCCAGCGGCGCATCGGCCGCTTCACCCCCACCGGGCTGGACTGCCAGGGCGCGCCCCTGCCAGAAGGCGCGCGCGCCACGCACTACGCGCCCATCCTGACCACCCAGCCCACCATGCCCCACCCGCTTTACGCGCTGGGCAGGGCGGCGGGGATGGCCGAAGCCGCCGAGATCGTGCGCACGGGCGAGGAGATCACCGACCCCCTCGACGACCACCGCTCCACCATCATGGAAGACTTCGAATCCATGGACGACGCGGCCGACGCCATCATGGCCGCGCTCTGACCCCGGCGCGGCGCCCCAGCGGCGCCGCGTTTTTTCCGGAGGATCCCATGCCGCTGCCCTGCCCTTTTGACGAAGACACCTGGGAAGAAGAGTCCCAAGACTACGGGGCCTGCGTGCGCCTGCCGGTGCGCCTCTTCGCCCGCCCCGAGGCCCTGATGGCGGCCGCCAGCGCAGCGGCCCACCCCTACTGGACCGCCGAACACGTGCGTGACGCCATTGCCCACCTCGTGGCCGATCAGCGTACCGCCCTCCTCCATCCCAAGCACGTCGCCAGAGACTTTGCGATGTCCGCCTTCATCGCGGACATCCCCTACTCTGCCCACGAGGTGCTCGAGAATCATACACGGGCGATCGAGGCATGGCGCGCCGCCCATACCCTTCCATCTTGACCTCTCCATAGGATCACCATGGCCTCCTCCGCCCTTCAACGCATCGATCTCGCCCTCCCCGTGCGCCTGCACGCCGAGCCCCAGGCCCTGATGGCGGCCGCCGCCATCGTGGGGCCCCAAAACGGGCTGGACGACGACTGGACCCCGCCCAGCATCACCGAGGCCATCACCGAACTGGTGCTGGCGGGCGATGCGCGGGTCTCCGTGGGCGACAGCGACGGGGCGCATTTCCCCCTCTGGGTGGCCTTCCATCTCTACGACACGGACGATCTGCGCGAGGGGCTGGCCGCCTACGGCCTCCGCCTCGCCGATGGCCTCGATCGCGCGCTCCTCGGCGCGCTGATGCTGCCCGCCTCCACCGTCGATATGGGCTTTGAGATCGAGCGCCTCCTGCTCCCGGAAACGGCCCATGCCCAGGCCCAGGCCTGGGCGGCCGCAACGGCCGCCTTCACCCCCGCATGACCCCACAGGCTGCGCCACGCCGTGGCGCAGCCTGTGGGCTGGCAGGATTTTCCCCACGCCCCCACCATCGGGCAAAAGACCCATATCCTTGTGGTCCTGGCCACGGTTCCCGCGGCCCTTTCCCTGCCACAAGGCCCCCTATGTCCTTTGCCGCTTTCACACATGCCCTGGTAGACGACGTGCAATCCGTGTTCGCCAGCGCGCCCTTCCAGGCCGCCGCCACGGCGGCCGGCGCGCAGGTCGAAGAGAACCGCCTCGCGCTGGTGGGCGCGCTGCGCGCGATGCCCAGCGTCGTGCGCCTCGCCAAGCCCGCCATGCAGCAGCAGGCCACGCCTGAGCCTTTCCTGTGCGTGGCCATCCGCAGCCAAGAGCGGGAAGGCTTCGAGATTGAGGCCCATCCGGGCATCGATCGCGATGAACACTGCCACGCCACCACCCGCCTCCTCGCCGCGCGCGCCCACCTCTATGCCCGCTTCACCCGCGCCCAGCTCTGCGCGGCGGTGCTCTACACCGACGGATCCGAGGCCATCAGCCTGTCCTGGGGGGGTGATCTCCCCGAGCATGCCGCCCGCGCGGTGGCCACCACCTGGTCGCGCACCCCAGGCACACAAGGGCTGGCCCACGATCCGGTGGCATTTCTGGTGGGCACCGGCATGCTCTATGCGCGCTGGAAAGAGCGCGCGCCCGACCTGCCCCTTTTTGAAACGGTGCGCGAAGACGGCACTCAGCAGTCCCACCCCGGCCTGCCCCAACCCGCCGCCGCGCTCGCCGCGGTCGGGCACTGGCCCGTCCGCTTTGCCCACACGCCCGCCGACCTGGACGCGGCCCTCTCGGCCCTGATCTGCGAGCCATTTGGGGCAGACAATTAAGCACAAGACAGGCGGCAACCCACCGCCTGCGCATGGCACCTGGGGTGGAGGCATCCCCCCTTCCTGCGGCCTGGGGAGGGGGCAATCGGTGATTCCCCTCCCCCAGCCCGCGGATGGACCTGATGGCCTGCATGCCCGACCTGCCCGATGACGACGCCCACACCATCCCCGCCATCGCCGCCTGGCTGGCCACTGGTGCCACGCTCCTGGACGGCGAGGGCCTGGAACTCCATGACTTCCGCCAGCCCGGCCCCTATGTCTTGCGCGCATGGCACGGCACCACGCGCACCTTCACCCAGTTCGATCGCGCACAGTCCTGCGCCGAGGCCCAGTTCGGGCGCGCCTTCTACTTCACCACCGATCCTCAAGACGCCTGGGCCAACTACGCCCAGGAGGCCGGGCCGGACGTCGCGTCCAAGCTGGCCCACCTCCAAGAGCGCCTCTACGAGCACTACTGCGACGATCCCGAGGCCTTCGGCCTGGAGGACGCGGACGAGGACACCCTCCAAGAGGCGGCCCGCACGGCCGCCCGCGCCGAGGTGCTCGGCCCCAACCCCGAGGCCCGCCTGATGGAGTGCGCCCTGCGCATCCAGCGCCCCTTCCTAGTGGGCGGGTATACCCGCTGGCCCATCCCGGGCCTGTC
>Ga0194112_10003814_pt1 | contig 20895 bp, 17 predicted proteins | sample TA2MahC400mmetaG_FD_146191 | JGI IMG/M metagenome (GOLD analysis project Ga0194112, IMG submission 146191) | Freshwater microbial communities from Lake Tanganyika, Tanzania - TA2015016 Mahale Deep Cast 400m | ecosystem: Environmental > Aquatic > Freshwater > Lake | place: Tanzania: Lake... | reverse complement strand
AAGGCTTGATGTCAGTCCCATCGGGACATCGGTAATATCCCATGTGCTTGCTTTTTCCAAGGTCTACAGCAACCAGAAGCGTTTTCCCATTGACGATCTTATGTTTTTTTGTTTTAATTATTCTCACGGCTATACTCCTTTCTTCGATTTGTCCTTAACCAACTTGCTCAACAAATCTAAAAGAAAGAGTATAGCCTTTTCTATTAAGCTATTCCCTCCCTATAATATAGCAAGCTCCCCCATCGAAGGGGGAGGGGATTATTGGGGAGATTTGAGATATTTTTTGTTAATCTTTAATGTCCATACAATTATGGACTGATTAGTAATTGCATAAAAGAAGTTGTTATCTTAACAATTGGTAAAGCTATCTATAAACTTTTAAATCTACCCGGGCAAAGAATTTAAGTATCCAAGGGCTTCCTCCAAAGAGACCACATCCCCATATTTTGCATCGATGTCGAAGAGATTGGCGATATGGGGTAGCTCTGCCCGATCCCCCACTGCCTCCTGGACGATGATGGTATGCAGCCCATAGGAACAAGAATCTACAGAGGTAGCGCGTACGCAACCGCTGGTAGTGCAACCAGTGATTAATAATGTGTCAATATTACGATTCATCAACCGGCTTGCCAGATCGGTCCCGAAAAAACAGGATGCATATTTCTTCACCAATACCATTTCGTTAGGTCGACGATGGAGTCGCTCATCAACTTCAACCCATTCAGAGCCTTCCACGAGCAACTTTGCAGAGGGAATCTTTCGGATCCAGATACCGGCCTCCTGGAGTCCAGCATCATAGGCAACGGTGCTAAAGATAATTGGCACCTGCCGCGTTCGAGCAAGGTCAAGCAGTTGATTGATCGCCTCTATCTGATCGTCCATATTACTGGCTAAGGCTGAAGAAACATCTGTGAAACCGCGAATCATGTCAATCACTAACAATGCTGGACGTTTTCCAAATCCTACTCGGCCTCCAAGCCCCTTCTTAATATAGAAGTCAAACGTTTCCTCATACTGTTTTGGTATCTTCATCGATTACCTCCCATCAGATGTTGAAATTAGACTTTTACATCGATGTCCCACAGGGGTTCATCGCTATCAATGAGTGGACACCAGGGATCTACTTGAAGTAATGTCCCGCACCCAGGGCAGATATATTCTTGATAATGTGTGACCGGTTCTTCGCCTTCGGTTACCCTCTTTGTTTCGCGAAGGTCTCGTAACCAGCGAAGGGCATATTTTTTATAATTATCCCCCGGAGCACAGAACTCATTTCCACATTTCATACAGCATATCATCTTCACCCCATCTTTCTTCTCAACTATTTCAAGATATTCACTTATTCTTATTAAACTTCCCTTTTTATCCGAGGGCTTTAAGTTTGTGATCCTCTTGTCAGGTGTCAACATTTTCCCTTTGCTCAGCCTTTCTTTTCTTATCTCCTGACGCCGCTCTTCAGTCTTTTTCATATCGACTTCAAAGGTCTTGTGATTAAGGATCACTCCGTAAACCTTAGCGGCTGTATTGAGAGTCACTGCCTCATTTTTGACATCCTCCATCACTTTTAGGGGGTCACGATCCAAAGGATCTCCATAACCACCACCACAACCAAAGGCATAGCCCATAAAACTATATTCTGGAATGTTAACTCTAACTCCTCCCAATTGTCGCTCAAGATGAAATTCAGAGCTTTTTCGAGCATTTATTCCCCATGGAGGTCCTAACTGGTCATTGCTTGTTGGATAAACCTCTTTAGAAAATCTCTCAATTAAGTCTTCTTTTGAAGTGAGAAGTAATATACAGTCTCCCAGATGTCCACCCATAGGATAGCCACCAAACAGACCGAAACCCCGGGCCTCTCCTCCCTCTGGTCCTGGCAAATAGTCGGCTGATAAATCCTCTGTCCCGTAAACCATACAAAGGGATTCTAAGTTCATTCCACCCCGGAATTTTCCATATCCTCCACTATCTAAACCATGCCTCTGGGCAAAATATAAAAGAGGGTAGTATGTTTCAGTCCACTCCACGTCGGCACCGGCTGACCTTGGGTTGACATAAATACCACCGGTATTGTTTCCATCACGGCTTGGAGTAGCACCTTGCCCTCCAACAAAAAGGTCGTAAGTTCCTTGTCCAACTACTTTGCCATACTGACTATGTCCTCCATACCAAACCCCTGGACCGAAGCCAGCACCGGCAGCTCCCAAAGCTCCCCAGGATGCATTCACAATGTCGTATAGCCCAGCAGCATACAACATTTTGGCCATGCTACCCGCAGTGGCCTGGATAAGGGTTATACCTGCCTGGGTGCCCAGACCACAAGAAGCAGGGAAACGGCAATTTAGAAATGTTCCCTCAGGGACGTGATAAGTCACCCACTCCATCACGTCTGAATTCCAGGGAATGTCCCAGAGGAGGGCAGCAGCCAATGCAGAGAAAAGGCAACTTCTTGATGATGGAAGAGCGGCATTACAGTAATCCTCAGTCTGAGGAGATGCGTCAACTTCGAAGGAAAGCTGGTCCCCTTCCTTCATCAGAGTACATGTTACCCCCAATGGGACGGGTTCTTCCTTTCCTCCCACAGGCTTGGTTCTTGTAATGTAAACGCGCTGGCGCCAGGTACCATTGGGTAGTTTTTTAAGCTTTTCTCTAAACATCTTCTCAGCATCTTCTGTGAGCTTCTTACAGGCTGCCTTGACGAATTCAATGCCAAACTTTTCTACCAGGCGCAGATAGCCATCATCACAAACATTGTTCGATGCTATTCTTGCCAGAATATCCTGAGCAACAAATTCGGGATCTCGGCACTGCTGAGTTATGGATTGTAGAGCATCCTTTCTAACCTTACCACCTTCAACGATCTTCAAGCCTCGAATCCTCACTCCCTCATGAAAAATCTCCTTAGAGGCCCCACGTAGTATTCCACCCACGTCACTTGTATGGGTCATGGTACCGACCCAAGCAACCCGATTCCCTTTGTAAAAGATAGGCTTAATGACGATTTCGTCCATGACATGGGTTCCTGAAATGTAAGGATCATTATAGAAGAATTGGTCACCTTCATTGATACCTGGGTTCTCCTCATACTCTTTGATGGCGTGTCTGATCGAGTCAGCAGAGCCCATCACATGAAATAAGGTGCCTGCTGCTGCGAGTACACCTCTTCCATCTCCCTCATATAAAGAGGTCATAAACTCTCCTCCCTCAACTATAGCTGGTGAGCCTGAAATCATGGCTACAGCTCCCCGCCCTTCCTCTAATACACTGCTCAGGCGCCTCACAAATACCTCATATTTTACTGGATCAAGCTCGATATTCATCACAATACCTCCCTCGTATAATATGTTAACTTTTTTCTTCGAAAAAAAGATAAATTTATGGCTCTAAAGCTCGAGTACCACGTTCAAGAAAGTATCCACTTTGGCAAGCTTTTCAGGGGGAATCACTATCGTGGTTGTCGAACTTTCCACGATAGCTGGACCCTTTACCACATTGTTAGGCTGAAGCCTTTCATATTCATAGATAGCTGTTCGAACAAAATCTCTGGTAATCTCAGGGAAAAAGACCTCGCGATAACCTTTGATCGCCGAAGAGGAATCCGACCCTTTCTCGGGATAGGCCCTGAGCAGAGGTTTAGCTACCTTTCCCACGGCATCGATATCCATTGAGACCGCCTCAATACCCGCCCTTGTATAGGCAACGCCCTTTCCATAAATTTTCTCAAAGTCCTCTGCCCATTGCTCCACCAATCCTCTCATATCCTCATCGCTTTTGTATTCTCTCGCCGGCAGTGGAACCGAATGATAAAGGACTTGCCTTGCCCAGCGCATATTGAAGGTGTGCCGAAACTCCATATCTTTTCGCCTAAAGCCCTCCTCTTCCATATCCTTGGCTAAAGACCCTTCTAACTCCTTTATCTTGGAATTCAGAATCTCAGGAGCGACGGGCATTGAATAGCCTAAGGAAATGGACATTGTTCGAATGATGTCTGCTCCGGCAATGCCAAAGGCAGAGAATACTGCTGAAGTAGGGAAACAATAAACCCTTTTAATACCCAACTCGCCCGCATAATAAGCGGCATGCATCGATCCAGTTCCTCCAAAGGCGTAGAGCACAAACTCTTCTGGAGCAAGTCCTGCCCTCATGGTAAATATTCTGATCAGATCGGCCATATGAGAATTTATTATGGTGAAAATACCAGCAGCCGCCTCGACCACACCCATCTTCAGCGGGTTGGCAATCTTCTCCTTGATCGCCTTTTCAGCTTTTGCCTTGTTCAGTTTCATTCTTCCACCCAAAAAATAATCAGGATTTAAGAACCCTAAGACAAGATCGGCATCACAAACCGTGGGTTCTGTACCTCCGGCATCATAACAGACAGGACCCGGCACCGCCCCAGCACTCTCAGGACCGACCAAGAGTCTCCTCAATGCCGGATCGACCCGGGCAATCGTTCCACCACCCGCCCCGATCGAATCCACCTTGATCATAGGTAACATCACTCGCCATCTCGAAATAATAGGCTCGCGCTCATAACCCCATCTCCCCTCCCTGATGAGAGAAACATCAAAGCTCGTCCCCCCCATATCCGTAGAGACAACGTTCCCATGACCCATCAAACTGGATATGTATTGAGTGGCAATCACCCCACCTGCAGGACCCGAAGAGATCGTCCTTACCGGAGGGACCTTATCCCAACTGAGGAGCCCACCATTGGCCTGCATCACCAACAATCTTCCCTGAAAACCTTCTTGGTGAAGCTTTCTGTCTAAGCTCGATAAGTAGCTCTCCATCACTCTTCCAATATAGCAATTTAGAATCACCACATTGGCACGGCCATATTCCCTCCTTAAAGGGACTAATTCATGAGAAAAGGTGAGAAAAAGGTCGCGATGAGGATACATCTGGTTGATGAGCTCTTTGATCTTCTGCTCGTGAATAGGATTGGCATAACTGTGGAGTAGACTAACTCCAATAGCTTCCACTTTTTCATCCTCGATGAGAATACGTATCTGTTCTTTTGTATCTTCAATGTTTATAGGAACGATGATATTGCCCCTGAAATCGATCCGTTCGTATACCCCTTTCAGGCGGGACTTTGGAACCAAAGGCTCCGGCTTGGTAATGGTGAGCATTCTTTTAACATCTTCATCGCTTAGCCCATCCACCCTTTGAATAGCCCGACCAATGAGAGTAGTATCTTCAAAACCTTTGGTAGTAATAAATCCAACCCTTGCCCCTTTTCGTACGATGATTGAATTTGTGCCTACGGTCGTGCCATGCTTTAACATGGAGCACTGATCAAGCAGGTTTCTCCGAGGCATCTTCATCAACTTGGCTGCCTCTTCAATAGCATCCATCACGCCTACAGAGAAATCATGAGGGGTAGTTGGTGCCTTGGCAATCGTCGTCTCACCTTTCTCCATATCTACAACAACAGCATCTGTGAAAGTTCCTCCGGTGTCAATTCCGATAATGTATTTTTTCTGAAGTTCTGCCATTTCTACTGTTCCTCCTATCGTCAATATTGGTTACTTTTTCAGCTTAGGAATACCTAATAGCTCCCGGGTCTCATCCGGGCTTGCTATCTCTCTACCCAGGTCCCTGCCTATTCGAGCTATTCTTGCCACTACTTCGGCATTGCTTTTGGCTAAAACTCCCTTACTGTAGTATGGGTTATCCTCAAAACCAACCCGAACATGACCTCCGAGAAGAATCGATTGAGTGACTGCTGGAGTTTCCGTAGGGCCTATCCCGAGAGCAGTAAAAAGAGAGTCTTCCGGTAGGAGATCAACAAAGTTCATTAAATTCTTTGGTGTAAAAGGAGTCACATCTTGTATCGTCCTCTCCATGCCCAGGCAAAAGCTAATCCAGTAGGGCTTAGTAAGAAGTCCTTTTCCTATGAGGTCGTTTACCTCTACCATGCCGCCTACGGTGTAAACTTCGGGTTCGGGTTTTATCCCTTTTTCCAGCATCATTTTGGCAGCCTTCTCAACAAAGGCACGGGTCCAAAGGAATACCCTCTCCCCAGGTGTTCCGGTGAGTACCGAAACTCCAATATCCAAGCTTGCCATTTCTGGATTTGGTTCAAGGGCCTCGAAACCTTTATCCACTGCTCCAAAAAGCATGTTTTCGGGCACATCCTTCAGGTCGCTCTTCACCACCTGTCCAGGACCTCTTCCGGGGGAGATGCTGTGTTGTAAAATTATGTTGCATCCTTTTTCCCTGATGCAGCGATCAATCTCCCGAAAGACATTAGGATTTGAAGTTGCATGCCCTTCTTTATCCCGTGCATGAATATGAACGATCGAAGCCCCCTCATTACAACAACGATAAACCTCCTCACCGATCTCTTCGGGTTGAATTGGAACATTCGGGTTAAAATCCTTCATCAACCAACTTCCTGTTGGGCAGACACAAATAATAAGCTTATCTGTCTTTATCATTTCATTTCACCTCCGATCCTCTATTTTTTTCTTGAAACTACTGGACAAATTGATTAGGAAGCCAGACAGCGATCTCCGGAAAGATGACAATTAAAATCATACCTAAAATGACCATCAGGACAAAAGGGATAGCACCCTTATAGATCTCTTCCAAGGGTGTTGTTGGGGTGGTTCCCTTCATCACAAAAAGGACAAGTCCAAAAGGAGGGGTTATTCCCCCCACCGTCATATTGATGAGAAAGAGGCACCAGAACCAGATGGGATCGAATCCTGCAACTTGTACCACTGGAAGGTAGATAGGAATGGTGATCATCATAATTGACATTTGGTCGATGAAACAACCCAGAAATAGAGGGATTGCTTGCATTACGGCAAGAAGCAAAAAAGGAGAGAGTTCGAATCCAACCACGGTTTGAACAAGGCCTCGAGTGGCTCCGCTAATGGCCAATATTTGACTGAAGGCTTTAGAACCCGCTACGATCAATAAAATCATAGCACTTACTCTAATAGTGCCGAAAAGGGCATTTTTCATCGTCTGGAAAGTCAATCTTCGGTAGCAAATAGCCAAAACAATCGCTCCAATGACCCCTGTTGCAGCAGATTCCGTGGGCGTTGCGATCCCTAACATCATCAGTCCCAGGATCAAGAAGATGATGAGACCGAAAGGTAGCAATTTGGCCAAAGACAACATCTTCTCTCGAGGGGTGCTTGAAATTTTATAGATAGGTCCCAATTTTGGGTTGAGCCTAACTGCAACTAAAACATAAATTATGAAGATGGCGGAATAGAGAAATCCAGGGCCAAACCCCGAAATCAAGATTTTTGCAATTGAAATATTTGCCAAACTCCCCACAAGGACAGCGAGAACGCTTGGAGGGATGAGAGGGTCAAGACTTGCACCCCCCAGGATCACTCCGATGCTGAGCCTCTTGTCATAGCCCCGCCGTTCCATTTCAGGAAGAACGGTTGTTCCCAACATAGCGGCCACTGCCATGGCAGCGCCGCTAATGGCGCCCCAGAGAGTACTAAATAGGAGTGTGACGACATGAAGGCGAGCACGAATTCCCCCTACCCATTTATCAATGGCATCAAAGGCAATGTCAACCGCGTGAGATTGATAAAAGATCTCACCGAGAAGAACAAACATGGGAATTGGAGAGAGCGTGAAGGTGGCCACCGACTCAAAAATACTGTTCGAGAGCAAGGCCATTCCCTTTGCTCCAAAGATCAAATTGAGGCCGACGATATCCAAGGCCAAAAAGGCGATTGCTATAGGTAATCCAAGGCAAAAGAGGACGATCAGTAATCCGAAAGCAATCGTCAAAAGTAGCCACCATTCCATCATTCATCTCCTTGAACTGCTGAAAAATTTCGTCTGCCTACTCTGAAGAATCTGCTTTCAGAGAGCTTAATGACTTAAAGGCATTCCTCATAAACTGGACAAGGAGGAGGAGACAGCCAAAGGGGATAACTCCCAGAAGAATATATTTAGGGACGGCAATAGGCCGGGGAACTGTAATCCCTTTTTCTACGGCATCCCAGCTATCTCTCACCCCATACCAAATGATGAAACCACATACAATAGCTGCCACAATGGAAGTGATCATTTCCATCAATGCACGAGATCTTGGAGAAAGACGATCGGCCAAGATAGTCAAACGGACATGGCCTCCCTCTTTTAACAACCAGGCACTGGCAAAAAAGGTGGTGTAGAGCATAATATAGTCAGTGAAATCGGCAACCCAGATCGTAGGACGGACAAAAAAGTAGCGAAGGACGACTTCATAAGCAATACTCAAGGCCATTCCGAGCATCATCCAGGCTGCAATATGAGCGCATCCATCGCTTAGGCGATCGTAGACTTTAAGGAGAAATGTTCCAAAACTCCTAATCTTCTTCATTCTCACTCCCCACATAGCCAATAAGGTTTCTTTATTATTTTAAATTCCCCGCAGCTCTGCTGCGGGGAATTTAAAAGCCTATTTCTTTCTCATTCGGTCAGCAGCTTCTTTCAAACGGGGTCCAAACTCTGGTTCGCGCTTTAAGACGAGCTCTTCCCAACTGCGCTCGTAGAATGTATTGAGGTACTTTTCAGCTTCCTTGGTTGGAAGGACAAGTAGCTCCATGCCCCGCTTTTGGACTTCTTTCTCTTCGCTTTCCAACATGCTCATCATGGCTGCGCGACCTTCTTCTTCAACTTCAATTGCCGCCTTGGTAAGGATATCCTGCAAATCCTTTGGCAATTGGTTCCAAGTATTTAAATTCACCAGAACGAACTCTACTACGTCACCAAAGCGAGGCCTCAACTGGTACTTTGCCACTTCATAAAACTTGTAATCGACGGCACCAATGGCAGGCCAACAAGCTCCGTCCACTACCCCTTTCTCTAAGGCAGAGTAAACCTCTCCGCCAGCTATCCTGACAGGGACTCCACCAAAAGCTTTGATCAATGGGTCGTAGAATAGGGTAGCCCTTATTTTAAAGCCGGTTAGGTCTGCCCTGTCAATCTTCTTTTTTAGCATGAGGTGATATCCAACACCATCGGCACATGCTGCCAAATAGGTCACATTTGCCTTTTTCCTATATGCTTCATCAACGATCTTATTGAGCCCAGCAGCTCGTCTCTCCTTGGCGGTGGCTAAAAGGAGGTCCATGCCAGTTCCCACTGAGATCTCGCCCATGTGATAAGCAGAATGGGTATAGGAAGCATCAAATATACCCTCCCTCACTGGTTTGAGCTGCTCAAAGGGGGGAACCGCTTCCGGCCCGACCCACGAAATCTTTAATTTGCCTTCAGCTCTCTTGTTCACCTTGTCCAAAAAAGGGATTAAAAAATTCTTGACCTGGGGGTGTTCCGGACCCCAACTGGCTATCATCCTCCACTCAATAGCCTTTTGGGCCTGAGCAGAGCCGTGAAGCAACATGGTTAAAAGGAGAATGCCACCTATGAACAAAAAAACTAAAATCAACAATTTTTCCCTTATCTTCATCTTTTTTCCCTCCTTTATATCAACTTATTTCTTTCTCATTCGGTCAACAGCTTCCTTCAGTCGGGGTCCAAACTCGGGCTCCCGTTTTAAGATGAGCTCTTCCCAACTTCGCTCATAGAATGTAGTAAGGTACTTTTCAGCTTCCTTGGATGAAAGTGGTAACAACTCCATTCCTCGTTTTTGAAGTTCTTTCTCCTCACCTTCTAATGAGGCAATCAAGGCGGCACGTCCCTCTTCCTCAACTTCAATTGCTGTTTTTGTGAGAAGATCCTGTAAATCTTTTGGTAATCGGCTCCAACTGTCTAAATTGACAAGCACTTGATATATTGCTTCGCCAAAGCAAGGCCTCACTTGATATTTTGCGACCTCATACCACTTATAGTCGAGTGCGCCTAAGGCAGGCCACGTAGCTCCATCCACTACCCCCTTCTCCAGGGCAGAATAAATCTCCCCTCCAGGAATTCTAACAGGAACTCCACCAAGGGTTTTAATCAATGGGTCATAGAATAGGGTGCACCTAATCTTCAAGCCAGTCAGATCTGCCTTATCAATCTTTTTCTTGAGCATGAGGTGGTATCCCACACCATCGGGCATAGCTGCTAAATAGGTGACATTTGCCTTTTTCCTATAGGCCTCATCCACGATCTTATTGAGCCCTGCTGCTCGCCTCTCCTTGCCAGTGGCTGAAAAGAGATCCATACCTGTTCCCACCGAGATCTCACCCATATGATAAGCAGAATGGGTGAAGGAGGCATCAAACAGACCCTCTCTCACTGGTTTGAGCTGCTCAAAAGGGGGAACCGCTTCCGGTCCAACCCATGAAATCTTAAGTCTGCCTTCTGCTCTTTTGTTTACTTTTTCCACAAAAGGGATGAAAAGTTTTTTAACAGCGATGAATTCTGGAGTCCAACTAATAATCATCCTCCACTCGATGGCTTTTTGAGCCTGGGCAGAGATAGGGAAGAGACCGGACAGGAGGAAAACGGTACCCACGAATGAAATAACCAAAACCGATAATTTTTTTCTCGCCCTCATTGTTTCTACCTCCTCTAATGTATTTTTTAAAAAAATATGTGAAATGATCTACCCATTAAAGTTAACCTTCTATACTACAGTGTTTCTCAAAGGTCAAGGGAAATTTCAAGTAAAAAATTTTAGTGGCTTATCTTAAGAATTTCTTTACCAACTCTTAGAATCTATGTATTCCCAATTCTGTGTATCTTCAGGGTTTTAACCCTGCCGTTGTTTCATATAGTAATTGGCGAAACCTCTGGCCCACATTGGAATCAATTCCTCAATAAAATACTCATAGAGGCCGTCCCCCCTCTGTTTAAACTGTTCCACTGTTGAAGAATTCTCAGCGACAATGCGGTTGACAATTTCCTCCGATGTTTTGTTTTCCTCCATTGTCTTCGTAGCTATCTCCCAGTAGCGCTCCATTTTCCCCAGAGCAATTTTTAGAATTTCTTTTGGTGTATCACAAAAACCAAAATGGCCAAAATAGAACAACTTTGCTGGTATCTCCATGAGCTTTTTCAGTGATTCCATCGCCTGCTTCAAATCAGAGCCAAACGGGCTTGGAATGATAAGGACATTTTCTTTAGCTAAATAGACCCCTGGGGCATCTCCAACAAAGATGCCACTATTCTTTTCCTCCACAATGCTAATGCCGGAGGTCGCGTGACCCGGGGTGAAGATAATCTTCAGGCTTTCACCCTTGCCCAATTCAATCACTTCGCCATCACTTAGACCCCGTACACGTGAGGCCTCCACTGGTATAAGTTCACCAAAACGGGCTGCCATCTTTCCCCCACCCTCCCGTTTCATATTTTCCATCATGATGGACGGGTCTATAACATGTTTTGCAACCCTTGGGTGAACAAAGACCGTTGCCTCGGGCATCTCTTTTAACAAAATACCGGCAGAGCCGCAGTGGTCCAAGTGAATATGACTGATGAGTATGTGGGTAATATCTTTAAGGGCGAAGCCATGTTTGAGGATGCCAGCACGAACAACCTCGGCGGAGTTTGCCGGACCAGTATCGATTAAAGCGACTTTCTCCCCCACTATTAGATAAGCTGAACACCAGCCAGTGAAGCCAAACATCTTAACATCGATGAGATATACATTATCAAAACGTTCACCGGTAATCATTTCAAGGATACCTCCTTATCTTAGAGTTGTATAAATTGGTTAGGAGAAGAACTCACCCTGACTAAATTTTACCCCACACCCGATAAAGCCCCGTGTTTTAAGACGTGATGCGGAGTTTACTTTTTTAAAATATGTAAATCATTTATCTGTTAAAATGAGTTTTATATACTATAGTGTTTTTCAGAGGTCAAGATAAATTAAAAAAGAACTTCAAGAAGTCCGAAAATGACGGTCACCTCTTACTTCTATCGAGCTTCCTGCAGTAATAGTTCCATAACATGGTGAATTGTTCCATGCTATAAATGTCTGCGTTCATCTTCTCCACAATTCTGGAAGGGGTCTCAATTGTTTTTTTAAACAGGGATGCCGTCAGATGTTCCTTTGCCGCCTTTTCAAAATCGATAGCCGATATTACTGCCTCTTCTATTGTCCTCCCCACCGTTACGATTCCATGATTTCTCATTAATACCACAGGCCTCCCTCCCAATATTTGAGCCAATTTCGTCCCTTGTCTTTTTGTATAAATGAGTTCCGCAGATTCATAAATAGGTATTTTCCCAATAAAGTGCATTCCATGTTGACCGATCATCTTCATTTTCTCTTGAAGGAGAGAAGATAAAATAATAGAATGGAAGGGGTGAACATGAACAATGGAAGTGACATCCTGCCTTCTTCTGTAGATTTCAAGATGCAATGGAAGTTCTCCATGGAGACGGCCTTTACCTTCTAAGAGATTTCCATCCAGATCGACGCCCAAAAAATCCTGAGCCGTTACTTCTTCGAAACCCATTCCCCAGGGTTTTATATAGATTCTCTGGTCCTCACCTTTTACCGTAACATGACCGCGAGTAGTATCTTTTGCAAGCCCCTCCATGTATAATATTTTATATGCCTGCTCTAATTTGATTTTCAATTCTTCATTCATAGAATTTGCTCCTTTTTTATTGTTTGGCATTCCTCATATTCGTCATTTTAGGGTATCATATTTCCCACCCTTCAAAAGCCTTTTCATAAAGATCAATCACTTCCTTCATCGTCGCCTTTCGGATATTCGTAGAGGGAACAATTGCATTAATCGGGTATTCCTTTTTCGGATCATATACTCCATACATTCCTTCCATGATCATTTTAGCCATCTGAGGAATGATTTTACGATCGATCTGGGAATCTGAGTATTTTCTGGGAAACCTTAGATCCGCGAGGAGTCTTTTTATAGCCGTTATGGCACGTGGGGCTAAATCCTCTATTGATTTACCAATGTCAGACTCTCCTAAATTCTTCGCCAACACCGCAAATCTTTGGTAGCTGGCTGTGAGATTGAATTCCATCACATAGGGGAGGAGCGTTCCAATGGCAACTCCATGAGGTATCTTGAACATCCCTTCCATGGGATTGGTCATGGCGTGAGTCAACCCGAGGCGAGCATTTCCGCAGGCCATATTGGCCATGGAACTCCCAACCAAGCATGCTTCCTTGGCCTCTAAATCCTCGCTGGTTGAAGCAGCCCTCAAATTATTATAGATCAGATTGATAGCAGAGAGGGCTAAGGCATCAGTAATAGGGGTGGTCATGTTCGTAAAGTATGCTTCAATTGCATGGCTGAGGGCATCGATCCCGCTGACTACGGATTGCCAGAAGGAGAGCCTCTTTAATACCATAGGATCGAGGATCGCCACCTTGGGGAAATACATCGGGCTTCCTACGACCGTCTTGGTATGGCGCTCTTCGTCTTTTAGTACGATAAACTGGGATACCTCGGCTCCAGAGCCTGCGGTAGTCGGTATTGCGATGAGAGGAAGGGGCGGCTTCGAGGCTTTGTTTAGACCCACATAGTCTCCGATCTTCCCCCCATTGGCCACGACAACGCCAATTCCCCTTCCTGCACAGATGGGACTGCCTCCTCCAATGACAACAATCCCATCACATTTCTCTTTCGAACAAACTTCTGCACCCTTTCCAACAGTCGTCCCACCAGGATCTTCTTCTACTTCATCAAAAACTACATATGGGATCCCATTCTTTTTTAAAGACTCTAACACCCCATCGACCAACCCTGCACCCTTCACCCCTTTGTCAGTTACGATGAGAGCTTTTGTTGCTCCAAGGTTTTTGAACTCCTCCCCTGTTTTCTGGAGACTATTAACACCATGGACAATCTTTGTGGGGAGATAAAAAGTAAATATATTTTGGTCTCCTGTTCTCATCTTGACTCCTTCTTTTCCTTCAGCCCATCAATCTGGGGAGCCAATAAATATGGACCGTCATTGCGAGCCGAAGGCGAAGCAATCTCACGGTAATTCAAGGGATTGCTTCGTCGGCTTCGCCTCCTCGCAATGACATTAAAAAAGGTAACACTTACACTGCATTTGGAAGGTATTTAACTTAGTAGTATTAATCACAGATCTTTTTAAGTAACCATGCCATATTTTTTCCAAGCTTACGAATTGTTTCTACACCTTCAGAATCGGTTGCAACATCTCCTTTTTCTCTACCTAATGCAAATGTCCAGTAAGGAGAGCCTGGAACAACGATCATTTCCATGAGAAGAAAGAAGAACAGAAGTTGGGCAAGGGTAAAATTTTGTCCAGCCCTTCTCGCCACCACGATCGGGGCCCCTGCCTTTCGATAGAAGAAATTTTGTCCCTGCCGGCAGACATATCCTGCGCGGTCAATCAATGACTTGATAATTGGAGTGGCAGACCCGAAATAAACTGGAGTCCCTAAGATAATCCCATCAGCTTCTTTCATCTTTAAAAAGATTGGGTCGAAATCGTCTTGAATAACACATCGGTTCTTATCCGTTTTGCAAGCCATACAGGCATTGCAGGGAGAAATCTGCTTATCAGCTAATGGGATTAATTCTGTTTCAATCCCCTCTCGACCCATTTCTTCGAGGGCTAATCGGATAAGAAATTCGGTATTTCCATTTTTCCTTGGCGACCCTGAAATTCCTATTACCTTCATAACTTTTTTATCTCCTTCTTATGGAAGTTTTGCATATCCCATTTCTGATAAGAAGAGGAGTCTCAGATACCTGATTCGGATAAGAACTTATGATAGGGCCACATCGATGCCTTTGCCTTCTCAATCTGTTGGTCGGTGAACCATTTCTTTAGGTCCACACGATGATGCTGAGGTCGGTCAAAGGCCCATTTGACATCAAAGGGGGCTGTAGCATCGATGGCCAACCCTCCAGCATACTTGATGGCACTGGCGACCCACTGCTGCCCTTTCTCAGTAATCCTTGCTCTTTGGGCGGGTTGAAACACCTGTCCTCTGCTACCCGGTGCCACCACTTGGAAATCCTGATCTGGCTCCGCTCTTGTAGTGATGGCCCATAACACATCTTCGGGCTCGTACATGTTGATATCTTCATCAACAGCGATCGCAATGCGCATACCCATAGAGGCTGATAAAGCCGCTGTCAAAATGTTCTTCTGATATCCCTCTTCCCTGGCCATCCTTTTCTTAAACTGGAATATTACCCCACCCCAGTCACCAAAGGCCTTGGGAATGTATGTGTCAATACAGATGCCTGGGCATATGGATTCAGCAAGGAGCCAGAAATTAGCCTCCCTTGTCCGAGTATCTATGTTGTGATCATCGATGCTATGTGTAATAGTTGGATAATAAATGGGTCTATCTTTTCTATGCGTTATGGCTGTGGCCTGGAACTTATAAGTCCTATAAGCCCTTCCATAGTATCCCGGCCACTCCGGATGGAATGGATAAACGCCCTGTGTCTGTTTTTCCTCGGCTTCGGGTGTTTCCCACACATGCTTAGTGGTGTCAATATAGCCTTCTATTACATACTCGGCCTGGGCAATGGCATAGGCATCTTGAGTTCTTGCCTTTACAATCTCTATTGGACTGCCCTGAATAGAACCAGAGACCCCGAGTTCATCGCATCCTTTGTGAAGAAACATGTAAAGAAATCCGCCACCGGCCAGCATTGTTACTGCTGGTGGAACACCCATATTGATCGTCAGGGGGATTGGTCCCTTTCCATACCATTCTTTCACCACCATATCCGTATGGGATCCAGGAGAAATTTGGAAACTTGAATAGTCCTTCCCTCGGAAACTCATTCGGTTATAGCTGACATGTGTTCCCCCCCAAAAATACTTACCACTGATAAACGTGTTTCCTCCACCCAAGGTTCGAAGTGGGTCCCTTGGAGTCTGTTTGATCACCGGAACAACTGAATACACATCAATATCCTTGGTGATCACTACCTCCTGACAGGGGGCATCATTGACCACCTTGGGAGGTGTTGGATGAAGGACAGCATTGGCAATCTTAAATTTGAAATTTTTGTGGTTATCCACATCAAATAGCTTAGCGATCCTCTCCCTTGATGCATACATATTGGTCACAATTCTCTGGTTCGAATATCCCTTCAGTTTCTCGAAAAGAATGGCCGCTCCTCCGTCAAAATGTTTCTGTATCCCCGATACCTCCAACTCAGGATCTGTCTCCACATTGGTGACCAAAATTTCCCCCAACTCTTTGTAATACTCGATTGCTCCTCTCAAACTAGTTACATCTTTTTTTGCCATGTTAAATCCTCCTTTCTGTGTTGATTAATTAATTTTAATTTCTTACACCCTCTCACCCCTGCCTACCGGCAGGCAGGCCCTCCCTCTCCCCCCAGGGGAGAGGGGACGGGTGAGAGGAAAATTCTATTCAAATACTCCTTCTTTTTGAAGTTCCTCGTACTCCTCACGAGAGAAACCGGCCAAGTTTCTATAAACATACTCATTGTGCTCGCCCAAAAGAGGACTGGACATTCGCAACTGGGGTGGCACTTTTGATAGCTTAAAGGATGGCAATTCAAGGTGGTACTTCCCAATCTCAGGATGTTCCATCTCTGCCCAAAAATATCGATTAAGATGGGGATCCTCATACATTTCCTTAGCATCCTTAACCACTGCTGCTTCCACTCCAACGGACTGCAATTTCGTCATGATTTCTTCAGCAGTTTGGTTCGACGTCCACTTACTGATTAATCGATCTAATTCTTCCTCATTTCGTTTTCGGCCCAAAATTGTAGTAAATTTGGAATCCTTTGTCCAATCCGGGTCGCCCATGACATTGCATAATTTCTTCCACTCCTCATCCGTGAATACGGCAATGATACACCACCTGTCTTCCCCTCGGCACGGGTAGGCTCCATGTGGAGCAGCATAATCGCAGCGATTACCATTTCTTCCTTGAATCCGACCATTGACAACATAATCCAGCAGGGTTGGGGCCAGGAACTGAATACCTGTCTCAAATTGGGCAACGTCAATGAACTGTCCTTTGCCTGTCCGACGGCGGTATTCAAGTGCCGCAACCAATGCGATTGTTCCATAGACCACTCCGATAAAGTCGATATAGGGGCCATAGAGAATGAGTGGGTCCCGATCAGGCCATCCACTCAAATGGGTAAAACCGCTGAGATGAGTCAGATGAGAACCCATGCCGGGATGCATTGCATGAGGTCCTGTTTGCCCCAAGTTGCAGGTGCTAAGCATTATAATATCAGGCCTGATCTTCTTCAATTCTTCGTAACCCAGTCCCTGTCTTTTCATGACACCTGGCGTGAAATTTTCGGTGACGACATTTGCCCAATTCTTTACAATTCGTTTAGCCACTTCTGATCCTTTTGAGTGTCTTAGGTTTAGAGTCACACCATACTTGTTATGACTGTAAACAGCCATATTAAAACCACGATTGATACCCGGCTTGTTGTCCTTAAAGGGAGGATACAATCTGTATTGATCAGGTCGGGTGTGTGACTCGAGGTGAATGACTTCTGCACCATAGTCTGCCAAGTATGTGGAAATGAGTGGACCAGCAACGATCTGTCCGAATTCGAGAATCTTTACATCTTCAAATATTCCTTTTCCTTCCATATTCTGCACTCTCCTTTTCCATCCCCTTACTCCCAACCTCTCCCTGGGGGGGAGAGGGGAGGGTGAGGGGGATTAAATAATACCTCCTTGTTTTAGCATCACCAGTTCATCCTCTGAGAGGCCCAGTTCCTTTACATAAATTTCTTGATTGTGTTCTCCAATCAGAGGAGCTCGGCATTGAATCTCGCATGAAGACTCTGACATCTTTACCCAAGGGCCAGGATAGGTAATCTTAGTATCCAATTCCGGATGCTCCACTTCTTGCCATACCTCCCTTGCCTTAAGCTGGGGATTCTCCACGATATCCTTCGCTGTTGAGACTGGATAACCCATGATCCTTCTCTTCACTGCTTCCTCAAGGAATTCCATCTTAGTAAGTCCACGGAGAAAGGTGGCCATGGGCTCCATAATCTGATCAAAATCTTTCTGAGTTGCTGGGCCAGGATCAAATTTATCCCAATCCTGCCCCTTCAACCAATCAGTCGCCATTCCCTTCTCCTCCATCCATTTTACAGTCTCCTTATTGGTGATACCTCCAGACCTTGCTCCATAAATGAGCCAACAGATATAGCCATCTTTACACGGATAAGCAGCCCGCATTACAGCCCCATGGATGCTTCGACCGAAAATGGCATTCCCCACTCGCTTCGGCATCGTGCCCTCTGCTTCCCAATAAAAGGGACCTGTGTCCGTAGACCAGGCTGCACTCGCCTGGGCAGAGACATCTACATGCTGTCCTTTCCCTGTCATCTGCCGATGGAAGAAGGCCATCAATGTTCCCAACGCTGCGTAAGACCCAGTCCACATATAGGATACGGGGATGCTGGTTCGAAGGGGTGGTCGGTCTGGATCGCCTAATAGATACATGGATCCGCTCATAGCCATAATCCCTATATCAGAGGCTTTATAATTACGGTAGGGGCCGTCTTGTCCAAAGGGTGTTATTGAAGTCATAACGATTTTCTCATCGGTTATCTGGCTGAGAGCTTGGTAACCCAAACCCAATCCATCCATATACCCTGGCGCAAATGATTCGATAACGATGTCAGCAGTCTTCACGAGCCTCTTGAAAAGTTCACGTCCATCAGTGGTTTCGATGTTCAATGTGATCCCCCTTTTATTATTGTTATGGGCGAACCAATAGAGGCTTTTTTCTGGATGCGGAATATCCTTGTAAAAAGGACCGATATTCCGGGAAGGGTCTCCGCCCGGAGGCTCTACCTTGATCACATCTGCTCCCAAATCGCCAAGAATCTTTCCACATAGAAAGCCAAGTTCATTGCTTAGATCCAGAACCCGGCAACCCTTAAGCACCTTTTTTTCTTCCATTCATTCATCCCCCTTCATGTTTTATCTGTTTTTCTTCATCTGACATTTTGCTTTCCACCTGCCTCAGGTGTCAAAAAAATGTTTCAATAAGGCCATCCTTTTCATACCCTACCTCATGTAAGGTAACATCTTTTCGTAAATAAGAGGGCCAAATTTTGGCCCCTTTTTGTAGATCCAATCTTTTATGGCGGCTCCGGCACGGATTTCATTGACCTTTAAGATATCATTATCGGACAGAGAAACTACCTTCACCCCGTGTTTCTCCTGGACTTCCTTTAAACGGTCCCTATCCATATTATGGTAGAATGCATAGGATGCTACCTCCGTTTCAATCATTGCTTCCTCTATCAGTTTCTGGAGGTTTTTTGGAACCTTATTCCATATTTTCTCCCCTATAAATACGGCCCCATAAGAACCATACACAGGAGGGAAAATGATAAATTTCATGACCTCGTATTCTTTAAATTCAACAAGGGATACGGTATTTCTGAGGGCTCCATCCACTATCCCCCTCTGCAAACCCTCGTAGGTTTCGGCACTTGCAATTTTGACCACAGAGGCGCCGAATTCTCCCAAAAGCACATCGGCCAGCCCACCCATACTCCTCAACTTTAGCCCCCTGATGTCTTCCAATTTTGAAACCGGTTTTTTGGTCATGATATAAAAGGGCATTCCAATCCAGGTAACCCCCAAAAAGGATACCTTGCCTCTTTCGAGGTAGACCTGATTAAACAATTCGATGATTCCACTTTCTCGAAAGGCCTTTAATTCGAATTTGTACTTGGCCAATTGAGGGATAGTACCTTCTGACACAATGCCTGACCAATAGTTCGGGTCGCCATGGATCATATCGACTACCCCGGTTCCTGCTGCTTTTAACTGATCGAAGACGGCTACTACCTCAGGACCGCCCAGGAGTTTTATTTCTATCTCTCCCTTCGACTTTTCATTAACTCCTTTTATAAATTCTTTATAGTAAGTATTGCCTACATGGGTGATAGGCCAGCAGGAGACTGCATTGATCACAATTTTGGGTGCGGCCTCACTCTGTTCGAATAGAACGGGCAATACGAACAATCCAACGGCCAATAAAAGAATCGTTTTTTTCATGATTTTTTTCCTCCTTTCTTTCAAACAGATTCGCTTGGGCCCGCGAGGATGCCATCATGACTGGGAGCTTACTTGTTTTCATGGAATTTTTAAATCTTTAATCTCTTTTTGATATCCATAATATGAGTATACATGATATCCCCGACCTTTTGGGGATCTCTCTTCTTGATACAATCAAAAATTTCTCTATGGAATTTGATGATACTCCGGTGGTCGGCCAGACTTAAATTCAGTCTTTTGAATTCCTCTATTAATACCTCACCGATAGCGTCCATGGTCAGAATGGCTAAAGGATTTTTGGCGGCTCTGGCAATGGCCTGATGAAAATCGATACTCGCAACTGCTGGAGCCTTTCTGGACTTCACCACATTCTCTCTGATAGATATTATCTCCTCCATTTCTTTAATATTCCAATCTGTACACCGCTCTGCTGCCAGACGGGAGATATTGGGCTCGATCAACATCCGGAATTCCCAGATATCGCTAATGTTTATCTTCCCAAGTCGTATCATATTAAAAAGGGAGTCACTGACGGATTTAATGCCCATTTGGGCGACGAAGGTCCCTCCCAAAACTCCTGGCCGAATCGAAATGAAGCCCATCTCCTCAAGCGACCTCAATGCCTCCCTTAAAGGGACGCGGCTCACATTGAAGAGTTTTATCAACTCCTTTTCCGAAGGCAACTTATCCCCGGGCTGATAGATACCCGTCAGGATGGCCTTCTTGATTTGTGCTACGATATTATCTGAGATTCTTCCCTGACGGACTTGATCGAAAACCAATTTTTCTCCTTTTCATGATAGGGAGCAGAAAAAAAATAATATATATTAAAATATAAAGTATTACCTTTTGTCAAGTGAAAAATTTTATGACTGGAACTCCGATATAAGGATCAAACGTAGTTATGGTGCCACAAATGAATCAGCTGAAGTTATGTGAATGCATTAAGGGGGCGAGAGTCCGGTA